>ERZ1292629.110-Hain-H43-01um-R1-110-length-80198-cov-14_pt1 | contig 80198 bp, 78 predicted proteins | sample MGYA00564399_ERZ1292629 | MGnify/ENA primary metagenome ERZ1292629 (study PRJEB36523, sample SAMEA6512636) | groundwater metagenome | collected 2019-01-08 | study: AquaDiva: Metagenomics assemblies of 32 groundwater samples | reverse complement strand
CCACCACTTCGCCCCCGCCCCGTTACTAGCAAGGACTATCCTTGCCAGTGGCGACGTTAAAGAATTCCATATCATTCAATCAAGCGCACGACCTTCGGGTACGGCGCCTTTTCTTTTTTCACGAAAAAATTCTATAATAAATCTGATATTAAAGCCCGCCGTAAAAAATTTCGCCAGCCTAAACGAGGGCGCGGTGGAAAGCCATCCCTCGCTCCTCCTCCGCCAAAGACTGCGGACGGACACGGTAAAGCTACGACAGGGCAAGAATTCGGCGATAAAAAATAACCCCCTCCACCTAATCAAATTCACTTGTCCCGTAGTGAGCTCGGCTCTACTACTGGGATAAAACGAAAAGGAAATTTTAAACCAAAAATGGTAAAATGAGATTATGAATCAAGAAAAAGGAACTTTTGAATCACTTTGGCATACAAAATCATCGTCAGCCGCCATTGAGGAATTGCGTTCCAGCGAGCGCGGTTTGAGCAACACAGAAGCCACTCTCCGGCTGAAACAATACGGGCAAAACAAATTGCCGGAGGAAAAGGTGGACAGTATTTTTACTATTTTCTTGCGTCAATTCCAAAGTCCGCTTATTTACATCCTTGTAGCCGCCAGTGTCGTGGTGTTTGTGATTGGTGAAGTGGTTGATGGGTCAATCATTCTCGCTGTTCTTCTTTTTAATGCCATCGTTGGGACGATTCAGGAAGGTAAAGCGCAAAATACATTACTTGCTCTCAAAAAATTTGTTGAGACAAAAGCCACCGTACTTCGGGATGATAAGGAGATTATTATTTCGGACACGGAATTAGTGCCCGGAGATATTCTCATTCTTCAAGAGGGAGAAAAGATTCCGGCCGATGCACGAGTCATTATTTCCCATAATCTCAAGGCGGATGAAGCGGCTCTAACCGGAGAATCAGAGCCGGTACATAAAACCAGTGAACAAGAAACTAAGGGAGAAACGGTCGGACAATATAAAAACATAGTGTACAAAGGGACGAATATCGTCGCTGGCAATGGCCGTGCAATAGTCATTGCCACAGGATCACAAACCACTATTGGTACAATCGCAAGTGAAATTGCGCTGGTCAATACCGAGATTCCCCTCAAGGGTAACATTCGCTATCTTTCACGCCTGATCATAATTACGGTAGCCGTTATTTCTACGGTCATCTTTACTCTTGGCATCGCTGTTGGGAAACCAATCAAAGACATGTTCACGACGGTCGTTTCTTTATCGGTATCAATCGTGCCAGAGGGTCTTCCTATTGTTGTTACGCTTATTTTGGCAATGGGGGTGTGGCGGATGAGTAAACGCAACGCGCTCGTGAAAAAATTGCAGGCCGTCGAGGCTTTGGGGCAAGCCAGTATCATTGCCGTTGATAAGACCGGTACAATCACCAAAAATGAATTGGTAATCCAAAAAGTGTACCTGCCTGCCGGCGAGGCAGGTGTGGGAGAGAAGATGTTTGATATTGGTGGCGTAGGGTACGAACCAAAAGGCAATATTCGATTAGATGGTCGCGAAACTTCCGCGGTCAATCATCCGGAACTTCTACTTGCTGGAAAGATCGGTGCTTTTTGCGCCAGTGCCCGGGTCATATATTCCGATGAAGACAAACGTTTTCGAATTGCTGGAGACCCCACCGAAGCGGCCATGCTTGTGTTCTCACAAAAACTCGGTTTTCATAAAGAAGACCTAGAGCGAGAGTCTGCTGTCGTCGGGGAAATTCCTTTTGACTACCGACTCAAATATCACGCTATGCTTCACGCGATCAATGACAAGAACTTTCTGACTGTCGTCGGTGCGCCGGAAGTTATTTTGGAATTATCAGACACCATCTGGTCCGACGACAAACAGAAAACTCTCACAAATGAGGAACGGAAAAATCTCGAGTCAATTTTTTACACAATGTCACAAGAGGGATTGCGTGTTGTGGCTTTTGCCATTGATCCAAACGCAGGCAAAACACTCAAGCAGGAAAAAATACGGAATCTCTCTTTCGTCGGTTTTTACGGAATGAGAGATGCAACAAGGCCGGAGGCGACATCGGCCATAAAGAAAGCGGAAATGGCCGGAATGAAAGTGGTGATGATCACCGGCGATCACAGGATAACTGCTCAAGCGATAGCTAAAGAAATTGGTATTTGGCGTGAGGGCGACCGAGTACTCACTGGAGGAGAGATTGATGATATGTCTGATGCAGATTTAAGAGACCAACTCAAAACTGTTTCGGTATTTGCTCGAGTGAATCCGGAACATAAGATGAGAATCATCGGGGCGTATCGGGCTCGCGGAGAAATAGTGGCTATGACCGGAGACGGGGTAAATGACGCGCCTTCGCTTGTTGCAGCTGACCTTGGAGTTTCTATGGGTAAAATTGGTACTGAAGTGGCAAAAGAAGCTTCGGACATAGTCCTCTTGGACGACAACTTGGAAAGTATCGTTTCGGCTATTGAAGAAGGTCGCAGTATTTATAAAACCATCAAGAAAGTTATTTTGTATCTTTTTTCAACGAGCATGGGCGAAGTTTTTACTATCATCGGTGCGCTGGTGTTAGGTTTTCCTTTGCCAATATTAGCCGCGCAGATTATCTGGCTGAATTTCGTCACCGACGGTTTTCTTGATGTGTCACTCGCCATGGAACCCAAGGAAAGACACTTGCTTGACGGAAAATTTGAAAAGCCGAACAAATATCTCGTAGATAAATTAATGGCAAAAAGAATGGTATTTATGTCCCTAGCGATGGCTATCGGTACACTCTTTCTTTTCAAGAATTATTACGAAGCGGACTTGGCAAAAGCATGGACAATATCCCTTACCGTTCTCGCCGCATTCCAGTGGTTTAATGCTTGGAATTGTCGATCTGACAATAAGTCTATTTTCAGGATGAATCCATTTTCTAATAAATATTTAGTATGGGCAACGGTAACGGTCATCACACTTCAACTTCTCGCCATCTATACGCCGGTGATGAATATTTTCCTAAAAACCGTCCCACTTAACCTTTCTGACTGGATGGTAATCGTACCAGTAGCAATATTGATTGTTCTTGTTGAAGAAATACGAAAGGTATTTGCCAGACAAAAATTAGTACTGGCTAGTTGATCTTTTATTTTTTATTTCCACTCGCTTTTCTCCGTCGAATTATCTGCCGCTATTCGCACTTCACGCAAAGCCTCACGCGCGCGATGGTACTCTCTGGTGATAATCTCATTAACTCGCTGTGGCCGATTGACGCCTCTGATAGTGAATTTTTCGTTTTGGCCGGCGGTTTGGATTTGCAGATTACCGTAACCGATCAATGTCGCCAAAATGCCCGGGATTTCAATCGTCGTATCTTGAATCATTTCCAGCCGGAAAGTGGAAATTTTCCGGTGAAATAATCCACGTTGCTCAACAGCAATGATTCTCTGATTGGTCAGGTACCAGACATCAAGATAATAATCAGTCCAAATTAGAGCCATCACGATCCATAAAATGAGCAGCCACAGCCAATAACCAAAAAGCAAAAGCGATTGATCAAGATTCTTGATTTTCAGCGGCTCCAGAACAAATTGTTCCAACGTGTCGGCGAAAAAGAAAACAATCAATAGGGGAATGACTGCCGCCGCCAAAATAAAAAATATTTCCACCACGAAAATGAACCAATGCTTACGCGCCGTGCCGATAACGATTTCGCTTGGTTCTAGATCAATCATTGATTAAAGAAAATAGAATAAAATTCTTTCCAGTTTAAGGTATTGAGAATCAAGCCGATCAAAGTGATGGAAACAACAAAATAAATCATTTCGGCCAGAATGGTTGGTTTTGATTGCCGGCTGTAGTGTCGCCAATGAAAGAGAAAAACGACGCTGAAGATTGACCAGCCAATAATCGCAACGAAGAAAATAATCCAGGGGATGCCGGAGACCATCAATATAATTATAGCAAAAAAATCTTTTAAAACCACTGAATCGGCGTCTGACCGGTTTTTTGCAAATAGGCGTTAGTTTGACTGAAGTGACGGCAGCCGAAAAAACCGTTGGCGGCGGAAAAGGGCGACGGATGCGCCGCCTCCAGAATTAAATGCTGACGGCCGTTAATCAACCCCTTTTTATTTTTAGCGTAATTACCCCACAGGAGAAAAACAACATTTTTTTTGGTGCGGGAAATTTTCTCAATCACGGCGTCGGTAAAAGTTTCCCAGCCTTGACCTTGATGCGAGCCGGCCACACCGGCACGCACCGTCAATGTGGCGTTCAATAATAATATTCCCTGACGCGCCCATGACTCCAGATGGCCGTGGTTCGGCGGTTGACCGCCGACATCGGCGGCGATTTCTTTGTAAATATTTTGCAGCGACGGCGGGATGGCTGTCGGCGCCGGCACGGAAAAACACAAACCTTCGGCTTGGCCGGCGCCGTGATAGGGGTCTTGCCCCAGGATAACCACTTTGACCGCCTCGTAGGGACAGAGTTCAAAAGCGTTAAAAACTAATTTCGCCGGCGGAAAAATTTTAGTTGACAAATATTCCGCGCGGACAAAATCCGTCAGTGCCCGAAAGTAGGATTTCTCAAATTCCTCACCCAAAACATTTTTCCACGATTCGTTAATTTTTACCACCATAAGCCGTTTTGGACCCAGCGAGAATCGGACTCGCGCCTCGGCAATGCGAATGCCGCGTAATACCACTTTACTATGGGCCCGCCAAACCCAAAATCGGAGTGCCGGGATTTGAACCCGGAGTCACACGAACCCGAATCGTGCATGTTACCGTTACACCACACTCCGTTACTTTACCCATCCACTATAGTAGAATTTAGACCGATGGGCAATTTTTCGTTTCGCGAAATCAAAACAGACGAACGATTTGACCCGTTAACTTTGTCTATCAACACATCGTTCACCCAAGCTGAGTTTTACGGTCTTTGGCAAAAAAGTTTAAATCGAGAAGTTAAACGATTTCTAATCAGTGATAAAGACGAGCCAATCGCTTATTGCCAACTGATAAAATATCCACTCGGTCGCCGTTTAAGTTATTTTTATGCTCCCTACGGGCCGGTAATAAAAATCTTTTCGGAACAATTTTTAACATACCTTCGCTCTGAATTGTTAAAAATTGCCAAGAGAGAGAGAGAGAGTTGTTTTTACTAGATTGGATTTTACACCGCCGTCGTCTGACGCACGGTTATTCAAAAAGTTCTTCAAAAAATCTTTTCTTTACACCTATCACGCCGCCCATTTCCAACCGCGCGGCGAGTGGTTTTTATCTCTGACCGAATCGGAAGATAAAATTTTTGCGGCTATGCACGAGAAAACCAGATACTCAATTAAGTTGGCAAGCCGCAAGGGTATCGCCACGGAAATTGTCACTGAAAATTTCAGTGATTATTTCCCAATTTTTTATGACTTAATGACCGAAACAGCTCGCCGAAACGGCTTTCATTTGCACGAAAAAAAATATTATCAAAACATTTTTCGAAATCTCCAATCCATCCCGAAAACTTATCTGTCCGTGGCTAAATACCAAAATAAAATTCTAGTCATTGATTTGATTATCGTTTTCGGTCAAACGGCTAATTATGTTTTTGGTGGCTCCAGCAATCAACAGCGCAATTTATGCGCGTCGCATTTAGCCCAATGGGCGGCAATCTGCCAAGCCAAGAAATTGGGTTGTACTGACTATAATTTTGGCGGCATCGCTATGGGGGAGATTTACAAAAATTGGCACGGCCTGACCAGATTTAAGCAAAGATTTGGCGGCCGGCCGGTCGTTCATTCCGATTTTTATGATTTAGTGACAAAACCTTCTTGGTACTGGCTCTATAATCTAGCCAAATTTATCAAATGGGCGGCAAAGGGATTGAACCTTTGACCTTTCGCGTGTGAAGCGAACGCTCTGCCACTGAGCTAGCCGCCCGCCTAACTCGATGGACCTGCGGGGAATCGGACCCCGACCTCCTCCATGCCATGGAGATGTAATACCATTTTACTACAGGCCCGCAAACCCACTGAAGGATAGCATAAATAATTTTCATTGAAAAATTGTTTAAAACAAAAGAAAAAAGCGCCGGACCTAATAGTCGGGCGCTTGACTGGTGGTAAAAGGGTTATCAGGTTGGGATTTTTCGAGTCCATTCCCCATCGATTTTTTCGTAAATACCAAAAAGAAAGTTCAGGGCTTCATTAACTGACTCGGGCGTTTTGACGCCTTCACCCCAACCGAAAAAACCACCGGACAGAAAATGTGTAGACAATCGGCGGAAATCACGAAGCGGGATTTCGCATCCAGCGATATTCACTCCCTCTGTCGGGGGAAATAAGAAACTAGCGTGATTTGTTTGTCCATCAGTCGTGCAAAAGTCTAAACTCATTCAGTACCTCCTTTGTAAAAGGTCCGTTTTTGTCCAAAAACTCCAACTCCATAACTACCACATATTTCCGTTTTTTGCTACCTTTATCACTATGTCCGTCAAAATCGGCATCGTCGGATTACCAAACGTCGGCAAGTCAACCCTTTTTAATGCGTTGACGAAAAAAGGCGTGCCGGCCGAGAATTATCCATTTTGCACCATTGATCAGTCGGTCGGGGTCGTGGCCGTGGCCGATGAGCGGCTGGAAAAATTAACCAAATTTTCTCATTCGGCTAAAACTATTCCGGCGGCGGTGGAATTTGTGGATATTGCCGGTCTCGTGAAAGGGGCGGCGCAGGGAGAAGGATTGGGCAATAAATTTCTTTCACATATCCGCGAAGTGGATGCCATCGCCCAAGTCGTGCGGGTGTTTGAAGACAAAGAAGTGATTCATGTGTCGGGGAAAATTGACCCGCTAGATGATGTCCAAACAATTATAACCGAACTTTGTTTAGCTGATTTAGAAACCGTAACCAAACGGCGCGGTTCGCTCGGGAAGGAGATAAAAAGGGGAGTGGAGGGAACAATCATGGAAGATAAATTATTAGGAGAAATTGAACAGAAGTTAAAAACAGGTCAACCGGCGATTAAGGCGCCGCCAGACTTGCACTTGCTCACGGTCAAGCCGATGCTCTACGTGTTAAATACTTCCGCCGTGGCGGAAACCGCCGTTTTAGATTTCAAAAAGCAATTAACCGCGCCGGTGATTGAAATTGATCCGGTGTTTGGCACCGGTTTGGATGATTTGATTATTGCCAGTTATAAACTGCTCGGGCTGATAACTTTTTTTACCACCGGCGCCGATGAAACGCGGGCCTGGACGATTCGCGCTGGCGCGACCGCGCCGGAAGCCGGCGCGGCGATTCATTCAGATTTTCGAGACAAATTTATCAAGGCCGAAGTTATCGGCTGGCGGGAATTGCTCAACGCGGGCAGTTATGGGGCGGCGCGCGAAAAAGGGTTGTTGCGCATTGAAGGTCGCGATTATATTGTCCAAGACGGCGAGGTGGTGGAGTTTAAAATCTAAATTTCTCGCGGCTTATAATCCGTTGGCGCTTCTTGGAGATAACGTTCAAGTTGCTCGCGCGTGAGTAATCCGGCCTGGGCACCGATTTGCTGAACCACACTCATGGAATTGATTGGCGCCCACGCCAAAGCCCGTTCCACGGATTCGTCTAAAGCCAGCGCCGCGACAAAAGTGGCGGAAAAAGCGTCGCCGGCGCCGGTGCGCTCCAGCGGCGGTTTGGGGTCGGGATAGGGTGGCATAAACAAAATCTTTTGACGGTCGGAAACATAAGCCCCCCGCGGCCCGTCGGTAACCACGACAATTTTCGGTCCAAGTTCATGTAATTTATCCAAAAGCGTTTTCACTTCCATCGTTTCCAGTTTTAAAATTTTTTGCGCTTCCGGTAAATTACACAAAAAAACGTTCGTTCGCCGATAGATATCAACCAAAGTTTCAACGCCGAATTTAATTTGAAAAGTGCCGGGTTGGAAAGCAAGTTGAATTTGAGGATGAACATTCAGATATTCAACGAGCGATTGATGGTAGGGCAGAGAATGTTCGCCGAGCGAACTTAAGTAAAGCCATTTTGGCTCGCCAATATCCGGCAGAGCATAGGGATACTCTTCATGTTTGATTAAAATTGTGCGGTCATCGGCATACCATAAGACGTAATGATAATTAGTGATGCAATCGTCATGACGGCGGACGAAACGCGCCTCCACTTTATTTTTCTCCAATGTCGCGATCGCCTCTTGGCCGTGGTAATCGCGACCCAAATCGGTAACCAACGCCACTCGCAGACCAAGCCGCGCCGCCGCGACGGCGGCGTTCGGACTATTACCGACGGCTGGCACCACCGTCACCGATTCGTAAGGAATTTTCGCGCCGAAAGACAGGCAAATTTCACAATGTTCATGATTGATATCGCAATGTAATTCCGCATCTTTTAATCTGATAAAAGCATCGGTCACAATATCACCAACCGCCAGAAAATCTAAAGTTTTTTGTTCCATATAATTTTTGCAATTATTATCCATTGTATCACAGACATATTTTTTTGTGTTACAATACTGTCATATGCGAACCCTGAAAGAATATATCCTTGAAGCCGAGACCAAACATATCGCGATTGGACATTTTAATGTATCCAACATTGAAGGCGTGTGGGCGATTGCGCGCGCCGCGCGCGAACTAGACTTGCCGGTGATTATCGGCGTTTCGGAAGGCGAGCGCGATTTTATCGGGGTGCGGCAAATCGCAGCGCTGACTAAAAGTGTTCGCGAAGAATTTCAGCAGGCGATTTTTCTTAACGCCGACCACACCTATTCTTTTGACCGGGTCAAAGAAGCCGTGGAAGCCGGTTTTGACGCCGTGATTTTTGACGGGAGTAAATTACCGCTGGCAGAAAATATTATTGAGACAAAGAAATGTGTGGATTACGTCCGGAAATTTTCCGCGGCCGCCGGATCGGAAATTATTATTGAAGGCGAACTCGGTTATATCGGAACTTCTTCCAAATTACTTGAAACAATTCCGCCAGATGTTAATCTTGACGCCGAGGCGTTGGTTAAGCCTGGACAAGCCGCCGAGTTTGTCCGTCAAACCGGCGTCCAATTATTTGCACCGGCCGTCGGTAATATCCATGGAATGTTAGAAATCGGCGCCGATCCGGCGCTGGATATCGCGCGAATCAAATTACTCCACGAGGCGGCCGGCGTGCCGCTGGTTTTGCACGGCGCCTCCGGCAACACCGACGATGACTTGCGCCGCGCCATCGCCGCCGGTGTGGCGATAATCCATATCAACACCGAACTTCGCGTCGCTTATCGCGATGCGCTGAAGCGATCGCTTCAAGAAAATCCCGAAGAAGTGGCGCCATATAAAATCCTAAAACCGGCCATGCTGGCGATGCAAAAAGTCGTTGAAAATAAATTAAGAATATTTAATAATCTGACTAAATGATTAAAAATTCATCGTTTCGTTTGGCTTGCGCTCTGCTTGGTTTGTTGATAATTATTTTGCCGTTTCTCGGTCTGCCTGATAAATTTAAAACCGTCTTATTTGTCATTTTTGGTTTGTTGACAGTTTTATTTTCGCTGGCGGAAATTAGCGGTCAGGGTGTTGAGCGGCCAGAAAATATAATCAAGAATGTTCGTGAAGGCGAAAAACCGAACGACCACACGGTTTAATCGTTGGTTGGCGTTGGCGGGAATAATCACCGTCGCGGTTTTTGTCGCCACGACCGCCAGTTTGTTCACTGGCTCCGGTCGTTGGCGACCGTTTGATAATTTACTACCGGCCGCCGTTATTAAACCAACATCATTACCGATTTCCACTTTTGTCGTCACTCATCTCCCAACGCCCGAATCGGTCCGGGCGATTTATCTGACCAGTTGGGTGGCGGGCACAATGGCGCGCCGCGCCGAATTGGTTAAATTGATTGATGAAACGGAATTGAACGCCGTGGTGATTGACATTAAGGATTACACCGGTCGGATTACTTTTACCCCCGATGATCCAATTTTGATTAAAAGCGGCGCGGTGGAGAACCGAATCCCAGACATCAAGAAATTTATCGGCGATCTCCACGCGCGCGGGATTTACGTCATCGGCCGGATTTCCGTTTTTCAGGATGTTTTTTTAACCGGCGCGCGGCCGGAGTTGGCGGTGTTGCGCTTGTCAGACGGCGCGGTTTGGCGTGATCGCAAGGGGATTGCCTGGCTGGAGCCGGGCGCGACCGAGGTTTGGGATTACATTATCCGTCTGGCGCGAGCGTCTTACGCGGTCGGTTTTGATGAACTTAATTTTGATTACATTCGTTTTCCTTCCGACGGCGATATGAAAAATATTTCCTATCGTTTTTTTGATTCAACCAAAGAAACCAGAGTTTTAATCTTGAAAAAATTCTTCGCTTATCTGCATCAGGAATTAGGCGCGCTCGGCGCGCCGTTGTCAATTGATCTGTTTGGATTAACCACCACGGCGTTTGACGATTTGGGCATCGGCCAAATGTTGGTGGAGGCCGCGCCTTATTTCGATTATCTGGCGCCGATGGTGTATCCGTCGCACTTCGCCTCCGGTTTTTTGAATTTCACCAATCCGGCGGATCATCCTTACGAAGTGGTTAAACATTCGCTGACGACGGCCGGCGCGCGACTGACGGCCGCCAGTTCCACGGCGAGTAAATTGCGCCCGTGGCTGCAAGATTTTGATCTGGGCGCAGATTATACGGCGGCGCTGGTTCGGGCGCAAATTCAGGCTACCGCCGAAGCCGGTCTGACCTCGTGGATGCTGTGGAGCCCGTCTAATCGCTACACGCGCGAGGCCTTGGAAAAAATCTCCCCCTAGCAATCTCCAGACGACTCGGCTTTTTTTTGTTATACTTTAAGTGATGGCTAATGAGACTTCAAATCCAGAGGTGGCCTATTTTGCCGAAACGGACTTTCGCGGCCGGCGAACCAGATTCGGCATCAAGAATGACGATCGGGCGCGGCATTTCTATGTCATCGGAAAAACCGGCATGGGTAAATCTACCTTGTTGGAAAATATGGCTATTCAAGACATTCAAAACGGTCACGGCTTGGCCTTCATTGACCCACACGGTTCAACCGCCGAAAAACTACTGGATTATGTGCCGCCGGCGCGGTTGAAGGATGTCGTTTATTTCGCGCCCTTCGATCTGGAGCATCCGATTTCGTTCAACGTGATGGAAGATGTCGGCCCGGACCAACGACACTTAGTGGTGAATGGTTTAATGAGCACTTTTAAAAAAATTTGGGGACCGGAATCGTGGTCGGACCGGATGGCTTACATTTTAACTAACATTTTATTAGCGCTACTGGAATATCCCGGCTCAACTCTGTTGGGTGTCAACCGGATGATTTCCGACAAGGACTTTCGAAAAAAAGTGGTGGATAACGTGACCGATCCGAGCGTCAAAGCTTATTGGACGGACGAATTCGCCAAATACACCGAACGGTTTGCCGCCGAAGCGGTGCCGGCGATCCAAAATAAGATCGGCCAGTTCACTTCCAATCCGCTGATTCGGAATATCATCGGCCAACCGGTGTCCTCGTTTGATTTCCGGCGGGTGATGGACGACCGGAAAATTTTTATCGCCAATTTATCCAAAGGGCGGATTGGCGAGGGCAATGCCAATTTAATCGGCGCGATGCTGATTACCAAGCTTTATTTAACGGCAATGTCGCGGGCTAATCTTTCCGGACCGGAATTGCGGATTCTGCCGCCGTTCTATCTTTTCGTGGACGAATTTCAGTCATTTGCCAACGAATCGTTCGCCAACATCTTATCCGAGGCGCGGAAATATAAATTATCGCTGATTATCGCCCATCAATACATTGAACAAATGGCCGAAGAAGTGCGCGCGGCGGTTTTCGGCAATGTCGGCACGATTGTCGTTTTCCGCGTCGGGCCGTTTGACGCCGAAATATTGGAGAAAATTTTCTTCCCGACTTTCACTCAAGAAGATTTGGTTAATCTTGGTTTCGCCCAAGTTTATCTGACTTTAATGATTGACGGGGTCGGTTCGCCGCCGTTTTCCGCTTTGACTTTGCCGCCGATTCCGTTATTGCAGGATTCGCCGAAAAATCAAATCATTGAACATTCACGGACCACTTACGCCCGACCGCGCGGCGCGGTGGAAACCGAAATCGTTGAATGGCATAAAAATCAACCAGCTGCCGCGCGCCGCGCGCCGTTGCCAACCGAACCGCCGGTTAGACCACCGGTTGAACCAGCCAGAAAAAGAGAAGAAAAACCGGCCGTCTCGCTCAATGTTTTGAAAAATCATCCCCCTTTTGATAAAAAAATTTTAAGCGCAACAGAGAAAGAAAAAACCAAGGAAGAATTACGCCAGTCACTGAAAGTGATTATGGAGAAAAAGACCGAGCCCGTTTGCAGTCCGTCATCTCCGCCGCCGCTAACGCCGCCGTTCCCAAAAATTGACTCCGAAAAAAACGAAGTGCCGCGCGCCGTGTTGGAAAAGATTTTGCGGCCGGAACAAGCCCCGGGTAAATAGTTTTTTGCCGACAATTATTTCTTGTCCGCAAACAACATCTCGGCTTTAAAATTTCCTCGGCCGTCCGTAAAAATTTGTTCAAAATACAATCGCCGGCCGTCAGCGGGGAAACTCGGCTCGCCCACAGCAAATTTACTGGAAATAATTACTTCTGGTGCGCCCCAGAGATTATCGCCCAATCTTTTGGAACGATAGATTTTTGTTAATTTTCCATTCGGCTGTCGGTTGGAAACAAAATATAAATAATCTCCGTCAAGAAATGTTTGCAGATCGTCGCCGTCGCTATTGATCGGTTTAGAAAGCAACTCCGGTGTTTGCCACTCGCCGTTAATCTTCACCGCGCGATAAATATTACTGCCTTTCAACTTGGCCGGTCGCCGACTCCAGAAAAACATCTCGGTATCTCCTTGATTAACATAGGGATCGTCATCCCAATAAACACTGCTGACGGCTTCAACTTTTTTTATCGGCGACCACTCGCCATTAATTTTTTCCGAATAGGCGATATCTTTTTCACGGCATTTGTCGTCGAAAGAGGCCACAAAATAAGCTTTATCGTTGTTGATTAAAGTAAGACTCTGAACCGGACAATTTAAGGTTAGGGGATGGGGTTTCGGTTCGCTCCAACCAGCCGGAGTTTTTTCAATGTAAAACAAATCATATCTTGGATAATCGCCGCAATTCCAGTTTCCCAACTGGCCCAAAACGCAGGTTTTCTTTTCATCTAAAGATGGTCCAATTTTTTCCACTTGACCGTCCCCAAAATGAAATCTGAAAGCATCAACATCGATATATCCGAAATAAAAAGTTCTTCCATCTGGAGAAATATAATCTCCTTCGTACCAACCGTCGGTATTGAACGGCAAAAGCTGTGGTTCATTCCATTCCGAAGAAATTTGAGCAACATCGTTTTTCCTTATCTCTTGCCAATCCGGCGGTTTCTTATCGACATAAATAATAATTGTCAAAATAAAGACAAATAAAATTCCCAATAAAAAATATTTATTTTTCATCTAATGCAAAGTCAGATTAAAAGTCTTTACTAACAACAAGATCCAAATCGCTCCAACGACAAAAGCAATAAGCGGCACAAACGACATTATAATCTTTCTCCTTAAACTGGCAGACTGTTGTTTTTGGAAATCTTCTTTCATCAATAAATAAGGAACAATAAAGAAAGAACCGTATAAAGCGATAAATAATGGGAAACCAACGAAGGCTAGTAATGGATTATTTAATAGTCCTTCAATGATAAAACCGTGCAGGCCGCCGAGAATAAATGCCTCCATTAAAGTGTAGTTGTATTTTCGGAGAATAGAAAACCAAAATATCAACCACAATAAATACCACGGGGCGGTCAGAATCAAATCCCAACTCACGGCTTGGTGAATCGGTTTGGAAAACATATAAACCAACTCGGCGACGACTGTTGACAAATAACCGACAACCACAAACCGCCAATAATGGTTGGGAATTATTCTGATGATGTTGGTTAATGGCCGCCGGAAAAGATAAATCAATCCCAACCAAACGAAAATTAACAGCTCGCTGATCACCGTTAAAGTTTCTCGACTGGCGCCGTTGATAAATAAACTGGCCGCTTGCAATAATACCATCGCCAAGACCCATAACCAGAAAACCCAACCTAAAACTCTAATAAATTTTTTCATCCTGATTTAATTATCAGATTAGCAGATTTGTAGTAAGATGAGCAAATGAAAAGACGCCTGCTAATTTTTTCAGCAGCTTATCAACCGTTCGTGGGCGGCGCCGAAGTGGCAGTGAAAGAAATTACTGATCGTTTGACCGATTATGATTTTGATTTGATTACCGTCAATTTGGATCAAAAACAGCCAGCGGAAGAAGAAATCGGCTCGGTTTCAATCTATCGTCTGACCGGTTCAAAATACTTTTTTCCGTTAGCCGCTTATCGTTTAGCGGCCAAATTACATCAAGAAAAAAAATACGACGCCGTTTGGGCGATAATGGCCAATCAGGCGGGAATGGCGGCGGCGCTGTTCAAACGTCGTTTTTCATCGGTGCCATTTCTGCTGACTTTGCAGGAAGGGGATAATCTCAACAGTTTGGCCTACCGTTTGCGGCTTCTGGCGCCGCGCTGGTTTGGGGTTTTCCGGCGCGCGGATTATCTCACAGCGATCTCGAATTACCTCGCGCGCTGGGCGCGACAGATGGGCGCGCAATGTCCGATGACAGTAATCCCTAACGGCGTTGATCTTAATAATTTTCAGCTTTTAGGCTCTAGTTTTCAGGATAAAAAGAGAAATGAAAAAACAATAATCACAACGTCCCGATTGGTTTGGAAAAACGGGGTGGATATTTTAATTGAAGCTATGCAATTTTTACCAAGTAATGCGCGTCTGCAAATTTTAGGCACCGGTCCAGAAGATAGAAATTTAAAACTGAAAGCTAAAAGCTATCACCTAGAAGCTAGAGTAGAATTTTTAGGCCATGTGCCACCAAATGAGATACCAAACTATCTGGCTCAAGCCGACGTATTCGCTCGTCCTTCGCGCTCGGAGGGTTTGGGCAATTCGTTTTTAGAAGCGATGGCCGTCGGCGTGCCGGTCATCGGCACGCCGGTCGGCGGAATTCCTGATTTTTTAAAAGACGGTGAAACTGGTTGGTTTTGTAAAGTTAATAATCCAAAAAGTGTGGCGGAAAAGGTGAAATATATTTTGGATCCCAACAATCGTGAGAAGGTTGAACAAGTTATCACCAATGCCAAAAAATTAGTGATGGAGAAATATGAATGGATAAAAATTTCCCAAAGAATGGCCCAAATCATTGCCAAGTTGACGGAAATTTGATTTAATAATTATTGATGAAAATATTAATCGCCACGCCGCTTTACCCACCCGACATCGGCGGGCCGGCGCAATATGCCTATAATTTAGAACGTGAATTTAAAAATCTTGGGCACAAGGTAAGGGTGAAAAAATTTTCTGATATTAAACATTTACCTTCCGGTTTGCGTCACTTTATTTATTTTTGCAAAATTTTACCTGCTATGTTTTGGACCGATTGGTGCTTGGCTCTTGACACGTTTAGTGTGGCTCTGCCTGTCGTTCTCGCGGCAAAACTTTTCGGTAAAAAAACAATTATCCGCATTGGCGGAGATTTTTTATGGGAACAATATGTGGAAAGAACCGGAAAATTGATTTTATTGCGGAATTTTTACCAAACAGAATTAGAATTTTTTTCAAAAAAAGAAAAAATAATTTTCCGATTAACAAAATGGATTCTTCATCATGCGACGACGATAGTTTTCAGCACGGATTGGCAAAGGCAAATTTGGCGAAAGCCATACAAGTTAAATTTGGCCAAAACGGTGATTGTTGAAAATTACTACAACATTAAAGAACTATCTTTTTTACCATCAACAAAGAATTTTCTTTGGGCTGGACGTTATTTAAAACTGAAAAATCTTGATTATCTTAAACAGGCTTTTATTTCAATCCAACTGGATCGGCCAGATTTATCATTAGAAATCGGTCAATGGTCACCTCAAAAATTGGAAGAAAAAATAAAAACGAGTTATGCCGTTATTGTTCCTTCAATCTCCGAAATTAGCCCAAATCTAATTTTATCGGCCGTAAATTATGGCAAACCATTCATTTTGACTTTAGAAAACGGCATTAATAATCGCTTGGAAGAAATTGCTTTATTGGTTGATCCAATAAATATTGAGGATATTAAGAATAAAATCATTTGGCTAGCCGATGAACAAAATTATCTTAAACAGCAAAAGAAGATTATTAATTTTTCATTTATCCATTCTTGGTCAAAAATGGCCAGCGAATTTTTAGCCATCCCCCATTAAATTATGAAAGTCATTATCATTGGTTCGGATCGTCAAATATTCAATTTAACGAGCACCGTGCGCCAGCGAGCGTCTGATTACTCCGACCTGATTGATGAAACACGCATAATAGTATTTGCCAAAAAATCTCTTGGTTTTATCGCCAATCAAGTCTCGCCAAAACTTTGGATTTATCCCACTAATTCAAAACTGAAAATATTTTATATTTTTGACGCTATAAGATTGGCTCGGAAACTTAAATGGCAAGCCGATTTCATCACCTGCCAAGATCCATTTGAGTCAGGGTTAACCGGCTGGTTAATTAGGCGCCGACAATTAATCAAATTAGAACTGCAAATTCATACCGATATCGGAAGCCCGTATTTTCAACGCAAATCGTTGAAAAACAAGGTCAGATATTTTTTGGCAAAATTTTTATTACCTAAGGCCGATAGAATAAGAGTTGTGAGCCAGAGAATTAAAAACCACTTAATTTCTAATTTAGGAATTGCCGAAAATAAGATATATGTTAAACCGATTTTTGTTAATGTTGAGAAAATAAAAAATACCCCAATTACCGCAGATCTTCATAAAAAATATCCACAGTTTGATAAAATTATTTTAATGGCATCTCGTCTAACGAGAGAGAAGAATGTTAACTTAGCCATTAAAGCTATGCATGAGATTATAAAACAAAAACCCAAAACCGGCTTAATTATTGTTGGTTCTGGTTCAGAAGAACAAAAATTAAAACTAAAAACTAAAAGCTATAACCTAGAAGCTAGTATTATCTTTGAACCATGGGTTAGCCAAGAAGTCCTTTATTCTTACTATAAAACTGCCGATCTGTTTCTCTTAACTTCTATGTATGAGGGTTATGGGATGACCTTGATTGAGGCCAATGTTTGCGAATGCCCGGTGGTCTCGACCGATGTTGGTATCGCGGGGGAAATTACTCCCTACGTATGTTCAGTCACTGATGATGATTGTGTGGTAAAAAAAGTTTTGCAAATTATTTCATGAAATTATTGATTATTACTCAAAAAGTCGACCGCAATGATCCGATACTCGGTTTTTTTCACCGCTGGATTGAAGAATTTGCTAAGGATGGGAAAATCCTTGTTGTGGTTTGTTTGCAAAAAGGCGAATATAATTTACCAAACAATGTTAAAGTTTTGTCACTCGGTAAACCAGCTCAAGGCTGGCCCGCCTCGGGTGGAGAAAAATTATTAGCCAAATTAGTATCATTTTGGCGATTTTATAAATATCTCTGGCACGAGCGTAAAAATTATAACGCGGTGTTTGTTCATATGAATCAAGAGTATGTTTTGTTAGGAGGATTTTACTGGAGAATTTTTGGCAAGCCGATTTTTATGTGGCGCAATCATCCGGTGGGTGATTGGCGGACCAATTTGGCGGCCAAATTTTGCGCCAAGATTTTTTGCACCTCCAAATTTTCTTATACCGCCAAATTTTCCCAAACTGTTTTAATGCCAGTGGGGATTGACACGAATATTTTTAAACCCATCCCAAGTATCTCTAGATACCCTAATTCAATTTTATTCTTAGCCCGAATCGCGCCGATTAAGCGACCAGATTTATTATTAGAAGCGCTGAAAATTTTAGACAATCATGGAATTAAATTTAGTGCTAGTTTATATGGTGGCCCATTACCGGTTGATCAGCAATATTTTAATTTACTGAAGCAAAAAGTAGCAAGCTATGGTATGCTCGATAAGGTGAAATTTCAGCCGAGTATTCCCAATACCCAGACACCGGCTATCTACAATCGTCACGAAATTTTTGTTAATTTAAGCTCAAGCGGGATGTATGACAAAACGATTTTTGAAGCAATGGCTTGCGGTTGTCTTGTTCTTGCCAGTAACGATAATTTAAGGGGGCAAATCGACGAGCGGCTGATTATTACCAATGGAACATCAGCCGAAGTAGCTGATAAATTATGTTTAGTTTTATCTTTATCCGATCGGGAAAAGGCCAGATTGATTGACCAAAACATTGAGTTTGCTAAAACCCAAAGCCTGGACAAATTAGTCGACAAGCTAAATCAAGAATTATATGGCCGATAGTCTTTTCCGTAAGCTAACTCATCAATCCTTAGCCGCTCTGACGATTGACGGCGAAATTTTAGATGTCGGCGGCGACACCCGCTCCACTTACCGAGGCCTTATCCAAGGTCGGCACAAATTTACTACTTTAAACATCAACTCCGCGGCACACCCAGATATTAATTGGGATATTGAGCAGAGTCCATGGCCGGTGGCCGAACGGCATTTTGACGCTGTTTTGTTGATTAATGTTCTAGAGCATATCTTTAATTACAGCTCAGTTTTGCAGGAAAGTTTTCGCGTGACTAAGCCAGGCGGCCAAATGGTGATTGTCGTGCCATTTATTTATTATTTTCACCCCAGTCCCCATGACTACTTTCGTTACTCGGAAGAAGCCCTTGAACGCCTGTTAAAAGAGATCGGTTATGTTAATCTAAAATTAGAACGATTGGGTCGGGGCGCGGTGAGCACCGCTTACACTTTGATCCATCGTTTTTTCCCGTCGCCGATCCATCAATTAATGGAGGCGCTGGCGTTGGGTTTGGACTGGTGTTTGCGGCGATTGGCTACGACTTGCGGGAAGAAATATACCGGCCAAGAATATCCTCTCGGTTATTTAATTATCGCTCAATGTCCATCAAAAAATTAATCCGTAAACATCTCTATCGTTACCAGCATCACCTGCCACTCTCGTGGCAAAGGCGATTTTTTAAGTGTGTGACACTTTATCCGCGTGATCGTATATGCGGACGGATTCTCATTAGTTATGCTCTTACCTCCGCCGGCTTGCCGGAAAATCATCCAATGTTTGCCTATCACACCGGTCCATGGGAAAGCAATCAAATAGTTTCCTTCTTTTTAGGCCACGGTTTTATTGTTGATTGCATTCATTACACGAATCGCTCGTTTGCGCCGGAAGAGAATTATGACATTATTTTTGCCTGTACCGGTGAGTTATATCGCTTGATGGCTATGGCGCCGCAGCCAGAAAAAATCATCAAGATTTGGCATTCGGTCATTAGTTCAGTGGAGCATAATAATAGCGCGGAAATCGCTCGGATTAAGGAGTTGCTCAAACGTCGTCCTAATACGCTTTATTTCCCCAAACGACAGGAACCACACGAGCGGATTCAGGACCAAATGATGGATTTGGTGGATTATTGCGTGTTAATCGGTAATCAACATGTCCAAGATACCTTCCCCAAATCTTTTCACCACAAAATTACGCGAGTAACGGTCACCGCCTCGCCGCTCTCTTATTTTAAATCAGCGGCGGAATGGGTGCCACCGGAAAAAGAGTGGTTGTGGTTCTTTGGCAACGGCGCGGTACGTAAAGGCTTGGATATTACTTTGGAGGCCTTTGCCAAACATCCGGAATGGAAGCTTAATGTTGTTGGTTTAGTGGACCAAGAACCGGATTTTATGAAAATTTACCGCCGGGAATTGTTGGAAACGCCCAATATCCGCTGGCACAGTTATTTAAATCCCGGGAGCACAAAGTTTAACGTTTTGATTAGACGGTGTTTTGCTTTCATTGCTCCGACGGCTACAGAGTCAATCTCCACGGCGGTGGCCACCCTTTTACAAACTGGACTTTACCCGCTTTTGAGCACAGACACGGGAGTAGATTTGCCGTCCGGCGCCGGCACTTATCTGGCCGAGCTCTCGGTGTCGGAGATTGAGCGGCAGGTGGCGCGGATTGAGCAAAAAAGCGCGCTAGAATTGGCGACGGAAATTCGTCAGACCCAGGCACTAGCCCGCGAGCGCTTTTCTCGCGAGACTTGGCGGCGGGAAATGGACGGGTTTATTAAAAAAGTCCTGCGGGAAAATAATTTAATTTGAGCACTTTTTGCTATTTAGGAATCTATCAACCGACTTGGGCGCACGACACAGTCTTGCTCAAAGGTTTGGAAGCGCGCGGCGCAAAAATAATTTTGTTGACAGACAATTCACCTGGCTGGCGCAAATATTGGCTTCTATGGCACGCCCATCGTCATCTCCACGAACCCTACGACTATTTGTTAGTCGGCTATCTGTCCAACGCCGCGGTGCCACTTGCCCGCCTGCTTGCCCGCCGGCCGGTGATTTTTAACGCCAGTAATTCCCTCTACGAGGGAGCGGTGCTGGACCGCGGCGCCTACGGCCCCTGGTCGCCGCGCCGTTACTGGATTTGGTTGATTGATTGGCTAGCTTTTCGTTTGGCCCATTTAATTTTGGTGGAAAGTGTGGCGCAGAAAAAATTTTTGCACCACCATTTTGGCGTGGCGGAGCGCAAAATAGCCGTGTTGTTTGCCGGTGCCGACGATGCGGTTTTTCATCCCGACCCGGCTGTACCCAAGACTGACGCCTTAACCGCACTCTTTCGCGGTTGGTTAGTATCGGCGACAGGCGTAGAACAGGTCTTAGCGGCGGCGAAATTACTCCGTAACGAGGAAATTAATTTTTTGCTCATCGGCCGCGGACCGCTCTTGGCCAAAGTGCGCCAAATAATAGCCGATGATCACTTAACTAGAGTAAAACTGATTACTGAGTTTTTACCGGAGACAGAATTGCGCCGACAGATGTCCTCGGCTCATGTTGCTCTTGGCCAATTTTCCGCTCATCCGCGACTGGAGCGGACGATTCAGAACAAAACTTTTGAAGCGCTGGCGCTCGGTTTGCCTTATATCACCCGCGACTCGCCAAGCAATCGCGAATTGCTCACCGACGGCGAAAATTGCCTCTTTGTTCAGCCAGCTAACCCGGTCGACTTGGCCGCTAAGATTTTATTACTCAAAAACAATCCGATCCTGGCCACCCGGCTCGCCCAAAACGCCCGCGCTCTCTATGAGCAAAAACTCACCCCTCGCGCAATTGCCGATAAATTCTTGAAGATTTTAAAATATCAAAGTTAAACCCGAGTGGAAATTTTATTGCCGCTTCGCTTTGACATTCAACCCAGTACCGAGAAAACGAAAAACAGAAGGAAGATAATGTTCCAGCCAAAGAGCGATAATGATAGAAAGGCAGGGAAACCAGGCGTCGAAAGGGCGAGGAATAAGACGGAAGTTATAGGCCTCCCAAGCAGTAACGGCGAAGCCGCGCTGATTTAAAAATCGGCGATAATGACCGAGGTGGTATTCGCGATGTTTTAATTTAGTGGACTGTCCGCGGCGGGCGAGGAAGCGATAGAGGCGGGCGAGCGGCGTTAGGAGCCAACGGTCCCACATTCGCGCCGGACTCCACCAGTTGGGGATGGAAACGATTAAAACGCCCCTGGGCTTCAAAACCCGACGGAGTTCGCGAATGGCCGCGTCTTCGTCGGCGAGATACTCCACTAATCCCATGGCCACTATAGCGTCAAAATAATGGTCGGGGAAATCCAATTTCTCCACCGCCCCGACGGCAAAATTAATCCCCGCCCGATTGGCAAATTTAGCTCGCACCACGGCGACCATTTGAGGCGAGAGGTCCACGCCGTAATACTCCCAGCCGCGGGCGGCAATTTCCTTTGTCATCACACCGGGACCGCAACCGACATCTAACACTCGTCCCGTCCCTGCACCGAGCAAACGCAAGAGTGATTTTTTCCGCGAGCGAAAAGCGTGGCCCTCGCTGGTCGGCGCTTGATAAGTCGCGGCGTAAGCGTTCGGCCGCTCGTTAAAATAATCAATCACTTTGGCTTGTTGGTTCATAAAATGGTGGCTAGCGTCCGGAAGCGATAATCATCATGATAAGCGGCAATAGTCACTCGTGGCAAGAGGAATGGCTGTTCCTGCCCCGGCCGGAGGCGGTGGGGAATAGTCGTCCAGGCAGTACGCCAACCAGCCTCGCGCAAAATTTTGAGCGTCGCTTCATTCCAGTCGCCCGGCTGGCCGTTGGGGTAGGCAAAGTGAGGACAGCGGCCCAGTTTGGACTCAATTAATTTTTTACTTTCCAAAATTTCTCGCGCTTGCTCGCTTTCCGTCAGACGGCTCAAAATCGGGTGGGTTAGAGTGTGTGCGCCAAAGCTCATCCCTGCTCCAGCCATAATTTTTATTTCTTCCCAAGTAAGCGGGGTACAATTAGCGCCTAGAATGAGTTCTGATTTTTTTCCAGTGATTTTTTTACCCGAGCCAGTTTTTAATTCTTGGCGTCGACGAGCGTAGGCGACGATATCATCGCCGCAAAGATAGGCCAACTGGTCTGGCCAAAGCGGTTGGCGACGGTCGACAAAATCGCCAGTTAGAAAAAAGGTGGCAGTAACGTTGGCGGCACGCAAAATCGGGAAGGCGCAACGAAAATTATTTTGATAGCCGTCGTCGAAAGTGATGGCCGCCAGCGGCTTTTTGGCCGACACGCCAGCCAAAACTAGCGCCTCCACCTCGGCTAGCGGCACAATGGTAAAGTGTTGTTTTAACCAAGTAATTTGCCGGCGGAAATTCTCCGCCGGAATATGTTTGCCGTGATATTTTTCAATCGCGGTCGGTGGCTGGTCGGTAACACCGTGGTAGAGCAAAACCAGCGGCCGCGCGTGATTGAAACGCAAGCCAATCATTGTCGCCAGCGGATTGCCAAGCGCCCAACTTAAAATTTTTTTACCGCGCATTTTTCGTCTCTTGGATTAAATCGGATTTCACCATCATTTTAACTAATTGCTCAAAAGTGACGCTCGGTTTCCAGCCGAGCTCGCGTCTGGCTTTGCCGGCGTCACCGACCAGTAAATCCACCTCCGCCGGTCGGAAGTAACGCGGATCAATCTCAATCAAGGTCCGGCCGGTTTCTTTATCCACCCCCCTTTCTTTTAAACCGCGGCCCTTCCAAACCAATTCCCAACCCAAATACTTAGCGCTTAATTCGGCAAACTCGCGGATGGTGTGCGTCTCGCCGGTGGCTAAAATATAATCGTCGGGTTTGGGTTGTTGGAGCATTTGCCACATTCCCGCCACATAATCCTGGGCGTAGCCCCAGTCACGGCTGGCGTTCAAATTGCCCAAAAAAAGTTTTTTCTCCAGACCTAATTTAAGGCGCGCCAGACCGCGGGTGATTTTGCGAGTAACAAAAGTTTCGCCGCGCCGCGGTGACTCGTGATTAAATAAAATGCCATTAACCGCGAACAACCCATAACTTTCGCGATAATTTTTAGTAATCCAATAGGCATAAACTTTAGCGCAGCCGTAGGGTGAGCGGGGATGAAAAGAAGTATTTTCGGTTTGAGGTACTTCTTTTGTTTGGCCGAACATTTCCGACGAGGAGGCCTGGTAAAATTTAGTCTTAATTTGCATTTCGCGGATGGCGTCCAGAAGGCGGAGCGGGCCGAGAGCGACAACATTGCCGGTGTATTCCGGCGTGTCAAAACTGACGCGGACATGGCTTTGCGCGCCCAAGTTATAAATTTCATCTGGCTGGATTTTTTCCACTAAGCGCGAGACGCTGGAGCTGTCAGTCAGGTCGCCGGAATGGAGAAACATCCGGACGCTCGACTCATGTGGGTCGCGGTAGAGATGGTCAATCCGACTAGTGTTAAAAGTAGAGCCGCGGCGGACCAAGCCGTGGATTTCATAACCCTTTCTCAACAAAAATTCCGCCAGATACGAACCGTCTTGGCCAGTGATACCGGTAATGATAGCGCGCTTCATTGGTTTATTAAATTGGCTAAAGTTAAAGCGGCGGTTTGGATCCAAGAAAACTTTTTTAATTGTTCTGTCATCTTGGGCTCAAGTGACGCTCTCACCTTATCATTTTTTAATAATATATCAATCGCCGCCGCAAACGCGACGGCGTTACCGGTTTCGCATAGAAGCGCTGCATCGCCGGCCACTTCCGCAATACTTGTATTCCGCGCTGCAACTACCGGCAGGTTATGTTGATAGGCTTCGAGAATCGGCATCCCGAAGCCCTCGAAAGCCGAAGGAAAAATTAATAAAGAGGCTCGGGCGTAAATAAATTGGAGAACTTCGTCTGAGACGAAACCTAAAAAATGAACACGCGATTTTAGCCCATATTTAACAATTAAGACATCAAGTTTTTCTTTAAGTTTTTTTTTCTTAATCAGACCGGAGAAAACAACTTGTAAATCAGGATAAATATTAGCTAAACGGTAAAGCACCTCAATTACCAGACAATGATTTTTGTGTGGCCAAAGTGCAGCGGGATAAAACAAAAACAAGGTCGGCAGACTGATTGGTCGGGGCGCGGAACGATTGATTGATGGAGCCAAAGGAGTAACGGTAATCTTATCGGCAGGGAAATTTATTTTTTTAATTAATGTTGATTTAGTATGTTCGGAGATGGCAAAAATATGTTTGGCTGTACTGCGAATATAGATTAAATCATCGCGCCGAGAGTTGATTTCAGCGGTAGAAAAATTTTCCGACCAATACTCATGTTGTAAATCGAAAACTGTGACATAATATTCAATCGACAGTAATCCTCGCGGGTAGATTTTTTGAGTTGGAAAAAACATTTTTTTAACCTCATATTTTTTAATCAATCGATTAAGTTCTTGAGCAATAATATTTTCTTTTTGTTTTTCTTTACCACGCCAACTGGACCATAATTTACGACTGGCTCGCCAAGGATGGAATAAGAGATCATTCCTAATATCACTGATGATAATAGTCACATTTGATCGGCGGCCATAGCGCTGGCTGAAAAAATGACGATCTGACCAACGAGTGATGATTAAAAAACTGGTCGCTGAGCCAAGTGATAAAAGTTGATCCAGTAAATTTCGCACATAAACAAAAGCCCCCGTCTGATCATTGGTCGAAATCCATAAGAGATTAATCGCTAAATTCATTGCTAAAAATCGTTTTTTACTATATCATAAACGAACCCAAATCGTAATAAATTTTATGCCGGGCAGTCATTCGCAACAATTAAATGAGATCGTTGAAATTATGATTTTAACGAAACCGAAAAGCATTTTGGATGTCGGAGTAGGTTTTGGTAAATATGGAGTTTTGGCCAGAGAATATCTTGATTTATGGACTGGGGCCGACAAGAAAAGCGAAGCTTATCGGCACTGGCAAACTCAAATTGATGGGATTGAAGCTTATCGTGACTATCTCACCCCGCTTCATTCATTTATATATAACCAAATTTATATCGGAGATGCTTGTAATATTGTCCCATCAATAAAAAATTTTTCCTATGACCTGATTCTACTCATTGATGTGCTTGAACATTTAAACTATGAAGAGGGTTTAAGACTTTTGAACCAACTTCGTCGGATTGGGCGAAATGTTTTAATCAGTACGCCGAAAATTATGGGTGAGCAGGACACTTTATATGGCAATAAATTTGAACGCCATATTCATCAGTGGCGAAAAACTGACCTCGTTAATTTGTCGGAATCAATTCTCATTCCTAACGAGGCTTCATTCATTATTTTTTCTGGCCAAAATATTTCCAGAATTAAAGCTTTAGTTAAGAAGAAAAAAAGACAATCTTTTCATAGAAGTCTCAAAACTTTATTTCCATTTTTGATATTTCCTTATCGTTGCTTCAAAAAAATACTCATCACCAAATGAAATTACAAGACCAATCAATTTTAATCACGGGTGGCAGTGGATTTCTCGGTTCAGCAGTTGTTTCCAAACTTATTGAACGCGGTATGACTAAAGCCAAGATTTATCAGCCGCGGAGTCGAGAGTTTGATTTACGGCGCTGGTCGGATTGTCAAACAGTAGTTCGGGAAATGGATGTCGTTATTCATTTAGCCGCCAAAGTTGGCGGCATTGGTTATAATCAAACGCACGCCGGTGAACTTTTTTATGACAATATTATGATGAGCACCCAAATGATGGAAGCAGCGCGCCAAGCCAAAGTAAAAAAATATGTCGCTATCGGTACAGTTTGCGCTTATCCGAAATTTACCCCAGCGCCATTCAAAGAAGAGTCACTCTGGGACGGTTATCCAGAAGAAACCAATGCTCCTTACGGTTTAGCCAAAAAAATGGCTTTGGTCCAAGCTCAAAGCTATCGTCAACAATATGGGTTTAATGCTATCTATTTATTACTGGTCAATCTTTATGGTCCGGGTGATAATTTTGATTTAACCAATTCTCATGTTATTCCCGCTTTGATTCGCAAGGTTTATGAAGCAAAAATAAAAAAATTACCGGTCGTTGAAGTTTGGGGGACAGGGAAGGCGACCAGAGAATTTCTTTTCATTGACGATGCCGCCAATGGTATTATTCAAGCGACAGAAATGTATGATGGGGCTGAACCGGTTAATTTGGGCAGCGGTCAGGAAATCTCAATTCAGAACCTAATCACGACAATCTGCCGCTTGATGGACTATCATGGAAAAATTGAATGGAATACCACTAAACCAGACGGTCAACCACGACGATTATTAAATATCAGTCGGGCCAAAAAATTTTTTAACTACGCTCCGACTACTGACCTGGAAACCGGCCTGGAAAAAACTATCAAATGGTATCTCCGGTAAAAATTATTTATTATCTCTCCACCTTGCGGTTACCGACCGAAAAGGCCTATGGAATCAACATGATAAAAACCTGCGAAGCGTTGGGCCGGCAAGGCGTGACGGTTAAATTGATTTCGCCAACCTTCCGGCATTTGCCGGCCAAAAATATTTATGATTATTACGGTGCCGCCAAATCATTTTCCGTCAATTTTTATCCTTTTCTTGATTTGGTCAGTTATTTATCAACCCTCAATCTTTTTTTATGGCGACAACGGATAACCAGCCGTCCGGTATTTTCTTGGAGTTTATTCCGACTAGCTTTCCTGAGTGATCAAATAATTTTTTCCTTAGTCTTGCTGATGGCTTTTATTGGACGTTCACGACAATCAATTATTTATACCAGAAGTCTGATTCCTGCTTTAATTTTAAAAACCTTGGGTTATCGCGTTTATTATGATTTGCACGCTTTTCCATTTCATCACCGCTGGTTTTGGCGTTTGGCGCTTCGTCGCCTTGATGGATTGACAATCACTAATCAATGGAAGGCAAAGCAATGCGAGCAATTATTTGGCCTTACTCAAACTAAAATATTAATTGCTCCAAATGGGTTTGATTTGGATGCCTATTGTGCCCCTTTTGACCGTTCAGCCTTGCGGCAGCAATTAGTGTCAAAATCCCATCATCCCATAGTTCTTTATGCCGGCCATCTGTATGATTGGAAAGGAGCTCATATTTTGGCCGCCGCGGCGCAAATTTTACCCGCTCTGGACTTTGTTTTTGTCGGTGGAACAACTGACGACTGTCAACAATTTCGCCAACGTTTTAATTTGTCCAACGTTATTATTCTGGGTCGTCGCCCTTATCGTGCGATTGCCAATTATTTACGTTCAGCCGACATATTGGTTTATCCTAATCCCGGATTATCACCACAAAAATATTTAACTAATTTCGTCACCTATGACACCTCACCAATTAAATTATTTGAATATATGGCGAGCGGTGTGCCAATCGTTGCTACTGATTTACCTTCGACACGTGAAATATTAAATAATAATAATGCTACCCTAGTTAAACCAAATAGTGTTCAAGCGTTGGTCGATGGAATTAATGAAGTGCTAAATCATTATCAAATAATGCTTACAAAAGCCCAACATGCCAGAGTCGAGGCTAAACAATATTCCTGGTCAATACGGGCGAAAAATATTCTTGCGTTCATGATAAATAATGGAAAATAAAAAATTAAACCCCAAAATAATAGAATTTTTTGGCCCATCAGGCGCTGGTAAAACAACGACAGCTCGGCGATTGGCACAAGTTTTAACAGCTGAATATCTGGAATTCTCCTCATTAAAAGAACAACGATATTATTTTTGGTTAGCAATTTGGCGCCGACCCGGTCGCGCAATTTACTTGATAATTTACACAATCTGGGAGGGACGCTCAGCTTGGTCTCTGCTTCGCCATAAACTTTTTTTGCTTTCCACCCATCTAGCTATGACAGAAAAAGCGCATATGCGAACTAAGCAAAACCAAATCGTTATTTTAGATGGCGGTTTAGGACAATATGCCTTATCACTATATGAACATCACGTAACGGATCAGGAATTGTCCCGTTATGTGCGACGCCATCTTGGCGCCCACGTTTACATTATGCTTTCAGCCGCGGCGTCCCGACGTTGGCAACGAATGAAAGTTCGCGGTCGTCAACCACGACAAAAATTGCCAATAAACCATGATACCTGGCAAGAAATAATGGAACACAATACAGACAAATTAATTAAAGTTTTACCTCGAGAATTATCTCAAGCGCTGATTTTGAGTTACACCACTGACGAATTAACGACAGAGTTGCTGGTTAATAATATCCGGGCTAAAATCCAAGCGCTATGAAGTCAACCTTACCCACAATTTTTTTAACCGTTGGCCGCAGTATGACAGCTCGTAATTTATTACAAAATGATTTTTATTGCCAATTACGTGAAAAATATCGGCTAATAATCCTCACTCCAGCTTTTAACGACCCGCGTTTCATTCAGGAGTTTTCTCATCCTAATGTGGTATTTAAATATTTTAAAGATGACAGCCATACTAGAGCGGACATTTTTTTTCTCGGTCTTCATAAATATCTTTTATGGAGTAAATTCATTGCCTTAAAGTTGCGCTATGGTACCAGAGCTCTTACAAAACCGGAAGATCTTAGTTTTTTTCGATACGGATTATTTGCTTTAATTTTTCTGCCTCTCTCCAAAATTATTTTTTTGAGAGATTTCGTTCGTTGGCTAGACTTTTACCTCGGCCAAAAAAAAAGAGTTAATGAATTTCGCATTCTAATTAAAACCGAACAACCTCATTTAATTATTTCCACTTCAATCTCATCTAATATTGAATCAGCCTTACTTAAAGCCGCCCGCCGAGAAAAGGTTAAGACTATTGGAATGCCTAAAAGTTGGGATAATTTATCGCGTGCTGGTTTCCGTACCAAGGCCGACATTTTAGTAGTCTGGAGCCAATTTATGGCTGATCAAGCAGTGTTATTCCAATGTTATAAACGGGAACAAATAAAAATTATTGGAATTCTGCAATTTGACGGTTATCGACAAAAGCAATTTTTATGGTCTCGAGATCGTTTTTGCAACGAGTTTAAATTAAACCCATTACATCCAATAATTTTATTTACTTCAGAAGGCAAATCTATACCAGAAGATGCTGATATTGCACTTCTGCTAGTTCAATTTATGGAATCTGGCCAACTGCCAAACGTTTCTTTATTAATTCGTCCTCATTTTAGTTATCGCCAAGATGAGAAAAAATTCAGCGCCCTAATCGGCCGGCCGAAAATAATTATTGACCAAATTAATCTCCCCTCCAAAGGATTTAAAGATCATGGCGATTTTAGTGTTAGAGCAATGGAACGATTTGCCAATAGTTTGGCTCACGCTGCTATAGTAGTTAATGTCGCTTCAACTATCACCTTAGATGCGGTAGCATTTGATAAACCGGTAATTAATGTCGCATTTGAACCGCTAATTAATATACCGCGTAATCGCCAATCCCTGGCCTCAAGTTATGAAAGTGATTATTATTTGGAAATCGTCCGGACTAAAGGCACTTGGATTGTTAAATCGCGCGCTGAGTTTCTGGACGCTCTATTGGGATATTTAGCAAACCCTAAATTAAACGCCGTCGGCCGAGAACGATTGCGTCAACGTTTTGTCGGTCCGCTTGACGGTCAAGCTGGCCAACGATTCGCCAACCTGGTAACTCAGACAATTGAATCATTAAATTTATGAATATCTTCTTTAAACTAAAATCTTTACTAACACCTTTTCGAAAAGCTTTTGGACCTTATAAAGTTAAAATTATTTTTTTAGCCATTCTTGGCCTCTTGAGTGGTTTGTTTGAAGCTGTAGGAGTGAATGCTTTGATTCCGCTTTTTTCATTCATCAATCATGGTGGGGCCGCTGGTGATGATATTGTTTCTAAGGCAATTGTTTTTATTTTTTCTTTATTGCGAATCGAGGTGCGTTTTGCCACTTTCATCATTCTGATTGCCTTCCTCTTTTTCTTAAAAGCAATTGCCCTCTTAATTTTTAACTACATCCGAATAGTCATTCGATCGGAATTTGAACGTGAACGGCGCGAAGCCCTACTCCGTAAGATGTTGGCGGCCAATTGGTCTCATTTATTAACTCGCCGCGTTGGCTATTTGGAAACCTTACTTATGGTTGATGTCTCCATGAGCGCAAAATTGTTTGAAATTATGGCTGACTCATTAGTGTTAAGTGCTAGCCTAGTAATGTATTTGTTAGTCGCTCTCAATATTTCCTGGTTAGTGACCCTCTCAACCATATTGATTGGTGGTATCTTTTTTGTCTTAATGAGTCCGATATTGCATTGGATTAAAATCCTTGCTCGAAAAACGGCGACTTTGAATAAAGAGGTGACTCATCTAGTTGGAGAAAGTACTGCCGGCCTGAAGACAATAAAAGCATTCGGAATCACTCGGCCATTTTTAGATGAAGGATGCCGTTATTTCGATTCTTTACGACGATTTCAGGTTCGCTCGTCGCTTTTCGGTACCTTGGCTACGGTTTTTGTTCAACCAGTAAGTGTCGTTTATATCCTTATCATTTTTGCCATTATGCGCATTTATGATCCCGATTTCTCATTTGTGGCTATGGCGGCACTGGCTTACTTAGTTCACCGTATTTTTACTTATATTCAAACCGTTCAAAGTAATTTGCAGCATGTTGTTGATTTGGCCCCTTATTTACACGACACTACTGCCTATGAAGAAGCAGTTGAACGAGAAAGTGAAGAAAATCTGGGTCATCAACCTTTTTCGTTTATACAAGAACTGACTTTTGAACGAGTATGTTTTGCCTATACCAATAATCAACCGGTGCTTAATGAAGTTTCGTTTAAAATTAACCATGGCACGTTTGTCGGAATTATCGGTATCTCTGGCGCCGGCAAAACTACATTATTTGATTTATTGTTGCGATTATTTCGGCCGACCAGTGGAGAAATTCGGTTGGATGGAGTGCCGATTCACAATATTCTTCTTAGGGATTGGCGTGCTAACCTTGGTTATGTCCCCCAAGATGTTTTTTTACTGAACGATACGATTGAGAATAATATCCGTTTTTTCAATTTAACCGTCACTACATCCGACATCCGAGAGGCGGCTAAGCTGGCTCACTTGGATTCTTTTATCCAAACCTTGCCTGACGGCTACCAAACGTTAGTTGGAGAACGTGGCGCGCGGCTTTCAGCCGGCCAACGACAACGGGTGGGAATTGCCCGCGCCTTAGCCAGAAAGCCGATTATTTTATTGCTCGATGAAGTAACCAGTGCTTTAGATGGCGAGTCGGAATTAGAAATTCAGCGGGCAATTGAGGGTTTAAAAGGTCAAACTACAATCTTAGTTATTGCTCATCGGCTTTCCACGATAGTTAAGGCGGATAAACTCGTAGTCTTAAAACATGGTCGAATTACAGAAGAGGCTTCGCCCGAAGAATTACTCAAAGATAAAAAATCTTATTTTTATCGCGTCTATAATAATGCAAACACCTAAACTTTTTTTCGTCCCAGCTTATATTGGCCCGCTTAAATATTACATTAAACTAATTCCGCGGCTCTCGCTGTATTACCAAATTGAATTTTTAATTGTCCGCCGGCCAGACAGTCGTCGCGACCAGATGGAAAAATATCTAAAAAAAAATCATTACCCATATCATCTTATTGAACAAGGACTAAAACCAATACCATGGATTTATTTACCCTTTTTAACGCCAATGTTCAAACGTTATTTACATTTGCGCGCCTGCCGACAATTTTTAAAAATTCATCAACCAACCAAACTGATTTTAACTAAAAACTTGCCACCCTATCAAACCCTTTTGAAAGAAGCCAATCGTCAAGAAATTGACACTATTATGTTGCAATGGGCTTATGGTGGAAACAAAACGGTTAGCAAGTTGAATTTTGTTGCGCCGTCGCGCTGGCGAAAATTTTATTATCGCCTGATGGATGGTTTATATTGGATAGTTGATTTTTTCGGCGGCGGTCTAGCTTACGCCAATTCATCAGGGGTCGTTAATCGCTTAGGACTAATGGATGAATCGGCGATAGAAATTTTTCAAGAACGTTGCAAAATTTCTCCCGAACGAATGGTTAAGGTGGGAATAATAGAACAGCAAATTTCTTATGAGCTCAAACAGCTTGTTAAACAAAACTTTTTATTTAGAAAAAAACTGGAGCAAAAATATGATTTGGGAAAAAAGGAAAAAATTATCACCGTTTTAGTTTGGGGTTTACATAAGAGGAAAAGATGGTCTTTTTCGGTTGAAGAACACCTGAATTATTTCCAAAAAATTTTAGAGTCAATCAGAAAATTTTTTCCGCCAGAGACAACAGAAGTTGTTTTTAAACTTCATCCTGGCGACAATATTGCTCTTTATCTTTCTTTTCGTAATTTATCGGTTAAAATTGTTTGTGACGAAGCAGAAACCGAAGAATTGGTTGCCTTGTCTGATCTTTGTGTCCTGGACCCTTGGACAGCGGCAAGTATTACAGTTTTAGCCAGTGGCACACCGGCTATTTTTGTCAATTTTTCTAGACTCACAGCGATTAACGCCGGTCAAGAATTATACCATCTTAAGGAAGTAATTATTTCTCGCGAACAATTTGAAACTAGACTTTCGGATTTTAAGCAGGGGAAATGGCAATCTGAAGAACTGCCGCCAATCGACCGACAAGCTATTGATCGTATTGTGGCCCTGATCAATTCCTCGTCTTAAAAAGTGGTGTAACGATCGGTCGGTAAATCAAGTTTATCTTTGTGCCATTTTTTTTGTTTTAATTTTTTGATTGTTGTTGCCAGAAAATCATCAATATAAGCATAATTCTTGCTAATCTCGTTTCGGATGGATCCGATTTCTTTTTCTTTAAAAACCAAATTGCTTTTAAGTTGGACAAAGTTTTTGTCCTCAGCTAATTTTTTGCCAATAATTTTACCCAGCCAAGCGTTACCCTTGGCGGATAGATGAATTTCATCTATAAAAAAATCCAAACGTTCCTCGGCTTGATAACGAAGCAATTCTTTCTCAGTCTCAATCAGGGGAATTAAAGGTTCAATTTGTTTGAGTGTTTTTTGAATTTGTTTTTTGGAAACAGCCTGATAATCGGCGTAAAAACGGCTTAATCTCGTATTTTTCAAATAAATCTCGCGAACCGTTGATGAATCATTTAAATCACACAAGCCAGGATAATTTATTATATAAACCAAGATACCTCTAGTTTTTGCTTCACGCGCAATTTCTATCAAATTATCAAACCAAGCGGGAAGATATTCTCCACGTTGTAAACAAATCCAACGCTCAGGATTGGTAAATCTCATTTGACGATTAAAAATAAAATCCTTGAAATATAATTGAGCGAGATAAAATAAAAGCAAAAACCGAGTTTGAGAAAGCCAAGGATGTTTATTAGAATAAAAATAACGAGTTTCAATCATATTGCGCACAACTCGCGGTTGCCACCATCGACCAAGATTCTGCGAACTGTAGGCAAATTCTTCGTTCCAACCCTGGTGCAGAAGAATTACATCAGGTTGGTAATTCACAATCTCGTGCTTAAAACGCAATAATTCCTGATATGAAGACCAACCCTGAACTCCAGCATTGATAACCTCGACTAAATGTCTCCGAGAATGTAACTCTTTTTCCATTACTGCCGGCCAGGCCTCATCGTCGTCAACCGAATTGCAGGCAGTGGTTGAACCGCCGCTGGCGAAAACCCGAATGATTCCAGGTTTTTTTGTTAAGGAAAATTCTGGACCGCGAAAACCACGAGAATTAATAGAATACTTAATTCGTTCAGTTTTGTTTTTGGCTAAATCAAGTGAAATATGAGTCCCAGGTTTGAAGATAAATTTATCAAAAACAGGAAAATCAATTTTCTGGCTCACGATATTTTTTCGAAAGGCATTACCATAAATTGGATGATCAACGATAAAATAGTTATAAAGGGCAAAACGATATTGCCGGCCATAAATCAATCGTAAAACTAAACGCAAGATTATTTCATAGACAATAAATGGAACTAATAATAGAATAGAGAAACCAACCAACCTAATCCAAAAAAGATAAATAATCCCGAAAATTACTAGAATCAATAGTCTATTTTTAATCAAGTTCATAGAGTTTTTCCCAATCTCGCTCTTCTTTTTTGGGCTGTTCTTTCTTAGTCAGAAGAAAGTCTTCCAAAATCAGATAATCCATATTAGTTCTCATAAAACAGCGATAAGCCTCTTCTGGTGTTCGAACAATTGGTTCGTTTCTAACATTGAAAGAAGTGTTAATGATCATTGGTAATCCTGTTAACTCGTAAAATTTTTTGATTAAGGTATAAAATCGCAGATTAGTTTTTTGGTTTACCGTCTGAATTCGTGCAGAATAATCAACATGGGTAATCGCCGGAACCAAAGACCGTAACACATTCAATTTATCAATGCCGAATAATTTTTTTTCGCCGTTTTTTTCTGGAACTCTCTTATTTTGACAAACAGGAAAAACAAAAAGCATATAAGGCGACGGCACTGCCTCTTGAAACCATTCTTTCGCCCGTTCTTCCAATACCGCCGGCGCAAAGGGTCTGAATGACTCTCGAAATTTTATTTTGAGATTCATCTTTTTTTGCATATCGGGTAAACCTGGATGTCCCAAAATACTTCGGTTACCAAGGGCTCGAGGTCCAAATTCCATTCTTCCTTGGAACCATCCAATAATATAGCCATCAGCTAGAAGACGAGCCGTTGTTTCTTCAATTTCGTTAATGGCAGAATAGGGAAGATAATTTGAATCTAAAAATTCACGAATAACTTTTTTATTATAGGCTGGACCAAGATAGGGATTAAAGAAATAATTTGATGATTTAAATAAATTTGGTTTACCAAGGATTTGATGCCAAAAATAAAGCGCCGCGCCAAGTGAGCCTCCGGCGTCGCCAGCTGCCGGTTGGACCCAAATGTTTTCAAACAAATTAGTTCTCGAAAGTCTGCTGTTGGCCACGCAATTTAAAGCCACTCCACCAGCTAGGCATAAATTTTTTTGCCCCGTTTCTTTTTTTACCCGAGTAGCGATGTTTAACACTGCGAGCTCGGTTACTTCTTGAATTGAGCGGGCCAGATCCATATCATCCTGAGTCAAGTCTGATTCCGGCTTTCTCGCTTGACGTTTAAATAGAGAACAGAATTTTTCGTTAATCATCTTTTCACCGGTGGCATAATCGAAATAATCTTGATTAATCCGAAAAGAACCATCGGATTTTAAATCAATCAAATTATCTAAAATTGTCTGAAGATATCTCGGTTCACCATAAGGTGCGAGTCCCATTAATTTATATTCTCCAGAATTTATTTTAAATCCGGTAAAATAGGTAAAGGCGGCATACAATAAACCAAGAGAATGGGGGAAATCAATTTCCCCAAAAAACTCAAGACCCCGGCTATTTCCTTGACCAAAAGTGGTAGTAGCCCATTCACCTACACCATCAAGAGTTAAAAAGGCCGCCTCATTAAATGGTGAAGGATAAAAAGCCGAAGCGGCATGGCTTTGATGGTGGTCAACGTAGCTAATTTTTCCACGGAAATTTGTTTCTCGTCGAATTACCCGTTTAATCCAAAGTTTATAACGCAACTGAAGGTTCATTGCTTGGCCAAAAGTCGATAAATTCCTGGGTGCAGTAGCGACAAAAGAGCGAATAATTCTGACTAATTTTTTAAGCGGATTTTCGTAATAAATAATTTTATCAATATCGTCAATGTTAATTTGAGCTAGTTGAAGTAAAAACTGAATAGATTGCAAAGGAAATCCATTGTCAAATTTTTTTCGTGAAAACCGTTCTTCCTGAACCGCTCCCAACACCACTCCATCTCGGAGTAATGTAGCAGAGGAATCATGATAAAAAAATGATAACCCAAGAATATACATAAACTGTCGAAATAATTATGAGACCCTATTGCGCAACTCCCATTTAGTGCCATTTTTTTTCCAAATATGGGAATCTCTAAAATCATCTATCGTTTTCAAGAAATCTTCTTCTGATAAGCTTATATATTCTAAAAATTCTTTAAAATAACGTTTTGGAAATTCTCCGTCAAAACGATGAACCAAAGATATGCCTTCCTCTCTGGTAATATGATGATTTCTGATTTCTTGAGCTGCATCTTTCGTGGCGCGACCGAAACCGAACTTAATATAAGTTGTATAGTAAAAAAAACCATCAGTCTTATCATCAATGCTGTTATATTTTGAATATGTTCCCTCCGTCCTTTCTGGATTGGCTTCAAAACCACTATGTTTGACAGCGTAGTAATAACAATCTTGAGGGACCCATTTTAAATAATAACCAAGATAATCCTGGATAATTTTTTTCTCAGCGATAATTTCTGGATCAAGCGGCAAATATGGAGAAAGCTCAGCCCACTCAATCCCGCTCTTTAAATATTCAACAATTGGCTTACCGCCTAAATAAATTTCTTCTGGTTTCATGTTCTTATCCACATGATCCAAACGAAATCCAAGATTATGCGTTGGATCAGCTATTTCCTCGGCTTTGGTGCTAAAACCTCTTTGATTAATTGATATATGGGCGCCGTAATCTCCAGGACTCTCGCCATAAAAAACCAGCGGTATATTAAACAAAGCCGCCATCTTTGGCCCAATTGTTTTTTGTCCCATGACAAAGGGTTGAAAGGGATGTAATAAATTAAGAAAAGCATTTCGCGTCAATAGTCGATGAATTTTTCCGTTTGGCGTGTAGAGAAAATTAGGCAATCCACCGATATGCATCCAATTTTGAAAATTTTTCCAACCAACGTCTGTATAAAGATGAGGCGCCCAGGTTACCGTTAGGGGATGCATACCATACTTATACTTCAAAATATGCGAAGCGTAGACGCTATCTTTGCCGCCGCTACCGGGAACAATACAGTCATAAGAACCGTCCCGACTCCGATGTTGATCGAGTAATTTAAGTAATTCTTGTTCTCTTTTTAGCCAATCAATATCATTATTTTCTTTTGACTCATTGAACCGGCAAGCTGAACATATTCCTTCTTTGTCAAATTTAATATATTGATGTTGATAATCGCGTCTATTTTGGTATTCATTACATGAAGTCGCCCGCGTGTTTGGGATAACACAGCGCTTACAGAATTTTACTTGCTCAGGTAAACCATATCGCGGCATAATGTTTTAGATCTTAATCTTACCTTAATCTATTAAATTTATAAAATTACGAATTATTGCCAAACCCACGCCACCACTTTTTTCGGGATGAAATTGACAACCATAAATATTTTCTCTCCGAATCACTGAGGTGAACTCTCGACCGCCGTATTGGGAAACAGCATTGATATCTTGGTCATATTTTGGTTGGAGAATGAAGGAGTGGACAAAATAGGCGCTAATTTCTTGTCCCAGTCCAGCCAGGATTGTCCTTTCCCAACCATCTTCTTTTTTTGGACGCAGAATATTCCAACCAATATGGGGAATTTTAGTTCCCAGCGCGAGTGACGAAAAGGGAATCGTTTGCCCCTCAATGATCCCTAATCCTTCCCAGTGCCCAAACTCATATCCCTCGCTCAACAAAATTTGCGCCCCGAGACAAATACCAAGAATTAATTTACCAGTTTGAGCAAAATTTTTGATTGGTTGTACCAAGCCGCGGCGCCTTAATCCTTCCATTCCCGCGCCGAAGGCGCCGACGCCTGGCAGAATAATTGCCTGTGCGGCTGCGATATCCGCCGGATCTTCAGTGATAATATAGTTTTCTGTGAAGGATTTAAGGGCCCGTTCCACACTATAAAGATTGCCGACACCATAGTCTATCACCGCAATCTTTCTAGCTCGATTAAAAGTGGTCGTTGTCATAAGCGAACATTAATGCCGTTTCTTTTTAGCCCGTCTTTTACTTGACGGAGTGTTAATTGCTGATAATGAAAAACCGATGAAGCAGCAACCGCGTCGGCCCTCCCCGTTTTGATTGCCGCCTGAAAAGTAGCTAAATTTCCAGCGCCACCATGGGCAATCACCGGTACGGTTGCGAACGAAGAAATTACTGAAATTAATTCTAAATCATAACCCCGATTGGTGCCATCGCGGTCAACGGAAGTGAGTAAGACTTCTCCTACCCCCAAATCAAGCGCCTGTTTGACCCATTCAATTACATCTCGCCGCGCCCGCTCGCGGCCGCCGTCAGTCAACACTTCCCAAGTGTTTGAGCCGGTACTTTTTGCTTCAACAAACAACACAATACATTGGGAACCAAACTTTTCGGCTGCCTCTTTAAGCAACCATGGATTTTTAGTCGCTTGAGTGTTTATTGCCACTTTATCTGCTCCCGCCCGGAGGGCGTTAGAAATATCGTGAATTGAACGGATGCCGCCACCGACTGTCAGAGGAATATAGATTTTGTCAGCGACCGCTTGAACTAAAGAAAGATCCAAATTGCGTTCGTAAAGGCTAGCGACAACATCTAGGTAAATAAGTTCATCGGCGCCTTCCGTGTAATAGCGGGCCGCGAGTTCAGTCGGGTCGCCAACCACTCGCAAAGCCTCGGTGTGCACCGGTTTAACGACCTTGGAACCTTTGATGTGGAGTTGAGGGATAACCCGAATGGTAATCATTAACCACTTTCTTAACATTTTTTAAGCCAAAAGAAAAGGGCGAGCGCGAAACACTCGCCAAGTCTTTACATTGCACCCCAAAATTTTATATATAATAATTGAAACATGAATATCTTGGGACTCCAACTGATTGGCCATGATACGGGAGCGGCTCTGATTGCAGGCTTAAAGGTGGTCGCCATTGCGGAAGAACGCTTGAACCGTTTTAAACATTCTTCAGCTTTTCCGGGATTGTCCATTGACTATTGCCTAAACAGCCTGGGCTTAAAGCCGGCGGATATTGATCTCATTGTGGTTAGCCAAGTAGGCCTGCCGGGAATGGTCGATATGAAAAAAATCTTTCTGGAATGGCCTAAGGCCCAAGAATTTAGGAAGATCCGTCTGGAATCTATTCGCCACTATGACGCTCACGCCGCTAGTACTTTCCTTTGCTCGCCTTTTGAGGAAGCGGCGATTCTCATCTATGATGGCGTCGGCCAAGGTTATATCAATCAATTTGGCGCTACAGCTTACGAAACAGAGGCGTTATATCGCGGGCGGGAGAATAAACTGTATGAAATCCAAACCATGACTCACCTCCGCCGCGGCCGCGATTCCATCTATTCATTTGGGATTGGGAAGCTGTATCAAAAATTGTCAGCGGTTTATTTGGGCTTTGGTGCCAATAATGAGGGGAAAATGATGGGACTGGCAGCTTACGGCGACGACTCCTTGCTTAAAAGGTATCCTTTGGAACGATGGGTAAAAATTTTTTTAGGACAACCTATCTGCAACGCAAATCTGTTTTTCGCCAAAACCCAGTCCGTCAAAGCGGCGCCAAATTTGTCTGCAAAAATTCAGCGACTGCTCAAAAAAGTTTTTTATCTCCGATCTTGGCTGCGGTGGAAAATCTTGTCTCTGACGCGACGGCAAAACAATTTTAAGTTTTTTGAGCCGATCAAACTAAAGAGGCCGGCGCGAACTATAGAAACTCTGCCCGACCCATATTACTCGGCGGTGGCCTACGCGGCGCAAAAAATATTGGAATTTGTGGCTAATTTTCTGGGTGATCGCCTTAAGGCGATCACTGGCTCCCACAATCTTTGTGTTGCCGGTGGTTGCGGATTAAATATTGATGCCAATAGAAATTTTATTGACCGGGTGGGTTTTAAGAACCTCTTTGTTCAGCCAGCCGCTTCCGATGTTGGCATCGCTCTCGGTTGTGCGCTTTATGGCAAACATATCATTTTTGATCAGCCTCGCGACTGGGAAATGAAATCCGCTTCTCTCGGGCGCAACTATAGCGAGACGGAAATCAAGGACGCCTTGTCTAAATTTGCCAAACAAATTTCTCACCGCAAGGCTAATTTGCCAGAAATTGCCAAACTCCTTACCGCTGGAAAAATCATCGGCTGGTTTCAGGGTGGTTCAGAATATGGTCCTCGTGCCCTTGGTCACCGTTCCATTTTGGCCGACCCAAGACGAAAAGAAATGAAAGATGTCCTAAATAACCGCGTTAAACATCGCGAGCCGTGGCGGCCATTTGCCGCCTCCATCTTACTGAACGAGGCGGTCCATTGGTTTGAGCTAGATTTACCCAGTCCTTTTATGTTACTTCATGCTCCAGCAAGAAAAGATAAAAAAGATTTAATTCCCGCCGTTTTGCATATTGACAATACCGCGCGTCTCCAAACAGTGTCCACCGTCAATGGATGTTATTACGAATTGATCAGCGAATTTTACAGATTAACCAAGGTGCCACTCCTCTTGAACACATCTTTTAATTTAGCTGGTGAGCCGATTGTGGAAACCCCACTGGATGCTATCAATACATTTTTGGCGACGGAAATAGATTTTTTGGTCGTTGAAGGTAATCTGATAGAGAAATTACCGAGAGATGATCGGCGTTGACATCGAATCTATCGCCAGATTTAATAAAGAGACTGGCGACCACATTGAGTCCCTTGATGTGCAGGAAGGAATAATTCAAGTCGGACTCATGGCTGGATTTATAGTGCAAAAATTGAAAGAGAAAAAGCTCCGTCAATTTGTATTGACGGAGCGGAGATTTTTAACCCGCGTCTTCCAACCGGCAGTCAAAAGATGCTCTACTTTGGCTCGGTCAGCGACACGATGACAGGAACCGACACCGATTTGTTTTTGTCGTGGCGTGGCGCCAGCACGGATTTGCGGCCAAATTTCGCGGAAGAGATTATCCATCGCCGTTCGCAATTTGGCATAACTAGAAGCCAAAGTTTCTTTGCCGGTAAAAATTACCTCTTTTTGAGTGATAATATCACCCGTATCCACCCCTGAATCAATGTAGTGGATCGTCACTCCTTTCGGTGTGTCTTCTACCCAACTCCAGAGATTAGGGTCGGCGCCGCGATTCCAAGGCAAGTAGGCGATGTGAAGATTGATGTAACGTTCGGGATAGAGCCCAAGAATCTCCTTTTTGAGAATATGTCGATAACCGTAGCTGATGATCCAGTCTGGGTCATACTCACGCAAAGTTTTCACAACGAGCGGCTCGGTTTCTACTCTGACTTCATCGCCTAAGTTTCGGAGATAACCGATTAAAGGTGAATTGTTATCGCCGAGAAAAAGAATTTTCATATTGCATTCCTGTTTCTAAATCGGCCAAATCCTGGTGGTAACGTTCCATTTTAATTAATTCCTCATCCAGCATTTCCAGAACGGTCTTATTGCGTCCCGATGGTCTACTTGTCCATTCGAGCTTCGGCGCTTGCATCACAATAGACCCCGCCCACTTTTGTTCCTCCACTTGTTTAATCAGAGTGAGAAAACTTCGCAAGAGGTGGTATGGTGAGGTAACAATGAGTAACCTTGTCCAACCGCGCTCCCGAGCCAGACGGATGACATTCACCGCCTGGTCCTTAGTATTCATCGCCTTATCGTCAGTGATTATGGCTGATTCTGGTATTCCCGCCGTTCGACAATATTTGACCAACTCGGATAAGTACAAGTCATTCTCGTGATTTATCCGCCGCCGTTCCATCATAGCGTTATTACCGGTAATGACAATCAAGGGAGCATAATTAGCGCGAAAAAGTTCCAAGACCTTAGTTGCTCGGTCAAACTGGTCACCTTGCAACAAGACAATGGCTTCTGCCGACTCAGGTATCTGGGTTGCCAAGCGGCCGAAAAGCTCCAACCCTCGCTGACCCAATCGGTCTTTTATAATGTGTTCGACAGTATTTGGCCGCATAGTGATATTATATAATTCTGAATCTTAATTGTCTTTCTTGACAAAATTCCAGGAGAAAGGAGAAGCCGCAGAGATATCGCGCTCTGCTTTTTTACCAAGAATTTTTCTGAAATATTTTGGTTCGAGACCGGTGTTTGGTCTGGCGACGCGAATGTTTTTGATAGTGAAAATCTCACATTTAGCGATATCTTTTTTGACCCAAATCGACGGTCGAAAGAACACATTTTCCGCTTCTCGGAGACTCGCCGGCCCATAATGAACCTGACCCAAGATAGTTTTGATTTCACTCTGACTAGCATATTTATCAATCACTGAAGTATCGCCAGCTTCAAACTGCCGAATGACTCTCGTCATTTCTTTGAATTCTGCTGGTTCGATTGAGAATCGAGCATCTGGTCCTTCAAGTTTTCTATCAAGAATCAAATGCTTTTCAATAACAGCTGCCCCGGCCACAGTGACGGCCACAATCGGTATGACAATACCGCCAGTGTTGTCCGAAAGACCAGATATTACTTTGAAACGTTGATTAATATCGGCAATGGTGGCCAGATTAGAGTCTTGGTAAGCTGGATTGTCGGCGTAGCTCGTTAAACAATGAAGAGCGGTTATTCCCGCGGCTCCTCCCTGACGCAATGTTTTGAGAGCTAGACTAGCCTCTTCTAAATCTCCAAAACCGAGCGAGATAATCACTGGTTTGCCGGTAGCGGCAACTTTTTCCAATAATGGGATATGTACGGCTTCGTAAGCAGCGATTTTATAAAGTTCCACCCCCATTCGCTCGTTAAAGTCCACCGCTGTTTCGTCAAAGACGGAAGTGAAAAAAACCATACCCAAACTCTCGGCCAAAACTTTTAGCCGGGGCAACCACTCCCACGGCGTGTGGGCTTCGGTGTAAAGGTCATAAAGCGTTCGACCGCGCCAAGAGCCGGGTTGGTCCTTACCGCCGACTCGAAACCATTTTTTATCACTCTTAAGGGTAATAGTGTCTGCCGTGTAAGTTTGTGATTTGACCGCATCGGCGCCGGCTTCCGCCGCCGCCCTGACGAGCGCCTCAGCTTCCTCAAATTTCTGATGATGATTGCCAGAAAGTTCGGCGATGATAAAAGTTGATTGGCTAGAGCCTATCATTCTCGAACCAATTTTAAATCCCCTCATGGTGGTAAGATTATAACGCAAAATTATTCAAAAAAGCCACTGAAATATAATTAAACACAATCGCTGGATGAATTAACGTCAAAATGCTACACTGCCGAAGTGATCGGCGTTGATATTGAGTCTATTCTCCGGTTCAATAAGCTAGAGCGACGAAAAGACAGGAATTTTTTAAATCGGGTCTTTTCGGCTCGCGAGCTAGAGTACTGTTACTCTAAGAAAAACCCGGCGCCGCATCTGGCGGCGCGATTTGCTGGTAAAGAAGCAATTAATAAGGCGTTTCTAAGCAACGGTCATAGCCCGCTCCCACAGAAGGAGATAGAAATACTGAATGATTCGAATGGAGCACCGTATGTAAACATTAAAAGTGATTCATCCAAAGACCAGAATTATGTGATAGAAATCAGTCTCTCTCATAATGATAAAAATGCCGTCGCTTTTGTAGTTATGTTAACAAAAAATAAATGAAACCAGTTTTATCAAAAAAATCTCAAAATTTCAAAAGAAAAATATCACCAGTACGTCAGATAATGATGTATGCCGATTCGGTGTATTTTAAAAAATTAGGGCTGAAGCCCAAAAACGTCATATCATTTGCCGGCGGCTGGGTTAATCACAGATCACCGCCGGAATTGCAAAAAGCGTATAGCGATATTGTTTCGGATAATGAATTAATGCATCTGTCTGGCGCTTATTCTCCCACCCTTGGTTTGCCCGGTTGTAAGGAGGCACTTGTTAGATATGAAAAACATGTTTACAAAATCAAAAAACTAAAAACCCAAAATATTGCCATCGGTGCAAACTCAACACAATTATTTTTTAATTTAATGCAAGTTTTGTTAGATTCAAACGACAAAATCTTGCTTCTTGACCCATCATATTGCAACTACCAATCGCAAATCATTGCTGCCACTGACGCCAAGGTCATACATTTTCCGGTAATTGATGTCGACTCTTGGAATTATAATGCGGATGGACTCATCGATGAGTTTATTGATTACATAAATAAAGAAAAGCCAAAAGCGGTGCTGTTGGTTTCTCCAGATAATCCAACATCGCAAATTCTCTCGCAAAATTTTGTTGCTGCGACCTACAATGCCGTTAAAGCCGTAAATGGTTTTCTCGTGGTCGATTTTGCTTACAAAGACATTGTTTTTGTAGACAATCCACCAGAATATTTCTCTTGGGGCCCGACCGACAATTTTTTAAGCATTCACTCCAATTCCAAATGGAGTCGGAGTTTGGGTCGCCGATTGGGTTGGCTCGAATCCAGTGAAGAAATTGTTCAAACCCTTGATTCCATCCAGTCGTCCACTATCCTTTGCCCAGACACCCTACATCAAATGGCACTGGAAAGATATTTGAACGAAGCGATTAAGAAAAATACCCTGAAACCATATATAAAAAAAATTTCTAACGATTATAAACAAGCTGCTCATCGTGTCGTTGAGGCAATAAGGAATCATCTGAAAGTGAAATTTTTTATTCCGCAGGGCGGGCTATACACCTGTGTTAATGTCGGTATGGATAGCACTATGTTTGTAGAAAAAATACTGGAAAAAACAGGAGTACTATTTGTTCCGGGTTGGGGTTTTGGTCAAACACTAAAGACGGCCGTGCGTTTATCATTCGGACCTCTCGTTTATGATTTAGAAAAAATTGACGAGGGGATAAAACGAGTCAGTTATTTTTTAGAAAAACAACACTCGGTCAAATAGATTAATAATTATGAAAACAGTATTTATCACGCGTAAACTACCAAATATCGCCGAGCAAATACTTTCCAAATATTTTAAAGTGGTTATCAATAAGACCAATCAACCAATTACGCGCCGCAAACTCTTAGAAGTAGTTTCAAAATATGACGCAATCCTTTCAACCATCAGCGACCGGCTGAGCGCCGATATAATAGCGAAGAAAAAAAATCTTCAAGTGATATCGAATTACGCTGTCGGTGTAAACAATATTGACGTAAAATTTGCCCAAAGAAATGGCATCGCGGTTTATAATACACCAGACGTTGTTACCCAAAGTACCGCCGACATGACTTTTGCTCTTCTCCTGTCTTTAGTAAGAAAAATAGATGAAGCCAGACATTTTGTGAAAAAAAACAAATGGTCTGGATGGAATCCGGAAATATTTCTAGGAGAAGAATTAAGCGGTAAAACTCTGGGGATTATTGGTTTTGGGAGAGTTGGTCAAGCGGTGGCAAAAAGAGCAATTGGGTTTGGATTACACGTTATATTTTGTGACCGATTAAAATCAAAAAGTCATCAGCTAATCGGTGTGGGGCAACAGGTTAAATTCAAAACACTCCTTGAAAAATCGGATTACATATCCCTTCATGTTCCATTGCAAAAAGATACCCGCTATCTTATAAATAAAAAATCAATCAGTTGGATGAAGAAAAAACCAATAATTATTAATACCGCTCGTGGAGAAATTATCGAAACAGATTCTCTTGTAAATGCTTTGCGGAAGAGATATGTTAGGGGTGCTTGTCTTGATGTTACCGACCCAGAGCCAATAAAAGGAAATCACCCCTTAACCCGCATAAAAAATTGTATAGTCGTTCCTCATATCGGAACCGCAACGGTAGAATGTCGGTATGCCATGGCAAAGATGGCAGCCGAGAATATTATTAATCACTTTGTATGAATAAAATAATAAAAGAAAAATTGGATAATATTATAAGAGAAGTTTTAGGAGTGAAAATTGTTAACGACCTCTCAATGGAGACTGTCTCAGGATGGGACTCACTACGTCACATTCAACTTATGGCTAAAATTGAAAAGGACTTCAAGATAGAACTTGATTTTAAAGATACGCTGGCAATGACCGACTTAAATTCAATCAGGAATATTTTAGAAAAATATGTCGGTAAAAAATGAAAATCTTATACGAGTTGATCAGAGCTTGCTTTGTGGTCACCAAAAGATAGATCGTGATTTTTTTATTAAGCATAACAATGTCTATGAACTTTTTAATACACAAGCTAAAAAACATCCCCAAAAAATCTTTGCTATTTTTCCAGAATCCAACAAGACATTTTCATACGTAGACTTTGAAAAGAAGATTATTGAAAAAGCATCATATCTGAAAGCGAATGGTATATTAAAAGGAAAAAGAATATGTCTTGTGCTTCCGACATCACCCGACTTTCTTGCGCTTTATTTTGCCGCGTTTAAGGAGGGAATTACTGTTGTGCCCATTAATCCAGATTTATCGTCGTCCGAAATTGCTTATATAGTTGCTGACTCACAGGCGAAAGTAGTCTTTTATAGCAAAACTATTTTTAAAAAAATTATCGAAGCACAAAGAATGTTTAGTCAAAATTTTATAACTTTTACAGATATTTCTGATATAAAACTAACAACTGCGACCGAACATACTAAAACATCTAATGTTCGTTACAAATATGGAGATGAAGCGGTAATTATTTATACCTCTGGAACAACGGGTAAACCAAAAGGAGCGGTTCTTAGCCATTTAAATTTATTGGTAAATTCGCAAGTTATATCTGATTGGTTTAAATTTACACCTGACACAAGAACCCTCTGCATCTTACCTTTATTTCACAATAACGGCCAAGTGGTTACTCTTCTAGCGCCTCTTAATATGGGTGGTTCCACAGTAATGGTGCGGCCCAAAACCGGTCTCAAATCTTTTTGGTCTTTGATCAAAGAATACAATGTTTCTTGGACTAGTGTTATGCCAGCCATTCTATCCATGATTTTAGCGGCAAAATTAGAGCGGAAAGATTCTTCTATGGTTGGTATTATTTGTGGCGGGCAAGTGCTTAATGAGGAAGTGAAGATTCAATTTGAAAAAAAATTTAAAATCCCAGTTTTTGAAGGATACGGCCTCACCGAGACAACATCTTTTGCTTGTTTCAATCAATTCCCAAAGGATAACAGAAAACTTGGCACAGTCGGCCGGGCCCTATCGTGCAATGATATTGTAATTCTTGACGATGATGGTAAAGAGGTTCCGAGAGGCACGGAGGGAGAAATATGTATACGTGGTTTAAATGTTATGCGTGAATATTTTAGATTGAATGAGGCCAACAAGAAATCTTTACGTAATGGTTTTTTTTACAGCGGAGATTATGGATACATTGATGATGATGGCTATATTTATTTTAAAACTCGTAAAGATTATCTTATCAATAAAGGAGGGGAGAAAATTTACCCGAGCGAAATCGAAAATATTTTATTCGCCCATCCGGCAGTTGATGAATGTGCCGTTATCGGAGTGCCGGACAAACTTTTTGGACAAGACATTGTAGCCTTCGTTAAATTAAATAGTGATTGTCGCCAAGACGTGTTAAAGAATTTTTTTAAAGACAAACTAGCGTACTACAAACACCCAAGAGAAATTATTATTGTGAATAAACTCACTGACCTGAGCGAAATACCTAAAGGGCCAACTAATAAAGTTTTATACAGAACGCTGCTTGAGTATTATAATCGGAAAATCAACTAATTTTTTAATCTACAAAGTCAAAAAGGAAATATTTGGCTCATAGGGAAACTGTTGAAGAGGGTAATGATTGAGATTAAGACTCTCAAGAAGCGCCTCTGTTTCCCCTGGCCAGTCGGGGTTATTAACCTCGTCGAAAGCAACAACACTGCCTTTTGACATCCGAGGAAGGAAGAGCCTCAAAGCTTCTCTCGTCGGCTCGTAAATATCAAAATCGAGATAGAGGAGAGAGATAATTAAGTGGGGATTTTGTTTTATATAAGTCTTGCCTGTCTTCATAAAATTACCCCTGATTAAATTTACTTTGGGCATATGAGACAGTCCACGATTGGCATCGTAAAGTTTAATAACTGTTTCTAGCTCGCGATAAGAATTGTTAGCCAAACCACCACGTTTGGCCAACGGATTTTTTATTCGTCCTCCCGTATCTACTGGTTTGATGTTAGGAAATCCGGCAAAAGTATCAAAGCCGATAATCTGCCTTTGATAATTAGTCGGCTCATAAATAGCGGATAATTGTGCCCAACTCATCAAACCGGCTCCACGGAAAACACCGCCTTCAATGATTGACCCCTTAAGAAAAATCACCTTTTTAAATAATTCATGACGAACCAAAAAACGACTCAAATTCTGTCGCGGGGCATAAAGAGGAAAATCCTCCGCTATTTCTTGGCCGGTTTTGGTTCGACCGGTAATTAGTTTGGCGACATGGTGTGAGAGATTCTCGCTATAGCTGTTTTCCTGTGCGGTTCTCATGATTAATTTCAGTTTGTCTTTTGATAGTACACCCAACCTCTTTAGTTATCAACTAAATAATTCTTTTCAAGAATCCATTTGGACTAAATGTCAGATAAAATTTTTCTTTTTCTTTATCTATAATAAATTTTTTATTTTCCCTCATAAATTCTTCAACTGCTTCCATCGGGCCTGGGCCAAAATTTGGAACTACTGGATGACCATTTAGATTTGTATCTTCAACAATCAGATAACCCCCTTTGTTTACGAACTTATTATATCGTCGCAACTCATTAAGTACATTATCTTTTGTGTGGTCTGAATCTAATATCACGATTACCCCTTCTTTATTTTTGGCAATTTCCTCAACTTTCCTCAAGATTTTTTCTGAAGTTGATACTCCGGTCAAATATGTTATTCGGTTATGTTTCGGCCGACCCTCATCCTCTACAATATCAATTGTTACAATTTCTCCCCGATTGACTCCCTCACATATAGATGCCAAGAAAAGAGCACTGCCGCCCTTGGCCGTTCCACATTCTATTATGAGGTCGGGTTTCTGTTCAAAAATAATTTCCTGATAAATCCAGAGGTCTAAAGGACATTTGAAAGTCGGAATTCCCAGCCAAAAAGTATTACGAAAACCTCTGCCAAAAAGTCTGGAGTCATAATAAAGTCTATGAAATTGATTAACGATATCTTTTTCTAATTTGGAATTTATATATGTCCTACGATAGAGTAGGTTTTTAAATAAAAGCGCCTCAAATTTTAATGTTTTTAATAAATCTTTAATCATTGAAATTTTTCACTATCCACTATACTATCTAATATATTTGATGCAAGAAGTTATGAATAAATCTAATCCCTATCTTTTTGAATATGGCGGTCAAAAATTCTTGACCAAAGATCTTGTTGGGGCGTTGGCAGCTATTGGTATTGGACGGGGAGATAAATTATTTGTCCATTCGGATTTAAGGTCATTCGGTAGGGTAAACCCCAAAATTAAAAAAAAACGATATCTCGACGCTTTTATCCAAGCACTCGTCAATCTGGTTGGTAAACGAGGGACAGTCATTATGCCGACCTTCTCATATTCTTTTTGCCGCGGTGAGGTTTTTGATCCGCGGAAGACACCATCCACGGTCGGTAGTTTGACAGAATATTTCAGACAATTGACCGGCGTCGTACGGACGATTGACCCGATTTTTTCAGTAGCAGTTTGGGGCGCCAATCAGGAATTTTATCAGACAGTCGGTTCTGATTGCTTCGGTGATAAGTCAATTTTCCAGAAAATCCATGACGCGGATTTTACAATTTTATTTCTTGGAGAAATTTTTTCCTTAACTTATTTACATTTTATTGAACAAGATTGTCATGTTCCATATCGCTTCATCAAAAAATTTACAGGAAAAATATTAATTGGTGATAAGCTCGTCAAACGAACTTTTGATTACTTCGTCAGGCCACTTGATGGCAGTGTCACATATGACCTTGAGGGAATTGCCAGTTTTTTGGGTCACCAGGGAATTTTGAGGAAAAGTAAGTTAGGATATTCCCAAGTGCGTTTGGTCGGCGCGCAGGCTGTTTACAAAATAATAGCGCGCAAACTTAGGGAAACCCCTCGGTTTTTAATCGAAAAATAAAAATGAATAAAATAGCAAATGAGATGTATGAATTAATGAAAGAACTTTTTCCAATTTGCCGCAGTATTACCGGCAATGGTGTTAGGCAGACATTAAAAATTTTACAAAGACACGCGCCAATAAACATTTTTGAAGTGGCCACAGAAACCAAAGCTTTTGATTGGGTGGTCCCCAAAGAATGGAACATTAAAGATGCTTACATCCTTGACCCGCAAGGAAACAAAATTGTTGATTTTAAAAAAAGCAATCTTCATGTGGTAGGCTATTCTATTCCAATTAATAAAGAAATTACCCTCCCCGAACTAAATGAACATCTTTATTCATTGCCAAACCAGCCGGAGGCCGTTCCGTACGTTACCTCGTATTTTGCAGAAAACTGGGGATTTTGTATTACCCATAAACAAAGAGCCAAATTGAAAGACGGGGTATATAAAGTTTTTATTGACAGTGAATTAAAAAACGGTTTTTTAACATTTGGAGAAATTATCATTCCCGGTTTATCAAAAAAAGAGATATTTCTCTCAACTTATGTCTGTCATCCTTCTATGGCTAACAATGAATTATCGGGTCCGGTGGTGACAACTTTTCTCGTAAAATGGATTTTAACCAAAAAACGAAGATATACCTATCGAATTATTTTTATTCCAGAAACAATCGGGGCAATAACTTATCTCAGTAGAAATATTGATGTGATGAAAAATGCAATTGTCGCCGGCTTTAACATTAGTTGTGTCGGTGATGAGAAAAATTATTCTTATGTTTCGAGCAGAAATGGCGATACCTACGCGGATAAGATTGCGCAATATGTTTTTGAATCACTAGGCCAGAACTTTACACGATATTCTTATCTTGATAGGGGAAGTGATGAACGGCAATACAATTCCCCGGGTATTGATTTACCCGTGGTCTCCATCTCTCGGAGTAAATATGGAACATACCCGGAATATCACACCTCATTTGATAACCTTACTCTCGTTACACCAAAAGGACTTTCCGATTCGCATGAACTTCTGAAAAATATCCTTGAAGTTATAGAATGTAATTATCGTTATCAGAACACTTGTTTGTGTGAGCCACAACTTGGCAAAAGAGGACTTTATCCAACAATCAGTAGTAAGGGATCAGTCGCGAGTAAAGCGAAACTGATCATTGATTTTCTGGCCTACGCGGATGGTTCAAATGACCTGCTTGACATTAGCAATAAAATAAAAGTCCCTGTCAATGAACTATACTCTCTGGCAGAAAAATTACTTGAAGAAAAATTAATTACAGCACTAGAATAATAACTTTTGTTTTGCTGCTTCTACGATTTGTTTCTGTCGTTCTTTATCTTTTTGTTTAACATTTTTGTTAATAATTGCCACTCTCTTATTTTTACTCAGGAATTTTAATACGTCACAGACATTAATAATATCTCCATTTTTATAAAAATTGTCGTATATAAGTTTAATGAGTTTGTAATCGTTTTTCTCATCAACTGTGAGTCGATAATTACCTTGTAACTTTTTCGGCATGGTGTAAGGGCAGGTGCGTGCATTTTTTATTATATAAGGAGTGACATGTTCTTTATCAAAGGCGTCTATTGCCTTTTTATGGGCATTTTTCAGGACCGAAAAAGTAAAGGCCTCACAGTCAAGACCCCTAGGATAGTTTCGGTCAAGGAGATTACTAACATACTCAACGTGTTTGGTTCTTCCTGTATTAAGCACGCGCAAAATTTCATCAATGGAAGACGGGTCGACGAGCGGACAGTCAGAGGTAATGCGGACAATAATGTCTAAATTATTTTTCTTGGCACAATTGAAATAACGAGAGAGAACATTATCAAGGTTTCCCCGAAAAACTGGAATGCTGTTTTTTTTACACCACCCGGCTAAAACATCGTCACTCCGGTCGCTTGAAGTCGCAACTATAACGTTATGGGCCCGCCGGCTTCGACGACATCGTTCAACCACATGCCAAAGCATTTCTTTTCCAGCCAGAGGTAAAAGCACTTTTCCCGGTAAACGGGTTGAACTCATTCGCGCTTGAATAATGATCCCAACCTTTTCCATATTATGTCTTCTCAAGAAGAAACATACTGTCTATATTCTTGTCAGTCGAGTATTGATACCGTTTCTCTTGCAGAAGCATCAAATCAGGAAACAAATCACGGTATAATCTCGCAAAATCCGTTTTCCAAAGCCGATTTTTATGCCCGCGATATATAATTTCCTCGCGAATGGGCGCAAAATATTCAAATCCCCAAATATAACGTTTGCTCACACGATGAATCTCGGCCATTGCTTTCTCGACATCTCCTGGCCGGATATGAATAAGTACGCCCGCGGTAAAAACAAGGTCAAAATAATTGTTTGGAAAGGGGAGAGCCAAGGCGCTACCCTGTATGATGTTCGCATTTGGAAGTCGTTTTTTTGCGGTTTTGACCGCTCGAGCATTAATTTCAATACCAGTCAGATTATTGAATCCCATTTGTGAAAGCAGGGAGAGTTGATTGCCAATATTACAGCCGACCTCAAAAATTGTTGAAATGTCTCGCCCCGACAAAAATTCCCGGTTCATTACACTTCTTGAACTGCCGTATCGCGTGGTATACATTAAATTGAGGGCCTGAACACCCATATCATTGCGGTCACTGTATTCGTCTCCAAATGTTGATTGCCAAAATCGCTCTTGCTCGGTGCTCATACTTTAGTTGGAGAATTAAAAAATCTTCCAATCATTCGAACAATATAATCAACCTCCTTTTTGGTTAATTTAGTATGAAGGGGTAGAGTCAAAGCACTTTCATGATAAATTTCGGCGTTCGGTAATTTAATTTTATCATAGCCAGTTTGTTGATAATAAGGATGAGAATAAACTGCTGGATAATGAAAGTTAACGCCGATATTGTGTTCACGGAGCCAACTCATAAGCGAAAGACGTTGACGCGGATTTTTTACTCGGATGACATATAAATGCCAACCGGCATAATTTCCCGGTTGTTCCGTCGGTAAAATAATTTCGTTTACCCTAGACAATTCTCGTTCATACCAGTCAATGACTTGATGTCTTTTTTTAATAAAAGACGGCAGTTTTCTTAGTTGACTGATACCAAGGGCGGCCTGAATATCTGTCAGGCGATAATTATAACCAAGCATCGTCATTGCATTAAAACCGCGCTGGTCTTTTATGACACCATGACTGCGCAACAGTTTAAGACGTTCATAATAAATTTTATTATTGGTAACAATCGCCCCGCCTTCGCCAGTGGTAATTGCCTTGACTGGATGAAAACTAAAAATTGTCAAATCGCTAAGCGAACCAATTGGTTGTTTTTGATAAATCGCGCCGAGTGCATGACAAGCATCTTCAATCACCCCAAGGTTATATTTCTTAGCAATTTTATTTATAATTTTCATCTCGCAAGGATGGCCGGCGAAATGAACTGGCACAATCGCCCTAGTGCGGGGTGTAATCAATTGCTCAATTTTTGATTCATCAATATTGTAAGTATCTAAACGAATATCGCAAAAAACCGGTTTAGCGCCAACCGCTAAAAGCATATTAGTGGTGGCCACAAAAGTATTAGGCGTGGTAATAACCTCGTCGCCAAAACCAAGTCCAGCAACCAAGTAGGCCAAGTGAAGCGCGGCAGTGCCGCTTGAAACGACAACCGCATAACGCGCGGCAACTTTTTTTGCCAAACCGGTTTCAAATCTTTCCACGGTTGGTCCTTGAGTTAACCAACTAGAATCCAAGACCTTTATGACCGCCTGTTTATCTGATTGGTCAAGATTTTGTCGGCCGTAAAAAATCATGCCACAATTTTTTTCAATTGCTCCGGGCTCAACCAAAGTTTGTTGGTTTCGCTGGAAAAAATAAAATTATCTTCTATTGCTTTGCCTCGTTTGAGATATTTTTGATAAGGGTCACCGGTGTTCCAGGTGTGATGTTCCGGCACAATAACAAAATAATCACCAATCACAAAAGTCCGCCGCGCTTCATGCTCGGTGAACAAAATCTCGTGAATTTTCTCACCCGGCCTGGCGCCAATAATTTTTTGCTTAGCTCGCGGTGTTAGAACTTTAAAAATATCCACCAAACGCATACTCGGGATTCTCGGAATAAAAATTTCACCACCAACCATTTCTTTGATTGCGAAGGTGATTAAAGCGAAACTTTTTTCCAGCGACATCCAAAAACGAGTCATTTTTGGATCAGTAATATGAACTACCGGCGTTTGATGATTTTGTTTCAACCATTCCACAATGCTGCCGCGACTGCCAACCACATTGCCATAGCGGACAACACTGAACTTAGTAATCTTTGGTGAATAAGCGTTAGCTGAAATCCAGAGTTTTTCCGCGCATAATTTGGTTGCGCCATAAAGATTAATCGGCTGAACCGCTTTATCTGTGGAAATAAAAATCACTCGTTTTACCTGCTGGTCAATGGCTGCCTCGATAATATTTTGGGTGCCGAGGATGTTGGTTTTGACCGCTTCTAATGGATTGTATTCCAGAGCTGGAACTTGTTTTAAAGCGGCGGCGTGAATGATGATGTCTATTCCTTGAAAAGCGCGTTGGAGTCTCCCTAAATCGCGGATATCGCCAAGAAAAAATCTGGTTCGTTCGTCGTTTAACTCTTTCGCTAGGTAGTGTTGTTTAAACTCGTCCCGGCTAAAAATAACCAATTTTTTCGGTTTAGTCACAACCAAAAGATGCTTCACGAAATTACTGCCGAAACTGCCGGTCCCACCAGTAATTAGAACGGTTTTACCTTGAAATGGATTTATCATTTATGTTAATTTTATACTACCTTGATTTCTCAATTTAATCAACCGAGGGCTGTTCTCATCCCCATTGCCCGGGGGTCTATTACCAGAAATATTTTACGAAGCGGCGTCCTTGAACGATTGACTAATCAAGGTTGGCGCGTGGTCATAGTCTTTTATAATCCTTTTGGTCAACCCATCCCGAAATATCTCACTGATGAATTTACCGGGCCGCGAGTGATAGTGGAATCAGCTTCCGCCCCGAAATACCCCCTCCTTAAACGTAAATTTTATCGCATCTTTTGTTATCTATCCGATTTCTTGGTTTATGATTACAGCAACCGTCTTATTCGTAGAGTCAGAAATAACGATAATGTTGTTTGGTTCCAACTAAAACGATTATTTTTACAACTGTCGTCGCGGTTAAATTTTCTCAAAAAGTTTATTCGTTTTATTGACCAATTTTTTTTTACCAGTCATTTTTATACTTTTTTATTCGATAAATATCGGCCGGATATTGTTTTTTCCACCTCAATTATTTCCAGTTTCGACCTAGAATTTTTAAGAGAGGCGCGTCACCGTGGTCTTAAAACAATAGCAATGCCTCGCGGTTGGGATAATGTTAATACCAAATTATATCGGCATGCCCCGGATCTATTGATTGTTCAAAATCCAGAAATGCGACAGCAAGCCATCAGGATTCAAAATTTTCCAGCGGCACGAGTGAAAGTAACAGGTTTTCCCCAATTTGATTGGTACCGCCGGCCGAATATTTTATTGACCAGAGAAGAATTTTGTCGCCGAACCGGACTTGATCCGAAACGTAAAATTATTTTTTGGGGTTCCAGTGGTCGGTGGACTCCTGTGGACGGCAACATCGCCCAGACAATCATCGCGGCCGTTCGAAGTAATAAATTAATTGCTCCAACCAATTTAATTATTCGACCGCATTTTTCTGATTTGGCAACCCGTCGTTTTGATCACTTAGCTGACGGAAAGACAGTGTTTGTGGATAAAAACTATACCCCCTCCAATTTTTTCTGGGACGGCTGGGACCCAAATGTAACTGAAACGATAATGTTTACCAATACAATTTACCATGCCGATGTCATAATCTCTCTTTGTTCAACTCTGGTTTTAGATGTTTTATGTTTTGATAAACCGATTATCAATACCGCCTATAAAAGCTTCTATGATGCACACGGTCATGATGTCTCTCATTTGCTCTATTCTCCCACCGTTTATGCTCCTGTTTTGGCGGAAAAAGCGGTTGATTTAGTGAAATCCGAAACAGAATTAATTACTTCTCTGAACCATTATTTGAGGACACCAGACTATAAGCACGATAATCGATTGCGGGCACGCGATCGGATGTGTTATCAGATCGACGGTCAGGCCAGTCAACGTATCGTCGACGCGCTAATGTCTTTGCTATGAGTCAGGAGAATTTTTTTGCCAACTGGAAAGAGCGATCACTTTTTGTGGAACCGGGCGCGAAGCCGATAAGCCAGCGTCAACTCAACCTCTATTATTATTTTCTGTTTATTAAAAATGCTTTAACCAAGTGCGAAGTGAAAAAAGTTTTAGAGGTCGGCGCCGGGCGAGGAACAATCTCGTTCTATTTGGTTAAATATCTTGGGCTTAAACTCACCGTGCTTGATAATGAACCGGCTGCTGTTGCCTTGGCACGAGAAAATTTTGCCCAACTAGACCTCACGGCCGAGTTCGTAGTCAGCGACGCTTTGGTCACCGGTTTGCCCGCTAATTCCTTTGACGCCGTGGTATCCATCGGCTTGGCCGAGCATTTTCCCGCTACCGAGGTGGAAAAATTATTTGCCGAAGAATATCGCTTGCTCCGTCCGGGCGGGATGATGATTTCCCTCAACATTCCGAAAAAATTTTCCATCCAGTCGCTAAATACAATAATGCGCTTTTTCAAGAAAATCTTCGGTCACTATCAAGATAATATCAGAAGGGATTATTACCGCAATAACCTGCGAGCAAAAGACTTTGCCCAATTAGCCCGAAAAGTTGGTTTTAATCAGGTCCAAATCACCTATGTTTGTCCTTTTCCGATTTGGGTACCAATTACTCCACGAACTGACCGCTTGATTACCTGGTTACGCAAAATTCATCTCTGGCTACGACAGCAGTTTATGTCCTATCCTTACAAAACCAACTCTCTTATCGCCCAGGCGCATTTTCTGGTCGCTTATAAATCCTCCACCAATGCCGATTTTTAGTCCAAAACGGGATAAATACATCATTGTGATGTATCATTATATTTTTAACGAACGTCCGGACCGGCGCGGGATGCACCCACGGCGGCCAGCTGATTTCGCCACCGAGTTAGATTTTTTAACTGCCCATTATCAAATCGTTACCGTGCCGGAAGTATCACTAGCAGCTCGCCAAAATGGCCCGCCCAGTTGCGCCTTGACTTTTGATGATGCCACCCGTGACCAATATGAAAAAGCTGCGCCGCGTTTGGAAACCAAAGGCTGTCGAGGCACTTTTTTTGTCATCAGTAGTGTTCTTGATGGGGTATTACCAATCACTCACGGTCTCCATGTTTTGCTTTCTTATTGGAGCGGCAAACAGGTAGTGGATCGATATCATCGATTTTTAGAGCAAAATGGTAAATTAGCCGAGCGAGAACAGTTAATAATTCCCACCAACCACCATCTCAATCCGTTACGTTTACATGACGATGTCTACACGGCGAATTTTAAAGAATTTTTTCCCAGTTTACCGGTGGTTTGGCAAAGAAAATTTTTAACCGCGACATTTCAAGAATTACACTTGAATCCCCAGGTTTTAACGGCGGAGCTTTTTATGCAAGCTGCCGAAATTCAAGACCTAACTCGGCGGGGTCATGTGATTGGAGCTCATGCTCATCAGCATCGACCGTTTGATTTACTGACTCAAAATGAAATTACCGTTGAATTGACGCAATCACAAAAAATTTTGGCCAAAATTTTAGGTATCACCTCCTCCGTCATCAGTTATCCTTACGGCCGTTTACCAGTCCAAACAGCGCCCATATTGGCAATTGTTAAAAAAAACGGTTTTACTTCTGGAGTGATGATGGCTTATCGTTCGGTTGCAGCCAGTGATGACCAATTATTACTTCCCCGATTCAATACCAATCATATCCATGATTATCTTTTAACTGGACATATAAAATTTTAACGATTATAATCCGTTTTTATGACTTATAAATGGAGTAATAAAAACCATCTAAAAACACTTTCTGTCTTTGGCCAAGATAATCTCTTGATATTTAAAACAAAAACAGAAAAAGCGCAAGTGCATTTAAAAAATAATAATATTGATAAAGTAATTTTTGTTGGCCCAAACAATAAAAAGACTATTTTAAGCATAACTGATGCAAAAAAGGTAGTGGTTGGAGAAAGTAATTTTTGCCGTGATGTGTATCACTGGCTTAAACCTGGTGGGCCGGCTCCCATCATGCGATTAGGGATCACGATTCATCGCGGCGAGGGGACTTGGTCTAGCTTGCCACATTACTTTGAATTAAGTTTGGAGCCGGGATTTGAGGAAGTTTTTTTCCATTTAATCAAAGGTGGCTCTGGTCGAGCAATTCAATTGGGCCGTGGAATGTGGTCAAACGGTGATAAGGTGGATGATTTGTGGCCCGTCACTGACCGACAATTTTCAACCGTGCCAATGGGTTATCATCCAGTTGTTGGTGAACCGGGAGTCCACGTCTCTTATATTTGGGTTTACTTAGCTAAACACTCACGATGGGAAAAAATCTAAAAACAGCGGTCGTCGTTGGAGCAACCGGTAATTTGGGAAAAGCGCTGGTTAAACAGTTGCGTAAGGCCGGATATGAAATTGATCCAACTTGGTTGGGTAATAATCATCCGGATTCGACCAAGGAGGATTCTTATCAGTCATTACCGAAACGGATTGATTTGGCAATTTATTTGGCAGGAGTCACCCACTCGCATAAAACTGAAGAAATGCCACTAGCCGATTGGCAAAGAGTCCTAGATATTAATTTAACTGGCGCTTTTCTTTTAGCCAAGCATGCTTTTAGGGGATTAAAAAATAGACATGGAACTTTTGTAACTATCTCTTCTATCAATGCTACTCATCCTTATCCCGAACGAGCGGCTTATGCTGCAACTAAATCCGCTCTTGAAGGCTTAACTCGGGAGTTAGCAGTAGAGTGGGGTCAATATGGGATCTCGACTCATTGCCTGCGTTTGGGGCATCTCTCCAAGTTGATGAAGACAACTGAATTTAATCCAAAAATGTTTCCTCTTATTCAAAAACGCATTCCTTCTGGTCGTTTGATCGAACCAGAAGATGTCGCCTCCTATATTCTTTGGCTAGCCGAGGGTGGTGCTAAAGCGGTGTCGGGTACGGTAATTGATTTTGATCCCGCTTATATCATTAATATTAAACTTCCTACCACTTAGTGTGACCAAACTATCTCTCTATTCTATCTTTCACCTCAATTTAGCCTACTCCTCGATTACTGAAGTGGCACGGCCTGAGGTGATTAAACATTGTTACTGGCCACTTTTGAATTTAGCGGAAGATTTTCCTGGCGCAATTGCATTGGAGGTGACTGGTTATACTTTAGAACAAATTGCGCAACTTGACCCAAACTGGGTATCTAAATTTCGTGCTCTAATTGAGACTGGGGTTTGTGAACTAATTGGCAGTGGTTACTGTCAAATTATTGGACCGCTCGTTCCGGCGTCAGTTAACACGGCTAATTTACGTCTGGGAATGGAGATTTATGAAACACAACTTGGCTGTCGACCAACCGTGGCATTAATTAACGAACTCAGTTACTCGGCTGGTTTAATTCCGCTTTATTGCGATGCTGGTTATCGTGCCGTGATCATGGAGTGGAATAATGCTGCTGTTTCTCATCCCAATTGGTCGACCGAACTTGAATATGAGCCACAACGACTACATGGTCTTGGCTGTGACTTACCAGTAATTTGGATTGATTCCAAAGCCTCTCAATATTTTCAACACTTTGTGCGTGGTGACGAAACTTATAATGATTATTTAGCTTATTTAACTCGTCAAATTTCCGATCACCCGCGCGCCTTCTCTCTTTATGGCAGTGATACGGAAGTTTTCGATTTTCGTCCACGACGTTATGAAAATGAGGAACCCCTGCCAGAATTTGGCGAGTGGGCACGAATTCACTCTCTTTTCGAAACTTTACAAACCGACACACGATTTATTTTTACCACCCCGAGTTACTTATTGAAAATGTGCCCTCCGTCTTCGACTACTGGTTTAACTTTGGAGACTCCGGCTCAACCGATTATTGTTAAAAAACAAGCTGAATATAATTTAGTTCGCTGGGGTTTAACTGGTCTTGATTCTCTCGGTTTAAACACCGCCTGCTATTGTTTAGAACAATCATTTAGCAAACAAGGAGCCACCGATAAAGATTGGCGATGTCTATGTTATTTTTGGAGCAGTGATTTTCGGACACATATTAGCAAAGAGCGTTTTGATAAAGTAAAAAAAGAAATTACTAAAACTCTATCTAATATATTATTACCGAAGGCTATCAAAGTCAGTTCAGTTAAATCTACTCGAATGCAGGTACCATCAATCATAAGAAATGGTCACTTATTAACCGTCACCGCCCCTGCCGTGACAGCGACTTTCAATTTGCGGCGAGGACTGGCGATTGAATCACTCGTTTTTCCGATACTGGGTGTAAAGCCTGTCTTAGGTCGATTACCACTAGGTTTTTTTGGTAATTTTTTGCTCGACTCAGATTTTCACAGCGGTCATACAGTAATTGAATTACCCGGGCGAGCTCGACTCAAAGATTTGAAATCAGTAGAACCAGTGGTTGAAATTGTAAATGGTAATGTGCATTTGCAAGCAATAGTGGTGTTGCCGATCGGCACAGTTACCAAAGAAATTACTATTGAAATGACAGGAGCAATTAATTTACAATACGATTTTGCTCTCAATAATGTTTTACCAGCTTCTATTCGAACAGGCATTATATCGATTAATCCAAAAGCTTTCGCTTTGGAATCAATTGGCTATGAAGTGGCAAACGGCGGTAGGCGCGAACGCTTTAAATTGAGCAATGCTGGTCTAATTTCCAGTGAACCGCTTTCACTATTAGTTTCAGCACGAAATGCGCTCGGTAATACTGACGGACACCTACTTCTTTTTGATAAACGAACTGGATTGGAATTGATTGTAGATCCAACCGTTGGAGCAGCTTTACCAATGCTTCACTTCCAGGCTTTTCCATCGATATCAACTTATTTGTTACGAGTCTTTTTTTCCTTAGCTGAAATTGATGACACTAATCGTTATTTACCCATTGGCCGACCGCTTAAAGCGTCTTTGGCACTTAAATTAAAACCGGTTATTTTATGAAATCTAATATTTTGGCATTTAAAAATTTTAATGACTTTTGGTTAGATCGAGTGCATTTTTTTGGCGACCAAACTTGTCTAGTTGATGGTGAGCATCCTGATGTCAGCTATTCCTATCAAGAGCTCAATGATTTTATTGATCGAACTGCTCTTTTACTTGTTCAATTCGGTCTACGCTCCGGCGATTGCTTTGGGATAATTACGCGCAATCGACCAGAATTCTTTTTTCTCTATTTAGCGTCTCTCAAATTAGGCACCCTAATTATGCCCATAGCGGTCGATTCGCCACACAATCTAATTCAGAGTTTGATTACCACTTTTAATATCTCACTTTTGTTCCATGGTATTCCAGAAGTAGAACAAGCTAAAAAAGTTAAAACTATGCTTGGTTCTCGACCGCTTGCGCTTCTAGCGCTTGACGAGTTGAGGGAGCGTTTAAGTAAAATCAAACCGAAACAAAATCTTTATGACGAGACCCGTCTCGATTGCCCAGGTTCACTTTATTTTAGTTCCGGGACCACCGGTGTTCCTAAGGGTATTCCCCAATCACCTAAAAATTTATTGGTCAGTGCCTGGGTTCTCGGCCGAGCTTATCGCTTCACTGCAGCTGACACCCAAATGGGAATAATGCCTTGTTACCATACTGCTTTGGCGACTTGCGGTTTTTTACCCGGTTTGACTGTAGGTAGTGCCTTCGTGCTCTATGAGCGATTTCACTGCAGTACTTTTTGGTCAAACTTAGCAATAAGTGAGGCTTCGTTTGTTAATGTTGTTCCAACAGTACTTTCAATTTTATTAAAAGAATCTCCCGCGACAATATTACCACCATTGCCTAAATTAAAGTTTATCGGTTCTGCCTCCGCCCCTCTACCCGTTTCTCTCCAGGAACAATTTGAGTTTCGTTTTGGTGTTCGCATTTCCAATCAACACGGATTAAGCGAAACCGGAGCTTTGTTTTTCAATCCGGCCGAACCAGAGCGTCGCCGCTTAGGAGCCATCGGTCTTCCGACTGGAATGCCGATTGAAAGTCGTTTAATAACGACAACTGGTCGAGAAGTTGCTCAAGGTGAAGTGGGCGAGATCGCTGTTCGGGGTCCAAACGTGATTGATGATTATTATCGTAACGAAGCAGAAACAGCGTTAGCTTGGCGTGACGGATGGTTCTGCACCGGTGACTTAGCCTACAAAGATGAGTCCGGATTTTATTTTATGATTGGTCGATCTAAAGAGATGATTAATCGAGGCGGAGCCAAAATCTCACCACTTGAAGTGGATAATGTTATTTTGGTTTTAGCCCCTAAAGTTAACGAAGTAGCAACTGTTGGCATCCCCGATTCGCTATACGGTGAAGACATCGTTTCTTTTGTAGTGGCGTCTAAGCCAAATGAGTCGTTAATGGAAGAAATTAAAACTCATTGTACTAAATATTTACCGTCATACAAATGTCCCAGAGAAATTATTTTTATCGACAAAATTCCCCAAACAGCTTCCGGTAAAATTTTCCGACGTCAATTAATTGCGGAGTATATCAAACAACATGAAATTTAAAATAAAAAATCCGCGATTAGATGAGGGAACTAAGCTAACAGTATTTTATGAACAACAATACCAACCAAAATATATTTTAACAAACGAACGGTTTAGGCGATGGTGGCTCCATGATAACCCTAACCATAATGGTAAGAATTATTCAATCAAAGTGGCGGAAAGTGAAGGAGAGTTTATTGGTCATTGTGCTTATGTGCCGGTCAATCTTTGGTCGGGTGGGCACAAATATCATGCCGCTTGGGGTGGTAATTTTATTGTGGCCGAGCACTGGCGTGGTCGGGGTATTGGTCGAGCCTTACATCAAGCAATATATGATGAGTTTGATGTTTTTTTAGATGTGGGGGCCAACACTGCCGCCGAAATCATTCTCCAAAAATTTGGTTGGATAAATTTCGGAACGCTCGGTCGGGCGATGGCGGTTTTAAGTCCGGCAGCCGCCGCTTTCAGCCGGCGGCCAGAATTGATATCAAAGCAAATTATTAAACCGTCAATATTAAAGTCAATGTCGGTGATTATTGAGCAAACCAATCGGGTAGGGGAAGACGTAGAGCAATTTTGGCAACAGCTCCGAATGACAATTGGAAATATTTCTGATCGCTCGATGAAATTTCTTAATTGGCGCTACGCCAATCATCCTATTTTTCGTTACCAATTTTTGCTCGCTAAACAAAAAAGTGAAGTAATTGGTCTGGTGGTTTATCGTGACCAAATTGTCAAAGAAAATGGACTTAAATTACGCCGCATTGTTGAATTTTTAGCGCGAGAAAAAGGGGCCGAGGTTTTACTTCAGCAACTAGTAAAAAATGCCCGTGAAGAGAGAGTTGTTCTCATTGACTTTTTTTGTGCTTCGATTCACTTCCTAGCACCATTTACCGCAGCTGGATTTATACTTTCGCCGCCCGCCGATGAATTCACACGGTTATTTGACCCAGTAGATTTAACTCGATTAAACTTTGGCACCATCAGCTTTAACGGCGGTAATATTCACAATCGTTTACCAAAAGAGGTCTTTAATCTTAAAGAAAATTGGTATGTCACTTCCGGCGATGGCGACCAAGACCGGCCAAATCGAATTTTGCCAACGGTTGTTTAGAGCGAAAAAACATGATAGAGTATCATTAATATCTAAGTCATGCCCAATAAAAATAAAATTATCATCTTGCGTCATGAATCCGATCGAGAAAAAGAAATTCGGGCCAATTTCGTCAAATTATTAAAAAGGACGCCGATACCGGACAATGAGATTTTGCAAAATATTGGCCTCTACGCTAATCGCAAGATCTTATCCCGCATCCTCTATCTTCACGATTTATATCGGCAGATAATCAATGTTCACGGAGTTATATTGGATTTTGGAACACGTTGGGGTCAGAACTTAGCTCTGTTTGAATCATTCAGGGGGATGTATGAGCCATACAATTATACGCGGCAAATGATCGGCTTTGATACTTTTACCGGCCATTCTTCTATTGATGCCAAAGACGGTTCTATTGTCGCCGAGGAAGGATCTTTGGGTTGTGCGGTCGGCACCGGTTACGAATCATATCTGGAAAAAGTTTTGCAATATCACGAGGAAGAGTCACCAATTAGCCATCTCAAAAAATTTAAATTGATTAAAGGTGATGCCATCAAGACCGTCCCCGATTATTTCAAAAAGCATCCGGAGACAATTGTTGCCTTGGCTTATTTTGATTTTGGGCTTTACCGCCCTACTAAAGTTTGCCTGAAAACTATTTTACCTCATTTAACAAAAGGCAGTATTATCGCTTTTGATGAGTTGGGTAAAAGGGAATATCCCGGCGAAACATTGGCGGTAAAGGAGATTTTAAATCTCAAGCAATACCAACTGCGACGTTCGGCGATTAATTCCTACCAATCCTATATTGTCGTTTAATAATATATGGAATCATCAAAACATTTTAAACTGGTTTTTGGATTACTGATAGCAATTCTTGTACTGTCAGCCGGTTACTATGTTATTTTTCAAGATTCTTGGTTTGACGAAGCCACTAATAGTTATAAACCGTGGCTAACCGCTGAAAAATTAGCCTATCCATTTCAGGATTTTGTAGAAAAACATCCACCAGTCACGTTTTATCTTCAGGCCGGGTGGCAAGGTTGGTTCGGTCCGAGTATTTTGGCTTACCGCTGGCTCTCCTTAATTTTATTGTTGGGTTTAGCTTTTTTGTTATATGACAGTCTGCGTCGGGTTGGCGGAAAGTGGTTAGGATTGTTTGGTTTGGCTTTACTCGTTTTCCATCCCTTTGTGGTGGGTAAATTAGTTACCGCTTCCCCTTTCGCCCTGATCGGTGTTTGCTCCTTCCTCTCCGTCTGGTTTTTACAGATTGAAAATTGGCCCATTCGTCGTCGCGTGATTTTGTCTGCGGTTGCAATATCCTTGGCTTTTTTAAGTCGTTACAATATGTTGCCCGCTCTGGTTCTCTTATGGTTGTTTGTCCTTCTCCGCTATCGCTGGCGATATTTTGGGTTAGCGGTAATTTCTTCCTTGGCCGCCATTTTTGTCTTGGAAATTCCTTATTTATGGCTTGACCCAGAATATGCACTTTCTTTTTTCTTTGTGATGTTTGGCCCGCTGGCATCAGTTTTACCATTAGATTTATTGCCATTACTCCCTCCAACGGCCGCGATGACCCCATCGTCACTTTTCGGTTATTTTTTAAACGAAAGTCGGCTTAAATTAGTGTTACAGGTGTTTACTACTCTATTTCCGTTTATAGTTTTGGTTTTGACTGGTATCCTATTTGTTTTGGTGGAATGGCGGCATCGTCTCCGTTCTTTTGCTCGTTCTCACCCCCTATTCCTTTTTGGACTAGCCGTTATCGTATCGTTATTTCTAGCCCATTTTTTCTTTGGCCCGAATCGACACAAAATGAATCTACTTTATTTTGTTCCCTTTTTAATTTGGGTAGCTGCTTATTCGGCTCACTTGCTGACAAATTATCTCCGGGAAGCGGGAGTGTGGTCAAAGGCCTCTCGTCCATTTATAGTGTTAGCCATTGCCTCATTTTTAGTTACCCCCATTTCTGTGGCTCTGTCTGGCAACGACATTATTTTTTTTAATCGCTGGAATTATCAAGATACTGATTTGAAACGGATCAAACGTGGCGGCGATTATCTGGCTTCGCTCACGACGACCAAGGATTTAATTTTGACCATTGATAATCCCGATCATGTTTTTCTAGCTGGCCGCCTAATGGTTCCAGAACGGATTAATCGTCATGACACCTTCACTGATTCGCCGGATGAAAAGTTATTAGCTCGTTTTAATCGCTATAACACCGAGATGTTTTTACGTTGGTTAAAACAAGATGCCGATATCTTTGTGTTTCAAAAAGGAACGCTGTTTACTCGGCTCGAGCCGATTGCCGATAAACGAGGGCCAGAATGGTTAGTGGCAGAAGTAGAAAAAATTGTGGCCGAACGCTATCAATTGCTCGGCAGAGTCGCTGGAGTTTATCCGCGCAAAGAAGAGCGAGGAGACGGGGTACTCGAAATTTATCGTCATGTCAAATAAAATTTCCGTAATTGTGCCGGTGTTTAATGAGGCGGTGTCGGTGGTGCCGCTTCATGCTGAAATTGTCACAACTATGAAATTGCTGGGTCGAAATTATGAGATAATTTTCGTTGATGACGGTTCAATTGATGATACTTACCACCAGTTGATTTCTTTGGCGCCAATCAAAGTGATTCGGTTGCGAAAAAATTTTGGTCAAACAGCGGCCTTGGATGCTGGAATTAAAGTTGCCAATGGCGATTATTTGGTGATGCTTGATGGCGATGGACAGAATGACCCAAACGATATTCCTCGTTTAATTGCTGAATTGGAACGGAAAAATCTTGATCTTATTTCCGGCTGGCGGAAAGATAGAAAAGATTCTTTTATGAAAAAATTTTCCTCTCGTTGCGCTGGAATCGTGCGAAAACTTTTACTTGATGATGGTATTCACGATAGCGGTTGCACTCTCAAAGTCTATCGCCGAAAATGTTTTGACCATGTTGAATTAGTGGGGGAAATGCACCGCTTCATTCCCGCCCTACTTAAAATCAAAGGTTTTACCATTGGCGAGTTGCCAGTTAATCATCGGCCGCGGCGCGCGGGACAGACTAAGTATACTTGGGCTAGGGGATTGAAAGGAATTTTAGATATGATGGCGGTTTGGTTTTGGACCAAATATGCTGGTCGGCCACTTCATCTCTTCGGCGGTTTAGGAATTTTGCTGATTGGTCTAGCAACACTCGGCGGCGGCGTTGCTGTTTATCAGAAAATTTTTGCTGGGCAAGATCTATCTTCAACTGCGCTGATGCCACTGGCTTTGTTTGTTTTTTTAATCGGCGTTCAATTTTTAGTATTTGGTCTTTTGGGTGACATTGTTCTGAAAACTTACTTTGCGACCTCTAAAGATACTCGTTATGATATTAAAGAATCACTAGAAAACTATGAGAATCCTCATTCTTAATTACGAGTTCCCGCCGCTCGGCGGCGGGGCAAGTCCGATTTCTTACGAATTAACAGAAGAATTTGTTAAAGCGGGACATGAGGTTGATGTGGTGACTATGAGTTTTCGTGGTTTGCCGCGTCTGGAAATAGTAAACGACAATTTTCGGATTCATCGGGTGCCTTGTCTGCGAATAAAAAAGGAGATCAGTCATCCTTGGGAGCAATTGAGCTATCTCATCTCGGCTTATTTTTATTGCCGCCGATTGCTCAAACGCCAAACTTACGATATTTGTCACGCCCACTTTATTATTCCCACCGGTGTCTTGGCGCTTAAACTCAAACAACACTTCGGTCTTCCTTATCTCCTCACTAGCCAAGGAAGTGATGTTTTGGGACACAATCCGCGATTTAAACATCTTTATTACCTAGTTCGTCGTCACTGGCGGCGGGTGATCGATGGCGCGGCCAAAATTGTCGTCCCCTCTGATTTTTTGCGCGAGGAAATTCTTTCAGTTTATCCGGCAGCAGCGCGATTGGCGCTTATCCCCGATGGTATCGCACCGGGTAAGTTTACGCCAGGACGGAAGAAAAAAATCATTTTATCAGTTGGTCGATTATTTAAAAATAAAGGTCTCCAGGATTTTTTGACAGCACTACAGGGATTGAATTTGACTGACTGGTCGGTGGTGATTGTGGGTGAAGGGCCATATCGGCAAAATCTTGAACAATTGGTTCGCTCTTTTCAACTCAACGAGCAGGTACATTTTTTAGGCTGGGTGGATAACCAGAGCGAGCGTTTGCGCACCCTTTACGGCGCGGCTTCCGTTTTTGTTTCGCCGAGTTATTTTGAGAGCTTTGGCCTTAATGTTGTGGAGGCAATGCAAGCGGGAGCCATTCCTCTCGTTTCAAATATCGGAGCCTACCGTTCCTTAATCTCTAACTCGGAATTATTTTTTCGCCCAGGCGATATATTGGACTTACGTGCCAAACTCAGCGTCCTCCTGGGGCGGATTGATCGCCGCGAGACGGCCGACTATGATTTTTCTGGTCTGGTCAGACAACGTTTCGAATGGCCGGTTATCGCCGGACAATATCTTGAAGCACTTAAAGTGATACAATCTAGCCAATGAAAATTTTAGTGACCGGCGGCGGCGGTTTTCAGGGCAGTCACTTGACCGAATTTTTGGTTGGCCAGGGGCACCAAGTGACGATCTTAGGGACTTATTCGGAGGCATCACTCGTCAATCTTACTGGCGTTTTAGATAAAATCACAGTGGTTTGGGGATCTGTCACTGACACGGAAATTGTGGACAAAACTGTCCGCGGTCAGGACGTGGTTTTTCACCTGGCAGCGCATATTAATGTAGATGAATCTCTGCAAGACCCTTCGGTGTTTTTGCGGGTAAATATTCTCGGAACTTTTAATGTCTTAGAGGCGGCCAAAAAGTACGGCGCTCGTTTGATTCATGTTTCCACCTGTGAGGTTTACGGTGACGGTCATGATAAACAAGCCGGGGGTTTACTTAACGAAGCGACGGAATTCCGGCCCAATAGTCCCTATGCCGCGTCCAAGGCCGGGGCGGATCGTCTGGTTTATTCGTATTTTAAATCATTTGGTTTGGACGCAACTATCATTAGACCGTTTAATCTCTATGGTGAGAGGCAAAAAAGCGGCACTTTTGGAGCTCTCATTCCCATTCTCACACATCGTGCTTTGCGCGGCGAAGACCTGACGGTTTTTGGGGACGGTAATGCCAGTCGGGATTATACCCACGTTAGTGATATGATCCGTGGTTATAATTTAGTGCTCAAGACCCCATCGTTAAAAGGCCAAGCGATTAATTTTGCCACCGGCACCAACACTAAAGTGAAAGATATAGCCAACTATATCGCGGAAAAACTTAAAGTTAAGGTTGTTCACGCTCCAGCTCGACCCGGAGAAGTATCGCGTTTTGAGGCTGATATTTCCTTCGCGCGCAGTCTGGGATTCAACCCCAAGGTGACAATTTGGCAAGGCATCAACCGTTACCTTAACTGGGCTAAAAAACAAAAAGGTGTTTAAAAATTTTTGGTTCAAATTAACTCTCGCCGCAATTCTACTCTGGTTTCTTTTTCGTCAAATAAATTTTCAGGAATTTATTGCAGTGCTTCGTTTAGGCCATTTTGGTTTTTTGACAGCAGCTTTTTTATTGCTGGCGGCCAACGAGTTTAGTCGGATTATCCGGATTCAATTATTGCTCAAAGTAAAAAAAATCTTTTTTTCGCCGGCTCAATTGGTAAAGATTTATTTTACCAGTATGTTCTTTGGCAATTTTTTTCCATCCTCGCTCGGTTCCGACATTGCTCGATTACTATTTCTGAAACAAGCTAAACCGGAAGTCTCCGGTTTAACCCTTTCTTCGATTATCTTGGTCGATCGCTTGATTGGCTTGTCAGGTTTGGGATTACTATTTTTAACTGGTCTGGGTTTGGCTTTCGAACCGTTTATGTCTTTGATCGGGACCATCGGTCAGTCAGTCCAGTTAATCTGGTGGGGTCTAGGTTTACTCTGTGGTTTAGCAGTTTTGGCGATAATCGGACAAAAATTAAAATTGACCCTGTTAAATTTATTTCACGAGATTAAAGTCTTTATCCATCATCGTCAAGTGATTTTTACCACCCTTGGTTGGGCGGTGGTCTATCAACTGCTCATTTCGCTCGTATTTTATTTTATTTATTTGGGGCTGGCTCGTACGATTGTGGTGCCAGTGGCCGTTTTTCTGCTATGGGTGCCGGTCATCACTCTGATTTCTCTTATCCCGATTTCTATCGGCGGCTTGGGTCTAAGAGAGTGGTCGTTTGTTTTCTTGTTCTTGCCTTTGGGGATACCCCGCGCCGAACTGGTCGCCGTCTCCCTAACTTTTTTTGTTTTTATGCTAGCTCAATCAATATTTGGCGGCATCCTGTTCTTATTGACGAAAACTAAAAGTTAAGCTATTTTTACCAGATGTCAGACGTTTTTATTGTCGCCGAAATCGGCAAAAACTTTATTCAAGCGCCGGAGGAGGAATCGGTGTTAGAATATCTAGCCAAAGCTAAGGCTCTGGTGGACGCGGCGGTGGAAACGGGCGTTGACGCGGTGAAGTTCCAAACTCATGAAATAGAAGATGAGCAACTCGATTCCGCGGTGATCTCGCCGCATTTTCCGGCGGCGGAGCGTTATGCCTGGGTGAAGCGAAATACTCGCATCACCCCACTTGAAGATTTTTGGCGGCCGCTCAAAGCTCATTGCGATTCTCGGGGAATCATTTTTTTCTCCACCCCGATGAGCCGCGCCGCGGCGCAAAAACTTGAGCCGCTCAATGTGCCAATGTGGAAAGTTGGTTCCGGTGATGTGTTGGATTATGTCTTGCTTGACTATCTGGCCAGCACCGGCAAACCAATTATTATCTCAACTGGGATGATTAGTTTATCTGAACTTGATCAGACCGTCTCTTATTTGCGAAGCAAACAGGCACCGCTTTCCATTCTCTATTGTGTCAGTGAATATCCCTGCCCCACGGAAAAATTTAATCTTGCCACGATTGAATACTTGAAGGAAAGATATCCAGAAATGACAATCGGCTTCTCTGATCACTCGCTTGGCGACCAAGCGGCGCTCGCGGCCGTTAAACTGGGCGCCGCCATCATTGAAAAACATTTTTCATTTGCCCGCGAATTTTGGGGAGCGGATCATAAGGTTTCAATGTTGCCAAAAGAAATGAAACGATTAGTTTTTGCGATTCGGAATGGGGAATATCAGCAAGTTAATCATCGGCCATTTTACGGCGAAAAAGCACGCGAATTAGATGGAGCACAAAACCAGTTTCGACCATACTTTCATCGTTCATTAGTGGCGGGGGCTGATTTGCCGGCTGGTGTGATTTTGACTCGAGAGCTGATTTACTCACTTCGACCACAGAGCTATCTTGGCGGTTTGTCGGCTGATCAATTTGAACTGGCCCTAGGTCGGCGTCTCAAACGATCGTTAAAAAAATATGAAACGATTAAAAAAGAAAATCTTGCTTAAGAAACATAAAGCTAAAAAGGTGGCTAAAGATACGCGCAAGCGGAAGGTCTGTTTCGTGATCACTAGTCACATTCATTACGCTCGAAGCAAATTAGTCTTGAGTGCAATTAAATCTCGGCCGGAATTAGAACTTCAAATTGTCATCGGTGGCTCGGCCATTGTTGAACCTTTCGGTAACGTTGAACCGCTCCTGAACGCCGACGGTCATTCGGTGGCGGCACGAATGTTAATGACTTTAGGCGGGGGGACCAATATCGCCATGGCCAAGACCGCTGGCTTGGCCGCGATTGAATTCACTACGATCTTGGAAAACTTGAAACCGGATTTAGTGGTTGTGCGCGGCGACCGTTATGAAATGTTGCCCATCGCCATGGTGGCGGTGTATATGAATATTCCTGTCGCCCATATTGAAGGGGGTGATTTAACCGGAGCAATTGATGATAGCGTCCGTCATGCGATTACTAAATTAGCCCACTTTCATTTGGTTTCCACCGCTGAGACTAGACGTCGCGTAATCCAACTCGGCGAACACCCGGATTACGTGTTTGAAGTTGGAGCGCCGGAAATTGAATTTGTGGAACAAAACTCTTTTGATGTTTCCAGTGATTTTATTAATTATCTTGGCGTCGGCGATATCGTCAATATCAAAAAACCATTTTTAATGGTAATGCAACATCCGGTCACCACGGAATATGAATCGGCTCGAACTCAAATTGATAAAACCCTGGAGGCAATCGGACAGGTTGGTTTACCGACCATTTGGTTCTGGCCCAATGTTGACGCCGGCACCGATGATATCTCTAAAGGAATTCGTGCTTTCCGCGAAAAACATAATCCAACTCATATTCGTTTTCTTAAATATCTGCCGGCAGAACAATTCGTTGGTCTTTTAAAAAAGGCCGCCTGTCTGATTGGTAATTCCTCCGCCGGAATAAAAGAAGCTTCCTTTCTCGGTTTACCAGTAGTAAATATTGGAACACGACAGACTGGCCGTTATCGAGCTCGGAATGTTTGTGATGTAGATCACGATAGTCAAGCAATCATTCAGGCTATTCAGAAGCAATTGGCCAAACGGCGCTATGAACCCGATCATTACTTTTACAAACCAAACACTAGCGGTTTAATCGCTGAAATTTTAGCCACTTCGCCATTATATCACCAGAAAAAATTTTATGATCAAATTACGTCTTAAACAATGGCGGCGAAAATTACCTCATTTGGTTTGGCGTTGGCTTCAAATCCGAGCCGAAAAGCGTCTTAGTCGCGATCAGGAATTGTGGGCGATTTTAACCAACTATCTTTCCGCCACCCGCTCTACTGGTTGCGCTTACAGCGATTATTTAGAATTATACAATTATGTGCGTAAACAAAAGCCGCGCGAAATTCTTGAATGTGGCACCGGAGTCTCAACTATTATTTTAGGTCAAGCGTTAAGGGAGAATGAGTGTGATTTTGGTATCAAGGGTCGTTTGACCTCGATGGAAGAACTACCAGAATTTCATACTTTGGCGCAAAAACTCTTGCCATTAGAATTGCTTCCCTATGTGGAAATTAAATTTAGTTCGACAACCGAAGATAATTTTATGTTCATTCGCGGTATGCGTTATCGCGATGTGCCGGAACGGGATTATGATTTTATTTTTATTGACGGGCCGCAACCAAAAACACCTTCGGATGGAACCGTCAGTTGCGATTTTGATTTTATCCATCAAGTTTTATGCGCGAAAAATAATCGGCCGATCTCGGCGATCATTGACCGGCGAATTACCACTTGTTATGCCCTGCAGTCTTTATTCGGGCCGGATAAGGTGCACTATGATTATGTCAGAGAATTGGGTTTTATCGGTCCTTGTCGTCATTCTGACTTAATGGATGACCGAAAAATAGCTGCTCGTTTAGCGGTGCCCCGACCTTTCCGTCGCCAGTGGTTTTTTGTCAATAAATTTAACAAAAGTTTGACAGAAAATAATTAATATGATAAGTTCTTTAATCTACCAGGACCTTGAAAACTTGACCAAATAATCTCAACAAAAGGAGAAATGATGTGGGTTGGACAAAGTTCGCTGTTGGTGAGGGTCTAACAAAAACGGCTAATTCTCTGGTTGGAAAATTTTTAGGTGTCGCTGCAGGGTCGCTTGCAATGGCGGCGGTAGCTGGCGTAATCATTGGTATTATTCAGATGATTAGCGGTTTTGCCGGTTATGCTTTGGGAAAGAGAAACAAGGCCAACCAATCGGGCCTACTGTTTCCGGATAAACGTTCGGTTGGTTTGGCAATTATGTTTGGGTTGATGGCTTCAATCTTTGGCACCATTTGGAGCATATACACCTTCACTCTGGGTGCCGATATCGGTGTCAGAACCCTACTCATCATGGGTTCAATTGTGCCCGGAGCGGTTCTGGATCGGATTCTGTGGCGAGACAAATTGACTATTGCCCAGCTTCTCGGCATCGCGGTTTTTTTGGTCGCCGCTTGGGCAATGCTTGATTTCCCAGCCCTGAGTATGCTCGTCGCCTTGCCAATTTGGGTACCGGCGGTATTGGTGATTACTTTCACCCAGGCGATTAATGAAGCACTGTCGCGGGCGGCCAGCGTTAAGCTTAGCCCGTGGGTGAACAATTTCTGGGTGGGCGCCACGACGATTATCACGTGCCTCATCGCTATACCGTTACTGGTGGTAATCTCTGGCGGCGTTAATCTTTCTCTTTCACCACTCTTCGTCTTTGGGGCGATCATCAGCGGTTTCCTCGTCGTACCGATGATTGCCTGGAAACTTCTATCCTATGCCGGCGGCGGCACGATTGCGATGAAGAAAGTGATTATGCAAGGCACCTACTTAATTACCGCCGTCATTGCTGGCGTCTTGGTTTACCATGAACCATTAACAATTGGAAAAGAAGTCGGCACGGTGTTGTTTTTTATCTCGGTCACCCTAACTCAAATCAAGAAACTCCATCCCAATTAAGACTAGTCACGGTTCTATTTTGCGCCAGGTTGAAAAACTTGGCGCTTTTTCTTATAATCACCACGATAATGTTAAAATCTGAATCCAATACTCTTAAAATTTTAGCCGTCATCACCGCCCGCGGCGGTTCCAAGGGTATTCCGGGTAAAAATATCAAACTGCTCGGCGGTAAACCGCTGATTGCTTACACGATTGAAACCGCTAAACAAAGCAGATTATTAACTCACACTATTCTTTCCACTGATGATGAGAAAATTATTAACGTCGCAAAAGAATATGGAATAGAAATGCCGTTTGTGCGACCGAAAGAATTGGCTCAAGATATGACACCGCATTTACCAGTTATCCAGCATGCGATTAAATTTATGGAAGAAAAACTTGGCTATCAATTTAATTATGTGGTTATTTTGCAACCGACCTCGCCTTTTCGCACCGTGGAAGATCTGGATGAGACGATCAATTTATTGATTGAAACCGGAGCTGATTCTGCTGTGAGCGTGGTTGAAATGAAAGATAATCACCCGATTAAAGCTAAAAAATTGGATGGCAATCAAGTTTTACCATATTGTATTCCCGAACCGGAAGGCATACGGCGGCAAGATCTACCCCCAGCTTATAAACGAAGCGGCGCCGTTTATGCTATGCGGCGCGATTTGGTGATGAACGACAATCGACTTTACGGAGATAATATTGTCGGTTATGAAGTTCCCTTAGAACGTTCAATAGATATTGATGTTCCACTGGACTGGCTTCAGGCGGAATATATGTTGGACCGGTTAAAAAAACGCCCGTCGGATTGCTCCGCGGGCGTTGATAGGGACTGAAGAAATATTCCAACTAGCCGAGGTCAAACGCGACGATTGATTGATTCCACCAAATCAGCCACGCGCGCGGCGTTTCGACCATCGGTTTTGACGTGTTTTTCTTGGTTCTGACGAAGGGGATTTTGAACTCGTTCTTTCGGTTTGACAAATTTCGCCAGTGTCGTCCCCAGATCGCCGACGGAAGAAACCTCCAAACAACAACCGAGAGGGACGAGGGGATATTGGTCAATTACTCCGCCCATTTGATCTCGGAACCGATTTTTAACTGCGGGAGGCATAATAGAAATTGCGCCTCTTCTCATTACCGCCGCATCAAGCAAGACGGTAGAAGAAATTGAACAGACCACATCCGAAGCGGCGACAATCTCGGTCATATCACATTGGCCGAAAAAATCGTAAATCACCCGCGGGCCACGGTGTAATCCGGCTAATGTCTTTTGCCACAATTCAGCCTCGGCCGGAAAATCACTCAGCGTTCGGGGATGGGGCCGGGGAATGAAATAATAATCGCCCTCGTCCAGCCAGCAGATCCTTTCAAGAGTGCCGCATAATAGCCGATGCACCAGATCGGTTAAATCGCCGCCGCCGGCGAAAGAAATCACCGGTAGATTACCATTCAGCCCAAGCTTAGTTTGAGCTTGTTTGCGGACAGCGTCAAAATCCATTTTGGCGTACTTGTCGAAGGCCGGGAAACCGGTAATGATAATCCGATTTGGATCAAATTCCGGCCAGGCTCCAGTCAAAACCTCCCGCCCGACTTCATCATTAGTAGTGATGTAATCTGGATGGGATTGTGATTGTTGCCACCCGTCATTGCCGCCGCCGCCCCAAAAATCTTGAATGACCACCGTCGGAATTTTTTTCCCTTTCATTACCGGTACCAATTCGCGGCCAATCCCGCCGCCCCGAGAGCACATACTGGTAATAAAAACATCCGGATCACCCTCACCGCAGATTCCGTCATTGGCATAGTAATACCGAAAAGGCCTCTTTTTTTTGGCTAGAATTTCCGCGGCTTTGCTGTTATTGTCGGCGATCAAAATCACCGAGTGACCTCGACGACCCAATTCATCCACCACCGGCAACATTCCCGCCGTTCCGCCAGGATCTTTGCAGACTGCCCAAATTCTCAAAGAACACCTCCTTCTTGTTGATTGTTTGCGAACATAGTTACCCAACTATGTTCTATATTCATTTTCTAGTCCGTTGACACCCTAGCATAGCTATGTTAAGATGTCAATGGAAAGAATGTAATTAAAACGCCCTTGAACTTTGTCATTTGAAAGGAGACAACTAATGGCCTGGTATATACCGGTTTTGTTGAGAATTCTGATGGCCCACATTTGTGCCCCCTCGATTATGAAGAAAATGGTCAGTCTGCCGCAACGAACGACACGATTTCTATTGACTTTTACCCTCGCCGCGATTGGAACAGTGGCTATTGGCCTGATAACCGACCAACTGCATCACAAAATGGTCGCGCTGATTCTCGGTCTGGGCTTTCTTAACGGTCTGGCGGCGTACTGTCAATGGCGAGCGACTGATATCAGCTTAGCCAAAACTTCCGTCTTTACTTTTTGGGACGACGTTATCGCGTTAGGGTTAGGTCTGGCGATTTTAGGCGAGAGCCAATTTTTCAACTGGAAATTAGCTCTAGGCCTGTTCATTGCTCTCGCGTCGGTTGTGGCCTATGCCAGACATGATTATCTAATAGCCAAAGCCAGCGCCGAAAGTCAAAATCACCGCCGGCGTAACGGACTCCGTTTCTATTTTTATGTCGGTGCCTATAGTGTGATTTGGGGAGTCGCTATCTTTATGTTTCGCTGGTGGGGATTAAACGGAGTACCGCTGGTTACTTTTATGGCCAATTGGTACACCGGCGCCATGTTCGCCGCCCTGCTGATTTTCTTTTTCTATCGCGATTCTAGCGTCAACCAACAAACCATTGGCCCATTCCGACTCTCCAGTTTTCTCTTGCTCGGAATATTCACTGTTTGTATGGTGGCGTCAATAGCGTTAGGTTATGCCGCTTACGAACGGGCCCCGGTGTCCGTTGTGCAACCAATCTTTCTCGTCGCCGAAATGATTCTGCCCGCCCTGATCGGTCTGTTTGGTTTCGGGGAGAGGAAAAATCTTTGCCGGAAGGAGTACCTCCTGCTCGCTTCGGCTTTCCTCGGCGGCGCGTTGGTCGGCTTAAGCCATGTTCCTGTTCCTTGAATCAGATTATGAAATCCCTCCAAATATCACGATGTCTTGGGGGGATTTTTTAGACAACGACAATTTAGTTTGACTTCGTGCTACAATACCAAAATTAAAAACTGGAAATTAAAATGAAAATTTTAGTCACTATTCCCAACTTTACTCCCGCCGCCAGCGCGGTTTTGGCACCGCTCGGGGAGGTGGTGGAGCAAACGCCGACCCAAAAAACATTGGCCGACGTCTTGGCCGATTGCGATGTGGCGCTGGTCGGTTTAGGTTTGCACTTGGACGCGGCCGCGCTGGCGGCCGCTAAAAAATTGAAAGTTATCGCCACAGCCACCACCGGTTTGGACCATTTGGATTTGGCCGCGGCCGCGGCGCGGGGCATTGAAGTTCTTTCACTCCGCGACGAAAAGGAATTTTTAAATTCCATCACTGGTACGGCGGAATTGGCCTTCGGTTTGATTTTGAATTTGGCGAGAAATATCATTCCCGCCGCCGCTTCAGTTAAGCGCTATGAATGGGATCGCGAACATTGGCGCGGACATAATTTACAAGGTAAAACTTTGGGGATAGTGGGGGTCGGTCGGCTCGGTCGAATGATGGTTCGTTATGGCTTGGCGTTCGGTATGAAAGTTTTAGGTTGTGATCCGAACATAGACATTACAACTTTCGGAGCAACATCAGTTGGGTTTGATCAATTAATTAGGGAAAGCGATATAATTTCTATCCATGTGCATCTGACTCCCGAAACAGAAAATATGTTTAATCAAACAGTGTTTGAAAAAATGAAGCCAACGGCTTACCTAATTAATACATCACGCGGCAAAATTGTGAATGAAGATGATTTGCTTACGGCTCTGGAGAACAAAAAAATTTCTGGTTATGCCACAGATGTTTTAGCCGATGAATTATTTTTTGATAAAGAACGTATTCCTCATCACTCATTGATTGAGTACGCTAAAACACATAATAACTGTTTGATTGTGCCCCATATCGGCGGGATGACTTACGAATCCCGCACCGCCACCGACCTCTTTATCGCTCAAAAATTAGCCGGACGATTGCGGCCGCAAAAATAAAAGGCGGGCATCGATGATGCCCGCCTTGTCGTCAGACTCTGACGTCAAACGATGACCTGGTAATCTCGTCATTCCAACCAGTAACGCGTTCCCGTGAATTGTTGCCCGGCCAGCGCGCCCGTCAGGATTTCCAGCTGGTGGGTGGCTAAACAGCGCCATTCATTGCCGCTAATTGCCAGAGCGCCAGTCGGATCGTAAGTCCATTTGGTGGTTACTGTGAGTTTGACCATTTGACCCGTTATGGGGTCGAAGAGGTTTTCCGGAATTTCCGCCGGAAAAATCATCTCCTCCTCCACTCCCGCCGTTGCTCCCGCCACCACCAGTTTGGTAACTGGTTCTTGCTCGTCTTTGGAGCTGAAGAAGTGGTATTTCTTACGCACTCCCTTGGTTTTTTCCAAACGCAAAACAAAATATTGGCGCGGGGGAGCCGTCTCGGTAAAAGTGTCAAACAGCCTAACGGTAGTGAGTCCGATGAGCGGTGGCGATAGTGGCATTACCGCCATAGATGGCGACGACATCGGCCGTTGACGACATACATCAGATTTACCAAAAAGTCTTTTAAAGACCTGTAACATAGCAACCTCCTTTCAAAAATGGTTGGCGTGTTTGTCTATTGTGATGTTACCATATTTAATCCTAAATTGTCAAACGATCTCTTGTTTATCTGTCGAAATTTAAAATCGCCGTGGCGACATTGCGGGCGGCCTGGGTGGGTAGAGTAGCGGCAAACGCTTCTTGTTTAGCCCGGAGCGCGACCCGGTAAGCGTCGTCATCGCGCAGTTTGATTAAAATTTGAGCGAGAGTGTTGGGGTTATCTTGGTAAACGCCAAGCGCTGCGCCGATTTGATTGAGAGGGAAATCGGAGAGATTGGCGGCCTGCATTTTCGTCTGACCGCCCGTCGGTAACATCAGACTGACGGCCGGGATTTTCATTAAGGCGGCGTGGATGAGCGAAGTGGAATAAGTGGCGAGGACCACATCGGCGCTCGGCAGGAGGACATCAGTGGCGCCCGCCGCCGGCGGGCGCAGAGTCACTCCCGCTTCTCGGGCCAGCCGTTCGTAACGCGCCGGTGCTTCATCGCGCGGATGCGGCCGGACAATCAAACCGGGGGTGGGAATGATCGTCGCCAGGGCGGCGAGAAGGAAAAGAAAACTTTCTTCATCGATCGCTTCCCCGCCGGGCGTGGCCGAGCCGGCCCACAGAAGGACAAATTCATTATCCTTGGCGCCCACCGGCTCGCCGGCCTGCCGGCAAGGCAGGGCCGCCAAGCATTTTTCCCAACCTGGATGACCGGTAACGATAATTTCTCCGGCGTAATTATCGGCCAGCAAATAGTCGCGGGATAATTGATCGGGGACGAGGACGGCGCGCCAATAGTTGAGCATTGGCCGGTTATGCAGCGTGCGGTGATTGGCCCAATAATCTTGAAGGGCGATCGTAGCTCGGCCGTCAATTGCGGCTATTTTTGTCAATTCATTGATAATATGCGGTTCTTCCAAGATTGAACTTATGCCAGTAACTACCAAATCTGGTTTAATATTATCATAAATAGTTTTGGCGCTCACCAAATCAGTACAATAAATTGGTTGAGATTGAGATAAAATTTTTGTCGCTGACGGATGGGTTGTGATCAATTGACAATCGTGGTGTGTAAACAAAAATGGCCAAACCGGCTTAAACATATCCGCCGTGCCGGGCGAATCTGCCAAAATAATAATTTTCATTGTCTAATTATAGCAGTGTGTTATAGTAACAAACAATGAATCTTTTAAATA
>ERZ1292629.107-Hain-H43-01um-R1-107-length-81237-cov-8_pt1 | contig 81237 bp, 83 predicted proteins | sample MGYA00564399_ERZ1292629 | MGnify/ENA primary metagenome ERZ1292629 (study PRJEB36523, sample SAMEA6512636) | groundwater metagenome | collected 2019-01-08 | study: AquaDiva: Metagenomics assemblies of 32 groundwater samples | reverse complement strand
AAAGATTGGTTCGAACTTCCGTTTGAGCGGGCAGAAATTGTTTTTGGATTTCAAATTTCCCTTCAAAATCCTTGCCGAAGCCGAGCCCCGCCTCTGGCGGGGCGAGGCAACAATCGCCCAAAATCCTAATTCTGAAAATTGGCGGAAGGGGCGAGATTCGAACTCGCGAACCCTTGCGGGTTGCACGCTTTCCAAGCGTGTGCACTAGACCACTATGCGACCCTTCCTGGAACTAATCAGATACTTTTATACACCACTAAACTGATAATGGCAAAAACTATCGCGAGATACAAAAGATAATATGCGACTGTAAAAAACGGGTCTGCTTTAAAAACTACTCCCACAAGAATGGAGCCTACTCCGAAAGACTGCAAAACCATCTTTATTTTTCCGGACAGTTCGGCCTCTATCGGAATTCCGTATGTGCGTTTGCGATAATACGCGCTTGCGACTATGAAAAATTCGAGAAAAACTATGGTGACCGCCAAATACGCGCTTAAGAATCTCGAAACGAGGATAAAGGCGGAAACGCTTATCAAAATCTTGTCTGCCAACGGGTCGAATGTTTTCCCCCATTCCGTAACCAAGTTTCTGCTGCGGGCCAGAGAACCGTCGACGGCGTCGGAAAACGACGAAAAAAAGAACAGAATCAGGCCGGCAATATATTGTTCGGTGAACAAAAGATATCCGACAAACGGTATGGTGGCGAAACGGAACCAGGTAATCGAGTTTGGCGTAACAAACCGGGGAATAAGGGGCAAAATGGTGCGCGAGAGAATTTTGTCCGTAAGAGTGAGCTGGGTCATGATTTAATTATACTGCCTTTGAATTCACATTCCGAAAGCATCATCCCGAAATTCTTCAAATCTTTGCCGTTTATTATTATCGCGGCTATCCCCTTTTTCTCGGCGAGTTTAGCGCCCACTGGATCCACTGGAGAATGCAAACCTGGTCTCCATTTCTCAGGGATAAGTTTTCGATATTCTTTCCAGGATATTTCGTGGAGCGCTTTGGCGTTTCCATGTTTATTCGGGTCCCTATCGTATATATGGGCGGGTTTTCCGGCGATTATAACTTCTTTGACTTTGAAATGCTCCGCTATGGCGATGGAAATGTAGTCCGTTGACCAGCCCGGTCGCCATCCCGAAGCGATGGTTATCGGATACTTAATTGCTTTCATTTTATCGCGGCTGTCTATAACTATAGGGTCGGCGATTCCTTTGAAAATAGTTCTTAAAAGGTGGGCATTTGTTCGTGTGGTATGAATTCCTATCCAATCTTTATCTTCGTCGGTAACTTCCGCGATTCTTTTAGCCGCATCCTGGTAGATTCTGCAAATTCTGCCTCCGCCGGCGACTATAATAAAACGGCTCCCGTTCCGGAGCCGCTTTAAAATAAATTTCCTGAAATTTTTGAGAAACAAAACATCAATTGCCTCCGGATACATAATTGAGCCGCCGAGCGCGATAACTATGGTTTTACCGAATTTGTGTTTCATAGAATAGTTTGATGATTCTACTTTAAACCTACAGTATGTCAAAAACTCCGCTCGAACAAATTATAATAAAATTTTATGAAAACAATGCCTTAGTTTTCGCTGGACGTTTTTGGGCGAAAACACGATAGGTGAAAGATTCATCCCAGTCTGGAAACGGCGAGTGTTTTTCAGATATTTTTTCAACTCGTTCAACGATAAATCCATGCTGCCTAAGAATATCGCGAACTTCCTTCAATCGTCTCGGTGTATACGTTTCCTCGATAATGAGACGTCCGTTATCTTTCGCGATTCGTCCGGCTTCGTTAAGAAAGCCGTCTTTTATCTCTTGTGTTATTCCGGGGTCTCCCAGTATGTTCCTGAGAAAAATTTCATCAGAAATGCCGCTGCCAAGCGGCAGCTTTGTTGCATCTCCACGCACAAAATACATATTTTGTTTCTCGCTGGATTTTTCTCCTTTTTGCGTCTCAGAGCGGCCCTTTTTTAGCCTTTCCTCGTCCATATCTACGCCGACGTAAATGTCGTTTTCCGAAAACGTTTTGTCGCCCTCAGTGGGGAGTGGCCGATGTCCCGCGCCTAATTCGATAAAAACGCGCTTTATTGGCGTTTCTTGTTCTTTTTGTTCCATCTGTTCCGAAAAGAAGCGTTCTATTAGTCCCATTAAATTAGAAAAAATTTTTGTAAGGATTTTTCAAGCATCCATTTCATTTAACGCTTTTATCCGTTCTTCAATAGGAGGATGAGTCATGAACATTTTTTGCCACCACGAAACTGATTTGCCCTTGAACGGATTGTCGAGCCAGAGATGCGCGGTGGAATCGCGCGCGGTCGCGAGCGGCATCTGGTCGGCTCCGATTTTCCTAAGCGCCGAAATCAGGCCATCGGGATAGCGAGTCAAAAGAACGCCCGATGAATCAGCCAAGGATTCCCTCTTACGCGAGATAGCAAATTTAATAAGCATTACTCCTATGGGCGCCAGAACGGAAAGAACTACTCCTATCAAAACGAGCATATTGTTTCCCCTGCCGTCGTTACCCCTTCTTCCAAGCCCGCCCCAAAATATGGAACGCAGGAAAAAATCGCTCAAAAGAGAAATTATTCCCGCAAGCACCACCGCAACGGTTGAAACGAGAATGTCGCGATTTCCGACATGCGAAAGTTCGTGCGCGAGCACGCCCTCGAGCTCGGTTTTATCGAGGCGCTTTAACGCCCCGTCGGTCACGGCGATGGCCGCGTGTTCCGGGTCGCGTCCGGTGGCAAAGGCGTTGATTTGCTGACCTGGGGCTATATAAACTCTCGGCATTGGAAGACCGGCGGTTATCGAAAGATTTTCAACTATGCGATAGAGCTCCGGATTGTCTTTCTTTTCTACTTGCACTGCTTTCGCCATATAAAGCGCCAGTTTGTCGGAATACCAGTAGCTTAAAATACTCGAAACAGTGCTGAAGATAACCGCGAACCACAAAATTCCCTGATTGCCGTAAACATACGAAAACGCCCAGCCGAGCCCGATGATGACAATCAAAAAAACGCTGAAAAGCAGCCATGTGCGATGGATGTTTGATTCTTGTTGGTCGTATAAATTGGCCATAAAACGACAATCTAGAATATGGATCTAGAATATGGAAAATAGTAAAAAGTCTTAATTTAGAAACTCACTTTCACCGGCTGGCGTTCCGCGTCGTTTTCCGTTTCGAAAAATTCCATCTGGCCGAAACCGAAAGTGTCGGCGATGAGGTTTGTCGGGAAAATCTGGATGGCGGTGTTTAGGTCGCGGACATTGCCGTTGTAGAACCGGCGGGCCGCTTGAATTTTGTCCTCCGTGTCGGTCAATTCCTGCTGAAGATGCAAAAAGTTTTCATTTGCCCTGAGTTGCGGATAATTCTCGGAAACGGCGAAAAGGGTTTTAAGGGCTCCAGAAAGAACGTTTTCAGCGGCCAGTTTTTCTTTGCCGGTTCCGGCGTTCATCGCTCTCGTTCTTGCCTCCGTCACTTTTTCGAAAACCCCTCTTTCGTGGCTCATATATCCTTTCACGCTCTCGACGAGATTCGGAATAAGGTCGTAGCGGCGCTTGGTCTGAACATCAATGTCCGACATCGCTTCTTTAGCGCGGTTTCTAAGGCGGATTAAACCGTTATACACCGCTACTGGCCACAGCAAAACAACGATGACTATGGCGACGGCATTAAATTTCCAGTCAATAAGGTCAAAGAATCCGCTAAGAAGCAATAATACGATTGCGACGATAAATATAATGTTTCCCATAGTTTTAATTATATAACTTTATTTCTAAATGAAAAACAAGACCGCAAGAATGAAGATAATTCCTATAATCAGCCAAACTGCTTCAGGCATTAGCTTATTTTACCATCACAAAAAAGTATTGCAACACCCGATAAAAAAAGGCAGTGTTTCCCACTGCCCCGGGCAAACTCGCCCATTTTCAAACGCCGCCACATGGAACGTCCCAGTTAAAAGACGGGATGTGAATACTGAGACCGACTGCCCGCACCTCAGAGGCGGCAACAACTACGGTTGTATCAGATTGGACGGATGTTTTCATCCCTGCCTTCTTCTGGACGGCCGTTCTTGAACCTGTTCTCTCGCTTTTTGCAAGTTCTCGGCTTCCTGTCTGCATTCCGGACAAGTTATATTTTTTATGTCGCGGAATTCAACAAACTTGTGCCCGACGGGCCAGTCCCTCGGAACAGCTTGCGAAAAACCACAGAGCGCGAACCCAGCTTGAAGACCGTGGATTATGTCGTTCATGGCATTATCTCCTTCTCAAAAATCAATGTTTCAATTTTATGATGTTCGGTAGGAATAAAATAAGCCCCCGAACGCTGGCAACAGTATTGCGCCAGGCAAAAATAAAGTCAAATAAAAATCCCTCTGAACGAGGGATTTTTGTCATCAGTTATCGATTAATTATAAGTTATTCAGTAATCCTCCCCCATCGGCATGCCGCCTCCGAGCTTTTCTTTCTTTTCAGGGATATTGGCGATGGCCGCGCCAACGGTCAGATAATTGGCGGCAACCGAAACGGCGTTGAGAAAAGCCGTTTTCACGACTTTGAGCGGGTCAACTATCCCGGCGGTTTTTAGGTCGCCCATCTGATTATTGAGGGCGTTGAATCCTTTCCACGAATCCGACGGCATAGAACGCCTTGAGAGCTCCGTTTCTATTTTGCTCCAGTGTTCGCCGCTGTTGGCCACAATCGACTGAACCGGAGCGGTCAGAGCCCGATTGATGATTCCGAAAGCTGCTTTGACGACGTCGTTTTTTTCTTTTGATGAAACGGCGTCCGACATTCCGGCTACGACATTGTAAAGCGCGATTCCGCCGCCGGGGACTATTCCCTCCTCCATGGCCGCGCGCGTGGCGGCGACTGCGTCTTCCACTCTCTGTTTTAATTCTTTCTGCGCCGATTCCGTGGGAGCTCCGACTTTTATGACGGCGACTCCTCCTGAAAGTTTTCCGAGGCGTTCCTGCAATTTTTCTTTGTCGAATTCGGAGTCCGTTTTTTTAATCTGCGCTTTAAGCTGATTCACCCGTTCGTCTATGGCTTTCTTGTCGCCTTTGCCGCCGACGATGGTCGTATTGTCCTTATTGGAAACAACTTTGTGGGCGTGACCCAAATCGGAAATTTCTATGTTCTCAAGTTTTTTGCCAACGTCTTCGGAAATAAACTGCGCTCCTGTGACAACGGCTATGTCCTGTAACATTTCTTTTCTCCTGTCGCCGAAACCGGGCGCTTTTACCGCGAGCGCCGTGAAAATACCGCGAAGCTTGTTTACGACGAGCGTCGCCATCGCCTCGCCCTCGACTTCCTCCGCTATTATTACCAGTTCTTTTTTGCCCGCCTGCAGAAGTTTTTCGAGAAGCGGCAGAAGTTCCTGTATCGAGGATAATTTTTTGTCGGTGACGAGAATGTGCGGGTCTTCAAGAGACGCCTCCATTCTTTCCGGGCTGGTTATCATATATTGAGAAACATAGCCGCGGTCGAATTGCATTCCTTCGACTATCTCGAATGAATTGCCAATAGTGTTTGAATCTTCAATGGTGACCACGCCCTCTTTGCCGACTTTACCCATGACTTCGGCGATGAGTTTTCCGATTTCGGCATCCTTTGCCGAAAGCGTAGCCACTTCTTCGACTTTCTTGTTGTCGTTGATGACTTCGCGCTGGCCCTCAAGAGATTTTATTACCTCTTTGCCAGCTTTTTTAAGTTCCTCTGCCAGCTGAATCACATTGAATCCTTTGTCGCGGATGGCTTTTTCGCCTTCCTCGATCATGGCATGGGCGAGAACAACCGAAGTGGTGGTGCCGTCGCCGACATTGTCGTTCGTCTTGTCGGCCGCTTGTTTTATGAAGTCGGCTCCGAGATTTTCGTATTTGTCCTCAAGTTCGATTTCCTTGGCGACGGTGACGCCGTCGAAAGTTACCTGCGGAGCTCCGTATCCCTTTTCAATAACGACCGCACGTCCGCGCGGACCGAGCGTCATTCTTACCGCTTGGGCAAGTTTGTCGATTCCTTTTTTGAGCGCTATCCGCGCGTTCTCATCGAATAAAATTTGTTTTGCCATTTTTGTTCAAGAGCGAAGCGATTGATTACAAAAATGAGCATCCCGCCCTAATTTTGCCATCGCTTGCTCGTTATAGTTAATATTTATTATTGACCTTGATATTTTTTACGATCCGCGCGCCGCGAATAGCGGCATCTCTCTTTTGGGCGAAGCGGATCGCCAGCAAATTATTTTCAAAATTAGAGCGGGGAGCCATATCTTACTCCAAAATCGCAAGGATGTCTTCCTCGTCGCCGACCAGATATTTTTTGCCTTCGATTTCTATTTCGTCGGGGCCGTACTTTTTAAAAAGCACTGTGTCGCCGATTTTTACGGACATCGGGACACGCTCGCCTTTTTCGTTGAGCTTGCCCGGCCCGATTGCGAGAATCTTTCCCCTAACCGGCTTCTCTTTTTCGGCCGTGTCCGGCAAAACGATTCCCGACTTGGTTATTTTTTCTTCCTCCAGCGGCTCTATGAAAACGCGGTTAGATAAAGGTTTAAAGTTCATTATTTTTTAAATTTAAATTATGAGTTGTCGACCCACCCCCTTCGCCGAAGTCGACTGAGCGAGGCGAGAAGCCGAGTCATTTTAGGCGAATAGGAGCTTATCTGTCAAGAACTTTACCGGTTCATTTCTTATGCAGTTTGTCGTCTATGTTCAATATTGCCTTTACGGCGTCGCCGGCCGAAATATTGTTCTGTTTGTATAAAACGTCGGTTATATCGCCCGCCGCCCAAATGCCCGGATTGGAGGTCTGCTGCGTCTTGTGGTCAACGACTACATCGCCGTAAGGAGTAAGTTCAACAAGCCCTTTTACCAAATCGGAGCTTGGAATCGCTCCTATTTCCACGAAAACGCCGCCGACAGGAAGGGTCTTTGTTTTTCCGTCCTTCAGGTCTTTATATTGAATTCCAGCAACGAAATCCCTGCCCTCAATGGCCAACGCTTCGGCCATTTTAAAAATTTCTACTTTCTGGTTGGAAACTATTTTATCCTGCGTTACCTGATCGCCTTTTAGCTTATCGGACCTCTCGAAAAGATAGATTTTCGTAGCGTATGGAAATAAATCAATGACCGCTTCCAGCCCGGCGTTGCCGCTGCCGACAACGGCGACTTCTTTTCCTTTAAATAGCGGCGCGTCGCAGATGGAGCAGTAAGAAATTCCCTTGCCGTCCAGTTCTTTCTCGCCGGGCACGTTTAGTTTTTTCCTCCTGCTGCCGGTCGCCATCAAAATATATTTTGTTTCAAGTCCTCCCGGGGGCGGATTGCCGCTTTTTGTTTTTATCCGAAAACCGGCATCGGTTTTTTCTATCGACGCGACCGCGTCGTCTCCAATTATGTCTATGTCTTCCTGGGCGCGCAGATGTTCCTCCAGCATTTTTGCGAAATCAAATCCCGAAACGGATTTGGTTCCTATCCAATTTTCTATTCCGGCCGAAACAAACGACTGTCCGCCGAACGAGTCGGTTATGATAAGCGTTTTTATTTTTTTTCTGGCTGCGTAGACGCCGGCGGCAACTCCCGCCGGACCGCCGCCCACAATAATTAATTCATACATATGGTTGACGGGCGAGCCTCGCTTATTCCGAGCGGGCCGCCGATGATTATTAATTCGTACATATGTTTGGGGTAAGCGGATAGGGTTTAGGGTAATTGGCTAACGACTATCGAATGTTCAATACTTTCTTCAATCCTCCCTGGTCGAAGCCGACAAAAATTTCTCCGTTAACGTCGATTACCGGCACCCCGAGCTGGCGGGATTTTTTTATCATTTCCTCTCTTGCCTGCTCGTTTTGGACAACGTTTAGTTCCTGATATTCGACGTTGTTCTTTTTGAAAAATTCTTTCGCCATTTTGCAATAGACGCAACTCGGCGTGGTATAAATGGTAATTTTGTTCATGAATCTATAAATTATGAATTATCAGACCGCGGACGACCTTTCTGTATCGTCGGTTTTTTCGTCTCCGAAAATGGCCCATACGTTAATCAATACTAAAACGACTCCGGCTATCAGATTGCTCCACATCATTATGGAAATGCTCGAAAAGCCGAGAAGCCACGGCGAAACCAAAATCCAGATTCCGACAGCCAATTGAATATAATTCTTAACCACGAGAATAATTTTATTAGTAGCCGCCTTTAAAGTCAAAACCTCACACACCAAACAGCAAGTATTGTTTTTTTTCGCGCTTTGCGTAGCTTGCTGTTTGGTGTGTGGGCAAAACCCCTCCATAAAATCAAGACCCCCGCCGTCGGCGGGGGTCTCATTAAATTCTTTCCGAAAGCTTATCTTTCAAAAGACTGTTTCCTGGAGCGGTGGCAGTCCCGGCAAAGAAGCTGGCCCAATCGGCTAGGATCCGGCGCGAAAGGCAGTTCGGCAATGGGGCCCTGGCACTTAGAACAAGACCAACCGCCGGCGCAACCGTCGGCGTCGCCTGCTTTGTGCATAGTCCGGTTAAATCCCTGGTTATCAAAAGCCATTTTGTTTCTTTTTTTTGTTTTTCGCCCTTTTTTCTATCTTCGGGCGAAATACTCTCCTTTCGGAGCGAAACTGCGCCTCGATGCTGTAAGTTTATTTAATCAATTACTGCGAAATTGCCTTTAAGGCATTTTCAATAATCGGCTTTAGAGGGGTAACTCGCGGATCCGTGCCGGCGTATTCAAAGGGTTGAGCGCCGCTTATCTTTTGCCCGTTAACGAAAGTTGTCGGAGTTGAATTTATTCCCAAAGAAGCGCCTTCGGAGGTGTCTTTTTTAATCAAATCTGCGTACTTCCCGCTGTCATAGCAGGAAGTAAAACTGCTAACGTCAAGCTTTAGGTCTTTGGCAATCTGAATAAAGAGGTCTTTTTTAAGATTGCCGTTATTTTCTCTTCCGTCTTTAAGTTCTGCTTCATAAATGGCATCGTGATAGGCCCAGAAATTTCCCTGGTCTTTGGCGCATTCGGCCGCCTGTGCGGCAAGTTCGGACTCAGCTCCCAAAAACTGGAAATTTCTGAAAACCATCTTCGCCTTTCCGGACTCTATGTAATTTTGGCGTATCGACTGCTCGGTTGTGTCAAAAAACCTTGCGCAGAAAGGGCATTGATAATCGCCGTATTCTATTATAGCCACCTGTGCCTTGGGGTCGCCGAGAATGACGTCGCGCGACGTTTCTTTTTTAAGGGAGTCGTTGGTCAGACCCTGATCGTTACCGGTGTTTCCCGGTCCGTTTTTGGAAGTTCCAACAAGATAAATTATCGAACCGGAAATTAAAATTGCCGCCACGATTATGCTGGTCGGCAACAGGTAATCTTTGTTTTTCTCTGTCTCCACGATGTTAATGGCAGTTTAATATGAAAATCCTGCTCTGTCAAGCTTCTTCCACAAGCACGGCATAATCCCTCTTAAAAAACTCGAGCTCGGCAAGCTTGAAAATCGCGTATGTTATGAACGGAGCCGCAAAAACGTCTATGGAATAATGGACGTGTGCCAAAAGAACGGCAATTCCGAATATCGCCGACACCGTCAAAAAAAAGTAGCGCCAAAATTTTTCCCGCCAAAAAATCAAAGCCAGCAAAAAAGTCAGGCCGGTATGCCCGGAGAAAAAGAAACCGTCTTGCATATTTAAAAGCAGATAAATCTTGTCGATTATGCTGTCTCCCAGCGTTATCTGGTTCGGATAAATACCCAAATGAGTCAAGGTGACAAAAAACGACCTTATTATTATGAAAAGCGAAATGACCTTAAGGGAAAAAAGAATGTATCGCGGCTTCAAGACCAGAAGTATCGTTCCAAAAATGGTCACCAAAAACGCGCCGTCGACCACTACTCTGGTGAGGTCAACAGTGGGCAAATTGTCCAAAAAAAGATCGCCGACAATGTTGGTGGCGCTTTTAGCGGAATAACTTCCGGCGAAATACTGCACTATTAAAGCGACAATTGAAAACAAAATCCCAACGTAAAGAGATTTTTTCCTTTGGGTTGTCCAAAACCCTATATGCTCGCGAAAAACATTAATCATTTATGCCGATAATTTACCATAATACAACAACTAACGCGTTTCGGCAAAATTGGCATGCCAGGTGGCGCCTACCTGCCGGCAGGCAGGAAAACTCCACCATTTTCTGCTTTCGTTAAGAAAGAAAGTTAGAGAATGATACTTTAGTAGCAATCGCCGCGCGAGCAACGGAGTTAATAACAAAAAGAGGCAGTAGTCGAATTTCCACTACCTGGTATGATTCAATTGATGAATCCCGTTAGAAAATTAAACCGGACATCAAAACAAGAAAAAGTGACATTGAGTACTGCCAAACGCCTGAGGCCGACAAGCGTATTTTATAATTTTCTAACGGGATGAAAATCCTGTATTTTCTCATTCTTTTTGCTGTTGTTTTTTTGCTGATGGCCACGATCATACATTTTGATTTGTACCGCGCCGGTAATATAGGGATTCCAAAATCCATTTCTTTTTCCAGCGCCTTTCAATGGGTTATAACGGGAGGATACATTTTGATGTTGGTCGGAATGTTCATGTTCGGGCCGATAATAATATCCGCCGCGGCTTTTGCGGCCGCCCTGGGATATTTCAATATATTGACGGTCTTCGCCATCGCGGTTTTTGGAGAATTGGCGATTGACCTCGTTTTGTACGCCATCGGTCATTTCAGCCGTATCGCCGTTGTCGAAAGGTACGGCCACTATCTCGGGCTTTCGGCCGCGAAAATAGAAAATCTGGAAAAACTCATTCAAACTCATTCAACCAAAACTCTTCTGGCCATAAAACTTGCCCCAATACTGCCTGTTCCGGGGCTTATGCTCATCGGCTCTATGCATATGTCCGTCAAAAAATTCACGCTTATAAATTTTGCGATTGCGCTAGTCAGAGCCGCCATTTTTATGTCCCTCGGATATTATTTCGGACAAATATACGATTCCATATCCGGCTACGCTGAGAATGTAGGATACGCGCTGGTTGCAGGAATAATTATGGCTGTCGCGGTTTATTATTCCTATAAAAAAATAACTGAAAAAATATCCGAGAAACTGGAAAATGGTTAAAATTTTAAAATGCGCATAGCTATTTTTTCAGACACTTTTTATCCGGAACTTTCCGGAGTTTCCGATTCCATAATTTCTTTAGCTAAAGAGCTTGCAAAATGTGGGCATGAAATACGTTTTTACGCGCCCCGCTATTCGAAAAGAAACTATGAAAAAGCCGGACTGGCGCCCGAAGAAATAACGCTTGGCAAAAATATAAGCATAGTAAGATTATTTTCTGTTCCCTACCCCACCGGCACCGGACAAGGCAGATTGGTAATTCCGTCGCCTTTTATTCTTTGGAACGTAAAAAAATTCAATCCGGATGTCATCCACACCCAACTCTTCTTCGGAGCCGGACTTGAAGCGCTCTGGTCGGCGAAAATACTCAAAAAACCGCTCATAGGGACGAATCACACGGCCATAAAGGAATTTATTAAGTACAGCCCGCTGAGGGGCAAATGGGCGTCCAATATGATACTCCGTTACGTGAACTGGTACTATGACAAATGTGACCTGATAACCGCCCCTTCGCGCTCGGTTGTTGACGAAATGAAATTCTACGGATTCACCAAAGAGTCGCACGTCATTTCGAATCCAGTGGATACCCAGACGTTTGTTCCTTTGCCAAACAAAAACTGGCTAAGGAAAAAATTCGGCTTTGGAGATTACACGATAATCCACGCGGGTCGACTTTCCGGGGAAAGAAAAATAGAAGTCATAATAAATGCTGTTTCGATTGTCAAAAAAGAATTCCCGAAAACGGAACTGGCTATCGCGGGGCGCGGCTCGGCAGAAAAGGAATTGAAATCTTTGGCTGCCATGCTCGGAATACAATCTTCGGTCAAATTCATTGGATTTCTGGACAAATCCACGCTGGCCGAGGCCTATAATGCCTCCGAAATCTTTATCATAACAAGCACTTCCGACACCCAAAGCATGGTTATGATGCAAGCCATGGCCGCCGGTCTGCCGGTGATAGGGGTCAAAGCGAGGGCGTTGCCGGAATACATAAACAACAAAAACGGCATACTTGTCGAACCCGACGACTCAGAAGCTCTCGCTAAAAAAATAATTTTTCTTTTTAAAAATCCGAGAAAAAGAAAAATTCTCGGTGACGGCGCCAGAAAGTTCGCGTTTAATTTCAGTTCTGAAAGTATAGCCAAAGCTTGGGAAAAAATTTACGAAAGGGCGGCAAGTAAGGCGGCACGATGAAAGAGCATTTCTTATTTGAGAGAGGTATTTATTATAGAACGAACGATTTTCGGTCTAATCGTCAAACGCTCGTTTTTATTCATGGGTTAACCGGCAGTTCATCAGCTTGGTTGGAGTACGAAAAAAGATTCCAGGCAGACTTTAATATTCTTACATTTGACTTGCGGGGTCATGGTAAATCCAATAAGCCAAAGCGCTATCAGGACTATGAAATACGGGACTTCGTCCAGGATATAGATGAGCTGGTTAAACATCTCCGTATCGAAAAATTCACCATGATCAGTCATTCCTTCGGAGTGGTAATAGCATTGGAGTTTTTAATCCAGAATCAGGCCAAAGTAGAGTCAGTGATATTTTTAGCTCCCATCTTCAACGTCAAAAAAGTTAGGTGGGCACGGATTGTTCACATATTACTCGGCTGGGCTGCAAGTATCATGAGCCGGGCTCCATTTTCAGGTAACGCCGGCAAGCACATTGATTATTCAAAGTATCAAAATACTGGTGACTGGAATTTAAGAAGAATGGCGGCTGATGTCCCCAATACCAGCTTTCATGTTTATGTGTACTGCCTAGACCATATCTATAGGTTTGAAGGCGAACATTGCCTTAGCCAAATATCCATTCCAACCCTCATTGTTCATGGCAAAAAAGACACCCTTATGCCAGTTAAAAATGTTATCGAGGAGGTCAAAAAAATAAAAAAGCATAAGCTCATTCTCTTGGATAATGCCAACCATATTATCGTGTTAAATAATATTTCCGAGGTCTCAAAAGCTATCGAAGATTTTGTTGCTACGGTCTAACTTTCAAAAATAACGGACAAGGAGTTATAATGCGACTAATCGAAAGAAGTATCTAATTCCAAAGGGAAAATGAATCGCACAACTGATAAAATCAAGTTAAGCTTCGTAATACCGGCATATAACGAGGAAAAAATGCTGCCGGCCTGCCTTGAATCGGTTTTTGAAGAAATAAAGAAAAACGACTGGGCTTCGTTCGAAGTTATTGTCGTAAACAACGCCTCCACTGACGGAACCAGAAAAACGGCGGAAAGATACGCCGGGACTATTGTAGTCAATGAACCAAAAAAAGGATTAGCCCGCGCCAGACAGGCGGGATTCCTGAAATCCACCGGCGATTTGATAGCCAACGTAGACGCGGACACGATTCTTCCCGACGGCTGGATTAAAAAAGTAATGAAAGAATTTTCAAAAAATTCCGAATTGATTTGTCTTAGCGGCCCGTACTTTTATTATGATGTCCCCGCCTTAACAAGATTTATGACAAGGGTGTTTTATGGTTTCGGATTTATGGCCTACATAATAAATAAACATATTCTTAAAATAAGTTCCATGGTCCAAGGAGGAAATTTTATAGTAAAACGTTCCGCGCTTGAAAAAATCGGCGGTTTTGACACTTCAATCGAATTTTATGGAGAAGATACCGATGTCGCTAGGCGTCTTAACGGCTTCGGCGACGTAAAATTTACTTTTTCTTTGCCAATTTACGCTTCCGGCAGACGACTGTACGGCGAAGGAGTTTTCAGGGCTGGAATGCGATACGCCGCCAATTTCTTCTGGGTAAGTTATTTCAAGAAACCGCTTACCAAAAAGTATTCAGACTTCAGGCAAAAAACCAACGGTCCCGGCTCCGATTTTTAATTTTCGTCAAAAAATATAATGAGAATAATTTTTTTGATAGTCGGCGATTTTCTTGTTCTGTATCTCAGTCTTTTTGCCGCGCTCGTTGTCCGATATGGAGGTAATTTCTACGAAAGATTTGTTTCCGAACACTTCGTTCCGTTCAGCATAATTTTCGTTATCTGGTTAATTGTTTTTTACGTTTCCGGTTTATACGATTCCAGGCGCTTGAGAAACAATATGGATTTCCTGAAAACGCTCTGGCTCGCAATCGGGGTTAATGCCGTTATGGCAATGCTCTTCTTTTATCTCATCCCCTATTTCGTGATTACTCCAAAAACTAATCTTTTTGTGTTCATAATTATATTTGCGGCGTTAGAAATAACTTGGCGCCGTTCTTTCAATAAATTTACCGCGCAATTCCAGGCTAAAACAAAACTGGCGATAGTCGGTTCGGGCCAGGCCGTCGAAGAAATTTCAGCATTTGTGAAAGAAAATTCCCAGCTCGGTTACGAACTCGCGCTCTGGCTAAAAAATAAAGAAGATTTTTCTCCGCTTAAAGAAATTATCGATTGGGAAAAGCTTGTCATAAAAAATAAAATCGATTTGATTGTCATACCGCGCTATTTCAAAAATGAGCCGGAGGCCGCGAAAATTTTTTACCGTCTTCTTACGCTCGGCGTTAACGTTGTCGATTTGCCGACCTTTTATGAAATTATTTTCCAGAAAATCCCTCTGGAGGAAGTCAACGAAGAATGGTTTCTCGACGAAATAGTTGAAAAGGAAAAATTTTACGACAATCTCAAAAGAGGCATAGAGTTGATTGTCGCGTTTGTCCTGGGCGTTCTTCTCCTGCCCGTTGAAATACTGATTACTTTTATTGTGAAAATCTCCTCGCCAGGACCTGCTATTTACAAACAAACCCGGGTCGGCCGGAACAGGAAAGAATTCACAATATACAAATTCAGGACCATGAAAATGAACGAAGCCCATGAATGGCCGGAAGAGAACGACAAAAGAATAACCGCCGTTGGAGGGTTTTTGAGAAAAACCCACCTCGACGAACTCCCGCAGCTCCTGAATATAATTAAAGGAGACGTTTCTTTTGTGGGGCCAAGGCCTGATTTCCTTGATTTTTACGACAATCTCGAAAAAACCATTCCATACTATTCGATTAGAACGCTGGTCCGTCCCGGAGTTACCGGCTGGGCGCAAACCAAATACCCCATTACTGCATCTATCGAACAAACCAAAGAACGTTTGGCTTATGACCTCTACTATATAAAAAACCGTTCGGTCGCCCTTGATATTGCAATCATCGCTAAAACGGTTAAAGTGCTTCTGACAGCGCAGGGGCGCTGAAAAAAATGAATCCCGTTAGAAGCAATAATTTCATGATTTTCAAAATATACCCCATATTTCCGATAAAAGTCGCTTTTAATAAAACCGCTGATTTACGATTGTCTTAAAGACAATCTGCTTCTAACGGGATGAAAATTCTATTGACGGGAAGCGCCGGCTATATAGCCGGAGTTCTTCTAAAAAAGCTTCTTCGGGAACCGAATGTGAACGAAATAGTCGGCATAGACTTCCTGCCTCAGCCCGCGGAAATAAAAAGCGGGAAACTTTTTTGGATAAAACACAATCTGGCGGAACACGGCTGGGAAGAAACGGCGCGCAAGCAGGGACCGTTCGACGTTGTTGTTCATCTTGCTTTCAAGATAAGAAGTCCTTATGGAAAAGTGGAAGAAACTGGAAAAGAAAACTTTTTGGAATGTAAAAACGTTTTTGATTTCGCATTCGAAAACAAAATTCCGAAACTTATATATTCAAGCAGCGTGGCGGCTTACGGCGCCTCCGAAGAAAATATCGGCGTTTTTCTCAAAGAAAGCTCGCCGTTGAAAGAAAATAAATCCTCTTATGGCGCCCAGAAAAAGGCCGTCGAGGAGCTTCTTTCGACAATGATTTCAAGTAACCGTCCGGAAACAGAGGTTATCATTTTGCGGCTGGGCAGTGTCACCGGACCTGCCGGACAGAACCTCAAAAGTAAATCAATCAGTCTAATATCTTTCATCAGAAAAATTTTGCCATTCGTTATCGAAGCCGACCCGGCCTGGGCGCGCCAGTTCGTCCACGAAGAAGACGTAGCTGATGCCATAGTCAAGTTAATGAATTCGCCCTTTAAAAAGAGCGGAAATGAAATTTACAACGTGGCCCCGCCAGAATTCCTTACCGCCCGCGATATGGCAAAGCTTCTCGGGAAAACGGTTATAAAGGTTCCAAAATTCCTCATACGGCCTCTTTTCTGGCTTGCCTGGAATCTGACGCTCGGCAGAATTCCGACCCATCCGGATTCTTCCGCCGGCTTGATTTATCCGATAAATGTCGACGGCTCAAAAATAAAATCGATAGGATTTGATTATCGCTTTTCGCCCGCAGACGCTCTGCTCGCGAAAAAAAGTACGCCTTGAATTAATAGACGTCGTGCTTGTAAAATTAACTTAATGAAAATAGTTGTTACTGGAGGAGCCGGTTTTATCGGCAGTCATGTGGTGGACCGTCTTTTAAACGACGGATACGAGGTTGTTTCTCTCGACGATTTTACGTTGGGTACTCGCAAACATTTTGCGCACCATTTGGGAAAAGAGAAATTTAAATTTATCGAGTTGGATGTAGCTGAAAACAAAAAACTTGCGGAAACATTTTTGGAGTTCAAGCCAGATTGCGTTTTTCATTTTGCGGCAAATTCCGACATACAGTCCGGCTCAATTGATTCAAGCATCGATTTACACAAAACTTTCATGACAACGGTCTCCGTCTTGGAAGCCATGAAATCTTCTGGCTGTAAAAACATTGTCTTTGCGTCAAGCTCCGTGGTCTATGGCGAGAGAGATTCCCAAAATCCGATATCAGAAACAAGCGGGCCATTTCTGCCGATTTCAAATTACGGAGCGGCTAAATTGGCTTCGGAGGGATTCATAAGCGCTTACTCGAATACTTATGACTTCAAGGCCTGGATATTCAGATTTGCCAATATCTGCGGTCCGCGAAGCACGCACGGTGTTTTCGTTAATTTTTTAAGGTTCTTGAGAAATGACGCCAAAAAAATAGAAGTTGCGAGAGACGGCAAGCAGGCAAAGCCATACGTTTATGTTTTGGATATAGTGGAAGCGATCATGCTGGGCTGGCACAATGGCGGCTCGGAACAAATAAACATATACAACATAGGCAATACGCCGCTGGTCTCCGTAAATGAGATACTCGATGCCATCTTGAAAGAAAAAGGAATAACTTCCATAGAAAGACAATATACCAATGCTCCTGCATGGGCCGGGGACGTTATAACTTACGCATTCGACGACTCGAAAATAAGGGCTATTGGCTATAAGCCGAAATACGATTCAAAAGAAGCCGTTTTACTGACGACCAAAGAATTGGTTCATAATCCGGAGGCGGCGATAGCAATATAGCGCGCAGGGATAAAACCATCCGCTCGATTCAGGGTTTCTTCGGCAATCTTTCTTCGAGAAACTTCCTTAAAAGCCAGGAACTTGATTGCACTTTACCTCCCTGGCCTATATTGAATATCATCTTGCAGCCTATAGACCGGCAAATTTCCACTTCAGGGATATTATCTTTGCTCCTATCGCCGCCATTGGCGAAAATATGCGGTTTTATTTCCAAAAGTTCGGCGCAAACGCTCATATCGGACGGATTTTTCGGATGCTTCGTCAAAAAAACCCCGTCAACGCCATCAATCGCCTTGATGACTTCCCTGCGTTCGTCCTGGGGCATAAAAATAAATCCTTTCTTTTTTCTCAGCCAGTTATCATTGTTAAGGATAACAACAAGCTTGTCGCCAAATCTCTTCGCGTTTTGAAAAAGACGAATGTGGCCGACGTGAATCGGGTCAAAGCCGCCGCTAACGGCAACAATCACTTTCCCGTTTTTCTTTTTAGCCCGAATCTTTTGTTTTGTTTTGTTTTTTGGCATGGCGTTTAGGCAAAAAAAGTGCTATTTATAATAAGAAAGTATAATCGAATATGCCCAAATATATCAACCCCCACACCATAACAAGAATAGAAGTATAAAAATGCAATGGGGCACAACATTTTTTCATTTGGTTGCCTACTCCGCCGAAGCAACCGTTTCGGCTGCGAAGGCCGGGCGCTCGCCGCAAATCCCGCCTTGGCGGGACTTGCGGACTCGCTGCCAAATGTAAACTCAAAAAATCCGTAAAGAAAAGTATATGGGATTTATAAAAACAAGAATTAAAAACGGATTCTCGTTTGGTGCGGGGATTAAGAATCTGCTTTTTGAAAACCTGACCGATAAGCAGACTTTCGCCAAAAACGCTTTCTGGCTCGCGGTCAGCAATATCGGAGGTCGGCTAATCCGCGCCGCCATAATAATTTACGCGGCGCGCGTCCTCGGAGCGGCCGGATGGGGTGTTTTTTCCTATGGCATTACCTTGGTCGCTTTTCTCACGATATTCGTGGACTTTGGCATCGACTCGATTCTCACGAAGGAAAGCGCCAAAGCAAAGGGAGATTTTCTCAGGCAAAGCCGGATAATTTCCACCTCTTTATTCATTAAATTATTCCTGCTGGTCATAGGATTTTTTGTAGTCGTGTTTATAGCTCCCGAATTCGCCATTTTGCCGGGCGTCAAACAGCTTCTTAATCTGATGGCCGCAATCCTCGTGTTCGACACGCTCCGCAATTTCGGCTTTTCCCTGATAAGGTCTCGCGAAAAAATGGAGTTCGAGGCCGGGTTATACCTTTTCACCAACCTGGCAATAGTCGCATTCGGATTTGCGGCGCTTTATATCAAGCCAACGGCCATGTCGTTTACCCTGGCCTATGCCGTCGGAACCGCGTTCGGTCTGATGGCTACCCTTTACGTTCTTCGGAAAGACGCAAGCTCGGCCCTCTCCAACTTTTCTTGGCCGTTGGTTAAAGAAATTATGTCTTCCGCCTGGCCGTTCGGCGTTTCGGGCGCGCTCAGTCTTCTGATGTTAAATACGGACATCATAATAATCGGATGGTTTCGTTCGGCGGAAGAAGTAGGTTTTTATTCCGCTTCCGTCAGAATCGTGCAACTCCTTTACATTTTCGGCGGCGTTGTTGCCTCGAGTTCGTTGCCGATATTTTCACGTTTTGTGAAAGAAGAACGGGAACGCCTGAAGGCGGCTCTGAAAAAAATACTGAAGCTGGTGTTCGCGTTTTCACTGCCGGTGTCTTTCTGCGGCATAGCGGCCGGCGGCGCCATGATAGATTTCATTTTCGGCGAAGAATACATTCCGGCAATATTGTCTTTCCGCATCCTTCTTTTAACACTCGCGTTAAGTTTTTCCGCGTTCGTACTGAGCAACGCGGTTTTCGTCTACGACAGGCAAAAAAACCTGATAGTTTACTCCGCCATCGGAGGATTTTTGAACGTGGGATTGGACCTTATTCTTATTCCAAAATTCGGTATAAACGGTTCGGCGCTCGCCACAATCTTTTCGCAAATAGCCGCCGATTTGTATCTTTGGTTTATAGCCCGGCGGATAATCGGGTTTGATTTGAATCTCGGGATAGGAAAAATATTCTGGACAGCTCTTGGTTCGTCGATTTTTCTTTACGTACTCATTAAATATGGCATTCACATATTAGTGGCTATTCCGGCAGCCGGAGTTTTTTATCTTCTGGCGCTTTATCTCCTGAAAGAATCTCTTTTCAAAGAAATAAAATCTATCCTGCAAGCCTCCTCTTAACCCTGGCCAAAGTCGGATGTATTGCTTTTCTGATTGTTTCTGGAATGAACGCGTAAAGATACTGCAGATAATTCAGAGCAAGCGCCGCTAAATAATTGGGATATTTTCCCTTATAGCGCCTCATTATCGTAAGCGACGCCTTGAGATGGGGTCTCGCTTTTTTTATCGAAGTATTGTCGTTCGCCAGAAGATAATATGAAAAATATTCCGGGAAATTGTACAGCTTTCCAACAAGCCCCATTTTGAGCCAGAAATCGCGGTCTCCGGAATATCTTGTCGATTCGTCATACCAGCCGACCTTCTCGCCGGCGCTCCTGCGGAACATAGTAGTGCTGTTGGCGAGCGGATTTCCGAAAAGCATTTTTTTTCTGATGGCTTCGTCGGTTTCCGGCTTGAGATACCTGTAAACTTCTTTGCCGTTGCCATCAACAACAATCATCCCTCCGCCGCAGCCGGCGTAGTCGGGATTTTTGTCCAAAAAATTTACTTGCTTCGAAAGTTTGTCTGCGTCGCACCACGGGTCGTCGTCATCGAGCATGGCTACGTATTCCCCTTTCGCCAGTCGCAAGCCTCGGTTGTAGTTTTTAGAAATTCCCTGATTAACATCACTTCTCGTGTAAACGATTCGCGGCTTGCCCTGCCCGTCCCGAGCCGCGTCGAGGGAAGCTTTGTCGAAGGGTTCTTTCTTAAGCCACTTTGCGACAACTTCCGGCGTGTTATCCGTCGAGCCGTCATCGGCGATTATAAGTTCCCAGTCCTCTTGCGGTGAGCCGGGTCGAACCGTGAATGTCTGCTTTAGCACGCTCTCTATGGCGGAATCAATTAATCCCGCGCGGTTGTATGTGGCCATCAATATGGATACTTTTGGCATGAATAGAGAATAATGAATTATGAATAATGTGACAAGGAAATTTCTTTGAGAAAGGCTACACCGCGCGTGCAGCCGCTTTTTTTAAATAATTTCCCTTGCCTCTTCCAAAGATTCTACTATGAAATCGGGGCTGCAATTTTTCAATTCCTCGCCATTATGTTCGTTTTTTAAAAATATTGTTTTGCAGCCGACTGTTTTTCCGGGCTTGGCGTCTTTGTCGCTATCCCCCAAGAAAAACGATTCTGAAAAATCTATTTCGAAATCTTTTTCCGCTTTTAAAAGCATGCCTGGTTTCGGTTTTCGGCAATCGCAATTATCTTCGTTTCGGTGCGGACAATAGTAAATTGCGTCCAATTTCATATCAAGCAATTCGTTCATCTTGTTGTTGATTGAAATTACTTCTTCTTCGCTAACCATGCCCCTCGAAATCTGGGGTTGATTTGTAACAACAATGACAAAATATCCTTTGTTTTTAGCTTCGTCTATTAATCCTCTTATGCCAGGAAAAAGCTTGAATTCTTCCCAGCGCGTCAAATACTGGCCGCGCGGCAAGGCTTCGCAAATTACGCCGTCCCTATCGAGAAATAATGCTTTTTTGTTCTTCATACCATTTTTGGGCATACTCATATTTTTCCGGAGTTCCTATGTCTAAAATTTTTTCGTCTGTTGGAAATCCGTATACCGCCTCTCCGTTTTTTACCAATCCGGGGAAAATATCTATATCCAGCCTTGATTTGCCCTCCGGAATGAATTCAATTATTTTTTTTGAAAGTACATAAATACCGGCGTTTAAAAATGTGTTTTTGGCAAAATTTTTAAAATCGTGCGGCCGTTGATGCCAACCTACTATTTTTAAAGTTTTAAAGTCAATCTCGGCCAAATCTCCGTTTTGCGGTTCGTCGGAACGTTTCAAAACAACAGTAGCCAAAGCTTTTCTGTTTTTGTGCAGCTCGATTAAAGGCCTGATATCCAAAGAAAAAACCTGGTCGCCATATATAAGAACAAAATCTTCCGTCAGCAAATTCTCCGCTTTTTTTATGGCGCCGGCGGTTTCCAGGAGTTTTTTTGATTCATCGCTGTATTCTATGGAAACGCCAAGTTTTTCTCCATTGCCGAAATAATCGGTAATTTTCTCCGGGAAATAATGGATATTAAAAACGAAGTTTTTAAAACCCTGCGATCTCAAAAGATTTATGATGTTTTCTAATAGAGGTTTTCCGCCGATAGGAAGCATTACTTTAGGCAAATTTTTTCCCAAATTTCCCAATCTAGTCCCCAATCCAGCAGTCAAAATAAAAACCTTGTAATTTGATAAATCAACCATTACCTTACTTCCCTTTTTCCACCAGATGGTCGAAATAGTTCTTGAAATACTTCGTCATCAGGTGCATTACCGTGTCGTGGGTGCTCTCGACAATTTCATATTCGCCCTTCGGAGTCGGAACCAGTATTTTCACGTCGGCGAGCTGGTTTAGTTTTCCACCGTCGAATCCGGAAAGACCGATGACGGGAACTTTGTGTTTTTTTGCGACTTCAACCGCCTTAATAATGTTCGCCGAGTTACCCGAGCTTGAAATTGCTATGACCACGTCGGAATCTTCCAAAACGTTATCGAGCGGTCCGGCAAAAACCATATCGTAACCGATGTCATTCGCCCAGGCCGTAAGTTCTTCTTCCGTCGCGGGAATGCGGCTGACCCTGAAACGCTTGCTGTGTTCGCTAAGGTGATGGCTGAAAACGGTTTTATTGAAATCAGTTACCCAATGCCCCGCGATCGCCCATGAACCGCCGTTGCCGAAAATATAGATGCGGCCGTCGCGCTCGTAAGCGCCCTGCAAAATATTCAACGCCTTGGCAATCTCATCATGAGGCAGATTTTCTATAGCCGTTATCGATTTTTGCGAGAATTCGTTTATAAAGTCCCTCATTATATTGAAACTTTATTTTTGAACTCGTCGCCGTTAAAAAGTATTTCAACGCCGGATTGGACGAATTTTACGGGAATTTCCTGAAATTCTGACAGATTTTTGTCTTTTGCGATTTCTTTAACTGCTTCACGGATGGCAGATTTTTTATCTTCAGGAGCAAGAAACATTATGCAGCCGCCGCCGCCGGCTCCCAAAACCTTGCCGCCCCAGGCTCCGGCGTTCATTCCCGCGTTGTAAAACTCGTCTATAGTAGAGTTGGAAACATTGGAGGCCAAACTTTTTTTCTTGAGCCAGCCCTCGTGGAGCATCCCTCCAAGCTCTTCAAAATCTCCTGAAAGAAGCTTTTTTTTGAATTCGTCCACGGAACCGGCCATTTCCTTGAGCGTATCGAATTTCTTGTCTATGTTTGCTTTCTGTTCGGTCAAAACGCTTGAAGCCGCTCTGGTCAATCCCATAAAGAAAAGAAGAAGATTATTTTCGAGACCGAGTCGCTTTTTGTAATCCCAAAGAACCGGCTCGACGTTCACGCTCTCGTCGGGATTGAACTGGATGACGTTCAATCCACCCAAAGCCGATGCGTACTGGTCCTGCTTGCCAATTGGTTCGCCGATAAGCTCTATTTCGAGACGCGACGCCGCTTCGGCCGCTTCGTGTTTGTCGATTTTTTTCCCGACAAAAGCATTTAGTCCTTTCATTAAAGCCACCGAGAAACTCGAAGAAGAACCGAGTCCGGTTTTTGCCGGCAAGCTGGCGAAAGAACCTATTTCTATTCCCTTTCCTATCCCCATGTCCAAAAGCGCCGCCTTTATGCGTGTGTGCTGAAGGTCGTCCGGCTTGTCCACTGTTTCCGAAATGGAATAACGCGCCGACACCTTCGGAATAAGAGGCGTTCTATTTATGGCGACGTAAACGAATTTGTCTATCGCCGTAGAAATCACGCGACCCGGGTGCCTGCGGTAAAAATCCGGCAGGTCGGTCCCGCCGCCCAAAAAACTTATGCGAAGTGGTGCGCGAACTACTATCATAGTAAGAAAATACTAAAACAATTTGACGATAGTGTCAAAAGTAGAAATTGGCCGGAATGTTATTTTTTTAACTGCTTTTGGACAATAAATTTTTCTTGTACCACATGAGAAATGTCTTTTAGCCACGCTTCCAATATATGCCAAATTGCGGTAGGATGCTGCAAAGAAAGATTATCTGGCACCCTCCAAATGTTCGGTAAAATAAAAAGTTTATTCTTGGAAAACAGAACTTTGCGTCAAACTGTTTTCAAAAACGCTTTTTGGCTGAGCGTCGGAAATTTCGGGAGTCGTTTCATTCACGCCGCCATTATTATTTACGCCGCCCGCATCCTTGGGGCAAGTGAATATGGCGTCTTCTCGTACGCTTTAGGCCTAGCTTCTTTCTTTGTCATTTTTTCGGATATCGGCATTTCCCAACTTCTAACTCGAGAAGTTGCAAAACATCCGGATAAAGCACGGGCTTATATTTCCACCTCGTTTGCCATTAAAATTTTCTTCCTCGCCAGCGTTATCATTCTAATGCTGCTCATAGCGCCGCACTTTTCCAAAATACCGGAAGCCAAAACGCTTATTCCTATCATAGCTATGCTTTTGATTTTTGACGGATTGAGAAATTTCGGTTTTGCCATAACACGAGCCCAAAATCGAATGGAACTTGAGACGCTTTTTACCGTTTTAACCGATATTTCCATCACTACTATTAGTTTTTTTGTGCTCTTTGCAAATCCTTCCGCCGAACGACTTGCTTGGGGCTATGCGGCGGGAAGCGGACTAGGGCTAGTGATGCTCGGTTTAGCGCTAAGAAATTGGTTCAAGAATTTAGCGGCTGATTTTGATAAAAAATTAGTGATTCCGATTATTTCTTCGGCCTGGCCGCTTGCCATTGTCGGTTTATTTAGTATTTTTACGATTGACATCGACACTATCATTATCGGCTGGTTTCTCAATGCTTCGGATTTGGGACTATACGGCGTCGCTCAGCGGCCGGTACAATTAATCTATGCGCTCCCCGCTCTTCTTGCAACCAGCCTCTTCCCCATTTTAAGCAAATTAATTCACAGCAAAGAAGTTGAACGAGTGCGCGCAATCAATGAACGTTCCTTTGCTATTTCTTTCGGCCTTGCCATTCCTTTGACGTTCGGCGGGATTGTTTTGGGAAAACAAATAATCTACGCACTTTTCGGAGCGGAATATCTCGGCGCCGTTCTTACATTCCAGCTTCTTCTATTCACTGTTATTCTGGTTTCCCCGGAAATACTTTTGGGGAACTTATTCTTTGCCTATGGATTTCGCAAAATATTTATTGTTGCTGCGGCGCTGGGGGCGGTAACAAACGTAGTTTTTGACTTTTTGTTTATTCCCCGTTACGGCATCGCCGGTTCCGTAGTTGCCACCATCCTCGCTCATATCGCCATCTTATGCTGTTATTGGTTTAAAATGCGGCAAATTCACAGTTTTAAAATTATTTTCCGCCTCTCGCGAATTATTCCGGCTTCACTTTTGATGATAGTGCTCACTTCCATTCTCAGCCGGTGGGGAATTAATGTTTTTTTGAATATCGGCATCTCGGCAACAACATACTTTTTCTTTCTTTATCTTTTTAAAGAACCACTGATTTCGGAAGTGAAAAAAGTTTGGAAAGCCGCCTAGCGCCGTTTTCGCCATTACTTTCTCTTTCCGCCAGTCAGAATTTTTTGGAAAATTTCCGAAAACCTTTTCTCCCAAGTGTGGTCGCGAATAGTCCTCTTGTGCCCCGCTTTCGCAATGCGCCCTCTCTCTTCATCGTGGTCCAAATAATATTTTATCTTTTCCGCCAATTCTTTTTTGGTGTTGAATACCACAATTTCTTTGTCGTATTCATAGTAATTGTACAAATCCTCGGCAGCTTGAGTTATTAAAAATCCGCCACAGGCTGGAATCTCAAAATTACGGCCTTTTATTTGGGGCTTAGCGACGGGAAAATTAAAATTGATTACGTTCCTTAAAATAATTGATGGCGGAAAAAAATGGAAAGTGTTGTTAATCCCGCGGCGCATAAATACTTTGGCTATTGTTTTAACAATGGTTTTAATGTCTTTGGCCGACGTGCTTACTTCGGCAAAATTCAAGTTTACTTTGCTGTTCGCAAAAATTTCCACCATTTTTTCCTGACTTGCGCGGCCATTGGGCCAACCCTGACCCCAACAATCGACGGGAATGCCCTCCCGGGAAAGAAAATCAGCCATTTCTCGCCGATTGCCGTGCGGCCGTCCCACAAAGGTAACTCCGTACTTTTCTCCTGGAACTGGGTGATAAATTGCCGGATTGGCAGCCCAAGCGGATTTAATGACGTTGCGATAACCGATTTTTCCATATTTTGGCAAGGCTTCTCGGTCAGTAGTAACCACCCAGTCAAAAAACGGCGCCCAATATCTGGAAAAATTTTCAAAACGCCATTGGTCATCGGAAAACCAATTGACAGTAATAGTGTTGGTTTGGGTGGTAATGGCTTTAATGGTTTGCGGAGTAATTTCGTTGGTAAATAAATTGCAGAACACAATATCCGGTTTTTCTTCTTTAACCATCATGAACAATTTATTGTTCATTTCTTTTTTGCCGACTTGCATCATCATTTCATCCACCGCAAAGTAAATGGCGTTCGCGCCGTACATTCTTGAAATGGAATCCCAAAAATTGACATGTTCGTAGGAATAACCTCGCCGGACATCGGCGTAATCATATTTAAATGCCGCGTATAGAATTTTCATCTATTCTTTGTCTTATTGATTAAACACACTGAATACCTCAAAATACTTTTCTGAAACGCGGGGCCAATTAAGGTTGCTGAGACATTTTTCTCTGGCGTTTCTGGACATTTCCGAACGCAAAATATTGTCCGACATCAGCTTATGAATCAAAGTAATGAATTTTTTGAGTTCGCCGCTTTGGGGTTTTACCAAAAATCCCTCTTTTCCGTCGCTAATCAACTCGCTATTGCCGCAACTATCCGATAAAACACATGGCAGGCCGGAAGCCATTGCTTCCACAATTACTGCCGCGCAGGGTTCATCTATGCTGGGAAAGAGAAATATATCAGAAGAGGCCATAATTTTGGAAACTTCTTCATGACTTGCAAATGGCATCCAATAAAAGTTTTTCAAATCTTTGGCAGACGAGATAAAATCTTGCTTATCTTTTCGTCCCACTAGAACAAAACTGGCCTCGGGAACATTTTCGGCCAGTTTTATGAATACGTCCGGTCTTTTTCTTTTAAACATAGCCCCGACGAAAAGAATAACCGGCCTATTCAAGGGTAAGCCGAAGGTTGTACCCAGAAAATTCCTATCTCTCTTATGGGGATTAAAAAACTCTGTATCGACTCCATTCAATATCTTGAAAATCGGCTTCGACGGAAAATGTTTTTTTACCGATTGGGCAACGCAGTCAGAAACCGCGATAACAAACGCGGCACGCCGGAATAATATCTTTCTAACCGGCCAAGTTTTGCCTACCCTCAAAACCGTGTGCCAAGCAATGACATATCTTGTTCGCGCAGGCTTAAACGGCAGGTACAATATCTCCTCCAAGACACCTATCCCCAGCATGTAATCCGGCTTAACCTTGCGCAAAACCAGAACTTTCTGCCAAAAAGTTTTGAGCTCCATAAAATCCACACGGCCGGACAAGCAGCGGAAAATATTATGATTAACGGTATCTATGGCATCAATTGGCTTGCCGAGCGGCGTTTTTAAAGACAAAATACTGATCATTTTTTTCTGGCTTTTATGGTCAATTGGTCTCCCCATCTCAACTGCTGAAAAATCGGGTCGGCAATAATATCCGCGGCGATTCCAAAAGGTAAGAAATATTTTTCATACTTTCTGCCGTCGCCGAAAATCCAATACGACAACCCGGCAACAAGGCCGCGAAACGTGTCGGAATAAAACACTTTTTTCACCTCAAACCCGCAGCTTTCCAATTTGATTTTAAGGCTTTTCTCGTTCCAAAAAAACAGGTGTCGCGGAATATCGAAACCGCCCCAATTTCTCTTGAAAACTTTCGCGGCCAGACTGGAAAAATTAGGCAGAACAATAATAATTTCGCCCCCGGGTTTCAATAATTTACGCGCTTCAGCCAGCATCTTGTCTGGATTTGGGAGGTGTTCAAATACATGATTAAAATTTATCACGTTGAAAAAATTTCTTGGTAGTTCATTGTGCTCCAAATCACCCGAATAAATTTTGCCAACATTGGCGCGAGTCGTTATATCAACCGCTAATCGACTTATATCTAAACCGTAAGTATCCCATCCCAACTCCTTTAAATAACCCAAATATTTTCCGGCGCCGCAGCCAACATCCAAAACTTTTCCTTGCCGAACATAAATTGGATAGAAACTCATTCGCAGGAAAAATGAGTAAAAAATCTTATGATATAAGTGCGGACGGCCGTATTTTAAAAAACCCGCCAAACAACACTTCTTAATAAATTTTTTCGCTCCTTCTAGCAAATTTAATTTCTCAGCCGGCTTTAGCTGATAAGCGTGATAATCAGCCGCATAATATTTCTCTTCAATTTCTTTAAAATCCGGCTGAGGGTCGAGGAAACCGGCTCCGCAGGTTTCGCACCTGAAAACCGAGAATGACTTGTTGTTATTTATTTTGGAAGAAAACAAAAAAAGAACCTGAAGAGAACCGCAGGCTTTGCAATTTATCATTTGGTTTTGTTTTTTAACACTTTATAATACCGGATCAAAAAAATCAAAACGCGGTACAGTTTTCTATAAACAGTCGGCGACCCCGAAAGACTCATTAAAAAATAGACGAGTGATCGGATATTTTTGTGTAAAATAAAAGATGTCCAAAATAATTTTCGAGACGCGGCAGTATCGAAAGACGCCGTAAGGGTTCCTTCCCAAAAATAGAGATAGGACAACGCCGGCGGACCGTAACTTCTGTAAAATTCAAAATTTCTTGCTTTAAATCTAGAAAAGTTTTTCAAAAGTTTTTGAGAATCAGTGGATAAATTGCGGGAACCATCCAGATATATATCGGAGTGGAAGTTATAAACATAAAGCGGCTTATTCAAAAAAATAATATTGCAGACTGCGGCCGCGCGAAAACCAAAATCGCTGTCCTCAGAATTTTCCAACAGTTCGTCGTAAAATATTTTTCTTTGGGTGAAAACGGATTTTTTCAAAGCAATTCCTCCGCCGAGGCCAATCATCCATTTAGGCCTCGCCTCGCTTTTAAAATACGACTCTTGGCCGAATTCATCCCTCAAAATAAACCCGGGGATAATAATTTCGACAGCTGGCTGTTCTGAAAAAACTTTCTTCGCTTCCGACAAGTATTCCGGCCGCAACTCGTCATCGCTGTCCAAAAACACGATTATTTCTCCGCGCGCTTTGTTGACGCCATGATTTCTGGCCGCAGACACTCCCGCATTATCTTGGTGGAAATATCTGATGTTATTTTGCCGGGCTTCAAAATCGCTGACTGCATTTTTCGTGTCGTCCGAAGAACCGTCATCCACGACAACTACTTCAAAATCTTTCTCGGTTTGGGAAAGAGCGCTGGGCAATGATTTTTCGCGCAGCGCCCGGGCTCGGTTATAAGCGGGTATGATTATGGTTGCAAACATGGCTTTTTATAATTTCATTTTTGATATTTTCGTTTTTCGCCTGAACTTATCCAGAAAAAATCTCCTGAGCTTATAGGCGGGAAAGAAAATTTTCCGTAAAAACGGCCAAAGGGCATCTAAGTATTCAAGATAATTCTTGATATAAGCCCGGAAGAAAAACGGGTAGTCGCGGCGATATTTGCGGATTAAAGCCAAACTGAATTTTATGACTTCCGCGCGCTTCAAGTGGCCGATATTGGTGTCTCCAACAATGGATTCGATGGAGTATTCGGGCAGATTATACATCTTGCCGATTTTTCCAAGACGCATCCACAAATCATAATCCTCGGCTTGTTTCAGTTTCTCGTCGTACCCGCCGACTAAAAGAACGGCGGACCTGCGATAAACCACGGCCGGGTGAAGAAACGGGCAACCAAAGAGCATGGCCTTTCGAATTTCCATATCAGTGCGCGGCTTTAAACTGCTGATTTGCAAGCCCCTACTTTTTAAAATAGCGGTATTGCCGGTGCCGACAATAACGTATTCCGGATTACTTTCCAAAAATTCCACTTGTTTTCTCAATTTTGCGGGGTCAATCCAGGCGTCATCATCGTCGATGCGCGCGATATACTTCCCCTTTGCCTCTTTGAGGCCGCGATTGAGAGTTTTTTGGATTTTCAAATTAACTTCGTTTTTGAAATATTTAATCCGCGGGTCTTTCTTTTGGTATTTTAAAACAATCTCTTCGGTTTTATCGGCTGAACAGTCGTTCACAATGATAAATTCAAAATTTCCGTATGTTTGATTCAAAACGCTTTCAATGGACCGCGGCAGCAAATCCGCGCGGCTGTATGTTGGCATTATTATTGAGACGAACGGTGTTTTATTCATATGTGTGCGGCGTTTTTTCGCCGACAAGCACGACTATTGACGCCTTCCCCGCTTCCATGGGCTTCACGCTGAAATCAAGTTCAATCGGCTGAGTGGAAACGTTGATTTTATCGGTTAAATTTTTATGAAGTTTTTTCCGCAACTTGAATATATCCAATTTCTTCGCGATATTGATAATTTTCTTTATCCGGGACATTTTTCCCTTTAGCATGCCCTGGCCGAACACTCCTTTTACCGAAAAAAAACGGCTGGTTAGCGAGATGAACTCCCTTTGGTCCAATTCTTTAATATGGTCTTTTTGCGTTCCGGCAATTTCTTGTATTTCCCAAACCTCCCGGTCCGGAGTGCAAATTATCAATAACCCGCCCGGCTTCAGGATGCGCTTCAACTCTTTAAAAAAACCAACTTGGTCTTCTTCGGAAAAATGCTCAATCGTGTGAAAGCTTATCAAGGCATCGAAATAATCGTCTGCAAATTCCGTGCGCCGCGCGTCTCCCAAAATAAACCTTAGGTTGACTCTTCCGAATTTTTCCCGCGCCCGTTCAATAAGCGGTTCGTCAGAATCAAGTCCAAAAACATCGGCCTGCGGAAACGCTCGCGCGATCTGCGCCGTTCCAGCGCCGTCTCCGCTTGCAATATCTATCACCTTGCCGATTTTGCCCTGCTTGGCGAGCAATTCTGCCGCAAATAAATACAACTTCTCCCGCTCTTTTAATCCTTCCCAATTGATAGGCATATTAATTAAACTTATTTTCCGTTTTGACTGTTTGAACAGACATCCAGCCGGCCGGGTAACGGTCGGCGTCTCGCGGCTTCCGATTGAACCATCGCTCGGGAGCGAAAACTATTTTCTCGGGATTTTCGCAAAGCCAAGCTCCCCACCAACCAAAGGTACTATTGGCAATAATATGGTGTTCGCACCGGCTCATTAGATATAAATCTTCATAATTTCTTTCCGGACCGTTAAAATCCATAAAAATCATCTGGTAAGAAAATTTAAAATTTTCCTTTGCCCAAGAGATGTCATCGGAGAAAACAAAGAAAGTCGGGTTTGAAACCATTGCCGCGACTCGGCTGATTGCGGCTTTATAGTACGCCAGCCCGACGGTCGCATAAATTTGCCGCGCCTTCTTGTCGGCCAGATAATCGGCTCGCCTGATATGAACGGAAACCGAGTTGGCCGCTTCTATCATTTTTTGCGCCTCCAAACTTGGTTTGCTTAACGGTTCTTTCAGACGATATTCGCGGCGGATAATTGATTCCGCATCTTTAAAATATTTCTCGTTTTGCCAGTATCCTTCCATATAAGCGTCGCCTCGATGATTCAAGACAGAAAAATCAAATTTATCTTTCGGTTCCCTAAGATAATTTGGATTTTCTCCAAGAATTCCGTAATTTCCTAAACGCCGAACAACCTTTCCCAAAATACCGGGATGGATTTTGCCCTTCACTGCTTCAATTTCAACCGGCAATGCCGCGGGGGCCGTAATCAGAAAACGATTAAGACCGTAGGCGTGGAGCGCATAATCATCAAATCCCGTAAGGTCAAGTTTGAATTCCGCGCCGCAAACATTCGCCAACCGCCGGCCGGCCGCGTACTGAAAAAGTTGATTGCCCAAACCGCCAATTATTTTCGCTATAACCATTTCTTGTAAAGACGCCTAAGCTTATCATAATATTCAGCCCCGATAATCTTTTTTAAGGATGTTCTTAAATTTGTTTTTAAGCTCCCTTTTTGCGTGTGAAATGCAACATTTGGAGGAATGAAACCGATTTCTTTGGAATCTATATTCAGGTCTTTGAGCCACGCAGCGAAACAACTTCCCGGCACAGAACGATATTGTGAGTTTGAACTACCAGTTGTTCGTAATGTCTAATGTGGTTGTGGTTATTGCTATACCTACTTTTCTAATAACCGTTCCCGGCGTTGTGCTTATTATCCCCGATGAATTACCGAGATAGTATTGTTTTCCAGTGATGAGATTTGTAGAAATATTTTGAGCAAGCCCACCAATAATTACATCGCCAACACTATTGGCTGATGTAGTGGTAGCGGCAAATCCTATAAATCCATCCGAGTAACCATTATTGGCCGCACTTGCCATATAAACCTGTCCAGCAACTCTGTTACCGCCAGAAATCATCGTCTGTCCCACACCACTGTTGTACAAATAAGTGACTTCTTGAGCTGAAAGAGCCTTGCTCCAAATCCCAAACTCGTCTAAAGATGCAGTAAGTTTGTATAGTGAGGTTCCTTGCTGTGCGCCAATAACACCAGGAACAGCATTTGATGTAGGAACTGACCCTGTAGCAGTATTAGTCAAAGATCCATCTTTATAGTAAGAAACCGTAGTACCAGAGAGTGTTACTACAATATGATGCCAATTACCGTCGTTAATAGTCCCTGTCTGCTGAGTCCATACACCTCCGCTCATAAAAGCAATCTGTCCAGGGGCTGTTCCAGGCCCTAAAAAAGTTCCGATACCATAGCCCGGTGCGCCTCCTGACTCGTGGCTAAAAACAAACTGAAGTGCAGCAGAAGATGTTTTAATCCAAAAAGCAATAGATAAATTACCAGTTATATTCAGATTAGAACCGCTACCTATGTCTATGTCTTGCGAACCAGCGAAATTGGCCCCTTTATTCACTTTCCCGTTTGCAAAATCATAAGTCAATGAGCCAGCATCCGTCCCATTATTAGAATCAAAGAAGTCGGTCGAATCGCCGTCCATTTTCCAATAGGAAATGAGACCAGTCGTAAGTGTATGATTTGTATCAACTTGAAATGATAACGAACTTCCATCGCTCACATACACTGCTCTGCCCGCATTTACATCTTCTCCAAAAGTAAATGGAGCGGTTAAACTGCTCGGATTTAATGATGCTGGCGCGGAACTTTGCCATACCGAACCGTTTGACGTAAGCACATTACCATTTGCTCCCGGAGCTATTGTCGTAAATGAATTGGTTGAGGAGGCAACGACCACGCCGTTAGTATACGTCGAAGCTCCCGTGCCGCCGGAATTAACTCCAATCGGAGTTCCTGCTGTAATATATCCGGAAGCTGAGAAGTTGGTGCCTGATGCATTCGTAAATGCCAAAGAAGTAACGCTCAAAGAAGTTCCCGTAGCGTTAGTGAATGTAAGTCCCTGCAAAGAACTTTTCACGTTAACTGCAAAAAGTGCCGTAGAGTTGTTGTATGTAAAGTCAGAAAATCCTGTAATAGTGCCTGCGTCTGACCATACTGCAATAAATGTCGATGTACTATTCCCCCAAACAGGGGCTGCAAATGAATTCGACGCCCCAGAAAACAGCGACACAGCTATAACGGCAACCACAAATAAAAACCTTGTTTTATTAGTCATAACCGAACATTAACACGGTCTTCGTGATCGGGCAATTGAAACTGTAGAAAACCTCGCCCGAAATCACGGATGTCATATTTCCATTGTATTCCTACAAGAATGACTAGGGGCGTGCCGGAATCCAGAGAATATGCTTAATTTTTCCCCCATATAAATGCGCGTAGCCTAATTCGAGTACCGCCTGCTGCCTATATAATTTATCAATCATCAGCTGGCGGGTCAACTGACTTTCTTCGCCCAGAGTAACAATTGCGCTGAAACGGCGGCTCGCAACATCCCGGTTAAGGGAAAAGTAAATGTCTCTTTTCAAATTTCCGAATGCGCCGTTTTCAGAAATAGCTTCGAAACTACTCGCTTCAAGGAGCGATTTATGGCCTGTGGATGCGAGTATGGCATCAAGGCGCTCGGTTAAAATATCTCCGGGAAATTTTCGCAGGGCAACAATAAGGGCGCTGGCCGCTTGTTTATCTTCCGGACTTGGCCCGGTTAAAATCCTAATTCCCGAAAAAACCGTCAGTTGAATCACGAGGTAAACAATGGCAAAGGCAACAATTAATGAATCCGCTTTGAGGCAATTGAAGCCGAACTTTTCAATAAGCGCCTCTATCGAAAAAGGAATTAAAAGAATACTAGCATATAAAAGCGGTATGAAAGAAGTTATACCGGCGCCTTCGTTTTGACCAAGCTTGACGAACAACAATAGATTTGCTAACCACCAAATCCCGGTTATAAAAATTTCCGAGCCAATCTTGGTACGACGCCTGGTAAAATTAAACCATATTGCGAATCCGGCTGCCGCCACAATCCCTCCGTACTGAAGCATTAAAACCTTCATTAAATCCCAGAGATGTGCGAAGCTTGCAATGTCCCGGCCATAAATTTGATTACTAAACAGAAATACGTTATCAAAAAAATAGGGGGTTTCTGATATAATCCAAAGAGCAAAACCGGAGCCAGCCAAAAAAATTCCAGCTTCGGCCAATAGATTCCAGTGGAAAGATCGTGTTTTCAAAAATCTTAATAGAACTGCTCCTCCAACTACACAGACAGCTGCCAAGCCCGCTTGTTTCGTAAAAAAGGCGGCTAAAGCCGCAAAAACGGCAATAAGCAAAAAACATATTTTCTTTCTGCTTTGTTCTTCTTTAATGTATTTAATGGAAAATAAAACGTTCAAAAGAGACAAAAACAGCATAAGGCTGTCTGTTCTGCCAAAAAGCAAAAAAACCGTCGCGGGAATAAATGCCATTAATCCACCCAACACCACTAAAGAAGTATTTTTATGCGGCAACCGTTTAAGTATCAAGACCGCCATCAACCAGGTGCCCAAGGCTCCCAAAAGGGCAACGGAACGATTCGCCAAAAGCGGACTGCCCAGAAATCCCGTGACAGCGGAAGATAGTATATAAAAAAACGGCGGGTAAACTGCGAAAATGTACGGGGATTTATCGGGCGGACCGTAAAGCGCTTCGCCGGAATGAATCCTTTGGGTAAAAATTACATTTTCGTTTTCGGACAGTTCCCACGCGCTCGGATAAGACATCAAATTCAGCTCGTAGCGAATTAAAAAAAACAGAAGAATTAATCCGGCGGCCCCAAGAATAAAAAAAACATATTTTGCCTCAATCCGCTTCAACAAAAAATACAAAAACAGGGCTGCGCCAAAAATCAATAAAAATTTAATTATAAAAATCATAGCTGTTTTTTCCGCTGTTCTATGAAAAAATCGACCAGATCTTTGCCTATTTTAATGGAATTGCCGGTTCCTCGATCAAGCGGATAAATATGCGAGGCGCTGCCAATATAAAGATTGGAAATTTCTTTGAAATTTTTGGGCGGCATGTTGTTCTTATAATCCTTGAAAAACGACGGTGCGGCCCCGACACTGCGATGGAGTGAGCTAGCCTCGATTTCATTGGATCGCAGATCAGGAAAAATTTTTTTTAGATGTTTCAAAAACTCTTCGGTAATTTCTTCATCGGATAACTGCCAAAGCCGCTCTTTGTCCCGCTCCAAGTAACGGCTCAAATATACAAGGTGACGTCCGCCAAACCGCTCGGTTCCGCTTAAATGACTGAATTCTATAATAACCGTGAAAGGGATATTTTTATCGCCTACATTTATCCAAAAATACGGCGATAGACTGCGTTTTGCAAAAAAAGCCAAACAAACAACGTCTACCATCTTATAAAGGCCGAGTCGTTTCTTCGCGCTATCAGGAAAATTAGCCGCGACCGCAAGCAAATTCGGCAACGGAATATAGGAAAAAACCGGTTCGTCGACTCCGACTTCAAAATTTTTCTTCGCCGTCTTTATTCCGACGATTCGGCTATCTTGATAAATAATTTCCTTAACTGGATTTTCAAGCCAAACTTCCCCGTTCCGCCTCAACTTTGCATCAATACTTTCAAAGAGATATTTATAGGTATTTGTTATAAACCCGAATGTCGGTCCGAAGTTAAACGAATGTTTTGAAGCCATATGCTGGTTTAATCTTGTGACAATCCAATCTGCAGAGAGTGAATATTTATCATTCTGGAATTTCATGTCCAAAAGCGGATCCCAAAGAATGTCGTACAATCTTGGCGAGAATGTCTTTTTTAGCCAGTCAATCGCCAGCATACCTTCGCCGTCACCTGTTTTTTTAAACGTAAGTTTTAAAAACGCTTTTATAAAATCTATTTTATCTCTGAGAGTAAAAAAATTGGAAAGTAAAATGGAAACAGGGTTGTCGATTGAATGAAGCTGTCCTCCGGACCAAAGAGCATTTTTCACCGAACGCCAGCGGATCTGCGGTACAATCCTGTTTTCGTCGAAAAAATCGCTGATATTTTTTTCATCGCTCCAATAAACAAAATGATAATATTTTTCGATCTCAAAATCGCCGAGTTTTTTGACTTTGGCCAATCCGCCGAGCGAGCCACTTGATTCAATAATTATTACTTGATATCCATTCTTAATAAGTTCGCAAGCGGCGGCGAGTCCCATTACCCCTCCGCTGATGACATATGCTGATTTTTTTTTCATAATTCAAGCCCTAAATCGTTTTTGCCAGGCTACCGTCTTTATGATTCCTGAATTCAGTGGCGTGGTTATGCGACAGCCCAGTTTAACGATTTTTTTAATGTCCGCTCTCCAGACTTGGCCATCGGATGATCTTAATCGGCCAGTGAAACTTATTTGCGGCCTCAATCCCATAGCAGAACCAACCGTCTTGGCAATTTCTAGCGTTGAATAAAGTTTGCCCGAACCCAAATTGTAAACACTGCCGTCATAATTTCCTCGCTCGGCCACCCGAATTATGTTTTTGATTTGATCGTCAATAAAAACTAAATCGCGCGCTTGCTTGCCGTCTCCGATGATCTCCAAATCTTCAGGATTTTTAGAAAGCTTTTCTATGAAATCAAAAATGATTTGCCGTTTATGGCCTGGTCCATAAGTTGAAAAAAGACGCAAAGAAAGGGCGGGTATCCCGTACTGTCTGGCGTATACGGAAACGTATCGTTCTCCGGTTAGTTTAGATACTCCGTATGGCGAAATCGGTAACGGCACCGAGATATCTTCCGATAGTTTCTTATCCCGACAGTTTCCGTACACTGCCACCGAAGAAGCGAAAACAAATCGCGGCCGGGATTTTAATCCTCTTAGTATTTCAAGAATTTTAAGAGTAGAAACGGCGTTTGTTTTGAAATCAATAATTGGTTTTTGAACAGAACAGTACGGATCGGCATTGCCGGCAAAATGAAAAATATAATCAAAATGGCTGTTCTTAAGAAACTTTAAAAACTTACTTGAACGGACATCGGCACGGATAAAACGGGTTTTCTTCGGCAACTGTCCTTGCCAATTATTTCTCCCAACAACCACTACCTGATTTATTTTTGCTAACTCTTTTACAAGATTACTGCCTATAAAACCAGTCCCGCCAGTCACCAAGACTTTTCTATTCCCTGAGACCATAATTACAATCCTAATTTAACGGAACCGCTGAGTCAAACCAAGAACGTTTAATTTTGTGAAGCGCGGCCAAACATTTAAATCCGGCTCCAAAAAGATGGGCAACTTTTGACTGACCATGAATCCGTGAGGTGAAAGTGACCGGGATTTCTTTTACTTTGCCGCCACTTGCCTTGTAAGCCAAAAAACTTTCCTGAATGAAAAAATCTGGGTGACCAAAAAAAGTTATCTGCCCTTTAATTTTTTTAAAAACATCTCTACGAATCCCCCGGAGGGCAAAACTTGGATCTTTTATTGAAATTCCCAGATACCAGCCCGAGATCAAATTAATAATCCTGCTGCCAACACGCTTAAGCCAAAAAACATTGCTCGAACCTCCTTTTATATAGCGAGAACCAAGCACAAAATGGACCCCTGACTCAAGTTCAAAAATGATTTGCTTTATAGCCGAAAGACCGACTAAAAAATCCGCTTCCATTGTAATGATGAAATTTCCATTTGCCTTGCTCATCCCCTGAAAATAAGCCGACCCGAGACCTTGCTTTGCTGGACGCTTAATCAAGCGGATTGCCGGATTTTTCCTCGCTTCGGCGGAAATTAATTCGCCGGTCCCGTCAGGGCTGGAATCATCAACAAAAATAATTTCATAATCTTTCAGACCGAGTTTTTGTATCTCTGAAAGTAGAGGTTTTATATTGTCTTTCTCATTATACGTTGGGATGATAAGCGAGATTAGCATGTTTCCTATTCTAACTCAATCTGCATTCTCTCACCAACAGGCATTATCATAATCATGATAAATTGCTGTCTTTCTACTATTAGGTAAATATTTCTTGTAATGTCGGCCATCCTACTTTTTATAGTCTGGCGTTAGTATATAATGTTGTGTATCGTAATCTATATGCAACGTTTATCAAAAATCCTAATTGTCCTGGCAGCGGCGGCGCTGCCTTTTAAATACGGTCCAATCTATGCATGGCCATTCGTATTCCTCATCCTTGCCGCCGCCGCGTTTAAATTAGTCTCGATAACCGCAAACAAGACGGAAAACGAGCCGAGGGAATTTTTTTTTGGGACTAAAGTACTATCTTTTTTCTTTCTTTTTCTGGCTATCGGCTCAGTAAATAATTGGCTAATATACGGCATAAGTTATACCACTCTGAAAGCGATTATTATAGATTTCTTGCTCTTGGGAATCTACGCAATCGGTTTTCTCTTGGTTTTATCTTATGGCGCCGATCCAAAATTTCGAAAAAGCGTTCTTGCTGGGTTTCTGGCGCCATTAGTTTTTACGCCATTTGTGTTTATGCCAGATTTGGCGAAGAAACTCAATTTTGTGTCAGGGACAAATATGTTTGAGGGTCTCCAGAAAGGAGAGCCAACCTCCTTCGCCAGCATTGTGCTTATACCATTCATAATACTTACTGTATCCTTTATGAGAGAGACTGACTGGAAACGAAAATTATTCTATCTTTTTGGTATTACTCTTACTTCTTCGCTTATCCTTTGGAGCGGCGTGCGAATCTCCTGGTTTGCGGCCTGTTTCTCGGCGTTACTTATCCTTATTTTTGAACTCAAGCGCAAAAAAACTTATCGATTAAAGTTCGCTGCCACAACATTTTCCTTGCTCGCCGCAGCCGCTCTTGTTTCTTTTATTGTCCTTTCCCATGACGCTCAAATATCAATCTTGAATCGGGTTTTTCCCCAAGTTACCGAATACACTTATAGTGAAGAAATTATCAAAAGCACTTCTCTCCCAAAGGCTCTTAATAAAATTATCCAAAATCCTAAACCTTACCTGCTATACCAACATCGCGACTCCATCTGGCCGCAAGCAACAAGATTGCTTGTGCAAAATCCCTTCGGTCTCGGTCTTAATTACCATGTTTCCTCTCGCGCCATCTTGCAGGACGGCCAAATTACCAAGGCTCATAATCTTTTCCTTGAAGTCGGTCTTCAGGGCGGTATTGGCGCCCTTATTATTTACTCATTTTTTATTTGGAAGCTTGTTTCTTGCATAATGAACGCGCGGAAAAAAAACGAAGAATGGCTTATTCTTAGCGTTGCATTCTCGAGTTTGTTTATTATTGCCTTTGTAAACGGCGTTTTTTTAATAAACGATATTTTTATCGCCGCATTAATATTATCATTAGAACAGATTATCCCTGTTTCGGGTAATGGCGGAGGACAAAGAAATCTTCCTAAAGTTTTTTTAGATACCAATCAATCTTCCGTCTGATGTGGCTTGTTCAAAGTGGCGTACAAATATCCGCACTTGTCGCCGGTATATTCCGTTTTTACATCAAATCCCTGCGCCTTGAGTTTTTCTTCAATCGGCTCCGGTAAACGATGAAATTCCATTGCTATATTTTTGAATTTCCGTAAATCTTTCGTGTTTCTGAAAATTTTGAATTCTCCTCCTTCAATATCCATCTTCAGAAAATCCGCGCCGGAAACGTCGTCAAGGGAAGAAACATATTTCTGATTCACTTCAGCTTCAACTCTGTTGGCAAGCAAATTAAGCCGACTGAAAAGGACCCTCCTTTCGTCGGCTTCATAACCAATCGCCGTCGCGCCCTTCTTCAAGGCATAAACGAGGTATTCTCCGATGCCCGAGCCGATATCCAAAACGGCGTCGCCCGATTTCAATTTATAGCATTTGTTATATCTATCCTCGATAAAAATTTCCTGAAATGAACCGAAGCCCTGTTCTCCGGCGTTTTTCCTGCCGTCCTGCATCAGGAAAAAAGAAATACCGTTCCGCAGGCGGAATAAGATTACTTTGTGCGGCTTGAGCAATTTGAATCTGTCCAAAACCCACAAAGGCCAGTCTTTAAAAACCAACACGCCCCGAATCAGAAGATTCAATTTTCTCATCATTACGGCTTAAAACTTGAAATCCTTTTTATACCACTCGGCGTAATCTCGAACCGATTTTTCGGTCGTAAACCTGGGCCTCCAGCCTGTTTTTTTGAGTTTGGAAACGTCGGAAACGGCGTGCCGCGTGTCGGTTCGCCTAAAGCCTCCGATAACTATGGGCGAAGTTGAACCGGTTATTTTCTTGACCGTCTTCGCGAAATCGAGAATGCCGTACGCCCTGCCGCCCCCGACATTGAAAATTTCGAAATTTGTTTTTTTGTTTTTCAGAACGAGAAGGTTGGCCGAAACCACATCCTCAATATTGACGAAATCGCGCGTCTGCTTGCCGTCTTCATAAACTGTAATCGGCTTTTTCGCCAGCGCCTGCGTTACGAATATGCGCAATGCTCCGGAATAAAGATTGCGCGGCGATTGTCTCGGTCCCTGAACGATTGAGTAACGAATAAGTGTAGTTGGTATATCGTAAGTCTTGCCGAAACGGAGCGCCAGTCGTTCAATGGCTTCTTTCGAAAGGCCGTAGGAATTGGTCGGCGTCAGCTGTTGGTCTTCTCGAAAAGGACAGAACTTCGCCGGCTGGCCATGGCGGCAAAGAATGTCGAATTTTTTTGATTTGAATTGTTTTTCCGTGCGCAATTCCGGAAAAAAGAACTTTTTATCATGTTTGCACCGATACATCCCGTCGCCGTAAGTGAACTGCGTGCTCGCGAGGATTACTTTTTTAACAGGCAATTTTTTTTCGACAATCAGTTCGTAAAGAATGGCTGAACTTACCGTGTTGGTATGGAAAAATTTGCTGAAATCCGGCCTCTGGTCCTGATAAGCCGCGAGATGGTAAACGTACGAAACTCCTTTTAATGCCTTGAGCCAATCCTCTTTTTTTCGAACGTCGCCCCTGATTAACTTGAACCCCTTATTTAAAACGTAATTGGGCCAGCGCCCGTCGTGAACCGGCGGCTCAAGATTGTCCAAAATGACGATTAAATATCCTTTTTTTGAAAGCGCGTCGGCCGTGTGCGAACCAATGAAACCTGCACCGCCAGTAATGAGAATTTTTTCCTTTTTGGCCATATTATTCCGTATAGAATAGCATCTTGTGTTTCAGTTGCCAAAAGAATTTTACTAAGCCTGAAATCAATTTACCTGGGATAACTTTCACGAACAAGATTATGAACGGATAAAATGCAATCCTCCAGCTACCTTTGAGCGCGTCTTTTAAAACAACGATGGCTTCTTTTTTCTCTTCGAGCAAAAGATGGGCTACGGCAAGTTTGGTTTTCAAAAGTCGAAAAATTTTATCTTCGCCGTATTTTTTCCTTTCGTCCCCGGACATTCTCGAAAAAAGCGCTTCAAAACTTCTCAGATTCATTTTTTTCATCTTTACCTGATTATGGAAACCAGACAGGCTTTTTTTGCTTATTCGATTGTAATGAAGCGGTTTGTCAACAAATCCGAATTTAACGCCGCGATAAGCCAGACGCCGCCAAAGGTCCCAGTCTTCCGCGTCACGGAAATCAGGGTTAAATCCGTTTTCGAAAGCAAAAACTTCCCGCCGTATCATTACCGAGCCTGGATTTATGAACTGGTGCCGCAGAAGGTCGCGGAAAATGTCTCCGTCCGGCATAGGCCGGTCGTATTCGTACATTTTTTCAGGCGCGTCGTCATAAAAACTCAAAACGCGGCAGTAAGCGACCCCATAATCATGATTGATTTCGAGGAAATTCACTTCCTCTTCTACTTTCTCCAAGGCGTCGATATCGTCCGTGTCAAGAAACGTTATGTAATCTCCATGCGACAATTCGAATGCTTTGTTTCTGGCTCTTGAAATCCCCCCGTTGGGTTGTTCGAAATAAACGACTCTTTTGTCGCTCAAATAAGGCTTTACCGCTTCCGCCGTGCCATCGACGGAGCCGTCGTTAATAATTATTACTTCTATGCTGGGATAGGTTTGGCCAAGGGCGGAATCCACAGCCACTTTCACGTATTTTTCCGCGTTATATGCCGGGATTATGATTGAAACAAGAGATTTCATGTTGTGTACAGACTACAGCTTACTGACTACAGCTGACAGTCGTAGCTAGAGAAGCTTTTTTATTAACGAGTTAATTTTCGATGCCAATATATTAGCCGACTTATAAAGATAATCAAATTCCTCCTGATTAATAAAGTTTTGGTCAATTGTGATATACAATGCCGTTACGACTTCCTCCAACGAGGTTATACTTATCCGCAGGAATCTAACGAATTCCTTATCCGATTTTCTATCAGCACCTTCAGCTATATTCAAAGTCACTGAAACAGCAGCTCGACGAATTTGCGAAGTTAGTCCGAATTGTTCTTCTTTCGGAAACTTGCTGGACAAAATATAAATCTCACTGGTAAATTTTCTGGCGAGTTTCCATGTTTCTAAATTTTCAAACCTGAAATACATGTTAGCAGTAGTCAGTAGTCTGTAAGCCGTAGTCCAATCCTTTCAAATATCTCTCTGAACCTTTTTTCATAAGTGTGGTCTTTTATGGTCCGTTCGTAGCCGGCAAGCGCGATTTTTTTACGTTCGTCTTCATTGGCTAGATAATATTTCACCATTTCTGGAATTTCCTTTTCATCGCGGTAAACCGCTATTTCTTTCCCGATTTCGTAATAACGTTCCAATCCCTTGGCATATCCAGCCAGAAGAAAGCCGCCACAAGCCGGTATCTCGAATACACGACCCTTTATTTGTGAAATTTTCCGGCCGACGAACCACGAACGGAAATTCCTCGGGAAGCGCCAGAAATCAGGAACTATTTTTTCGACACTCCTCCTGAAAAAAATTTTGCCTAACGATTTGAGCGAATAATCCATATTCGGCTGGTTGAGTCCAAGATTTATTTTGCTCTGCCCGAAAAGTTTTATCATTTCCTCTTCGGAAATTCTTCCTCCGCCCCCGCCTGCTAGCGCCTTTGGCGCAAGCCAATGGCGGGCAGGCCAGCCGGCTCCGAACACGGAAACGCTGATTCCTGACTTTCTTAGCGCATCGACGACTCTCTGTCGCGCCTTGTTCCACGAACCGACCAAGCTTACATCGGCTGACGGACTACTGACTACTGCTGACTGCTTACTGCTTGCTGTAGTCTGCCCATCTGTAGTCTGTAGTCCGTAAGCCGTCGGCTTGTATAATGCCGTATTCGCCGCCCAGCAGGATTTTATGACGTTTTTTAGTCCGAGTTTCCGGTACCACTCGAGTGGCTCGTCATAAACCGTTACGACCCAGTCGAAATACGGCGTCCAATGGTGGGAATAGCTCCAGAATCTCCAGGTATCGTCCGGAAACCAGGCCAGTGTTTTCGTCTGCGTCTCGCGCCTTATTTTCGAAAGCGTTTCTTTGCTTACTTCATCGGTCAGCATAAACACGAAAAGCAAATCCGGCTGCCATGATTTTACGGCTTCAAAAAGTTCTTCATTGAATTTCTTTTTGCCAACTTCGAGAATCCTGTCGAATGGAAAATATTTAATTTCAACGCCCGGCAAATCTTTCAAGCTCAAATAAAAATTATTATGCTCGAAACTTAGCCCGTAGCTTTTCTTGTAAAAAGAATATTGTATTCCGGTATAAAGTATTTTCATGATTACTTGTTTCCTAAAGCTATTTCTATAAACCCTCTGGCGTAAGCATCCCAGCTTACGTTTTCCTTGACGAATCTTTGCCCGTTTGACGTTATCTTCCCATAAAAACTGCTATCTTTCATCAAAATTTCCACTTTTTCTGCAAGTTGATTTGGATTTAAGGGTTCAAAGAAGAGGGCGTTTTCGCCGTCTTTGAGAACTTCGGCGTCGCTTGAACCGCTGCAAACGACAAGCGGCAAGCCGGCGCTCATGGCTTCAAACGGCGCTATTCCCCAAATCTTAATGTGTGTCGCATATATATAAACATCGCTTTGCCGGTAAACATCCATAAAATCTTTCTCGGCAACACCCTCAAACCTGGCGTCTATATAATTTTTGATGCCGGAATTTTCTATAAAGCTTTCGAATTCCTCGCGGTAAATTTTGTCCGCCCAAAAATCCTGACAGACAAGCAATGTGCGCGCGTCATATCCTTTTTTCCGCAAAATTGCAGTAGCGCTGATGACATCTTCGAATCTTCTGTAGCGCCCAAGAGAGCCGACGCTTAAAAGGGCGATTTTTTTGGAGTCCGGCTTGCTTTTTACGGGCCTGTAAAAAGATTCGAAATCAACCCCGCCCCTTAAAATTCTGGTATTCAATCCCAATTCTTTTTCCGCAATCTCTTTATTTCTGTTGTCAATCACAACAGCGATATCCGCTTTTTTGAAAAATCTCCTTTCTATTTTTTCCTGAACAGCGTAAAAAATTTTGCTTGAAATATTTCTGATAAACCCCTTTTTGGGATTAAAATCGAACGGCGAATCGTGCATTGTCCAAATAAATTTTGCTTTTGGATTCCTCTTTTTATACAGCGCTCCCACTCTGTAGGAAAAATCCGTATGACAATTGACGATATCAAAGTCGTTTTCCATCGCATCGGCTATTCTCCTGGCGTTCAGCGCCGCCAATTTGTATAGCCTCAAGCTTCCCAATATCTTTCCGAATGTGGTCTTTGAGCCGAATACTGAAGAAAAGGGAATGTCGCCTTTGATTTCCCTGATATCAAGGCCCCTGGAAAGAACAGGGAAACAATTCGGATTATAATCCGCGGTGAATATTACAACCGCATTGCCCTGCTTTTTGAGCGATTGGGCGAAAGAAAACAAAAGCCGGGAAGCGCCAGCTTCGGTCGCAAGATTAAATAATACGATAGCTATTTTCATTTAAGAGCGCACATTGGCCTCCTCGGCTAATGCGCCTTAGTATAGCTTGCCGGGCGGAAAAAAGTGAAGGATTTCAATCGGGTAAATTATTTGCGGCCCGGCTTAAACTCAAAATACAATTAATTTTTGTATATGCCTATATAAATGCCGTTGGATGCGGGGAACGGATAACCGTAGCGCGAATCCTTCACCTCCTCATATTTTGCTTCGCGCCATTCGTTGTCCTTGGATAAGCGCTTCATAAAATACACAGGAATGCCCAATTTATCCTCGGCTACTAACTTATCCAAATTGGGGTTATAGCCCATCGGCATAGACATATATAATATTCCGCCCGGCGCAAGAAGTTTCTTTTGCACTTCAACCGCTCTTGGGATTTTAGTGGGGTCCTTTTCTTCCGGAAAGTCATATCCTATGTGTTCCATCGTTCCCATGCTGACAATTCTTTTATAGAGCTTATTTGGGGCGAATCCGATTATATCTTCATTCCTCACGCCAGGGCCCATTTCATATTTGTCGACTATATCATGACCTATGGGATAATACTGCCTGAGAACATTTCCTATTTCGAGCACGCTACTTGGGTCAACGTCTTTTACCAAATCAATGACGATGGGTACCTCGGCGGACCGTTCATTGCGCCATGTAAAATTTTTCTTGCTGTAGAGATAATTATATTTCTTTCCCTGGAATGTGAATGAAGGAATCCGCCGCGCGCGGAAATTGCTGTGAATGTGATGCATAAGTGTCCAATAGGGACGTTGGAAAAAATAAAGTTTTATTTTGTAAAAAACAGTTGATAAGAACCCTTTGACTCCTTTTCTGTTATAGGCGTTCCTTATTCTTTGATAAAAATTTGTGGTTGTTTTAGCCATTTGGCTATTTTAACACACCATTAACAAAATTTTCAAACTTTCCTGCCGTAGGACTCTTTTTTAGAAAAGCAGAAATTGCCGTCCGGAATTTGCTTATTTCTTCTGGCCCGAGGTTCCTCAAAAAGGCATTCAGCTCCGAATACCCTCCGAATTTCCTGAAATCTATGAAACAATCTTTCGGAACGAGCTTATCTATGTCCGGCGCTCCGTAATAAACCGGAATGGTGCCTGCCGCCATGCAATCAAATATCTTTTCGCTTACCCATCCCGACGTAATGTCATTCTCGAAAGCCAGTCCGAATTTGTATTCGCTCATTGTTTTGAGCTTGTCCGGAACTTTGCCGCGCCAGACACGCTTCACGTATTTGTCGTAATGGAAATAAAAGGGATGCTTTGGCGGCTTGTCCCAACCGAAACCGTAAAAATCAAAACCTTCCACGCCACTGAAAAACTTTATGGCTTTGAGACGCTCTCCGTAAAGTTCATTGGTAAATTTGTGCGGACGGATATTGGAATTTATCATTGTAAGATATTTGTTTTTCGGAACGCTGAAATACGGGCTAGTGATATCCTTGGTGCGATGTTCAAAATAATTGAAATATTCCCATTTGGGATGGTTTACGCGAGCTATGACGAATATTCTGTGATAAAAACCTGATTTTGCTATTGCATCCAAATGCGAATACACGAAAGGCATGGACACTGGTGGCTCTACCTGCAAAAGAACTCTGCGTCCAAAAAAAGAAAAATTTTTCATAAAAAAACGCCTGCGCTTCATGAAAAAACCGCCCCTGTCTTTGAAATGAACGATTGAATAATAAATCCTCCAGAAAAGCGTTTCGCCCGGATGATTCATTGCCAAAAGTATGTCGTCCGACTTGGCCAATTCTCTGCTCCACTGAAAATATGACTTTACGGAAACGCCGCGTTTGGCGCACTCTTCATAAAAAGAGTTCCAAAAAAGAGCGTTCGGGCTTCCGCCGTCATATGGCCTAAAAGAGATTCCTTCCCCTTCAAAATATTCGTTTGGAAACATATCCGGGCCAGCCGGCATTATATATACAGTCATAAGGGATAGTATACAGTCCGATTACTCATTTTTGAATTCCTTCAGCCGTTTTTCGAGACGCGCCGCGAGTTCCTTTTTTTCACCGTAAAGATTATTTTTTTCTTCCGGGTCATCCAGGGGAAAAAGAAGTTTCTGCGAATCGCTTATCAACTTGTGCTTTTCGGCCACTAGGCATCTGCCTATCAGCTTTATTCCGGAAAGGTCGGCTTCGTGGTCGGATATTTCGGCAATGACGTCCCTTTCTTTTCCGTCAAAAAGGTTGCCTCCCCTGAAAGATTGCGGACGCCTCGCTCCGGCGAAGCAGAGAATTGTCGGCGCAATATCCATAGAACTTCTCGGAATTTCTTCCGTTCTCGGTTTGCCGATTAATTTTTCCGGTCCGACGGCAATCAGCGGAACTTTTATGTTTTCATTGAAAAATTTTTGCATATGCTGAAATCCCCCATGGTCGTTAAATTCCTCGCCATGGTCGGCCGTTATGAAAACAACCGATTCTTCGTTCAAAACCCCTTTTGAGGAAAGATATCCGAATAAATCTTTGAGCGCTTCGTCTATGTGCCTGATTCCGTCGTCGTAAAGTCCGAGATAAAGCGGCAAAAATAAACGGCTGACGCGCGGATATTCGCTCCAGAAATCAAAAAGATAATCGGCAAAATAAGATTTAATTTTTGATAAAAAACCGCGTCCGCGGCGCAGAAAAAGCCCGTAAGGCGCGTGGGCGTCCATGTAGTGGACCCACAAAAAAATGGGGTCTTTTATTTCGCCGTCCTGTTCCGCCAATTCCGACAACTCTTTCTTCACCGCATTGTTCATTTCAAAAGCGGTGAAATATGCCTGAATCGGACGTCTCAAATCAACAAAGATTCTTCTTACTGTAGAAGCTATCCTTTCAAAAAAAAGGAAAATTTGTTCCAAGAATCTTGCGTACCTTGCAAGTACCCGGCGGATAATGCCTATCCTTTTTATAAGGCGCGATTGCCACGTGCCGCTCTTCATTCCCGGGCTGACGGCTGTAGAAAAATAATTAAGATGGCTGAATTTGTCCCAGCCGCGCCCATAGCCGAAATACTCCGAAAGATAGGCGTTTGAATGGAATCCCATAGTTATGTATCCCGCGCCCTGCAGCGCCTCCTGGAGCAGAGTTCTTTGTTCGGTGATGCGCGTATAGCCGCCGAAATCCAGAGGGTAGGTGGAAGCCATTATCCCTGCAAAACTCTGCGGAGTTGCGGCGCCGACCGAAAAACTATTCTTGAAAACAACTCCCCTTTTCGCGATTGAATCAATAAACGGGCTGGTGTTTTTTTTATAGCCGTAAACACCGAGATGGTCGGCGCGCAAAGCATCCAAAGTTATTAATATGATATTCGGCTTCTTCATTAAATATTTTTTATCCTGCCTACGCCTATTATCTCTCCTCCCTGCTTGATTACAAATTTATTCAGGAATGTTTCTTCGGTATCCAAAAGAAGCAGAGCCGAAAGATTAAGTTTCAATCCGATTATTTTGTTTGTCTCCACGGGGATGCTTCCTTGGTGTTCGGCTTTTGAAGAACCGCATTCAATTGTTATTTTCTCCGCAGGATTGAAATTTCTGAAAAGAAAAATTTCACTGTCTGCTTCCTTAATGGAACGCGGGGCATTTTTCTCGGGAGCAAGAATTGTCCCGCGCGATATTTCCGAACCGGCCTTAAGCGCGATCCCGGCGTTCTCGCCCTCCTTTACGGATTCCGTGTCATTGCCGGAAACGGAAAGCAAATTCAATACTGAAAATATTTTCCCTGACGGCAAAGCTACAACCGATTCTCCTTTTTTAAGCTCCCCGCTTTTGACGTTTATGGCCGCCAAAGATTCTCCGTTTCTCGGATAAATCCCGTTAGAAGCAGGGTGCCCCGAGGTGCCCGTAGCACTCTCCTGCTGTAGAGGGCGGCTTCTAACGGGATAAACATCCTGAACGATGGCGCGCATCGGAAGCGGGACGGATTTCATTTTTGCTATCGTGTCTTCAACTCTTTCAAAAATACTCATTCCTTTGAACCAGGGCATCTTCTCGGAAACTTTCGCGACATTCTCCCCTTCGCGGGCGGAAAGCGGAATGTAATAAACGTCCTCCGGCTTGAACTTTCCCGCGAGAATTGTTTCCATTTTTTCCTTTATCTTCAGAAACTCGGACTCGTTGTAATCGAACGCGTCCATTTTATTGACGCCGACTATCAGCTTTTTCATTCCCAAAAATTCGGCGAGCATAAGATGTCCGATGCTCATTTCGTCTATGCCTTCTTTCGCTGAAACCATAAGAATGGCCATATCGGCCCTGGAAGCTCCGGATATCATCTGGTGCACCAATTCCGAATGCCCCGGCACGTCTATGAATATGTATAGAGCGCCTTTCTTTCCATTAACGAAAACAGATGCGGTATCGTAAGTCATTTCCTGCTCGCGCTCTTCTTTGAAGCTGTCTAAAAGATGCGCCCACTCAAAGGGCCTGCCCGCCTCGGCGTCTATTTCTTTTGTGGTCTCCACTTTGTCGCGCGGGACCGAATTGGTGTCAAAAAGAAGCTTGCCGAGAAACGTGGATTTGCCGTGGTCTTTATGCCCGAGAACTACGATTGATGGAGTCATGCCAATTTCGCCTGCGAGGGCAAGGTTGTTATTTTAACCGCAGCCCGAGCAGCTGCGAAATTGAGCACCGAGCACATAAATTTATTCCAAACTGAATTCCAGTCGTTCCTTAAGGCGACGAACTGCTTGGCCTCTCTGCTTAAGCATTCTTTCGCGATTTCTTGCATCACGTTCATTTTTGTATGCTTCATAATAAATTAGATTTGGTTTTTTATCTTTGTGTTCCTTAAAACGCCTTTTGAGATCATTGGTATAGCCGATATAGGTCGTTCCGTTATCTTCGCGCTTTAGGACATAGACGTAATACATAAATTTATGTGCTCGGTAAGGTTTTTCTAATAAATTTTATTCGTCGTCTCTAAAATTTATTGAAAAGACCTTTACATATACCCCAGCGCGCGGAGTTGCTGCATGACATATTCTTTTTCTTTGTCCTGCGCCCTGCCTCCGCGTTCCGAGTCGGTTGCTTTTTCAATCTCAGCGATTATTTCGTCCAATGTTTTCGCTTCGGATTTCATCGCTACGGTGCATTTCGTGCATCCGAGCGAGCGGAATCTTTCGCCGTTCTTGGAAAAGTAAAGCGGATTTACGGGAAGATTTTCCGCCTTGAGATATTTCCAGACATCAATTTCCTGCCAGTGAAGAAGCGGGTGGACGCGGACGTGGTCGCTTTCCGGAAAATCGGAAAGGTAATCCCAGATTTCCGGCGCCTGGTTTTTATAGTCCCATTTGTATTCCTTGTCGCGCGGAGAGAAATATCTTTCTTTGGCGCGGATGCCATGCTCGTCCCTGCGAATGGAAACTATAAGCGCGTCTATTTTCCTCTCGTCCATCACTTTGCGGAGCGCGTCGGTCTTGTTTCCCCCGCAGCAGTCCACTCCCGAAATTTTGTCCTGCTTCACAATGCTTTTCTCGACAACCATCTCGAATCCCCATTCCTTTGAAACTTTTTCGCGGAGCGCGTAGGTCTCCTGAAAATCTATTCCGTTGTCTATATGTATGACGGGAAAAGGAATTTGTCCGAGGAACGCTTTTCTCGCAAGTCCGAGCGTGACCGTGGAATCCTTGCCCATGCTCCATAGCATCGCGACATTTTTGAAACGCGCTTTCGCTTCCCTGATTACCGATATGCTTTTTTCTTCAAGTTCTTTAAGGTGTTTGTCCATGGTTTTGTGGCTAATGGCTAATCGCTTATTGCTAATAACTGGCTTAAACAATTTGCCATATGCTATTTGCTATTCGCTTTTTTGAGATAACCGAGCGCTTCCAATTGCGCCCTTACGCTTTCTGCTCCCGAGAACGAACTCTTGTCTTCGTGGCCTGCCAATATCTCGCGCAGGACGAAAGTGACAAAAGAAGACGTGGATGCGAATCCACTGTCTTTTATGAGCTTCTGGACTTTTTTGTTAAGCGGGTCTGGTATGGAAACGGTTGTGTATTTCATAGTTATAGGCAATTATACTCGTCTGGCCAAACCTGTCAAATATCCCAGATTATTTGACTTTTTAATAAATATAAGTATAATTTAGCGCAGCAACGTTCCCCATGTTTTTTAAGGGAAGCGCAGCAAAATTGAATATCTCGTAACGATACCAAGGAGAAATTATGGGAACGAAACGGATTTGGAACAGACTTCCTGCATTAACCGCCATTGTCCGCGCAAGTCATAAAGAAGTCGGGCTTGTTGGTGCGCATGACTTTGTGCACGCGGCACGTGTCGGAGAAATTGCCTGGCAAATCGCCGCAAGTACTTGGGAACCCGAAGGATTGGCATTACTAGCTGGCGCCGCCGGCTTGTGCCACAACGCTGACAGAATTCTGCAAAAGAAACTCGGTATTGGCCGGAATAAAGCGCCGAAAAACGAGGTGGCTGAACTGGTTCGCAATCAGCTCGGACGCGGCTTTATGTTCACTGCTACCGAAATGGAAACTGTCATTGATGCCGTCCTCAAACACGACGGGCACAACTCACCCGACGATTCCAATGTGCTCATCGCTCTGATGGACGCCGACCGCGTAGTAAACCTGGACATCGACACGTTCATGCGCGCCGGCCAGTTCTACCATGACCTCCATGTTGTGGACTACAAGCATTTCCTGGACGACCCGGAAGCAACCTACCGCAGTCCGAAGAGCGTCCTCAAGGACCTATCTTACTGCCTGGAATGGGCCGACCCGGACACTCCGGTTTGCGTGAGAACACATCTCGGCAAAAAGCTCGCTAGAGAACGGGCAACTACTTTCAGGATGTTCTTCCGGATGCTCAGCAGCCAGTTTGAGCAGGAAGGCATCAGTCCCTACCCGTTCGAATAGTTCCGGCGCAACGCCGGCAAAAGATCGAGAGGGAGGGCATAGCTCAATGCTGTGTACCTCCCCTTTTATTTTTATATAACTTCTGATTGGAGAAAATTAAACTATCTGGATTCTCTTGGTGTCTTTTTCGTATCCGTCCGATTCGCGCGAAAGATTAGTGAAGTCCAAAAACAAAGTGTCTTCCAGCGCAACCAGCGCGTGGGCGACCCTCGGCTGCACAATCGTCAAATCTCCGGGATTCAAGACAACTTTTTCAACTTGCGCATCCGGAATATCAAGGTCTTTCGTATACCATTCCGCTTTTCCGCTTATTATGAACGTATATTGGATTGATTGTTCGTGGTAATGGTTCGCGCGCTTGGCTCCCTTTTTGGAAGTTATAAGGCCGATGTGCCCTATCTCCTTCCCTTCAATGATGTCCCATATTTCTCCCCTTTCATCTCCGAAAACGGGTTTCAAATGCAAAATTTTTGATCTTTCCATTTTTATTAAATGATTTTGGGCTTTGGTATCGGAATTATGAATTTACCTCCGCGATTTTTGAATTCGGATAAATTGTTCATTATCTCCTCCGCAAAATTCCAGGCGAGAATCAAAGCATAATCGGGCTGGTCTTGAAGAAGTTTATCATCGTGATAAATTGGGATGTGAGTTCCTGGGGTGTAAAGCCCCACTTTCATCTGAGCTTTTTCTGTTATGTAATCCAGATATTCTGTGGTAATGCCGCAATAATTAAGAAGGGTGTTGCCTTTGGCTGGGGCGCTAACGCCGACTATACGTTTGCCGTCTTTTTTTAAATCGCCGAGAAGTTTCAATAAGCTGTCTTTTTGTTCCTGAACCTCCGAAGCGAATTTCCCAAGCCGGTCCATGGCGAATATGCCGCTATTTTCTTCTTTTTTAACTATACTAGCCACTGTTTCTGAAACCGGATATTTTCCTTGCCTAGCGACATAAATTCTGATGGTCCCACCGTGAATTTTTCTTTCTTCAACGTTTATAACTTCCATTCCGAATTTTTTGAAAAAAGGAATTAGTGGCTTAACCGACAAATAGCTAAGATGCTCATGGTAAATCGTGTCATATTCTGTGCTGTTTATAAGATTAAGAAAATGCGGGGCTTCTATAACCATCGCCCCGTTTTCTGTCAGCAACGTTGATACCCCGTCCATTATGTCATCCAAATCATTAACGTGCGCGAATACATTAGTCGCCGTTATTACCGAAACGTTGCCGTACTTGCGCAATATTTCTTTTGCAAGGTTGTGTGAAAAAAAATCAGCTATTGTAGTAATCCCGTTTGAATTGGCGATGTCAGCCATTACCCTCGCCGGATCAACTCCCAGAATTCTAACTCCCTGCTCCTTGAAACCAGCCAAAAGAACGCCGACATTGCTGCCCATGTCAATAACCAAAGAATCCGGTTTCAGCTTGAAATACTCTGAAACTGTTTTGGCCAATTCAAAAAAATGTTCCTTGCCGGTTCTGGTTATAGAGGACTCGTATGGATAATTTTTACAAAAGAGCAAATCTGGCGGAACTACATAGCCGAGTTGAGCTTGACCGCAATCCGCGCACAAATAAACATCAAGCGGAAATTTAAGCTCTTCTTTTGCAAGGTCGTCTTTCGAAAGGAATGCATCTGATGGCGGATGAATGCCCAAGTCCAAAAATTTTTTAAGGTTTTTGCTTTTGCAAAGACGGCAATAATTTATTTCCATTTTAATTTGATATAAAAAATAATGAGGGAAATTCGTAGAAAAATCAAATTTTCCTGGTTATTAAAATGTCTCCGCCGTTCCCTTTTTCCACATTGTACTTTTCGGCGAGCTCGGCTGGTTTCATTGGCACGAGCTTTTTTGCGTCTTCGTCTATGTCGAATATTTGGAGTCCCAAACCGGCGAAGACGTCCAGATAGCCGCGCGGGCTTGAGCCGGTTGCCGCTACGAGTATCGGGCTGAATTTTGAAAATATTTTAATGTCCCGGTTTGCTCTGATTAAATCAAGCATGCCGGCCTGGGCAAGCGCTTCAGCGCCGTTAATTTCTATCTTAATCACATCAACTTTTTTGCCCTTAAAATAATCGTCCAATTTTATCATTTCAATTTCCGTCTTTTCGGAAAATCCAGTGGTGTCTTTTCCTTTTATATACGGCAAAGCAAGCCTTTCCGGATCGCTATCCGGATCAAAAAAGGAACTCCTCCCCCACTGCCCTTTGCCGCGGATAAAGAATGAATGGCTTCCGGCGCGGTCGGAGGCGGCTTTTGGAACAACGATTATATTGTTCGCATTGTTCGTTTTTATGTTTTTTTCCAGCAACTCAAGATTTCTTGGATCCGGCTCAAAGGCGTAAACTTTTCCGGCCGTTCCCACTTTCCTTGAAGCCAGAAGCGTAAACCATCCGATTGACGCGCCTATATCCACAAATATATTTCCTTCTTTCACCGACGATTCTATAAGATCTGTTTCAAAAGGCCTCGTTCCTCCGAAAGTTGATACAAGCGAGCCGAACGGGTCCAGATAAATCCTAATGCCTCTCCAAACGGTGTGTTCCGGAGTTTTTCCCCTGAGAAATTCCTCGATGGCGAAATTTAAATTTTTAAGAAACGGGAGGCGGGATAATCCCCGCCCGCCGAATACGCGCTTTTTTAAAAAGAGATAAATGGAAATTAGAAAACTTTTAAGTCCCGCCCTGTTGTTGTCCATGGAATTTACTAAGTTATCATTACGAAGTTAAAAGGTTAATTGGCTTTCTTTAAGCGAAAGACCTGTGCTATCATATCAATATTATGCGTAGAATACCACTTTGCGAGCCGGACATAAAAGCGCTTGATATCCAATATGTCACTAGGGCAATAAAAAACCGGGAAATATCTTCGGGCGCCAGCTGGGTAAAAAATTTCGAAAAATCCTTCGCTGGCAAGTTCGGCATGAAATACGCTTCGGCGGTCAACTCGGGCGGCTCGGCTCTTTTTTTGGCGCTAAAAGCAATCGGGATAAAAAACGGCGACGAAGTTATTGTTCCGACATTTACCATGTTCGCGACCGCTACTGTTATAACCAATTGCGGAGCCAAGCCGGTTTTTGTCGACTGCGTGAAAAACAATCCCAATATAGACCCGAAAAAATTGGGGAGTAAGATAACCAAACGCACCAAAGCGATATTGATAGCCCATCTTTACGGGATACCGTGCGAGATGAAAGAGATAATGAAAATTGCCGACAAGCGCAGAATTCCGGTCATAGAAGACGTCGCCGAAGCTCATGGAGCCAGAATCAACGGCAAGCTGTGCGGAACATTCGGCAAGGCCAGTTGTTTCTCTTTCTACGCCAGCAAAACCATGACTTCAGGCGAAGGAGGCATAGTTATGACAAATGATCCGAAAATAAACGAGATGGTAAACCGGCTCAAGCAATACGACATAAATCCGAAGAAACCTTACGTCCACGAAATTGTTTCCTGGAATATGAAAATGTCGGGCATGGAAGCGGCGCTCGGCCTTGCCCAGCTTGAACGTCTTAATGAACTGATTAAAAAGAGAAATAAGGTAGCCCGGAATTACAGAAAATCCCTAAATGCAATAAATGGCATAGAATTTTTTTCTGTTCCAAAAACAGCGAAAATTTCCAACTGGCTTTACACTATCTTGGCTAAAAACAGGGACGGGTTAACCAAATTTCTTTCGGAAAACGGAATTGAAACAAAAAGAGTGTTTGTTCCAATGCATAAATTGAAGCCCTATCTTCAAAAAGGAGATTATAAAAACGCAGAGGATTTGTCGGAACGCGGCATTTCTTTGCCGTCTTCAACTCTTCTTAAAGAAAAAGGCCAGAATTACGTGGTCTTCAAGATAAAAGAATTTTACGGCGTTTAATTTATTTGAACCCCGCTTCTTTCAGGAATCTTTTTACGTACGGGTGCCACGATGGCTCTATTTTTGAGAACCATTTTGCTTCCGAATTTTGGCTGTCCAAATTAAATTTTTTATTTCCGGAAATGTTCATTTTGAAAACAAATGCTATGTTGTGCGCGGTCGCTCCGGGAAAATAGCCAGGGGAATGAAACAGCTCGTCAAACACGAGAAATTTTGCCGTTTTTCCCCTAAGGCCGGTTTCCTGCTTAAGAACCCTGAAAGCAGCATCCTTCAGCAATTCGTTTTTTAAAATGCGCCCCCCTGGAATCCACCATTTGTTTTTTTCGGGCTGGTTGGTCCTTTTGGCCAGCAGAAATTTTTTGCCGTTGGTTATGACAACGTCAACGCAAACAATCGGAAAAACTCGGCGGATTTCCCGGTAAATTTTATCTGGGATTTTTTTACGTTTACGAATGACTTTGTAAGTTCCCATAGTTCGCGTTATACCAGTCAATCGTGTTTTTAAGGCCGGTTTCAAAATCGGTCATAGATTTGAATCCGAATTCTTTTTCTGCTCGAGTGACATCCAGGCCGCGGCGCGGCTGGCCGTCGGGCTTGGTGGAATCCCAGCGTAGCTCTCCCGTGAAACCGGCGAGTTTTTTTATTGTTTCGGCAAGGTCTTTTATGAATATTTCCTTTCCTGAACCGATATTTATCGGTTCCGGCTTGTCGTAATTTTCGGCGGCAAGAACAATGCCTTCGGCCGCGTCTTCAACATAAAGGAAATCTCTGGAGGCGCTTCCCGTGCCCCAAACCTCCACATACGGCTTATTTTCCCTGACAGCGTCGCAGAATTTCTTGACCAGCGCCGCTATGACGTGCGAATTGGCGGTGTCAAAACTGTCGCCCGGGCCGTAGAGATTTATCATCAGAAGGTGCACGCCGTTGAAGCCGTACTGCTGGCGATAGGCCTGCGTGCCGACTAGCATCATCTTTTTAGCAAGGCCGTAAGGCGCGTTTGTTTCTTCCGGATATCCGTTCCAAAGGTCGTCTTCCTTGAAAGGAACCGGTGAGAATTTGGGATACTCGCAAACCGTGCCCACACCCACGAATTTTTTGACTCCGGCGCGGTACGAAGAATCGATAAGATTCAAAGCCATTGCAGCGTTGTCGTAAAAGGCCTCCGCTGGATGCTCTTTATTGAAACCGATTCCGCCGACAGTTCCGGCGACATGGATGACAACATCAATTCCATTGGTCAACCGGTCGCAAACCTCGCGGTCGCGTAGGTCGCTTGTTTCTTTGTTTGGAGCGGCTATGTTCGTCTCCAGAACTCCGCGAGTAACGAGTTTTTTATAAACTTGTTTTCCGAGAAACCCGGCCGCGCCGGTCAATAAAATTTTTTTGTCCTTGAGGTCCATTTATATTGAAGTAAAAACTTTTATTATTTTTTGTATTTCCCGTGCGGTCAGTTCGGGATTATTTCCGAAATAAATCCCCTGTTCGTGAATGATGTCTGCCACGGGAAGCCAAACTTTCTTTTGGGAATATTTGCGGAAGAACGGCTGCTTAAGTATATCGCCTCCGACTATCGGCCTGACTTCTATTGAATTTTTGCACTTTTCCACGAGTTTGTCCCTTATCTTTTTGGAACGGCAGACGACCGGCACGGCGAAATTGGAAACAAAATCCATATGCCCGAAGCGGAGAGGATAATAAAGGTCGGCGCGCTTGTAAATCGCCTTACTGATTTTTTTGAAGTTTTCGCTTCTCTTTCTGATTATCTCCGGCAGAAATTTTAGCTGGAGTTTTCCCAAAAATCCCTGCATCTCGGTCGGCCGCAAATTATAGCCGAGGTCATAAAAAGTGTACTGGGCATAAAAATCGGATGTCTTTTTGAACCGCCCGCGGATGTTTTTCTTTTCTTCCGGCTTGAGATTCCTGTCCCAGCCGTGCGCCCTGACTATTCCGAGCATCTGGGCAAGTTCTTTGTCGTCGGTGCAGACGGCGCCGCCTTCGATGGTTGACATATGGTGACCGACATAGAAAGAAAACGTACTGGCTAAACCGAAATTACCGAGCTTTTTTCCTTTATAGACACTGCCGAGTGCCTCGCAGTTGTCTTCGAGCAGTATTATTTTTTTTCTCCGGCAAAGTTTCGCAATCTCGCCTATGTCGCTCGAAAATCCGAGAAGGTTTGTTATAAAAAAAGACGTTAATTTTTCCTTTTTAATAACTTCACCGAGTGTTCTCGTTGAAACGTTAAGAGTTTCCAGTTCTACATCCACCGGCACCGGAATCAGACCTAACTGAATCAGCGGCATGACGTTCGTTGACCAGGTAACGGCCGAGAATCCAACTTTGTCTCCCTTTTTTATTCTTCCCAAATTCAAAAGCGATTGAATTATGGCAAGGTTCGCTGAACTTCCGCTGTTGAAAAAAAGGCATCTTTTTCTTCCCTGATAGCGCGAGAAAGAATTTTCAAAGCTCTGGCATTCAGAGCTGAAGCTGAGCCGTTTGGCTTTTTTGACGAATTTAGCCAGTTTGTCTTTCGTTTCCTTCTCGCGGTAGAAAGTTGATTTGATGAGTTTTATCATGCACGAAACATTCCGTCTATTTTAGGGGTGGATTCAGACCGTGATGCTTCAATTCGGAGTCCATCATCATTTTTATCAGTTCTTCAAATTTTACTTTTGGTTCCCAGCCAAGAACTTTTTTGGCCTTGCTGGCGTCGGCCACCAGATTTTCCACCTCCGTCGGACGGAAGTAACGTGGGTCTATGCCAACATATCCTTCCCAGTCGTTTATTCCGACATAACGGAAAGCGGTATCCAATAAATCCCTTACTGAATGGCTTTCTCCGGTGCCGATGACGTAATCGTCCGGCTTCGGCTGCTGCATCATCAGCCAGGCGGCTTCCATGTATTCAGGGGCGTATCCCCAGTCGCGGCGGGCATCCAGATTCCCCAAATAAATTTTCTTATCGAGTCCCGCAAGAATTCTGGCGACCGCGCGCGTTATTTTGCGTGTCACGAAAGTTTCTCCCCTCCTCGGACTTTCATGGTTAAAAAGAATGCCGTTAACGCCGAAGATTCCGTAGGCTTCGCGGTAATTTTTGGTGCTGTAAAAACCGAATACTTTAGCCACGCCGTACGGGCTCTTCGGCTGGAATTGCGTCAATTCGTTTTGCGGGGCCGGCGCCGCGCCGAACATTTCGCTGGAACTTGCCTGATAGAATTTTACTTTTTTATCTGTCTGCTCTTCATAATCTTTTATGGCTTCAAGCATCCTTAGGGTTCCGAGGCCGGTTATATTCGCCGTATATTCCGGTATGTCAAAACTTACCCTTACGTGCGACTGCGCCCCGAGATTATAAATTTCGTCCGGCTGAATTTTATAAATGAGTTTGCGGATTGTGTTAGCGTCCGCCAAATCGCCGTAGTGCAAAATCAGCCGCAAATTTTTTTCGTGAGGATCCTGAAAGATATGTTCTATGCGACCCGTGTTGAAAGTCGACGCCCGACGGATCACTCCATGAACCTCATAATCCTTATTCAAAAGAATTTCCGCGAGATAGCTGCCATCCTGCCCGGTAATCCCGGTTATCAGCGCTACTTTTCTTTTTTTGTCGTCAGCCATTTATTTATTGTTTGAAACCTGAGGCGCCGCTTTGAGAGTATCTTCAATCAATTGTTTCGTGCGTAAATCGTCTGGCCACTGGCTCAAAGCCTGGTCGGCCACAACCTTAAACGCTTCAATGTCCCCCTTCAACCTGTAAACATCCATAAGTCCGTAAAGGCTCTGCGGGCGTTTCGGCCCAAGGGTTTGTTCCTGTTTAAAGTATTTCTCGGCTGCCTGCAAATATTTCGGGTCGCCAGTTTTGACGAAAGCGAATTCACTCATCATCCCGAGGATATAAATGTCCTGCGCGAAACTCATGCCCCTTCCCCTTTCAAGTATGGGTTTATAATATCTTTCCACGTAATTCACCAATTCGTCCACGCCTTTCGGGTCAGAAATGTTCTGCAGGCTATTGGCGATTGTATTAGCCATACTCCTCACCAATTCCCCCTGGCCTATCGGCGAAGGATAATCAAGGGGCACCGAAAATCCTTTTTCAAAATCTTCTATTGTCTTAACTTTTCCCGAAAGCTGCATCGTATCTATGAAAAGCTTGGATTTCTGCATAGGCAAATACGAGCCGTAATAAGCCACCAAAACTATGAAGATGGTCGCCGAAACGGCTATTACTTTTTTAATTTCTTGATTCATGTTCCTTTTAATTCATGCTCCGAAGAAGAAGAATAGTAAAACTTGTAGCAGGCGAAAGCCATAAACAAAAACAGGTTTATGTAAATCGGTAAAACATTGAAAAGCGCCAGGCCCTGAATAAGGTAACTAACCGGCAACGAGGCCATGAGCGCCTTTAGAAGCGGATTTTCGTTCTTAAATCTCCTGAAAAATTCCCAAAAAAACACGCCAAATATTGCTATATGAGCCGTGAAACCGACAATTCCTGTTTCGACCAGATAATCTATAAAAACGCTGTGCGCGTAATCAAACCATGTTTCAGAATTTTTTCCGGGAATGTAGTGGCGGGGGTCGAAATATTTGTCGAAAACCGCGGAGAAATTTTCCGGCCCCCATCCAAACGCCGGCCTCTCCAAAAAACCCTGCCAAGCCGAATTCCACGTCCAGAGCCTTGTCTGGAAGGTCCGGTCGGATAATTCAATATTGAACAGACGGCCGGCGGGAAGATTTTTGACAAAGTCGCTGTGCCGATAATAAACCAGCGAACTCAATGTCACGGCCAAAGCCGCTATTAAAACAGCAAGCCATTTTCTGAATTTTGGATATTCAAAAGCAAGAATCAAAAGAAAAACGAAAACCGAACCGGCCAAACCGAGAAAAGCTCCCCTTGTTTTTGAAAGAAGAAAAAACACCATAAAGAGGATTCCAAGCGCTCCGTAGGAAACGTTCTTCGGCATACTTTTATTTTTTTCGGAAAACCACAGCCATAAGAGATAAAAAATGGAAAATATCAGATAAGGAGCGACGTAGGCCGGATTGCCAAGAGAACCCTGGAAACGCTCTGTATTAAAAAGTCTTTCCAAAAAAGTCGGTGCCGTTAATTTTGAAGCGTTTGAATACGGCCCTACCAGCCCGAAAGGATTTGAAAAACTGCCGTCGGGATTAGGCAAGAAAACCGCGGCTCCGATTCCGTAAAATATCATAGCGGCCGCGGCGGCCAAGGAAACCCAAAAAAGCCTTTCCCAGTCTTTTTTTTCTTTAAAAAGAAACACCAGAAGGAAAAAGAAAGCGTAATAATGGAGCATCTGGAAACCCCCTTCGCCGCGCTCGTAGTTTGACCAGAATGCCGCGTTAGGGTCGTAGGCAAAAAAAGTCGCCAGCATAAAAGCCCCCGCGAAGGCAGAAACCGCGGCAAAAAGCGGTTTTCTGAACATATCCTTGCACCGCGTCAGAACTTCACCGCGGGCCGCCCCAAATCCCCACCATAAAACAAAAAAAATCAGGGCTATCTGCACGGAACTCCTGAAAAAATAATCCTTTCCCCCTATGAAAGGGAAAAAGGTTGTGACCATCACTATCAGAACGCTGAATACCGAAACGTAAAGCGAAAATTTGGAATATTTTAGAAGCATGGTAATCTAATGCGAAATTGCGAATACAATTATGCGAATCTTGCGAAATATTTTCGTATTATTCGCATAGTTAATTTGTTGTTTCGCGTTATGTTTATTTGGCGTATTCGACCGCCCTTATTTCTCGGATAACATTGACTTTAATCTCGCCGGGATATTTTAACTCCGATTGGATGCGATTTGCAATCTGACGAGCCAGTTCGAGAGCCCCGAAGTCGTCTATTTTTTCCGGCACGACAAAGACCCGCAATTCACGTCCGGCCGAAATAGCATAGGCGTTTTTGACTCCAGAAAATTCTCCGGCGATTTTTTCCAAATCGGACAATCTCTTTATGTAATTCTCGAGAGTCCCGCGCCTGGCCCCCGGCCTTGCCGCGGAAAGTATATCAACCGCGGTGATGATGAATGCTTCCGGAATCGCGTAGGGATATTCTTCGTGATGGGATTGCATTGCCTCGATAACGCGCTCGTCTATTCCGTATTTTTTGAGAAGCTTCATGCCGAGGTCGACGTGCGTTCCTTCAACCTCGTGGTCAATGGCTTTCCCTATGTCATGAAGAAGCGCTCCTTTTTTCGCAATCTGGACGTTCAATCCCAGGTCGGCGGCTATCATTCCGGCCAAATGCGCCATTTCTATCGAATGAATAAGCACGTTCTGCCCGAAACTGGTTCGGAAATTAAGCCGTCCCAAAAGCTGCAGAATTTCCTTCGGCAGGTCGTAAATCCCTATTTCCGCGGCCGCCTCTTCTCCGATTTCGATTACTCTTTTTTGGAGTTCTTCTTTTGCTTCCTCGACTTTCTCTTCTATTTTCGCGGGCTGTATCCTCCCGTCTTTCACAAGCTTGGCCAACGCCAGTCGGGCCACTTCGCGGCGAAAAGGGTCGAATGACGATATGACGACGCTGTCGGGAGTTTCGTCGATTACAAATTCGACGCCCGTGGCGCGTTCCAAAGCGCGGATATTTCTTCCCTCGCGGCCGATTATTTTGCCCTTGAACTCCTCGTCAGTCAGGGGAAAAACGGTCGTGGTTAGCTCTGAAATGTGCGAACGAGCGTAGCGCTGCAAGGCCGTAGTCATTATCTCAACCCCCTTTTTCTCGATTTCTTCGTGCCTTTCCCGGTCTATTTTCTGGAGCGCTTCGGCAAGTTCTCCGCGGCTACGCTCTTTTATCTCGCGGAAGAGCGACTCTTTGGCTTCTTCTCTCGTAATGCCGCCGATTTTTTCAAATTCTCCCTGGACCTTGTTTTTGAGTTCGCTGATTTCATTTTCGCGTTCTTTAAGCGATTCTTCTTTTTTCTTTAAATTGCCTTCTTCCTCGCCAAGCGAATAAATTTTTTTGTCGAGCGATTCCTCGCGCTGAAGTAGACGTTTTTCTATGTCGCGTATTTCCGATTGCCGCTTTTTTTCTTCTTCTTTTGCCTCGACCAAAACCGCCGCCGCTTTTTCTTCGGCGCCTAAAATTATTTTGCGTACCTGCGACTCTGCTTCTTCAAGCGCCTGCTTGCTCTTTTTTTCAATGGAGCCCGCCTGCTTCGAGGCGAGAAATTGCCTGCCCCAATAACCTATTAATAAACCTAAAACCAACCCGCCTGCCAAAAGCGTAAACGAGGTAATCATTATTTTTTGTCCCTAAATTCTTCATCATTTTGTTTTTTAGGAGCCGGTACGCGCCAAGCTTCTAATATAAGATAGAATTTTTTAGGAATGCGTAAATGTTTTGTGACTCTTTAATGTGATAATTTTAATAAATTTGATGCCGATGAGTCAAGTGTAAAATAACGGCACAACCGCATCAAACGTTTTATTTGGTTTTCAAATGACTTACAATAGAAATCAATGAAAAAAACGGTTATTTTGGTGGTATTGGACGGCTGGGGAATCGGCAGAAATGACGATTCCAACCCCATTTACATGGCCAAGCCCGAAAATTTCCGATGGCTTGAAGAAAACTTCCCGATGGGCAGTCTGCAGGCTTCCGGAATAGCGGTTGGTCTGCCATGGGGAGAAACGGGCAACAGCGAAGTAGGCCATCTTACCATCGGGGCCGGCAGGGTGATTTACCAGTATTATCCGAGAATTGAACTTTCGATACGCGACGGAAGTTTTTTTCAAAATCAGTCCTTAAAAAGCGCGTTCGACCACGCCAGAAAAAATAATTCCGGAGTCAATTTTGTCGGCCTTCTGACGAAAGCGAACGTCCATGCTTCCCTGGAACACATAAAGGCCCTTCTTAAAATGGCCGAGCAGGAAAAAGTGGAAAACATAAAACTCCACTTGTTCGCCGACGGCAAAGACAGCCGGCCGCATACTCTCGAAAAATTTCTCCAGGAAATTCCCAGGGAAAAATTAGCGACCCTGACCGGCAGATACTTCGGAATGGACAGGGGTCAAAACTGGGAAGCGACTCAGCGCGCCTATGACTGCATGACCGGAACCCGGGGCGAAATTCCGGACGATTTGAATAAAACCATAAAAGACAATTATTCCCGAAATTCCAGCGAAGAATTTCTTACGCCGCTCAGGATAGCCCCAGACAAATCCGTCAACGAAAACGACTCCGTAATATTCTTCAACTTCCGCGAAGATTCGATACGCCAGCTCGCGGAATCTTTCATAGCGGAAAACTTCGACAAATTTCCCGTCAAAAGCTTCAAGAATCTTTTCGCAGTCACGATGACCAATTACGAACGCAAATTCAAGGTACCCGTGGCTTTCCCTCCCGACTCCATCGAAAACCCGCTTGGAAAAATTATTTCCGAGGCCGGCATGACTCAATTGCGGCTGGCGGAAACCTACAAATACGCGCACGTGACATATTTTTTCAACGGCTATCGCGAATCGGCGTTTAAAAACGAATATCGCGTTCTAATACCTTCGCTTTCGACGCCGCATATAGACGAACACCCGGAGATGATGGCTTCGTCGTTGACAGACCGCGTTATAGAGGCCGCAGCGAACCGCTCTTTCGATTTCATTCTCGTGAATTACGCCAACGCGGACACTATAGGGCACACGGGCAATTTCGAGGCGGGCCTGAAAGCGGCTCAGGCAATAGACAATGAAATAGGGAAAATACTGAAAACTTGCATCAACGACGATATCGCCATCATCGTCACTTCCGACCACGGAAATCTGGAGGAGATGATCGATCCTAAAACAGGGGAATTTGAAACTCAGCATGACCCTAATCCGGTTCCTTTTTATCTTGTGGCGCCTGAATTCAAAAACAGAAAATTCATGAATTGGGGAAGTTTGTCTTCCCAGGTGACTGGCGTATTGTCAGACGTGGCGCCGACCATTCTCGAAATAATGAATATCCCGAAACCTCCGGAAATGAACGGCGACAGCCTTATTTCAAGCATCATTTAAAAACGGTTCGGATTGAACGGGATTTGCGCAAGGAAGCGCCTGCGCGATATAACATTTCCATGGACAGTTGGCTGAAAATAAAAGAAAAGATAAAAAAATCTCCGAAAACGCCGGGTATTTATGTTTTTTATGATAAACGCAAGCCGCTTTACATAGGAAAGGCCTCCATTCTGAAAAAAAGGCTACAGTCGTATCTAAAAACCGGTTATTTTAAAAACGACCTGCTTCATGAAAACGCAACCGATTTGAAATTCATTCCCCTGCGCTCCGAAATAGAGGCATTAATAGAAGAATCCCGGCTCATAAAAGAACTGAATCCCTCTTACAACGTTTTATGGCGGGACGACAAAAGTTATTTTTACGCGGTAATTACAAATGATAAATTCCCGAAGATTTTCGTAGTCCATAAAAACCAAGCTGTCCATAGTTCACGGTTCAATGTTCAGGGTTCGTCTTTCGTCGGCCCGTTTACCGAGGGCCGAGCTCTTCGGCTTGTATTAAAAATGCTCCGCCGTTATTTCCCCTACTGCACTTGCCCGAAACCCCATTTCCGTATTTGTCTCAACGCTCAAATAGACAATTGCTTAGGATTTTGTTGCAAAAAAGACAAGCGGGCAACGCCGGAACAAATAAAACAATATCAAAAAAATGTCCGCATCATTAAAAAATTCCTTCTTGGTAAAAATCGCGGGGGGTTTTCCGAAAACCTGAAGCCCGAGCAAAAATCGGCGTTGGAAAAGGTGCTTGCTCACCGCGAGTTTCTCGAAAGCTTTAACATTCAAAAAAATCTGCCGCTTGCAGAAAAAACAAAAACTTACTTAATCGAGGGTTATGACATTTCGCATTTGGCCGGAAGAGAAACTGTCGCCGGCATGACGGCGTGGAGTTTTTACGCCGGAGGCGGAAACGGGGAACTTTCCGCAAGAAAAGATTTCTGGAGAAAATTCATAATCAGAACCGCAAAACCCGGCGACGACCCGGCCGCCATGTCTGAAACCATATCAAGGCGGCTAAATCATCCGAAATGGCGGTATCCTGATTTAATGGTAATCGACGGCGGCAAAGGACAATTATCCGCGGCGAAATCGGCAATGGAAAAATCAAAATTGAAGCCCGGCAAAAAAATAAAGATTATTTCTTTCGCAAAGCCGGAACGCCTCATCTATGGACTCGGTAAAACCGGGGTAAAAATAGAAAACGCTGCGGAAAAACTTCAAAAAATAATACCGACGGTTGTTTCCGAAACGCACTATTTCGCAGTCAGGTTTCACAGATATCGCAGAAAGAAAATTTTTCTGGATTCCGTAAATTTGTGATAAAATAAACAAAGTGAAACTTGTGGCAAAACTGATAGTCGGGGTTTTCGCGAATGCCGCTGCCCTGTTGGCCGCGGGCTATGTCGTGCGGGGCTTCAACCTGAAGGTAAACTTGGAAACCATGGTTTTGCTGGCCGTAATTCTGACCGCCCTAAACATGTTGCTTAAACCGGTTTTGAAGCTTATCCTTGGACCCATAATCGTTCTTACTTTCGGCCTGGGATTGATCGTGGTAAATATGATAGTTCTCTATGTTCTTGACATGCTTTCCGAAGGCCTTACCATTGAAAGCGTCTCTGCTCTCATTTATTCATCAATTATCGTCGGGCTGGTAAATACAGTTTTCCATATGGCAACGAAAAAATGAAAACCTTAATAGCCGTCGCTCAAGTCGTCGTTTCGGTGGCAATAGTAATATTGATTCTGCTCCAAGAACGTTCCACCGGGCTGTCCGGAATTTTTGGCGGCAGCGACGGAGGGGCTTTTTATCAGACAAGACGCGGAATGGAAAAAATTATTTTTTCCGCCACTGTCGCTTTAGCCATAATCTTTCTGGGACTGGCTGTCGCCCAATTGCTCATTTAAACTCCCGGATTCCTGGAACAAAGGAATTGTGAACATAATTTTAAAAAAAATTTTTTCGGCTTTTTCGCGCGCCGAACGCGCCGTTTTTTTAACCGCGCTTGTTCTGGCTCTTTGCAGTTCGGTAAGTCTTGGCGTTATTTTAATAAACCAAAAAACCGTTGTCGTGCCGACCAGTGGCGGGGTTTATGTGGATGGAATTATCGGTCAACCCATTCACGTAAACCCGGTTACTGCGTCAAACGAAGCGGATAAAAGTCTCGTCAGAATTCTCTTCAGCAACTTGTTGGACTTATCCGATAAAATCGTCTCGCCGGAAAATAATCAGGACTGGAATATACGCCTAAAGGAAAACATACGGTGGTCTGACGGGGAGAAACTTACCAGCGACGACGTAATTTTCACGATTCAAAAAATACAGGATCCGGACTCCGGCTCTCCACTTTATTCAGGTTGGCAGGGGGTTTCCGTTAAAAGGGTGAGTGAGCTTGAACTTCAAATTACCCTGGGCAGCCCGTACGTTTTCTTTCCTCAAAACTTAAAAAACCTTTACATTATTCCCAAGCGTCTGTTTGCGGAAGCGCCTGTGGCGAATTGGCGCCTTTCACGATATAACCTTCAGCCGGTGGGCAGCGGGCCGTATGTTTTCGATTCCTATGAAGTGCGCGACGACGGATATATCACCACGTACCGCCTAAAAACAAACAAATTTTATTTAGCCAGCCAGCCGCTTATAACTGAATTCGATTTTAAATTCTTTCCTAATGCCGCCGAACTCATAGATTCCTTCAATTCCGGCCAGATTGACGGATTCGCCGCGGACTCCGGCTACATAGATGGAATAAAAAGACCTTACGAAACGCACAATTTTTCTCTGCCGAGTTATTACGCGGTATTTTTCAATCAGGGGCAAAATCTTGCCCTGCAGGACAAAAAAGTGCGCCAAGCCCTCAGTTTATCGGTTAACCGCGAAAATTTGGTGAACGAAATTCTGAAAGACGCAGGAGAAGTCCGGTTTGGCCCGTTTTCGCCCTCACTGTTGCGTCAACAGGAAAGCCAGACAGAAAATTCGCCAATGGAAACAGCCAGACAGATTCTGGATAACGGCGGATGGCTCGTTGGTTCGTCGACAATAAGGCAAAAAACCATAAAAGGGGCGAAAGTCAATTTGGAGTTTAATCTTTCCGTTCCTCAAGTGCCGTTTTTGCAAAAAACCGCCGAAAAACTCCGGGCCTATTGGGAAACTATAGGAGTAAAAACGAATATAGTCGTTCTTTCTCCCGAAGAAATATCCGGCGACACTGTTAAAAACAGGAATTATCAGGCAATACTTTTCGGCAATATGCCGAACCCACCCGCTGATTTATTCGCCTTTTGGCATTCATCTCAAAGATTCTATCCGGGCCTTAATCTGTCTCTATACAACAGCAAGCAGGCGGACAATCTTATAACCGATATAAACAAAAATGACGATGATTCCGAACGCGATTCAGAAATCCAGGAGCTTCAAGGTTTGATTGTTGGCGACTATCCTGCGGTTTTCCTTTATTCTCCATACTATGCCTACCTTTCAAGAAAAGACCTGCAGGGAGTCCAGGCGGGTCTTATCAATGAACCCGCGCAAAGATTTGCAGACGTTAACGAATGGTATCTAAAAACTGCCAGGTCTTTTAAATGAACCATAACCAAAACCAAATGGACGATTTCCAAAAAAACATAATCGAATTCAACAAGCAGCTGACCGAAAAAAACCTGCGGACTTCCAATCTTCACAAACTTTCAGGTATTCGCCCCGACGGTCTGATAATAATAGGAATGGGCGGTTCCGGGCTGGCCGGGGAAGTCCTGAGGGCCGTTAAAAAAGAAATTGGTTTAAATTTGCCCGTAACAAATTGGAAAGATTACGGCTTGCCGGAACACAGCTTCAAAAAACCGCTCTATATTTTCGCTTCTTTCTCGGGTAACACCGAAGAAACCTTGTCGGGATTAAAAAATATTTTTGGTGGCGGGAAAAAATCGCTGGTAGCCGCCGTTTCCAGCGGCGGCGAATTGGGCAAATTGGCCGATAATAAACATATTCCTTTTGTGTCTTTCTCGCCGGGCAGCTTGACTCCAAGACAGTCTGTTGGTACAATGTTTTACGGATTAACGAAAATTCTCAAAGCTGCTGGACTAAAGCCAAGAATAAAGAATTATTCCGGAAAAATAAAACCGGAAAAATTCCGCAGGGAAGGACAAAAAATAGCCGCTCTCCTTAAAGACAGAATGGTGTTGGTTTACACGGACGAAAACCACAGGCACCTTGGTTATATTTGGAAAATAAAATTAAACGAAACCGCTAAAAATCCGGCTTTTAATAACGTCTTGCCGGAAATGAATCATAACGAAATAGTGGGCTTTGAAAACAAAAAAATAAAAACGGCGGCAATCTTTCTTAAAAGCGCCTCTCGTCCCAGAATCGAAAAAAGGTTTAAATTAACGGAAAAATTATTGAAAGAAAAAGGCGTTCGCGTAATCAGTTTGAATTTATCCGGCAAAAACGAACTTGAAAAAACATGGCGGACAATACCGCTGGCGGACTGGGCAACGTATTATTTGGCAAAATTAAACGGCCAGAGCCCAGTTGAAACTAAATCGATAGATAAACTCAAAGAACTGATGGGCTAACGGTTATTCCCGCGATTATTAAGATAGTTAGGGCGAGTGGCGGAATTGGCATACGCGTACGCTTCAGGAGCGTATGGAGAAATCCTTGAGGGTTCAAATCCCTCCTCGCCCACAAAATTAAAAATCAAACAAAAGAATGACAAAAGAAAAGAGAATAATAAACAAAACCTTTAAACCGGCCGGGGCTTCTCGGCATTTCAAAAAACAATTCGCCAAGCAACCGATTCATACGGTTCATCCGTCCGAAAAAGAAGCGGTTCGCTTCGCGGCGCTCGGCGGCATGGAAGAAATCGGCCGCAATTGCTCGTTCTTCGAATACAAAAATGAAATCGTAATTATCGACGTTGGCATACAGTTCCCGGAAGAGGAAACCCCCGGCATTGACTACATAATTCCAAACGCCAGCTATCTCGAAACCAAGAAGAAAAACATAAGAGGCATCATTCTTACCCATGGCCATTACGACCATATCGCCGCTATCCATTATCTTATCGAAAAGTTCGGCAATCCGCTCATTTACACTTCGCAATTCACCAAGGCAATAGTTGAAAAACGGCACGAGGAATTCACCAACGCCCCGAAACTTAATTTTGTAACGGTAACCGAAGGCGGTAAAGCGAAAATTTCCGAAAACTTTGAGGCTGAATTTTTTGAAGTAGGACATACCATCCCGGAATCGCTCGGTTTCATTTTGAAAACGCCCGTGGGCGATATGGCTAGCTTTGGCGATTTCCGTCTGGAAACCAGCCGGGACGGCAAACCGCAGGACCTAGAGATATTCGAAAAGCTCGGGAAAATGAACATTCACAGTGCTTTTATAGACGCCACCAACGCGGAATTCCCGGGCTTCACGCTTTCCGAGAGGGTTGTTGAGGAAGAAATAGAAGCTCTCATAAAGAACGCGAAAGGACGGGTAATCATCGCCGCCTTCGCTTCGCTGGTTGACCGGCTTCTGGAAATCATAAAAATTGCGGAAAAGTTAGGGCGGAAAGTGGCGCTGAACGGCCGCTCCATGGTTTCAAACCTAAACATTGCCAAAAATCTCGGCTATCTCAAGGAAAAAAGCCAAAATGTCATTCCGCTTGAAGAAATAAACAAACATAAGGACGAAAAAATAGTCGTCTTAACAACCGGTTCGCAAGGCGAACCGAATGCCGGATTGATGCGCATGGTGAACCGCGAACACAGAATAGTGCGGTTCAAGCCGACTGATACCATCATTTTTTCTTCTTCCGTCATTCCGGGGAATGAACGTAGCATCCAGGCCCTGCAAGACAACATCGCGCGTCAGGTTGATGAGGTTTACAATTCCAAGCTTCTGGACATCCATTCGAGCGGCCATGCCAAAGGCGAAGACATCAAGCTGGTTTTAAAACTCGTAAAACCCATGTTCGTCGTACCGATCCACAGCTACTTTTACAAGCGGAAAGCGGTCATCAAGCTGGCTAAAGAAGCCGGCATCGAGAAAGACCGCGTTATCATGCTCGATAACGGCCAGGTTGCGGCGCTTACCAAAGACAAATTCGCGATAACGGCCGAAACCGTGCCGGCTACCTATGTAATGGTCGACGGACTCGGCGTCGGCGATGTCGAAGAAGTCGTTTTGAGGGATCGCGTCAGTCTTTCAAAAGAAGGAATGATAGTTGTCATTCTCACTGTCCAGCGGCACAACGGGCGGCTGGTAAAAAGCCCTGACATTATTTCGCGCGGTTTCATTTATCTGAAAGAAAACAAGGAGATTCTCGAAGAAATGAGAAAGCGGCTGCGCGGCCTCGTCGGGCGTATTCCGAGCTATCAGCAGGTAGAAGCCGATTACCTGAAAACTCTTATTCGCGACCAGATAGGCCAGTTCGTATACAACAAGACCCGCCGCCGTCCGATGGTTATACCTGTTATAATAGAAATATAAATGAAACCCGTTCTTGTTTCGGGAATTCAGCCCACGGGCCGGTTGCATATCGGCAATTACCTCGGTGCCCTCAAAAACTTCGTCGAACTTCAGAATTCCGGCAAATATCAGTGCTATTTTTTTATAGCCGACCTGCACGCGCTTACCGAAAACCCGGAAGCCAAAAACCTGCATGAAAATATAAAAAATCTCGCCGCCGATTTCATCGCAGTTGGCTTGAATCCTAAAAAGTCCGTGATTTTCCAACAATCTAAAATACCGGCGCATAGTGAACTTTGGTGGATTCTAAGCATAATTACACCGCCGGGGGAACTGGAACGTATGACTCAATTCAAAGATAAATCCAGAAAACAAATAGAAAATATAAATGCTGGTCTTTTATATTATCCTGTTCTAATGGCTTCTGATATTTTACTCTACGATGCTGAAGGCGTACCAACAGGAGATGACCAAGACCAACATCTCGAATTAGCCAGAACCCTCGCACGAAAATTTAACACACGCTTTGGAAAAACATTCAAAGAACCGAAAAATATCCATACTGCCGCACCAAGAATCATGGATTTGCGAGTTCCTGGCAAAAAAATGTCGAAATCAGACCCAATGGGGTGTCTATTTATCGATGATTCTCCTGAAGAAATTAGAAGTAAAATAATGAGCGCTACCACAGATTCACATGCTGGTGTTCAGTATGACAAATTTAGTAGCCCGGGCATGAGCAACCTTCTTGAAATTTATTCAGCGCTTAGCGGTAAAAAAATAGATGATATAGTAAGCATCTTTAGCGGCAAAGGTTACGCTGAGTTCAAAAAATCTCTCGCTGAAACAATATCGGATTACTTCGCCGATTTCCGCAAAAAGAAAAAAACATTACTTTCCAAGCCGTCCGGCATAAAATCAATTCTTGCCGCCGGCTCGCGGAAAGCAAACTTAAAAGCATCCAAAAAAATCACCGAGGTTAAAAAGAAAGTAGGGCTTATTTAGTACTGAGCTTGCCTGCCCTGAACTTGTTGAAGGGCCGAAGTGTTGACAAATTAAGTAAAATCTGTATCATTATGCGCATAAACCGGCTGACTGTTAGCCGATTTTAAGTTTCTAGCCGCACGTTTCCAACTTAATACAACCGCAACTTGAAAGGAGAATGTTGTGAAAACGGCTATTGCAACAACCACGTTTTCGAAAGAAATGGATGTTCGGGCACGATTTGCGCTCGCGACCGTAAATAAGGCAGCAGCGCTTGGCCTGTCTGTCATCGTTGTCGATGGCGGGTCATGCGAGGAACTGCGCAACGGACTCGTTGAACGCGGCGCAATCCTCTACAGCGAAAAAGAACGCGGAATGGGTCCGAGTCGGCGGCAGGCGATGCAAGCAGCATGGAACATCGTTAGTCCTCTCGGTTCTGTCCTTTGGATGGAGCCTGAGAAGTGGCCGCTGATTTCCCAGGTTTTTCTAATCGAAACCGCGATGAAGGAAACCGGCGCCGACATCGTCGTGCCGATGCGGAAGTCGATGACGTCCTATCCGCCTATCCAAGAAGCCGCCGAACGTCTCGGCAATATGTACTTCGCCAAGGCGACAGGCCATGAACTGGACGTTTGGATCGGCCCGCGACTCATCGGCCCAAATGCAATGGAATTTTTCCTAAACTACAAGGGTGAGTACGGGGACAAGTGGGATAGCATTTTTATCCCAATCGTCCGCGCCATTGCTTACGGCATGAAAGTCGTCGGCGTGGAGGTGAACTACGTTCACCCGCCAGAGCAGACGGCCGCCGAAGAAGCCGACCCAGGCATGGATCTCAAGCGGCTTGTCCAGCTCGACAACCTCGTGCCGGCCATCTATACCGAGGCGAGGAAGTTGGGTCTCCCCAAGTAACCCGTCGAATGATGGCAATTCATCGCCGTCGGACGGCAAGATTCGACAGGGCGACGCGCGCGCAAGCGCCGTTCGCCCTTTTTTTTATCAAAAATAGGATGCTGCTGTTGACAACAGCAGCAGGCACTATGACGCGTCATAGTGCCTTCGATATGTTTTCAAAATAACTATTAATATGGATGATTACGCAAGCGGACGGTTAGCGAACCTTTTTTATGCCAAGCCAGACCGATACGCCGTCAATCTTTGTTTCCGTTTCCGCGCCGAACTTGTCCGATTTTTTGTAAGAAATATTTTTCGCTCCGACTTCCAATTTTAGAAATTTTTCGTTCCTTGAAACAACCGATTTTATTTCCTGCGGTAATTCGACCATAAGCTCTATGTTTTCTCCCGGTCTCAATCCTGCTTTCTGGCGAAGTTCCTGAATCGTCCTTACAAATTCCCTTATTGTTCCCTCTTCGCGGAGTTCAGAAGTTATTTCCAAATCGAATTCGACGTCGCTTTTCGCTTTCGGTTCGAAGATTATTTTTTTGACGTTCACTTCGTCCTTCAAAAGCTCTTCAATCTCCTTATTTTTGAATTTAGCGGATTTTATTTTGAGCGATGCCAACGGCTGTCTTACCTTGATTCCCGCTTCCGCTCTTTTTGCCAACGCCAAACTTCCCAAACGCCTCACCTCGTTCATTTCTTCCATGAGTTTTTTATCCCCCGCGGCGGATTTTTTATAATACGGCCATTCCGTTAAATGTATCGACGCGCTTTCTCCGCCAAGTTCCTTATGAATTATCTCACCGAAAAACGGAGTGAACGGCGCGACAAGTTTGGCAAGTTCGGTAAGCGCGTATCCGAGCGTGCTCGAAGCCGCCAGATAATCTTTTCCGTTGCCTGCGCCCTGTCCCGAGCCACGCCGAGGGGCTTTTTTGAAAACAACGGAGAATCTCCGGCGTGAGCGTCTTATGTACCAACGCGATAAATCATCAAGGAAACTTTCTATCGCCAATGCCGCTTCCCTTACCTGATACTTTTCCAAACTAACTGTGGCCGCCGCGATTGTTTCGTTCAATCTTGCCAAAATCCATTTGTCCAAAACATTGCTGCTTGTAACTTTTTTTCCGCCACCAGCCGTTTGTTTGGCATATGTCTTATAAAACACAACCGAATTCCAGAAAATCAGATGGAATTTGCGGTATGCTTTGGCGATTTCATTTTCATCGAAATTTTTCGGTTCTCCGGGCGGCGTAGCCGTGTAAAAATACCAACGCACCGAGTCTACCCCGTATTTTTTGATGACTTCCCAAGGGTCAACGATATTGCCTTTTGACTTCGACATCTTTTGCCCGAATTTGTCATTGATAAGCCCGAGTGAAATTACATTTTTATAAGGCGCTTCGTAGCCAAGGGCTGTCGCCACGGAAAGCAGAGTGTAAAACCAGCCGCGCGTCTGGTCCATCGCTTCGCAGATATAATCGGCCGGATAATCTGTAGGTGATTTTTTATTTTTTATTTTTGATTTTTGATTTTGAGCGAAAGGCCAATGGCCTTGCGCGAAGGGCATGGCGCCGGAATCGAACCAGACGTCGGCGACTTCTTTTATTCTATTCATTTCTTTATTGCATTTCGAACAGCGAAGGTATATTTCGTCGACGTAAGGCCGGTGCAAATCAAGATTTCCCGCGCCGTCCAAAGGCAATGTTCTGGTGTCTATTTGATACAATTTCGCGTTTTCAGGGTATGGAGTCTTAAGTATTTCTTCATTGGAAAGACCTTCCAATGCCCCCTTAAGAAGCCATAAAGGGTGGCCGTGGCCGACAATTAAGATTCTTTTATTATTAAACTTCTCATTTATTTCAGAAAATGTTTTTGCCATTCGCCGCTTGGCGTCATTACAGCTTTCGCCATTAGGCGGAGGAGTATCGAATTTTTGAAGTTCATTTTTAAAATAAGCATTGTGCTGACTTTCTGGTTTCCACAAAAATATCCCCGGATTTATATCAACTAGTTCTTTGTTATAAATTATTTTCGTCCGCGTTATCGATTGGATTATCTTCGCGGTTTCCCGGGTTCTGACGAGTGGCGATGAAACAATCAAATCAATCTTCTTTTTTGCGATAATTTGTGCAATTTTTATGACGTCTTCTTTGCCTTTCGCCGTTAAATGCGAAGTATGTTTTTTGACGTCTCTTGAAGGAGCGCATACTTTCTTTGCGTTGTTTTCGGCTTGGCCGTGCCTCAAAAAGAAAAATTCGTTTCTCCTGACCGCTTTTTCTTTGAGTTCTTCCAAGCTACCGATTACTTCATAGGCGTCTCGCTCCGCGAGATCTGGCGAAGCCAGACATTTGCCGCATTCCCATACCGGCATTGGCGCCCCCCAGTAGCGCTCGCGTGAAAGGTTCCAGTCCTTGGCCTCTCTCAGCCATTCGCCGAACCTGCCGTCTTTTACGTGCGCCGGCACCCAGTTTATCGTTTTGTTGGACTTGAGCAGATTGTTTCTGAGCTTGCCCATGGCGATAAACCATGACGTTCTCGCGTAATAAATCACTCTTGAACCGCAACGCCAACAGAAAGGATATTCGTGGGTGTAATTTTCCGTTTTTAAAAGGTAATTTTTCTTTTTGAGATAATCGAAAATTTTTTCTTCCGTTTCTTTCGATTTCACCGCCATTCCATCAAACCCTTTTACTTCTTTCGTAAACTTTCCTTCTTCATCGACAGTATGATGCTGCGGCAATTTTTCTTTTTTTCCGAGTTCGTAGTCGTCCTCTCCGTACATAACCGCCGTATGGACAACCCCGGTTCCGTCTTCGGTTGTAACGAAATCGGCGCCGTAAATTTTGTGCGATTTTTCGTTTTGCAGTTTCGGTATGTCGAAGAGTGGCTCGTATTGTAAGCCGATTAAATTTTTACCTGTTACAACTTCGGGTAAATATGCCTTAAAACCACCCCTATCAATAAACTCTGCCTGGTATTCTGACACGCTCGCTGGCTTTTTATGAATTTCTTCGGCGATAATCCATGATTCTTTGCGCCCGTCTATTTCGCGGACTGTTATTACATATTTAATATTCTTGCCAACCGCCAGCGCCACGTTGCCGGGCAAAGTCCAGGGAGTTGTTGTCCAAGAAAGAACGTAAGTCTTGTCGTCAGTAGTAAAAGAAATTGCTTTACCCTGAGCTTGCCGAAGGGCGATTTTTTGCCCTGGCTTCAGTTTGAACTTAACGTAAACCGACGTATCTTCGACTTCCTTGTACCCCTGCGCCAGTTCGTGCGAAGAAAGCGCGGTTCCGCATCTGGGACACCACGGAACGACTTTATGCGCTTTTTTGAGCAAACCACGCTTCCATATCCGAGCCAGCACCCACCAGAGCGTTTCTATGTAATCGCTTGAGCAAGTGATGTAAGCGTTTTTGAGGTCGAGCCAGTATCCTATCCTCTCGGTCAGATTTTCCCATTCGTTTTTGTAAATCCAGACCGCTTTTCTCGCCTCTTCGTTGAAGCGCTCGATTCCGAATTTTTCTATGTCTTTTTTCGATTTGAGTCCAAGCGCTTTTTCGGCGGCTATCTCTACCGGCAATCCATGCGTGTCCCAGCCCGCTTTACGGGGAACGTAAAATCCGCGCATGGATTTGTAGCGGAGAATTATATCTTTGTAAATTCTCGCTAGAACGTGATGTATTCCAGGTTTTCCGTTTGCGTACGGCGGCCCTTCGTAAAAAACAAAAGGTTTTTTACCCTGAGCTTGTCGAAGGGCCAAGCTTTTTTCGAAAATCTTGTTCCTTTTCCAGAATTCGAGGATTTTTTCCTCTTCCTGCGGAAGATTCAGCGATTTATCATCTGACATTTCCTATTTATAGTATCAGCTTTCCTTCAAATTAAAAAAGTTTTCGACCGTTCTCAAAAATCCGGCTGCAGTTTCGAAATTTTTCAACTCTTCCGGTTTTACCCATTTATACTCCTGCGCTTCCCAGTCAAGAACCACTCTGTCCGTTGCGGCATCCACAAGCACCGGGTGCGTAACCCACGTTTTTCCGATAGCTGGGTCGTCGAAATCAAACACTTCGCCGAGTTTAATGGAAATTATTTCTTCTTCCCTCAGCCCGATTTCTTCCCCAAGCTCTTCTTTGACTTTTTCTTCAAGGCTTTTTTCGTCGTCGAGAAATCCTCCGATTCCGTTCCATAAGCCGGGATAAAATCTCAAATCGGAGCTTCTTTTGACAATCAGAATTTTGTCTCCGTGCCTTACGATGCAATTCACAACTGGCGCCCAACGCGCGTTGGTATAATCTGTCTGTCCTGGTTTTGGTTTGAATTTTTCCGGCATCGGATTCAGGACTCGTCCAAAATTATTCTCTTGTTGAATTTCCCCCTTTCTTCCGCCTTTTTGTTTTTCACGCTTTCGATTTCCTCTTTGCTGAATCCCTTGTAAGCGAGTATTGCCTCGATAACTTCCAAAACATCCGCAAGCTCCTCCGCGCTCTCCTCTTTGTTAAATTCGCTTGTTTCTTCAAAAAGTTTTTCCTTCAACTTTTCCCAATACTCCGCGTCGTTTGCAACGTGCGTTATCGGCGCTCCGCCTTTATTTTTTATGTATTCCGGAATTTTATCCCGAACAAGTTTGTTGTATTTCATCTGCCACTAAATTTTTTCCGGCGCTTTTATTCCAAGAAGTCCGAGCCCGCTTTTCATGATTGAAGCGGCTGAATCTATCAGAACCAGCCGTGCGTTCCGCCTAGGCGCGTTTTCGTCTTTAAGAATAGGCGTTGATTCGTAATATTTGTTTGCGAGGTTGGCGAGCTCATAAAGATATTTGGCGATGTTGTTTGTCATAAGAATCTCGGCGCTCCGGCGCACGACCTCGGGAAACTCGGCCAATTTTCTTATAATTGACATCTCGATATCGTCGCCAAGAAATTCCAAGTATGCTTTTTTGGTAATTCTGGCTTTCCGTAAAATACTTTTCAGCCGGGCGCGCGTGTATTGAAGATACGGCGCGCTGTCTCCCGAAAAATCGAGCATTTTGTTCCAATCGAAAGATATGTCGGAAAGACGGTTTTCTTTGAGGTCGTTGTATTTGACTGCGCCTATCCCTACGGCTTCGGCAATCGCCTCTTTTTCTTTGGCACTCAACTTGGGATTTTTTTCTCTGACGATTTTCCTCGCCAAATCAACGCTTTTTCGGAGCAATTCTTCGAGCTGGACGGTGTCGCCGCTCCGAGTGGACAGTTTTTTGCCCTTCTCGCCCAAAACCAATCCGAATTTAACATGGGCGAGTTTCGCCTTTTTAAGGCGTACTATCTCCGCCGCCGCGAAAAGCTGTTCAAAATGCAAGGTTTGTTCGTTTGAGACAACATAAATTATTTCAAATGGTTTGTATTTTTTCAGCCGGTATTCCAAACTGGCAATGTCGCGCGTTAAATACAAACTTGATTCGTCGGATTTTTGTATTAACGCCGGAGGCAATCCATATTTTTCAAGCGGAATTATCAACGCTCCCTCGCTTTCTTGTGCTATTTTTCTGGCGTATATGCGCTCAATAAGGGATTTCAAAACCGGCTCGAAAAAAGATTCGCCGAGTGTTATGTCGAATTTTACGCCGAGCAATCCGTAAATCTTTTTAAACTCCTTAATCGATTCGACTCTGAACCAGTACCATAGTTTTTTATTTCCGGCGTCGCCGCTTTCGAGTTTCATAAATTCTCCTCTGCCTTCATTGGCAAAAACCGGATTTTCCGATTCTTCTTTATGAAATCTCACGTAAAGTGAAAGTAGTTCCTTGATCGGCGACTTTTCAATTTCAGCTTTATTGCCCCAGCGTTTATAGGCGGCAATCAATTTTCCGAACTGCGTTCCCCAGTCGCCGACGTAATTCCAGCGCACTACTTTATATCCGAGGAATTCATAGATGTTCGCCAAAGAGTCGCCGATAATGGTGCTTCTTAGATGGCCGACGTGCATCGGCTTGGCCACGTTCGGCGAGGAATATTCTATGATGATTTTTTTACCTCTGCCCGCGTCGCTGCGGCCGTATTTTTCTTTTTGCCTCGATATTAAAAACAGTTCCTGACGAAGAACATTTTTGGAAATGTGAAAATTTATGAAACCCGGCGCGGCGATTTCTATCCTTTCGAAAAAATCTTTCGGGGCGCATTTTTCTATTTTGGAAACCAATTCGCCCGCCAATTTGAGCGGATTTTCTCGCCCGACAGGGCGAGGCTCGCCCAGCTTGTGCGGGGCGGCTTTTTTTACTTTCGCGAGCTTGAGCGCGGCATTGGTGGAATAATGTCCGAATTTTTCGCTTTCCGGAGTGGATATTTCGACTCCCTTGCCGATGGCCCTTCTTAAAATTGATTCCAGTTTTTTCCTCATAAATTACCGTATTGATTCTAAAGATACTTGAAAAAACGGCTTCTGACAACGTAATGTTCGTGCCCCGTAGGAAATAGCGAAAAAATATAAAAATATTTTTGAGCCGACAATTTAATAATATTACTCATAAAAATAGCGTTATTCATAATTTAAAGATTAGAATTAGTATCCGCAAAAAATATTTCATTTCCTATGGGGTATGGGTTAAAATGAAAATAATTCCATGAAAAACATAGCTGAAAACAGACGCGCGCGCTTTGATTACGACATTGTTGAAACCCTGGAAGCGGGCGTGGAACTAAATGGGCAGGAGGTTAAAAGCGCCAAAAACGGGCGGCTTAATCTGGCGTCGAGCTACGCCGTGCCGAAAGGCGGCGAGTTTTTGCTTGTCAATGCTTCGATTCCGCCGTACCAGCCGAAAAACGTCCCAGACGATTACCGGGCGGACCGTTCGCGGCGCCTTTTGCTTCACAAAAGCGAAATAAAATCTTTGTACGGCAAACTCCGGCAAAAATCTTTTTCACTCGTGCCCCTCCGGGCTTACGTAAAAAAGGGATTCATCAAGCTCGAGCTCGGTCTTGGCCGCAGCCGCAAAAAATCAGACAAACGCGAAGTAATCAAAAAACGCGACGCCCGCCGCGAAATGAAGGAATTCATATAAAAAATCTATTATTGTCGGGACTACCGGCCAAAACTGCCCGGGCTTATGTTATAATCAATGATAATCGCAAAGGTCGGGCAAAATTATCCAAAAAAACAAATGAACGGAGACGGAACAACGAAATGCGGCTGCGTGCATCACAAAGTTATACCGTTGCTGGTAATCCTGTTCGGCTTGGACTTTCTCGCCTATAACCTCGGCTGGGTGAGCGGCGATTTTCTGAATGTTTCCTGGCCGATAATCGTCCTCGCGGGCGGTCTTATGAAAATCAGCAAAGGAATGTGCAAGTGCTGCTAAAATAAAGAACTGGAATTGAAATCCCTCTGCCTTCGAGCGGAGGGATTTTTTTATTCCCAGATTAAAGAGTTTTTAAAAAGCAAGGGGAAGTGAAATGAATCGGAGTAAAAGACATTTTGTCCTTTCCGCCGCCGCTGTGCATTACTTTTGCTGAAATAAGCTTTAAAAGTTTTAAAATAATAGTCAGTAGCATTACCACGGTAATATTCCAGGGCTGAATTCAGTAAAAGTGAGGAGGTTTTTATGCAAACAGATAGCTTTACCGCCGCAAAAAACTGGCTTCAAGGCGAGATTGTCTTCTTGACAGAAAGTGGGCGCGAAGAAGCTCTCAACAGCTTCGACAAGCAAGTCAAGGACCAGCCTTCGCGTAAACCGCAAGATATCGCCGAGGAGATGGTGAATGAAAGCGTCTACGCGCGTCTCGCCGACTAATCCCCCGCCCTCACCCAGCCCTGCGGCTTCCGCCGCAGGGCTTTTTGTTCGGAATTAATTATTGCTCAATATACCCCGTTGACTGAAGTCCTTTTATTATCGCATCGCTTGCAACCGAACCCGAAGTGGTTTTGTTGTCTCCGACGTAAAAAGTAGTCAGGCCGATGACGTATCCTTTCCAGAAAAGCGGAGAGCCAGACCTCCCGCGACTTATTTCAAGATTTGTGTAAATGACCAACGGGATATTCTCGTAATATTTGTCTCCACCCGCGACTCCGTCAATATTTCCTACGCTTCCCGTCATCGTCAGCGTCTGGAAAGATTCGTTCAGCCCCACCGTAACATCTCCGGGAAATCCGTA
>ERZ1292629.106-Hain-H43-01um-R1-106-length-81527-cov-6_pt1 | contig 81527 bp, 108 predicted proteins | sample MGYA00564399_ERZ1292629 | MGnify/ENA primary metagenome ERZ1292629 (study PRJEB36523, sample SAMEA6512636) | groundwater metagenome | collected 2019-01-08 | study: AquaDiva: Metagenomics assemblies of 32 groundwater samples | reverse complement strand
AAAATTGTATGCAAAAGGTTAGTATCGTATCCCTGTCGGATCGGATCGTAATAGAAATTGGTCCGTGAAATCATAGGTGGTAAGTACTTTAAATACTACTAGAGTCTCATGAAGCACTCCGTCACGATGACCTCACAGTTTTAGGATTATTCCGCCTGATCCTTCGAGTTTCCTCTTTTCTTTCCGACGGCTTTTACCGGATCTTTCTGCACAGTGTTTTCTGCTGTGTCAGTAATGACTTTCGTCGCTTCACGGTCAGCAAGGGCATTCTTGAGATATTCTGCCGCAAAGGCCGGAGCCATTTGCTTTGCCATTTCCTTGGCCATCTCGAGCGCCTGATCCTGCATTGCCTTTTTAACTTCAGGTGGAAACTTTATTTTAGGTGCATTTCCAGATCCTTTTGGTTGACCAAACTCCATTTTTGTTACAACATGCTCTGGTTCATTTCCTTCCCGCATGTAAGCGTAAGGATCTACACCAAGCGTGTCTTCTGCAGAAATAAAGTCTGACCCGCATCCAGGGTGGGCCATAAGCATGTCTACAATGCCTTGGTCATCGGATGCAAAAACACCATCCTTAAAACGAGCTGAGATCATCGGTCGTGAAGGTGTTCCAGTGATATGAGACCCCGGGATACCCTGACGAAGAACGATCAAGAGATTCGAACTCTTCGATATAAACTTCATACTATTTTTTCATAATTAACCTTATAATCAAGATCTTTCCGATCTTGTCTCAAGGCCCCGAAAGGCCCTGAGCAAGACAAGAACTATTCTACGTAACCCACAACACGAACGAAGTTCGTGGTTGCGTTTGCGAGAGTTGCGGCATCCTTGACAAGAACGATGATTTCGTCTTCGTTTCTGCCAGTGATTTCACCGAAACCAAGCGCAAATGTATACGTTGTTTCCGTAGTGTCTATAGAAAGGTCACCAAGAATCTGAGACTCGGTCTTTCCTCTGCGTAGCCATATCTGGAAACTGTCAGCAGCTGCGGTACCCATGTTTACTGAGTACACAACCTGCTGCAAACCAACCTTGTGTCCATTAGGGACATCAAAGTCACGGTGCGCAGACAGAGTTGTCGCAATTTGGAGAGAAGCAGAAGTGTCCTGCAACACGTCCCAAACAACAACACCGTTTGCATCCGTACCTGCGGTTATTGCACCGTCCACGAGGGTGGAGGCGGAAGCCTTGGAGCGAAGACCATCAAGGATCTTAGCCTCCCAGCGACCAGTGGCGTTAATTGCATCAACAACTGAGCCGTAGTCGGCGTAAGTTGCAAACGTAATCGTATCAGTTGTCGTAGAGCCTACGAGAACGATGTTGGTTGCTGTAGTAACGGTCACAGAAGTAGCTGTCTCTGTACCAGTCTTGCGAAGGCGAATTGCAACCGGAGTATCCGTTCTTGCAACTTGCACCTTTCCTTCTTTTAGAAGATTTCGGACCTTAAGTCCATCGTAACTAGCCATATAATTGTTTCGTTGGTTAAAGATTAATAGGTCAATTACCCGTGACTTTGTCGGGCCGGAGCACTGATTAGATTCGGGAGGCTGCCCCGCATCTTTGAAAGATGTATTTGGGGCAGGATCCCGAATCCAACACTGGATCCGGCTAACTTTGATTTATCGTCCCAAAGCTAGTTAGGACTAGATAACCCAACGAAGGATTATCCAGTTACACCCTTGAGGATGGCGTGACGAGGCGCTTGTTTGCGCTCGAGCCCAACCTCAGAGAGGTACTGATCTACTTCACCGTCCACGTCCGGCGCTTGAATGTTGGTCTGCAACGTAGTGTCGCGTCCCTCCATGAAGCGGTAACGGAAGCACTCCATGTCGAGCATGAAGGCGTAGCCTGCATATTCAGCCTGGAAGAGCGGATTGTGAACAATGTTGACTACTCCGAACGGTGTCTGCCATTCAGAGATACGAACACCATAAGTGGTGTCGCCGGTCTTTGTCAAAACCTGACCGCGAGCGATTTCATTTACTGCCTGAAGTACGAGACCACCGGCAAACAACATTTTCGTGCTGTTACCGTATGTGAACCCTTCACGAAGGAAGGAGTTCATGTCAGGAGCTGTCAATGAACCACCCTGGTTTTGAACAAACGAACTTCCGGCCTCAATGAATTCCTGGATACCACCTGTTGCACGACGTGGGTGTCCTTGAGTTCCTGAGGTGTCAGTTTTCTTCTGACCAAACCAAAATGCACGCTCGATGTCAAGCGCGTGTTCTGTGCCCTTCTTCGCACGCTGGTAAGGAAGGTCACGACCCCCGTAGAGGTTGGCCGCCTTCTCAGTGTTTGAGAGAGCAATTGTGGTCTTAAAGATCTGCGTGTAGTTTGTCTGCGAGGTTGTGCGTGTCGCGTTAGCGTTACGAGCAACTCCGTTTTCCTCATTGACGTTTCCGACAATAAAGAGAGAGTCACCTGCAACACCGGCAGCGGCAGCCGTTGTACCGTATGCACGTGTTACCGCGATGGTGTCAGTGTCAGTTATGGCAGTGACAAGAACGTTTTCACCTGTGCGAGCGATTTTAACAACGTCACCAACGGTGAAGATGTATGCAGGGCTAGAACCAGCGCCGGTCACATCAAATGACCCGGAACCAGCAGTCTCGGCAGTCGCAAGAGTAGCATAGCGACCACCGTATACGTCTTCGAACCATGTGAATGTTGGGTTACCTGTAGGAGCCTTCATGATTGAAGAACCCTGCCAAGCCTTACCGTCCCATACCTTACCCACGTTAGTGAGAAGAGTTACGAGGGGGTGCTTGTTCGGTTCGAGCAAGAAAATCTTGTCAACCGCATCAACAATCAAACGACCTTCCGCATTGGAAATCGTTGTGTCTCGAGCCGCGTTTCCAGAAGCGTTCGTCACGACACCTTGGTCGTGAGTAGGCTCTGTGTAATAAGGGAATGTTGGCATATTTACTTCTAATGTTAGATAATTAACGAGTTACTTATATCCCAAGATTATTGGGATTCGGCCGACCAGAGATTAGCTGGTCAACGAGTTTCTGATCGTTGTGAGCATATTGAGCGGGAGAATTACCTCCTGCCGCATTTGCTGCAACGTTTCGTCCAACCTCGCCCGATGCCGATTCGGCTGCTTTCTTTGCTGCTGACTCAGACAATTCACCCTTAACCGCATAATATGCGATCCTGATGTCGGTAACGTCATGGCTATCAAGCCATTTACCTATTTCGTCTGCGTACTCAGGAAAGTCTACGGTATTTTCAATGAACTGCTTCGTTTGTTGTTCGAAGGACTGTAACTCAGTCTTCTCTTCAAACTCACGACGCAGCTTTTCAGCACTAGCTTCAATCAACTTCTCAACTTCCGCAGCAGATTTGCCTTGGTTGTCAGGATTGCCCTGAACTGCGGCAGCTGCTTGCGCAACAACCGTAGCATCATTTATTTGGACTTTCCCATCAAGAACGGCTTTTGCAAGCTCGCCCGTGACTTTTCCGTCAACTATTGCCTGAACCAAATCAGGAGCCTGTTCTAGTTTATCTAGAAGAGGCGTGATACTTTTGAAAAATTCCTTGTATTGACCAAGTTCATTCCCTTGAGTACCCAACTTTGACTCTAGCTGATCATAAATCGACTTTGGAACTGTTTCCGTTGCAGCACCTCCTGTCTGCCCTGTAGCTGCCCCCGGATTATTGGGATTTACAGGAACGTTTACCGGGCTGCCCGCCGCAGCGGACCCAGTGTTTGTGGCATTTGTCATATTATTCATCTTGTTACTTTACTAATTAAGAGAACTGCGCAGGTCCCTTACGAGACTATTTCGCCTTCTTTGCACGCTCACGATTGCGAGAGAGTTTTTTAACAATGGCGACGAGATCGACACCCTTGTCGTCAACACCCTCGGGCTTCGCGGCTTTCGCCTTTAATGCAACAATTGCATCAAGGACGAGCTCAGAAGGCTTCTTGTTGGTTTCTATATTCATATACAGTACACAATACTAGAGTTATGGTGTCTAGTGTGCACAAGAATCTTACTTGCTCTTAAAAGTCTTTTTCGCCTTCCTCATTTCCCCCGTAAGAAATTTACCAATAGACGCCTTATATTGGGGATCAACCACACTCTTAGGAATCTTCATAGGTTTGACTCCTGTAATTTTTGAATACTTAGTGGGTTTATTTGCCTTAATAGCACTACGAACTGCGTTTTTAACAATAGTTGAACGAGCCTTTAAACCACCAGCCGATAACTTCATGGCCGCTTTCCCCGGCTTAAGCATTGCCGATAAAGTTGCACCTGTGCTCCCCCGAGACGCCATAATAGTTACCGTTTACAATCCTTAATAAGGGATATCAACTTTTTCTTTTTTGCAGTCTTAAGGGACTTCCCACCGACTTGAGTCTTTAAACGCCCCTCCTCAGCCGAAGTTTGTGTTGTGCGAACCGCAAGAGGCATCATATTACTTCTTTGCAAACTTCTTTAAGAATGAATATTTTTCACCCTTTTCAGAATCCATCATCTCCTTATGTTTCCCCTCCATCCCCTTTCCTTTAGACTTTACCATCTTCTTCAACATCTCCTTTTTGGCGCTTTTGGTCATATAAACTTCTTTATTAAAACTTGTTAAATACGAGAAAAAACATCCGATACGCACTTCCTTGTTATTTGTTTCGCTTGATGAAGAATGATATCGTTGGATGTTCTCTCGCGTGATACATACCATTGAGATATTATCACTTCTTATATAATATCTGAGTTCTGGTCATCCTTACTTGTAGTTATAAGATTGATAACTGCATTTTGCAGGTCTGACAAACCCAGTAAGATCCCCTGATTTCTTGCCATTCCAGTTGGATCTTTAAATGGATCCCCACTGAATAATGCGCTCTGGGACAATCCTAAACGAAACTGGTTATACTTTAAAATTGCAATCCAAAACTGACTCTCAGGTAATTCACTCAAAATACTCTCCATCTCCTTTAATGACATCCCCGACATTCGATCGATAATATCCTTATTAAAATACTCACGTATTGGTTCTATTGGCTGCTGCGGCACGTTATTTGTTTGTTCTGTCATATTGTTTATTTACTTAATAATTATATCCTATTTCCAGTATTACGCACGTTGTCAAAATATGCTTGTTCTCCCCCCCCTTGAAGAGACTCAGGAACAGGAGACCCTCCCGAATCTACACGCTGTCTCTGCTCCTCTAAAATACTCTTCAATACTTCGCGCTCATGATTAAGTGAAGATTCATGACGTTTATTAAGGTAGTCCATTAGCCATTTCATTACTCCGGGTGTTTTTTCCCCAGATGCTTTGTTTGAACTTCCACTAGACTTTTTAACAGCCTTCTTAACAATGGATTGCCTTGAGGTGTCTGGCGAAGTGGGCTTGCCCCATTTTTCTCCCCCTGGGCGTGCCTCTAAATTCCTTTGAATCATTGTATCGGTAGTGTATCCTGGCTGATTCTTACCACCTTGAGGTCCCATTTGAGCAGAGTTCATATAATAATCGCCACTAAAAGGCTTTGGGGGTGTAACAGGGGCCATCTGCGGCTGTGGCATCGGATTAGGCATAGGTTGCTGGGACTGCATCATCGGTTGAGGCATGGGTTGCATCGCAGGCTGTAATGCCTGTAAATCTTGTTCTGGTGTGCTACGCATTCCGATCATAAATTTATGAATTGCTATCGCTGTGGGTTGTACACGCGATTAAGTAAATTTGATTCAATACTAGTTTTCTTATTTGTGGCTATGTTTGTGTTTGGACGACTTCCTATTTTTCTATTCATACCACGAGGGTTCGTTGTTCCTCCAACTGGTCGTCTTTTTGTGGTGTCACGCGCCGTTGGTGGTGGCCCTGATTGTAACATATTCACTGGTCTGGCCATCTGAGAGAATGCACTTCCGGGTTCTCCCTGTGCGCGTAGCATCGCTATTGCCTGTCTTGCAATGTCCGGTGAAATTGTCTTACCTTGAATCATGGGGCCCTGTGGAGGCTGTTGTGGCATTCCACCCATCATTTGAGACGGGTCCATTGGCATTCCACCACCCATCATCTGGCTGGAGTCCATCGGCATTCCCTGTCCGGGCGGCAATGGCTGACCGTCTGGACCAATCTGTGGCTGTCCCTGCCCACCATCCGCGCTCGCAATAGAATCCATAGACCAACCAAAGTCTCCAACAAGCTTTGAAGTAAGTTTGCGAGGATCGATAAACGGAAGCTGAATAAGAAGCTGGAACAAATCCATATCCTGCTTCTTCTTAACGTCCTGCTGCCCTGCAATAGAAGGAATAACGGTTGCCTTATAATCGAACTTACCCTGAAGATCGTCCTTTTCAATAAGAGGAAACATCTCTTCCCCGTCGTCACCTATAATACGAATAGTCATAGTTTTCGTGAACAGTTGTCTCTGCATGTCCATCCAGTAACGTGCTACGTCTGAGTAGGATTCTCCTAGATGGTTTACAAAGAGACGCACTCGCTCAAGTGTGGATTCGCGTAGGTGACGAATTTCGGTAGCCGATCCCGCATCTTGACCGGCTCCCATAGAGAAATCGTCAACACCTGAGGCATAACGCATATCTGATTTGAGGGTGTCCTCTTCCTTATAGGCACTGGTTTTAATATCAGAGAACTGAATTTCGCGCACCCCATTTGGGTCGATAGAATAGATAATACCGAACGGACGGGTAACCAGTTCGTCTTTATTGATGTTTGCCAACGGATTAACAACCCACATTTTATGTATTGAAAGTGTCGTTGCGTCAAGACGCTGGTTCTTAATCAGGTTGAGCATGACCTGTGGGTTCTCAAGAATAAGCGGAACGCCATAGCCCTCAAACTCTCCTGGAATTTTAAGGTATGCACACTCGATGAATGGTGCTTCCTTAAAGTCAAATATAATGGGCATACATCCATCTTTAAATATAGGCACATAAGAACCGCCGACCATAACTGCATACTTGTCATCAAATGGTCTAATCCATTCGAATACTTCATACATCTTAAGAGTGTTGTCTTGTGTAGCATAATACTTATCAGTCCCATAGGAGGTGCTGATTCCAGAAATGCCAGAGAACTCAGCGCCCTTAACAACCTGTGTGTGTGCCGTTCGTGTTGTCTGGCGTATCGCAGCGTAATCTACAAGGTCGCCCCCAGGAGACGAAAGCGCCAAGGCAAGCCTTTTGGTGTCTGCCATTGGATAGCGGCGTTTGATGGCATCGGCTGTTAGAACATGTCGTTTGAACCAATAGTGCTTCATCTTACGGTCTGTATTGTGCCAGTCGTACCAAAGATTATAGTTATCTACCCATTCGCAGAACGGCGCATCGTAGAATGTTTCTTCACGCTCCCTCCATTTGTATTTCTTACTACCTACGTCTTTTGTGTCCAGGAACTTGAGTTTACGGACATCCTTTTTCCAACTAACCTGTAGAAAGGCAGTACCATAAATAAGGCACGCGCGAACAAAGTCTTCACACGTCTTGTCCATCCCGGCAATTTCCCATAGATAGTCCAGGAGTTGCTGTTGTTTTTCTGTCTTAGCCTGGTCGTTCTCTGACCGACCCATAACAGCAAAATCAGGACGGGCATCCAAAATACGAGGCATCAGCGTCTCTACCACGGCCTGAATATAGGGAACGAACACATTTGCCTGCCATTTCTTTATTTCTTTCTGACGATCTCCGCCGTAAGCAATATAAAGTTTATATGAACGGTCAAGGCGAGGTTTTATGATACGTAAAAAATAATTACGAGCATCGTCCAATTGAACACGAAAAAGGCGCTGTAATTCTACCTCATCATCTCCAAAAGAGGAGGCCAAATAGATATTATAATTTGGGGCTGAATTAGCCATAGTATAAACAAATCGTAGCAGAGTTCGTCACTAATAAAGAGGGCTTTGAGGAATGTATCGGTCGTCAACCTGGTCAAGTGTTCGTAGGGAGGTGACCTTAAAGCCCTGATAGGCAATCGCTACAGAAAAAATACCATCATCGTGGAAGCCATGTTGGGCAACCATGTTATTTCCGCCGTCATAAACGAAGGTAAGCATTTCGTCCAGTATTTCCTTGCTATGTATTGTAAGTAAACTACTTCGCATAGCATCTGCAAGGTCATCTATCATAAGAGGCCTCGTGACACGCGTTGTTTTCCATCCAATCCGGTCTGTCCACGCTGTTCCCATGGTATCAAACTTTGACGGCCTGAAATATAGAGTCGGATAAATAAGGTTCCGTAGTGCCGTAACGGTCGTAAGCCCATGGTTGTTTATTTCTACAACCATTAGGGCATCGTTATAATTACGGCCCCACATATTTAGCCTTTGTGCGAATTTATCTGCCGGGAGATGGCCCCTAAAGAACGCAACCTCCTCACCAGACTGCCTATCAAGAATAATGGCTGTTGAAAAGTCTCCGCCGGTTACGCCCTCTGCAACGTCTACACCAACTATATAGGTACGACCAGGGTAAGGTTCCCTATACACGCGAAGTCCCTGTTGGTCGATTCTAACGTTAGTCTCGTTTCCTTCATGATCCATCACAACGTCACCAACTGACCAAATATCATTACGCATTCTTCGAAGAACCTCTGCCTCAAACACAGAGCGGCCGGACGTTAAGAACTCCAATTCGTATTCCTGGGCAAACTTCATCGGGTCGTTTACCCGCTTGCGAATACCCTCTATCTCATCCTTGGTATAAACCCACCACCATCCGTATTCCTTCTTAAAGTATCCGTTATCTTCACCAAACCACATTCGGTGGTATAAATTACCGACACCTCGTGGAGTTGATTCGATAATAAGTTGCCCACCAGGAGGTACGGCAGCTTCAATGGCCAACATTTTCTCCTCTGGTTTCTCCCAAAGAGCCAGCTCTGACACAAGTGCGTTATGGAGCGTATAACCACGACCGACGTTCTCCCCGGAAAGGATGAAAATTTTGGACTTAATTTTAGGAAACGAAATTTCGTACTTAGAATTGTAATGGGTTTCTGGACGAAGGGCTTTGGGAGTAGTGTTTAAAAACATCTTAATACGATCCAAGAACTCCGATGCGAGTTCCGCATTGTACCCGATGAGCGCGGTGTTCGTGCCCGGTGTGGTAATGGTCTTGTGATAAAGGTATCCACAAATAGCCGTGGAGAACCCGATTTGACGCGCCTTAAGGACTATGACGCGATTTTCCTTCCGTAAAACATTAAAAAGATCCTTTTGCGCCTCGTTCAAGATGAATGGCATGAGCCCGGGCTTCTTTCCTTTTATTTTCGCGTAATGCTCCAAGTAATACTTTGGATCCATCAGCAGTTTTAATGCCGGACTTTTCATACTATTCGTATATACCACCAGTTGCCTTATTGTCCTCCTCACGTTGTTTTCGTGCAGACTCCGGAATAACCGGTTCATTTACAGGATAGTCTTCGACCTCGGCTGCAGGGACGTTATTAGTTTCATTCATTAGGGCATCCTCCCATGTCTTTGTGCCTTCCTCCTCCTTATCGCTTGTCTTATCGACCCCCAAGGACTTGAGCAAGACTTGTAATGCCTTTATTTTGTCAGAATCCTTTTCCCCATTTAAGGCAACGTTCTTCAGGTGTTCAACAAGAAAATCCATACTGACACCAGCCTTTGACAGTGCCTCTCGATATTCCTTGCGTCTTCCAACATCCCCAATTGCCTCCTCCACTTCAGACTCTATTTTCTCTGTCATTTTCTTACCTAATTCTGTTGTATCAGAAACCACCTCCTCATTGGGAGGCAAGGCGGTGTCCATCAAAGGCTCCCCAACAGTATTAGGATTGAGGTGGCTGACTGAAGTTTTGTGTTTCATTGTTCATTTCCATAGGCATGGCCCCTGATGGTGGCATCATTTGATCTGGATTTTGTGGTGAAACAGACGAAGGGTCCTCTCCAAGCAATGCCCCCATCGACTGTTCAAAAAGGTCGGCTAGGTCTGGACTTTGTGCTCGTAGCTTGGCAATAAAGTCAGACACGGATTGTGGATCTCTTAAATCAACTCCTGCGGCTTGTAATTCTGAAAACACTTCTTTTAATATATCGTTACGCTGTTGTTGAGATTTATTTGTATTAGCAAATTGTAACGCATTAAGCTGCCCTAATTGTGAACGAATCTGCTGAATCAAATCCATCAACTGTTGTTTCTGTTCTGGTGTAGCAAACTCATCTGGGCCTGCCTCCGGCATTCCAGTTGGCGGCATAGCTGAGGGCATTCCCATTGTTGGGTCATTTGTTGGCATTGGCATCATTGGATCTGGCATATTACTTTTTCTTCTGATTAGCTACGTTTGTTAAATCGATAGGAGCTTGAACGGGGATTCCCAAGGCAGACGCCATTCTACGCATTGTTCTTGACGCTGCTGATTCCTTGCGAGTAATTCCATACTGGTCCTTCTGCTGAACCGCGTTCGCGATGGTTCTAGCCTGGTAAGAGGGAATATAATTCGTCGCCCCGGGGACAGTGGCCCCAATACCTAACCCAAGCGGGATAGAAGCAATTCCGGGCATAACAGACTCCCCCAGTTGTCGTGCCGCATAGAACGACTTCTCGCCCATTGTAGCATCTTTCGGATATAATCTCTGTCCAAATGAACCCTGTGGTTCTAGAGCAGAAGAAAGTATGCTCGGAAGTATCAAGTAGTCAAAGGCAACCTGACCAACCGGATTGCTCATAAAACCAGACTTATCTATAAAAGAAACTAAAGTGTTAGGAAGAAACTCCTTATATGCTCTTCCACCTGGAGTAAACGCATTTAGGGACAAATATGGAAGGGCACTTCCCGTATTTATATATAAAGGATTCTCCTTGAAGAAAGGCAATTTAAACATTTTGTCGCTATTAAGATAGCTGTAATATTGCCCTTCCAGCGCCTCCTTCTCCAAAGGTGACTTTTGTCCACCAAACTCATTCATTGCAAAGGTCACCTTATTAAAGAATGCCGGATTTGTTCCAAGTGTGTTAACTGTCTTTAGCGACATTCCATAAGCAAATGATACGAATGGCGAACTTAAAATAGGGAAATTCCTCATCATTCTAATAAATGGTGGCATCGCTGCATAGTTAAGGTAGGTTTCCATTACTATCTCCATTGCCTTATCTGGTGCCATTCGATAACGAGGCATCCCATTATCATTCCATTTATCCATGACATCTTCTGGCCCGATGTGGGCTGTTCTGCGCGCTATATTCAACTCTCTTTCCGTCCAACCGTTCATTGTAAGATGTTTGAAGGTTCCCATTCTACTTGATTGGTCCATTTTTTCGTACAAACTTGGAGACTTGTTCAACATAACATCAAGAGCTTTTGCCAGTATTCCACCGGTTTTAGCTCTTTCCGCTACTGCATCAAGCATTCTGCGAACAGCTGGTCTTTCTGCATACTCTTGGGACATCATACCTACCGGAAGATCATAACGAGTTACGCTTTCACCCTTCTCCTTTAATATCCTTTTAGTCTCATCCATTCCACCCATAGCGGGGCCTCCTGGCATAAGCTCCTTTAATTTTTTCCCTATAACACTCAAACGAGTTCTCTCTCCCGCAATATTACCCTCAGCTATGGCCAGTCTCATAATTTCAGAAAGTTCGTGCATCTCCTGCATAATCGCGGGATCAGTTGATTTAACACCGAGACCGATGCTTCCGTTATCTTTAGCTATACGCAACAACTGCTCAGTAGTTAAGGCCTTTTGTTTTGCAGTAACGGGGACTCCTGTGGCATTAAGCCATGCTGTCGGGTTATCGTCAAACCACTGTTTTAATTGCGGAACGTCGTACATTTCTCTAAAAAACAACTCTTGTTTTTTAGTCCCCATGTAATACCCAAATGCCCCCAACATCGATTTCTGCCACTTACGGTCTATTATACTACCGCCCGCCATCCCGTACATTGCCGTGTTCCCAATGGCAGAGTTAAGATATGCGGGTGGGGACAGGGAAATCTTAGACACTCTAAATAACGCCATCCACTGATCGAGAAAATCTACTGTCCCCTTTACCGCTGGTGCAATTTTATTGATGTTAGCGTTGGAGCTCATCTTTAGTTCACGGATACCCTTCTGCATGTTGTCATACCATTCCATTCCGGTTTCGCCAAATGCACCCTCCTTCACCAATCGCTGTAGATCCTCCATTGAGAGTACTGACTTTCCAGAAACCTCACTTGCTAGACGGAGCATGATTTCTTCAGAGTCCGCCGTAGCTCCCAGGGCAGGATTATGTAAAAGATCCATGGAATCCTGAACTCCCTCTTTAATTGGCACAAGCGCATCTTCTCTCCCTATGGCGTTTAGTGCGGCTGAAAACTTTTTGTCAACTTCCGACTTTGATATGTTTGTGAGTGACGGATCATCAAACATGTCAAGTGTCCCCGCTGGAGGAATATTACTAATCTTAGCGGCAGCTTCTGCTCCAGCTTCTGGAACAGTCGCTCTCTGTAGGACCTTTTCCACATCTCTACCGACTCCCGAAGACTTCATAAGGGCGTCTTTTAGGCGTACAATACGAAGCCAGTTATCACTACTATACTCCATATTTTTCCATATTGAAGCGCCCACACCAAAAGGGATAGAGTTAATTGAATGTTTCGCAAGGTCTCCTATAGTCATCCTATAGTCAGATATTCCTGTCCCAGTACGGGGTAGTATAGTGCCGCGAAAATCTCTTCCCGTTAAGGCGTCATAACGATTTGCTGCTTCATACGCAGTATCAGTGGCTCTCCCCATAGCCTGTCCAGCTTTTGTTGATGCAAGATATGGCGTCTTTGTTCCTACGGTCTTTATAAATCGGGAGGTTAGCACGCCTGGGAGGGAGGATTGTGCTCCGGTCTTCGCTGCTTCTAAACCAGCCCTAACCCCCCCCTTCTGTGCCCCTTTAGCGAGCCCGGCGGCAACACGAGGCAATAAAGCAGTGGTCCCTGCGGTCATCCAGTTGACCGGGTCGAATGTAACGTCGAGTACAAACCCCAAAGGTGCTGCAACCCCATAGGGGACCCCCTCTCTTTTCAACAGGTCACCAAATGTTCTATGTCCAGTCTTCATATTTTCAGAAATGTTTTGAGACATTGTAGGAGCAACACCCTTACCAAGTGCCGCCTCCGTAGCTCCAACAACTCCGTAAAGTGGACGTGAAATATAATCTAGAGCGGTTCCTAGTACCCCCTTTTTAGGAGGACTGTCATCTCTCTCTTCATTTAAACCCCATCTATTTTTTAATTGAGTATCCCTAGCGTCAGAAACCTTTTGTTGTGCTGACATAAGACCTACCTGGTTGCTGACATCGCTCTTACGTGCAATCTGATCCCCACCATATGCAGTGGAAGAAGCGTCTAGAGCAGACTGATATTTGTCTGCTTCGTTTTGCAGGGGCTTAATAGGGTCTATAGCCATAGTATCTTTGAATCATACCAACGTTCTACGACAATTTTCCTTTGGCCTTAAAATAATCCCTCCAGGACTTATTTGGATAAAACTTAACAGCCTTAAACCTGGGCATAAGTCTCCTTATAGATATTTTACTATTGGGGAACCTTCCCGTTATCACGCTCTTACCGGCCATTTCCTTAATCTCAAAGTCACCGATGTGCGGCAATCTAATCATCTCGTAAGCGCGAAGTTCCTCTGTCATTAACTTAACGAGACCAAGATAGAACATCTTGACATTTTCCTCATCCATGTAATTACACTTTTTTGATAATAGATCATAAAAACGGTCTTCGTCAAGTAGTCCCATTCTTCTCCATAAACCTCGTTTTTTTGATGGTGTAGTAGGCATAGGTATAGTATACACCCAAACTGTGGATAACTCAGTTGAAATTTTTCCTGACTTAAGGTATGATATCAAGATACTTGAATTCTTCGCCAGGAGAAGGATGGTTGTTACTTGGCCACATTTGTCGAGTAACGGAACCTTTCGAGGTTCTCCCTGACAGATTCTTACCGTTATGGCAGTCTGCCGACCCGGCTAGTCGACGGGAAAAGGCAGGAAGGTTGGTGGGGGTAAATATACCCGATGGGGGCATGTCCTCAACTAAGGTGGACACTAAGCGCTTTGAGTCTTATGTCTGCCCCCACCAGCTTTCCCGTCCTCGTGCAGTGAGAAGCATCTGATCGAATCTAACATAGACGCTTATTATCAAGCATATATTAGCCAGTCTCATAGTAAGTTCAACATTAGTTACAAACACCGCAATACAAGGCCTCAAAGTTACGGCCTCAACAACATTTGCAGCAGTTACAGTTGTCCCTGCGGTCATAGAGGCAGCTTCTAGTACTCAACCAGTATTAGAAGCAAAGAAAGAAGTCGCTAAATTAACTGCTATCGGAGTTCCCTACAGCCCCGATATAGCGCAAAAATTGGTTGATTATTACGCAGACAAATGGAACGTTAGCGCCAGAACTATGTGGGCTGTCGTTAAATGTGAAAACAGAAGCCTAGATCCAACAGTACAAAGTGGACATAAATACAAGAAAGACAGTGAAAAATGGGGTGTTAAGGCAGGGCAACGAGAGAAATCTTATGGACTCGTGCAGATACATTTACCAGATAACCGTGACGTGTCCTACAGGGAGGCCATCGATCCGGACTTCGCTTTAAACTTTCTGGCGGAAGGACTGTCTAATGGGTATGGTTCCCGTTGGACATGCTGGCGAAACCTACAAGCTTAACAACAAAAAGACCCCGGATTATTACCGGGGTCTTTTCTTAAAACTGATCCATTTTATGATATTGCTGGTCGTAATCTCTTGATAGACAAGGAATTAGGCGTGATATAGTCGTCCATTGTTTTTCGCACGGTAAGTGGCATTTAGAGCATGTAGGGACACCTATCTTTTCATCTTGCACCACACCAGTCTCAGTATCTGCGGCCGCATCTATAAAAACATCTCTTTGTATATACGCGCGACAACAATCTGAAATTGTTTTCCACTTATGTTCACGTAGCGGAACTGCAGCAATGTATTTAATGCCAACCTCCATGATTGTCAGTTCTCCCGGCTTTAGATACACTTCGTTCTTTTTCTTTTTTGTTTTATATGCCATGTTTTAAGTATATACCCACTAATATTTTTGTCAAGTCCCTAAAAAAGCAACGGGCGTGTCCAACTAGGACCGTTTCCGTTGCGTGATCCGTGATAACCTCACGAACACGAAGGAGAAAACTCATCCGCCGCAGAGAAACTGCAGCCATTGGCGTTTCTTAACATCGAGCGCCGTCTTCTGCGCGGTGTCGAGATGCTTGCAGAAGTCGGAGCAGTAGTGCGTTTCACCGCCCCACCATTTCCGACGTGTCTGCCGTACTAAGCCGAACCGCCTTCCGCAGCCAGGACGTGTACACGTCATTTTCCTTTTCATTTGAACTTCTCCATGTAAGCGCGACGAGAGTTTTTCTCCTCATGATGGTCGTCGCAATAGTACTTGTCTATTGCGCGGCCGTAGTCATCACGTTCCACTACCTTTACGTTGGCAGGACGCGAGCATTTGCAGCAGATAATCATAGCTTCTTCTCCCTTCAGATGAATCCGAGTGCACGGCAGTATGCCATGAACACTTCAGACCATCGGTTCATGTAGTACCAGTATCTCTCCGCCACGGTTTCCTTAGGCGGAGGATCGTCTGGGTCGTGAATGAAGTATTCCGTAGGCTCCATTAGATCGCCCTCCCATCTTGCGCAAAGATGGTGTACTGGATAGCGGGCCTCAACGGCATAAACAAGCCGTTGCCAACATGATGACCGACAACGATAATTTCGGTTATGTCGTAGGTTCCTTGTCGATTACGCACTTCGCCTTTCTTATCGCCACGGTAGTAGGTCGTGGCAATAACACCGCAAGCTCCTGAACCGTACCTCTCATTGATAAGGGCCAGGGCAGCCTGCGTGCTACCGTTGAAGTTCTCAACGAACAAAGTAACTTGTTCGTAAGTGTCACACACAAGTCCAGTGCCGATAGACTGCGAACGAGCCGTTGTTGTTTCCAGAAGTAGAAGGCACACTCCCAGTATGATACCGAGTAGAAAGTTACCGAATGATGTGCGCATGGTTTTCTCCCTTGGTGGATAGAGGACGTGGGGCGTGTTCACATCCCACCTTCTCTACCCACCTGGTTATGTCAAAGAGCTGAAAGAACAAGGGCACGGTGCCCATTTTTTATCTTACACTAGTGGTAAGCATCTGCCTTATTGACTTTATGACAATCTGTTGTCATATCATTCTGAAAGAAGTTTATTTTCTTTTAAGACCTGATAGAGTGCCTGAGAAAGTAATTCAACTAAATCGTGGTCCAACTGAATATCGATAGCATGTAAGATCTCATGGAGCAATGTAACCTCCTTCATTTCCTGAGACATTGTCTTGCTGATCCGTATAGTTTGTGTATGGTCATCACAGTCCCCTGCGTGAAAACTCTCTGAGTCTATTTCGGAAGGATTGACCTGTTTAACGTCATACCATAGGGCGCAGATTTTTATCCTGGTTGGAATCTTCATGGCTACAGTTTACCTGGGTTTTTTATCAGGCCTGTCATCGTTCCCAACCCCTCGAATCTCATAGGCGATTAAGAAGAGTATACAGCAGCCAGCGTGCCAAAGATGAGACTTGCCAGTGTCCTTGTCAAATGGCTCTCTATCTTCCCACCAGGCCGTTAAGTGCCTTTGTAGCGCTGCATATGGCCTGTGCCAGTCCATGCCATTCTCCCAATTCCTGTCTCCATAAACATTGGATCCGTGGGTTAATATAGATACTATACCACGAACTGCATCATATGGCAAGAGGTCCCACCTTAACTTTCCGTCATCATTTTTTCTTCCCTGCTTTTTCATATGCTCAAGGACTGTTTAACGTGTAACCCATTGAACGCCCTTCTAAGAAGATAGGAACGGATAATCGATATGACAGTGAAGATCATCGCAATTCCAAAATTCTGCGCCCACGTAATATGTATCTCGAATATCGGGAACACATAATGTTGAGCCATTATATTTATTCCAAGCCCAACCGCAACGTTTACAATAGATTCCAGGAAGCTATGAAAACGCTTCTGGGAAGCTATTTCGAAATTTGTTTTCATTTTGTTTTAATCTTAACGAACAACTAATCGACCTTCATTCTTACCGAGGCTCCATGTTCCGCAGTCTCTACACTGAAACCTTTGTGATCTGCAAGAGCGTGCCATTGAGTAGCCACGCTTATATAACTTTGTAGACCCGCATGTTGGACATGCTCCGGTCTTCATATCTACTAGGTTTACGTTCGGATGGTTATTCATCCACGGACGAAGCTTTAAGTAAACCTTCTCAAGAAGATTAACATCTTGTTTGTTGTAATCTCGCATTATCTCCCAAGACTTTGAGTCTCCTTTCATACAATCTTTCCACAGTTTCGCACCAGTGTGAGGCACCTTGTTTCCAACCCCGAGATAGAGACCAAGGTCATTAAGTCTGTTGCTGTCAAACTTAAAATACCGACGTGCAACCTTTAATGTGTCGACCGTTTTGTACGGAGCAGGGACAGAGAAACCATGGTAGACAATACGAGCGTTTGTTTTTCGCAGGTCGAACCTGTCTCCATTATGTCCAACTATAATATCGGCTGACTCAATTAGTTTCCACAAGTCTTCAATAAGCTTTTTGTCGTTGTGTGGTTCTTTCTTATAGCCAGGGTAATCGGAAAGTGTTCGACACTGAACCTTGCTTTCTCCAAGCCACTTAAACGCGAAGGAAAGCATGAACCAAGCTTCCTCAGTCCAAACAATGTTCCCCTCCTTCCAAAGGTCGTAGAAGGCTCCTATGGACGGGGCAGTTTCAACGTCTAGTAAAAGTGTTCTGACTTTCTTGCTAGTAACCCCATTGATAGGACCTAGCTTAAGTGGCTTTGGTCTGGCGTGAAAGGGGGAGCGTAGTCCAAAACTACGTCGACGATGTCTCACGGCGTTTGCGGTAAGGCCTACAACATTACCAATTTGTTCGTCTGAATGCTTAGTGTAATTCGCTTTTATATAGGCATTTATATCTGTTTTCTTCATATTATTTATTGAACAACAAGTTCAGGTGAGCTCTAGTTTTAGGGCCGACAGATCTGCCAGCCAATTGATTAAGGACAGCTGGAGTATCTAATTTGTACTTCAGCTGGAACTTGAGTACCGAACGGCGTGTAATATCTCCATAAAAGCCAGTTGTGGGAACGCTGATAGGAAAATCACCGTCAATCTGTAATGCTTTTTGTAATGCTACCACCTCATCCCCAGATTGGCCCAAGGATATAGGTGTTTGGAAGTTGTGTGTAAATAAGGGTGGAACTGGCGTGGTATTGTATGTCAGAACCCACGTCGACCAAATTGCGCGTCCATATGGGTCTCCTGGAAGGATGGTCTTTATATAGTCCTCCGAAATCCATTGCCAGCCGTTTTCCCCTATGACACAGCCAGGGAAATTGCCGCAGTTTAGTCCCCACGACTGTAATGCTCCGATATATTTCTTTCCATTAAGAATCTTTGCCTTGCCAACATACATCCAGTGATACCACCGACCCTCTGACATTTGGGGAGGGTTAGGGAAAGCAGAGGTCCATGTTCCGTTATTCGAACCCACAATACCGATAATGATCCCCTTACTGTCCCTTATAGACCTGGCAATGGTGTCTATGTCTACATCCGCATTGGAATAAGACAAACTTTTTGCCCGTGCAGCATCCTGTCGAACAATGTCTGATATGTCCTGCGAGCGCTGCATGAACGCCTCTCCCGGCGGTTGACCGTTGTCATATGAGGGTAACACTGCTTCACGAGCCCATCCTTGGTTCTTCGTTACTATACAGTTCTCACGTCCGGGCGATCCTGCTGGTGCCACGTAAGTCTGTGCGTAGATAAACTTTGCGCTCCTCTCCTCAAAAGAACCGGTGTAATAAGCCTCGAGGGCACCTCCGTAATAACTCCATGCCTGACCTCCGCAACTACCACTGCCGTCTTGATCCTTAACAGGAAACTTAAAGTTTGGATTGTTCAGCTTAATCCTAAGCTCCGCTTCTATGTCATACCCGACGTTCCAGTCAAAAGGTGCCGTACCGAAACCGACCTCTGACCACTTATAATCTCGAGTATCGATCCTATCTTTTACTCCTCCAGGATTAAAACCTGGAACGTCGGGGTTGATCATATTTAGTTTGTTTTAACGTTTCTGATTATGAACGCGTAGAAAGATCCTGCAGAAACAAGGATTTGCAGAACCGCTTCCCAGATACCGTACATTTTTAAGAAGTAGAACGCGACCGCTCCACCGAGAGACAACAGAACTACTGCTGTCATTGTTACTGTATTGGATGTACCAAACTTACGCTTGATATATTCAACCGCAAGCGATACAGCAATACCACCGAAGATTAGAAGACTCTCCATAGATAATTAAATTACTATTAACTGTTATTTGGCCATTATACACTAGTGTAGGCCGCCGCGCAAGTGAGTTATCCACAGTGGCGGCGGTTTTTGTATGTGACAATGGATAAAAGACTTTGTCAAATTATAATTAATCGTGTATAATGTTCCGATGTTTGACTATTCGGACATGTTCAAAATATACGCACTCCTTCTTGTATGCGCATGTTTTTTTGCTGCGATAATTGCAATTGCAACCCCACCCAAAATTGATCCTAAATAATTGAGCCCCAACGAGGGAATGCTCCCCGCTCTGCGCTTTACAAAAGCGCTGCATCACTTCAATGCTTTTGAGGCTGGGGTGACTAGTGGGTTCTGCCCCCACACTGCCGTCTTCACAGGACGGGGTGCTGCTATTACACCATATTCACCTTGGCGGGTCGTGAAGGAATCGAACCTTCAAAAGCGGGTTTGGAATCCGTGTGCCAACCATTGGCTACAACCCTGGAGTATCAAGCTGGAATCGGACCAGCGCATAGCGGGTTTGCAATCCGCCGTGTTGCCACTTCACCATTGATACGTTTTATCTGTCGAACTTGTCAGGGAACCGGGATTCGAACCCGGAACGAAAGTATCCAAGACTCATATGATGCCATTTCAACATTCCCTGGTGGAAGATTCCGGAATCGGACCGGAGATAAGATATTGCAAGTATCCCGTGTTACCACTAGCACTAATCCCCCGTCACCCTGGTAGGAGTTGCACCTACGATCTCCTCCTTCGCAGGGAGGCGTTCTGTCTACTGAACTACAGAGTGTTTCTACTTTACCGTTTAGAGTTTTGCATATACCGGGGTGTGCAAAACTCTAATCCGTAAATGGTGACCTCAGCTGGTTACGATCCAGCGACCTTCTCCTTAAGAGGGAGTTGCTCTGCCAACTGAGCTATGAAGTCGTGTATATTTCCTCATCACCGAGACGAGCTAACATACAAAGCCTTAAGCCTAATCCCAGATTCGAACCGGGTTCTATCCCTTACGGGGGGATTGCTCTACCGATTGAGCTAATAAGGCTTTATATTTTGATGTTTCAAATTGTCGTGCTGTTTTTCTTCGGTGACAGTTAGCACACCGAATTACACATTTTGATATTTCCTGAAGTATCCGTTGCCAACACCACGTTCTCACTACTTGACTTACCTCGCGTATCTTCACACCACGAACGTGGTCAAACTCCAGAACAATAGGATCGTTTTCTCCGCAGTCAATGCATGGGTGTTCCTGTAAATATTTGAGTACATTTTCCTGCATCTGCTGTATACGTCTTTTTTGTTGTGATGTATAACGATCTCTTTTTTCTCCAATTCTTTGACTATAAAATTTGGCATCTATAGTCTTTCTGCACCCCCTACAATACGTCTGGAAACCGTCATATGAACATCTGTTTTTCCCAAAGTCTTCATGAGGCTTTTGAACCTTACACTTAGGGCATGTTTTCATTCGTAAAGTATAGCATACTTTACAAACAATGCCGGAGTCCCATGCAAGAATCGAACTTGCGCTACCATCGTACCAAGATGGTGTTCTGCCACTGAACTAAAGAGACGTTGGACCGGTTGGCTTTGCACCAACGACCTGCCGAGTATCAGTCGGACGCTCTACTCCTGAGCTACGATCCATTTTTGATGATACACATCTTGTCCCCTCGGTAGGAGTCGAACCTACAACATTCGTGTTAAAAGCACGCTGCGCTGCCATTGCGCCACGAAGGGTGGAGGAAGATAGAGGATTCGAACCCCTGTCACGTTTCCGTGATACGGTTTTCAGGACCGTTGCCATCAGCCTCTCGGCCAATCTTCCTTTGCCTGGTTTTACATCTTTTGCAGCACGATGACAGTTTCAAACATGTTGTTCCATCCGTCGATGGCATGCAATTACGTGTTGGAGAACTTGGATTCGAACCAAGATCTACGAGTTTCAAAGGCTCGCGTCCTACCGTTAGACGATTCTCCAGTTGCCCATCACGGATTCGAACCGCAATTTTCAAGTTCAGAGCTTGACGGCCTACCGTTAGCCGAACGGGCATTAACTCTTGTTTACAGCGGCGCATTCATGCTGTCGGCGCGGAGCTCCGTTTGCGGAAGACAGACTATTCGAAAGTCATGCTTATTAGGCACGCTCACCCTTAGCACAGGTGCCTCGCTGCCCTGGCGAGTTTATCTTCCTGCGGACCTGTCCTAACCTTAGACGACCCGGCGTGAGGCCAGGCAAAGGGACTCGAACCCCTGATTTTGTCCAGGTGCGCGTAACAGGAGTCGAACCTGTAAAACCTGAGTTCTAAGCTCAGTACGTATGCCAATTCCGTCATACGCGCGTACGTCCCACCAGAATCGAACTGATGTTTTGAGTTTCGAAGACTCATGTTCTGTCCGTTGAACTAGGGACGTGTCAGCTACACTGGATTCGAACCAGTACTGTGCGGGTTTTAAATCCGCTGCCTCTGCCGATTGGGCTACTAGCTGGTCCATCATGTTGGATTCGAACCAACGAAATGTCGTTTTTGAGACGACCGCGTCTTCCACTGCGCCAATGATGGGAAAGAACTATCAGGTGTGCATAACCGGGATTCTGTTTTGACAATCATCTTTCTTGATTTTGTGTCACCACAAAATTCTTTGCCGGGGCTCCGATTTTACGGTTCGCCCGTCGCACTCAGGTAAGTATTTAGCCGTTTCACCCTTAGACCGCTCGCCACCCATCACGGATTGGATACCGTGCCAAAGCCTCGTCCGTCTAAGATTCGTCACTGTTCGCAACTCGCGCATTACTGCGTGTAGGTGTTACCTACTACCTGTTCCACCATGTGGTGGTGAGTGTCCCGAGTTTCCTCTCTCCGTGATTAGCGGCCGAGCGATTGTCTGAACACCTGGTGCCTCTCAAAAGAATCGAACTTTTGTTCCACCCTCTTCAGGGGTATGCTCTACCATTGAGCTAGGGAGGCGTAAGAGAGAGGAGGATTATCGGGTTCGCAAGTCAATATTATTTATCTACCCGTCACTTCCGAACTGTATAGCACATGAAATATTGACATTCACTTGCACAGCCCCTCCACATCGGTATATCTCTCTTGTGCCCTCACGAAGATTCGAACTTCGCATCGCGGCTTAGAACATCGCTTACCGTCCATCGGTTGAAGGCTGATTATAATTTTAAGTTTCAAAACTTATCCTTAGCATTGTCTAGCAAATTGGCCATGTGCCGTAACAGTGTTGGATTATCTTTAAACGCACCTAATCCCCAATTACAATTATGGCACAATAACCAGCGGACTTTTCCCGTAAGATGGTCGTGATCTACGGAAAGTTGTTTTATGCCACCCTTATTATCCTTGGCTGTCTCGGGCAGGTAACAGTTGGCACACGTACCTCCTTGTTTAATAAGTAGTTTATTGAACTTATCAACAGTAATACCGTAGGTTCTTTTGAGATACGTTTTATAAGCCACTGCTTTTGCCTTGTCAGTTCTGGCATACTTCTTCATCGCCTCCTTCTGTTTATTTTTATCTTTATACATAATATTATATTACTGATTACTCATTTCGGGCTGGGCTTATGTCCCTTCCCCTGGTTGACCATGTTGGACTCGAACCAACGTATGCGGCTGTATAAGAGCCGTGCCTTACCGCTTGGCGAATGGTCAGAATCCTGATTCCACGCTAATAGGCTGTTTATCAGGAACTTGTGCGAAACTAGGGAATCGAACCCTAACTCTCTGTTTGGAAGACAGATGTGCTGCCAAAACACTTGTCTCGCGTACGGCGTGAAAGGATTGCACTTTCGACCTTCTCTGTGTAAAAGAGTTGCTCTGCTGCTGAGCTAACACCGTGTGCGAAAGGCGAGAGTCGAACTCGCACTCCTTGCGGAACTGGTCTCTCGAACCAGCGTGGCTACCGATTACACCACTTTCGCTTACCTACTTTCTGAGCCGGGCGTAGGCTGCCCTTGTATGTACACACAATTTCTCAGGTGACCCCACAGAGATTTGCACTCTGTTTTGCAGCTTGAGAAGCTGATTTCCTACTTCATAGAAGATAGGGCCGGTGACCTTAGAGAGAATCGAACTCTCCTTCACTGCTTGAAGGGCAGTCGTCCTAACCGATAGACGATAAGGCCTGGTGCGTCGGAGTGGAGTCGAACCACTGGAGCCATTATGACTTCGGTTTTACAGACCGCTCTCACCCCCTATGAGAATACCTACGCTTTTTGATGATACACATCTTGCTGGAACGGGTGGATTCGAACCACCGACAACACCGGTTAACAGCCGGGCATTCTACCGCTGAATTACATTCCATTATACTCCGAAAAAAACTATTCCGACCTCAAGAATCGAACTTGCTAGTTGCGGTTATGAGCCGCACTGAGACACCTGCCTCCCAATCGGATTGGCGCAAACGATGGGGAACGATCCCACGACCTTCCGCGTGACAAGCGGTCGCTCTGCCACTGAGCTACGTCTGCTGATTTGGATTGCCAATAACAAATTGCTACTGGCAATCCAGTTTAATTACTTTTTATTTGACTATGTAAAGCGCAAAAATTTTGCACTCATTGTCAAGGAGCAAAAACCATGTCACTTGATAGGCCAATACCAGCCCTATCGTCTCTCTAGTATACACGAGTCCCCTTTCTTGTCAAGCACCAAACCTACTTACGACACGTATATTGCAAATTGCAAGTTTTGCCCTTAAAGAACTTCTTGGCAAAACGTAACGCGACCTTAGGATTATAATACTTACAAGAGAAAATGTCAAGGTATACTGTATTCGTCTGATTGGCAAAGTGTCCTGAGATCAAAGAAGTTTCAATAAGCTGCGTCATCGAATATCCCGCCACTCGTTCATCTTCACCGAAGTTAACAACTACTGTTTCTCCGAATCTTTTCATGCCGATAAGATCGCAAAGTTCTACGACGAACTGTTTGATTTTATCTGCATCACGAATTATTTCTGGATCACAGTCATGCAAATCAATTCCTGAATGGAGCCCCCACGCTTCTGTGCGTTTGTACTCCCGTTGTATCTCTTCCATCTCTGATGTTCACAATACTTTACGCAAATAATACTGAATAATACTTGAGTCTACAAAAAATGTTTTGCAGCGCTCACTAGTGGGCGCGAGGATTTCCGTTTTCACCTCGCAAGAGACTACCGGTGTGTTCTCATCTCAGGAAGTTACACCGAACCTTACGGTCTAAGTAACAGTTCCTCGCGTTTACTTTTTGGGAGACCCCTCAGGAACTACTCTTCCGGTCGTCACCGTTTTCTTCATTCGTAGAAGTAACCTTCCCAGCGCCTATTCCGCCAGCCCACGTGACCAGTATAGAGCATGATTTTATTTTGTCAATCGAAACCTGTGGATAACTATTCAATTTCGCAAAGACCCCCGGCACAGGCCAGCTCCTTTTTCATTTCTGTTTCGTCTGTCCGTTCATAAGTCACAAGTTTAGAATAATCCACTGTTGGAAATTCGTCAGAGCGACGCTTATATTCTTCTTCAGAAATTTCTTCGTAAGGAGCGAGCCTATAAACGTGTTTTTCTCGTGGAAGAAATGACAACCCTCCGACTATTTCCCAATTCTTTTGTATCCAGTCAATGACACCGATCCATTCATCTTCCCCAATAGACACTGTGGCAGACGGATTGTGTTCTGTCCAATTAAGTTTAATCATTTTCCAATACTCCAACTGATCAATGGCAGAAATATCGTTCTTGAAAGTAGAACCATCTGGTGCAGCCACGGGAAACTCAAGAACATACGTATTAGCGTTACCATAGTTCTGTCCAACCTCCGGGAAGTACGGAATTCCCTGGTCTTTTGCCAATTTGAACAAAGAATCAGTGGCAGAGATACGAATACGCCTGATATAGAACTTAGAATTGCGCGGATGAAGCCCTGAGGAGCAATTAAACGTCTGTGAGACCGTTCCAGACGGCTTTACACATGTTATAGAGCTCGAAGCATTGATTCCAAGGCGTTTTGCGTACTCTTTATTGATGTCTATCGTCAATTGCTTCATTTTTAACAGCGTTTCCGGGTTACGAACAGCTGGACAGTCCCATTGGCCCGTTATAGACACGCCAAGCAGGCGTTCTGCCTTAACGTTATCCGTCCATTCCTTGGAAATGTACCGAAATTTAGTTAATGACGACTGATAAGTGCCTAAAATTGTTGCCAACCTGGCTTTTCTCAATAATGACTCTTCTGTATCATTGGCGCGGGCAATAACTTCCGACAAATTACAGAATTCTTTTGATTGCAGGGTTATTTCTCCGCATGGATTAGTCCCCATAAGCTCAAAATTTTCCTTTCCGTACTTTTCTTCCATCAATTTCACTCTTCTTTTCGGCATTTGCTTAGAAAGTCCTCCACGATTGAAGATTCCACGCTCCCCAGAGCCTGATTTCATAAGCGCGACCCACTCCTCCATGAGCTCGGTGTTGGTGGGGGCAATCTCGTAGACCGCAGAATTGTTAGCAACAGAACGATGCGGGTCAGTTAAGAAGAATTGCCCCTTCTTTGCATCTCTCATGTCTGCATCATCTAGGTCAGATAGGCTTATCATTGCCGTTCTACGCACCCCACCGGCAACAACACACTCCCCGATCTTACAAATTATGTCATGCGCGTCTATGTTTCGAAGTCGACGACCTTGCCTATTGAATATACGTGCTCTTGCGAACGTCAAAAGCGACTGTAGAGGCTCTGGACCGGATGCCTTCCCTCCTTGTGTCTTCAAACGTGAGCCCGCCGGACGAACCTTAGAGTAATCGAACTCAATATCCTTACCTGCATACCATGTCTTTAGTCCTGCAGTAAGAGCATCGCACCACCCTTCGCGCGAATCGTTCACAACATGTGGCTCCAATACGACACCGCGCTGCTTTTTTATTTGCGGCAGCTGCTGAATGGCTTCTGATTCAACTGAAAATCCGACACCGCATCCCTGCATTGAGAGGTACATAATCTCGGCAAAGTCCTCGAGAAGGGTTGGGGCAACGTAAGAGCAGTTATAGAAACATGTGTTACATCTCCTTGCCGGTTCTCCAGAAAACTGCATCGCTCGCATTGACGGCATGACCTCTTGATTAAGAATTGCCTCACGTACCTCTGCATATTCTTCTTTGGTCAGTTTGTCCCCAAGGTTTTCCTGCATGAATTTTATATACCTATCAACCGTTTCGATCCATGTCTCCCTACGTTGTTCCTCCTCAATCCAGCGGGCATATGTTCTTAGGTATACAAACTGCCCAAGTGGATTATCTTTAAAATATTTTTTAGACTCGTCGGCCAATTCTTTGACCTTGGGCGGAACACCGCCTCTCTCTTCACGGATTTTCGAGCGCTCAGCACGATACAGAATATACGACTTTGACGTTGCAACATACCCATCAAGGATAAGGTGTTTCTCCGTCTCGTCCTGAATACGTTCGACAGTCGGAACCATTCCATCAACCGAGCCAATGCTTTCCGCAACAGCATTGGCGACCTTACGCGCATCAACCTTTGACCCTTCACCCGAAGCCTTCATTGCTTTGTGGATTGCAATAACAACTTTTTCTATTTCAAACGGCACAATACGCCCGTCTCTCTTTTTTATTTGTGTCAGCTTCTCTGCAATCTCTGGGCTCATAGTTATTTATGTGAATGATAAGAGTTGTAATTATACTTGGAGTATCACGTGTCAAGAATAGGAAAACGAGCGTTTTTCGCACCACACCACAGATTTTTGGTTTGTCTCTAGCTAGACGGACATCCTTGCCTTAATTGCTGGGTGTGATTGGTAGTTGACAAGTCGGATATCATCCATTGCAAAAAAGTCAACATCTCTTATTGCGGTATTGAGTGATAACTGACAAAGTGGCATCGGGTCTCTTGAGAGCTGCTCTTTCACCGCGTCAAAATGTTCGTGGTATATGTGAGCATCATTTAACGTCAGGACGAGTTCTCCCGGAATCAGCCCTGTGACCTGGGCCATCATATGCAGCAATAACGCGTACGACGCTATGTTGAACGGGACTCCGAGGAACATGTCGCACGAGCGCTGGGTCATGTGGAGTGATAGTTTGCCACGGGCAACAAAACACTGGAAGAACATGTGGCACGGCGGGAGCGCCATTTTATCCAGTTCCCCAACATTCCACGCTGACACAATGAGACGCCTGTCTGTTGGATCAGTTTTTATCTTCTTGATTAGCTCTTCTAACTGGTCAATAAAGCGCCCATCAGCACGTTTCCATTTTCTCCACTGTACACCGTAGATACGCCCAAGGTCTCCGGGGAATTTTGCTTTTGGCAGCCAATATGGGGCAACAGCGTTGTCGCTCCAAATGGTGTGCGTGTTCCCCATTATCTCCTTTAATCGGTTATCGTCCCCTGATGCCTCTAAGAACCAAAGCAATTCTCCCTTTACCGCATTAAAGGCAAGCTTCTTTGTGGTGACAGCTGGGAAGCCATCTGCCATATTGAATCGCATTTGAATTGCAAATAACGATCGGGTAGTACCATTCCTGCCCTCTCGGTCGACGCCCTCTTCCATGATCCTTTTTAGTACCGCGTTGTATTGTTTCATTTTGCTTCTTTCTTATTGCTAACTGTGTTTATAAATCTTCTAATGAGATCAGAGCACCCCTGGCAGAGTGGCAGTATCCTTCCCCTGTCTACTAATGCAAAATTTTCAAACCCAGAATAGACCGCTATGGGTACCTGGCATTTCTCGCATTTAGTTTTTATCTCAGATAGCATAGCCATATATTTATTACTTTATGTCTCTATCCTTATAAAGTCTTGGCAACATGTCTTCCGGTTTCCAATTCTTTTGAAGGTCCGAAAGCATGTCAGAGGTCTGGTACTTTCCCTGGACTGCATAATCGATGCCCAATATCGGCCCGGTGTCGAAGAAGACTATCTGTGCGATGCGTCGTCCCACAACAAGTGGAATCCAGTAGTCAACGCTGTAGTTAGTAATCTCGAGCGTCCATCGATTAATGAACCCGACGTCACCCCAGCCAGCACACTTACAGACGCCGATAAAACTACGGCCAACAGAAGACCTGGCCTTCATCATTGTCGTGATGTGATCTCGTCCCCCAATGAATTCGTTAGTATGGGCAAGGATAGTCTCTCCTGGTGCAAGCATGATAACCTTATCGTCTTTGGAGATTCCCTGAGATTTGTACACTTCAGGATTTGGCGGGAACATCTTCAGCGTTTCTTCCACCGTCAAAGCCTGTTGAGGATTACCAAACACATGCTCCATGTTTTCCTGGCTGTATATGTTATATACGTTATATACCATATCATCCGCACGGGAGCTCAGAGACCATGGCTGTCGTTTTGGACGGAAATAGAACTCGCCTAACGTTACGTCATATGACGACGTAGAAAGGTTACGCTCGTCGAACGGAGAGATGACTATATTGCCATCGTTCATTTCGTTTAATATTCTTCTATCTGAAAGAGCCATATTATGAGAAGTTTGGTCTAGTCCTTCTTGGAAAGGTTTCGCCGTCTTCGTCTTCGTCTTCCTGTGTCCCATATCCTAAACCGACCTTTGTTCCGAAGTCATCAGACGACGGATGTCCCTTCTCTATATCACGAAGGATTTTGATGGTTGGTTTGAGTTTGTTCCCGAGGCAGGTAACTGAAATAATGGCTTCTGTCATTCCGGCAAAAGATAAACCTTTTGTTTCCTTAACCCACTCAGCCACCTTCTCGGATTTAGGAAGCTTCAGCCGTAGGTACTCAACACGGATGTTGTCGTCCGGGGCCTCTATTTTGTGTACGCGGTCAAAACGACGTGGGCGTGAGATTATACGCTTATCGAGCGCTTCCGGGTAGTTGGTTGTTGCGAGGTTCAACACCTTGTCTACCTGGTTGGACCCGTCAAGAATAGAAAGTAATTCGTCTTCCCCCCAACGCTTAATTATCGCATCTATGTCTTCAAACACGCAAACAATAGGGCGCTCTGGTTCCACCTGACGGAATGTAGACAGCCCCTTTGTAAAGAACTTTGGGTTGTCGCAATTAAACACTATGCCCCCACGCGCAATAACATCCATAACAATGCGTTGTACTATGGAAGACTTCCCTGTCCCCTGTGGACCATAAAGAAGGTATCCACGACGATGTAGGAATCCCATTCTCTTAAAAATGTCAGCTTTGGCCCAAAAACCATCAATTTCCGAAAGGATCTGGTCGGCCAAAGAGCCCGAGAAACGGATCAGGTCGTCGTTCTTTATGTCCTTGTGTAGATAGACGGGCTGACCATCATTGTTGTCCAATGTGACGGAATATGACCCTGCTGGAAGATGTTTACGAGTGGTTGTAAGAGCCTTAAATGTCTTGGATCCTACTGCGCCCCACTGGTTTGGACGGGTAACCTTGTCCTCTAGTTCTTCTATATCCCAAACTCCGTCTTCTACTGGTATCGGGTCGCTATGTCCTGGTGGATGTCGTAGTGCCATATTTTCATTTAACCAATTGAGATTCTTAAATTTTTAGGGAAGTGCCCGCAGTTGCCTTTGTACGAATACCCGTCCCACTTCCCTTTTCTAGGACCAGACAAAACAGTGCAGTCTTCCGCGGGTATATACGGAACCTTACATACATGACAACGATTCAGCTTAACATCCTCCAATACTTTTTGCAAGCGGGACCCTATTTCTTTTGGGGATAACTTTTTATGCATCATACTCAAAATCCGGGTGCCTCTTACGTACATCCTTGGGAGCATTTTTTAACGCCCAAGCTATGGCCATCTCCGCACATCCATGACATACGTCAAGAGGCTTCTTTTCGGGTTTAGGGGTGTCAAAATTCATCCACGTCATCCCTGGAGAGCCACCACACCAATCACAAAAACACCTGTCTACCGTCTGGTAAATACGTATCTTTTTCTTCATATTATTTTTCAATTCTTTCCCAACTACGCTGCTTGGTTAAATGCCATCCGAAGCATTCGTCACACTGATAAACTCTCAAGAAAGACACGTCGTACTCCCGAATATTCCTAACCTTCTTTGCCTGCTTTTCACTACTATAAGTCCTTTTACCATTACACATTTTCATAGTCATCTCTTAATAACATACCCATCTCATCAGCGTCCTCTACGTCTTCAAGGCATTGAGCACAGATAGGTCTTTTAACTTTCTTACCCTTAATAAGCACGGTAATCCCCGAGCAGTTCTTGTAATCTCCACACAGAACACATGTTGAGTAAGCCATCTGTCTATGATACACCCCGGAGTATTTTTGTCAATGCCCAATATGTGGATAACTATACGAACCTTCCCATTACAGCACTTTCAGACATAATGTAAAATGACTCACCGCCAATGGAAACCTCGTCAAAACAATTCTTCGGAAACAGTACTTTATCCCCGGGCTTTATCGTAATAGGGATCAGAACACCCTTTGGGCTGTGTTTCCCAGGGCCTACAGCAATAACGGTCCCAGTATTAGGTCTTAATTTATCGGCTGAGTCAGGAACAATTATGCCGCCTGGCGTCTTGTCCTCAGTCGGGCTTGGACTAACAAGGATCCGGTCGTTATGGGGTACAAAGTGAATTTTCTTCATAGAGCCAGTATAACACGCCCAGAGGCACCATTCTATGTGTATACCACCTTATGTGTCCCCACGGGCATTGTAGAGCCCTACGCGGGGTGTTTTTTTGGGTGGGAGTCCCAAATTTATAAAGTAGGAGTCCCAAATATTGAAAAAGTTAAAAAATTCCATGCGAGTTCTTTTCATACACATCCCTTCCATATTCTGACATCGGACGAATCACTCCCCCCATGCCCGCTCAATGCAGTACCACTTGATTGGTGTAGGGATACTCGGGGCATACTGCCACGCCATGCCCCCTGTATCCTGACCATTACTCTCTCACACAAAAACAATATGCCTGATGACTATGACTACATGCACGTGCTTGGCAGCATAACAATCTTCACCGTCATGATTGCTGTGCCTACTCTTGTATACCACTGGCTTGGCGGTCCGTATTGGTTTTAAGTACCACTTGATTAATGAAGGAACTACGCCTTACTCAAGCGTTCTGGCAACCATCGTAAAATAGATTGCCGTTTAATAGTGTAATGACATAGGATGAGATATGTCAGTCAAAATCATTCCGCTGTTCGGTCATGCCATCGCCTTCTTTGGTGACCGACTCGTATCGTGTGCGCAAGACAAGAGGTCAGCACTCACACAAGCAGGCATTAGTAGCAATAGCACAATTCAGGAATATGTCCCTCAACATACTACCCGTATTCCGAAAAGTCTGGGTGGAGGCATTAAAACGATACATGCCTACTACCGAGATTATCGGATACCAAGCGGTGCAAGCAGGTAAGGTGCTCGGATACGGTAAGACCCGCGCCGAAGCAGCTATCAACGGTATTGAAGAGCTTCGTGCAGCAAGACTTTCTGCGGTTGATAGAGTGAAAGTCCCTATCGTGTGCGTGTGCTAGGGTGCGTGAGAGGGGACGTACCACTTGATTTTTACGATAATCGTGTTGTTGTACGGTTGTCGTAGACGTGAGTGAGTTCAATTGAGGAAATTGGACGACAGAAAGCAGTCAAAAGCAGGTTTCGTAGTCGAACCACGAGACTAGAAACGAGTAAAAACGTCCGTGTCGCCTGCTCACAAATACATTGTAAAAACTTAACAATACCAATAAAATGGCACGAACACGAACACAACTTCGAAGAATGATATGGCAATATCAGAACAACCCATCAGCCAAATTCAGTAAAAATAAAATAGAAGAAATAAAGGCTGAAATAATCAGAAAAGAAATAATGTCCAATGAAACAAAAGAACAACAAAAATATTCACAAAATGTACATATAGACAGATATGGAAATATGTACGAAGAAGAAGACTCATTCGCCCCCACCCATCATAGACACGCCTAGTTGCTTACCCACACACCCAATACAGCTACAGAATATAGTGCTTTACGTTCATATACAGTGTAATGCGCATTGATAAGTTATCTTCCTACACATACACGAACAAAACAGTTCACACTGTAATATGCATTCTATGATAAGCACTATACTTTGTAGCTGTATATCAAACACAACTCCGGTCATGGTACATCTCACAGTGATTATATTAGCTACCGACCAATATAATCTTCAATAGGTTGCGAAAGCAACAGAGTAAGGTGTATCAGAATCTGGAGTGGTACGAATAACATAAGTGTAATAGATATAGCTAGATATACACAGAGAGGATAGAAACAGCGCAAGAAGGACGAGGAGCAATCCAACTCCCAGTACCGCATGACTACGAATCTATGACGTGTTGTGGTTTAACAGTAATCCATTGTAAAACCGTCAAACTATCATTTATAGGCCGCCATCGTCCATAACAAGTTGCAATCCGCAACCAAGATAGAACGACGCTACGAGTCAGCCCTTGGGCTATCTCACCTGCAGGTAGTTTTATCATGAGTAATGGCATGGTTTGTACCACTTCAGGAATGAGCACGGGATTAATCCTGTTCTCAACTAACCAGCTAATTGGTCGAAATAAGCTGTACAAACATTATAAACAGTTCATTAGGCATTACGTAAATTAATTCCAAAAGCTGTAATCAGCATAAACATCATGAGCGAAACAAAAAGCCCAGTCCAGCTCAAGTCTGCAATAATCGGCAAGGCTTGGAGAAACCAGAACACGCAGTCCATCATTCCTGCCAGCTTCGTCCTTCCCGAAACAATGACCTTCGAGGCTAATCAGTCGTATCTGATAGGCGAATTGTCATTCCGTACCGACCGAAACACGACCATTCCAGTAACGGTCAAAGCAGGCGAGAAGCTATTCTTCTACGCAAACAACAAGCGTGCAGGGAAAGAAGACCCTGACTACTCTGTTTCCGTTCTCCTTCCCGTTGCAGAAGCAGAAGCGGTAATTGCGAATAGCCGCGCTGGTTCTGAAGAGTGGAAGAAAGAGCACGCGGTTGCTTAATCTCCATCAAGCTTGATTGCCTGAAGACCTTCAAGCCCAACACCATGACATAATTGCGGAATTCTGTCATCTTCACAATCGTAGGTTAAACCTACTCAAGCGTTCTATAGCAGCGTAAAATAGCTATTACATACATAGCCCCTTCAGCATACGCTGCGGGGGCTTTTGTTGTGCCTTCTAATAACTAATTACATAAGAAAGGCTATAAGGAACGAAAAGGTGCAAAACGGCCGATAACAGTTAGCGCAACGTGAGGCTTGGGCAAATGTACCGCAAGGGAAAAGCCGACTCCTGTCTCAAAGGTTATCCGTTCCTTAAAGCCCTTCTTACTTAATCATAAAACCATGCCACAAGTAATCATCTATTTCGAAACACAAGCACTGAAAGACGCCTTCATGGGTTGGTTATCTGATGGAGGAGGAGAAGACAACTTCCTACAAGACGAAAACGCTGACTTCAAATACTCAAACGATAATTCATCAATCACACTATCTGAAGACAAAGAATAAAAATCAAACAACCTCACGGTACTCTTAAACTGCTAAAGAGAGTAAATTAGCGAGCCTTCGAAAGATATAACGATAAGCCGTGCTCAAGTCAATCAAATAAACACATGGAAAACTTCATCAGAAACATAATAATATGCCTCGGAATAATAACACTAATCTTCCTAATCCTAACAATGTTTAATAACCTATTCACATAGTTTATGCCAAGACTCTTTGGAATCCTCATCTTTGTTAAAGAAGACAACATACCCAGACCATACTGCCAATTAAACGAAAAAAATGAGCTCGTTTTAAGAACTTACCCCACTCTTCAAGAAGCTGACTTCGCAGCAAATCAGATAGATCCACTAGACCACCCCAACACCAAAATACAAGCAAGAGTTATCTCATTGGACTCAGTTCACGAATAAACTAATATGGACCTAAAAATCATAAACTTCCTAGCATGGTGGATAATCCTTCAGCTTCTAATTATCGGTATAACAGGAGGAATTATATCAAACAAACTAGCCATGGGAGACTGTGAAGTACAAAAATCAACATATTCATGGGGCGCACCACTCTTAGGAGCAACAGTACCTCTAGTCTTCTTCGTACCAGACATCGACTACAACAAATACTGCAATAAAAAATAACATGTCAATAACAACATATCTCCTAATGGCAACAGGATTCGTAATAATACTCGCCCCAATAGCATACACACTTCACTTCAGCGCTCTAGAGGGAATAATACAAGGAGCAGGAATAACACTTATAGGGATCGCCATCGCACTATCAACAAGATGAACCAAACAAACAAAACAACCAAAACAACAAAAGGCCTAGTTATCGAACAACTCCCAGACACACTCTTCAGAATACAGCTAGAAAACGAACAAGAAATCATAGCCTACCTAGCAGGCAAAATAAAACACAACCACATCAAAGTCCTAACAGGCGACACTGTAGCCGTGGTTATAGACCCATACGGAGGAAAAACCAGTAATCGAATAATAGAACGACTATAACGCATGAAATACATAACAATTGCCTTTATCTTAATCACAATCTCAGCATTACTAGTCTGGCTACCAAACACAAACACGCTTCTGGATTCATGGAGAATATACATTTCCATAGCAACCGGCATATTAGCCTTCATATCAGCATTTATCTTCTTAATGGACCTGCATGAATAATGAAATCCCCCAAATGTTACTCATGGTAACAGGAATATTCGTCATCATAGGCGCACTATCCTGGATAATACTAAACCTTCTTAACGTCATTCCATCCCCCAACAAAACAGAACCAACAGAACAACAAAGCATAATCACACAACAAATGTCAGATAAATCACCAATATACAAATACAAAGACACAAACAACATAACCTGCTACATGACAAGAGGCCTCACGGCTATCAGCTGTGTAAAAGAATAACCATGCCCAAATCACCCGGAATCGTCTATGAAGTACGAGGGAACTTCTTCGACACACCAATAGAAAACGACCAACAAAAACAAAAGAAAGCAATCATCGCAACAATATGCATAGACTGCCCAGATCTGCTAAACAAAGACAGATTCAAAATGACAGACGAAGACTATGACGATGGAGAATGTCGTCTGGTCTTCGAAAGAATACAATACACATGGTAACCCATGAAATATGCCAACAACAACAGGACAAAAAACCACAACCGCCCCAAATAACGACTGCACGTGCGACAATCAATTTATCAATCCAATAAAATGTCCTCACTGTACACAAATCATAGCCATAAACGGCCATGTCAGATGTATTACAGACGACTGCAAAAACAATGAATAAAAACTTCACCGTATTCATAACAATTCTATTCTTTGTCGCCTTAATCATAACAATAGGCATAATAGCAATAAATCAAACCCCAGAAGACCGATACTGGAGAAACTACACACGTTGCACAGTAGAAAATCCAGACAAAATAGACGAATGTAACAAAATAATTAATCCAAACAAAACAACAAACTAACACAAGCACGAGCATACAACTGATGTCATGAAGACTTGCCGAAACATAAACAAGGCAACTTAGACCTTATATCAAGATAAGGCCTTTTTCTTATAATCTATCATGGCATCAACTGTGTGCTCGTGATACAATCCACTGGGGCTAATATCAAGGGAGGATGAGGCCGGAAGGCTATGTAAAAACTGCTTACCCACGTTGCAACTATTGGAAGACAACGTATATTATACGTTTTCCTGAAGGGACTAGCGACCATTCTCCCCCGATATTGCCTCAATAAGGGCCCGAATTAGATTCGACAGTGTAAATAGTTCGAAATTCGCTATAGACTAGCCTTATGTCTTTAAAGAAGGCAAAACCATAACTGCTAAAAACAGTCAAGTGAGCCCTATTCAGATCTCTGATTTGAATATCTCACCCATCCAAATCTTCACACACGCTTAGGTTTGCAGTGCACTACAAGATACCAATGGTAGTAGACCGCATTGTCATATACGATTGGTTGGTGGAGGTGAACTCATCCGCCTTACTGTCAAATTTATGGTGACAGCCGGATGCAAGGCCAGCAAACAGTTGTCAGCTCCCCAGGAACTGAATACATAGCGTAAACATTACGAATCAACCATCGCTGGACGAGGGAGCATTACCCTCCGGGTCCACCATCTATTTAAAATAAACAAAATACACCATGGGACTATACAACAACATCACCACAGACCAAAAGCTTACCTGCCCTTTCTGCAATAAAGAAATGCCAGAACAATGGTATCAATCAAAAGAAACGTTTGTAAACGGGATTGAAATAGAACCATCCATGGAATCAATAAAACTAGAAGACATAACATCTGGTGAAATGCACGGAGGATGTGATAAATGCAACGCTTTCATCCAGTTCAACATTAAAGACGGCAAAATAATTGATACTGAAAAAAGAGATATATTCGGTCCATTACTCGACAAAAACAATAATTGGTAATACTATGAAACTCCTTGACAAAATCTTCGGACAAAACCAACATAAGCCAGACTGTGCCTCAAACATCAATTGTGCTGTTTATCACAAAGACGGCATCTGCCCAGGATACAAACACTGTGATTGTGATGCTACCCTTAGCAAGGAAAAAGACACGTGCATCGGCGAAACAATCCTTCGTAAAGAAAAAGAAATAATCAAGGAAAGAGACAAAGAACTAGAAGACATTCACTGCCTACACAAAGAATGTGATAAATGTCACGGCTCAGGAGTTACGGCACAAGGATTCGACTGCATCCACATGATCTCTTGTCCCTGCAAAAACTGCTCAATAAGAATGTAAAAACAATATTAAGATCAGAATGTATGGAATGTTGAGGGCGGTGTAAAAAATACCGCTGCGGGAGGAAGATTGCAACTTAGGTTTTATGCACAAGCAAGACCACTCCCTAAGATAACATCGGTCGTGAGTCCGTATGTCCGCCTGGTAGCTCGGGGTAAACGTGAGCATAATAACACGTTTCATACGTTCTGATCTTAATTTAACAACAAATTATATTACATGGCAAAAGGATACGTCGGCACTAACGCCTCAAGGAAATCAGCAAAACATACTGCAAGATACGGCATGACACCATCTGAATGGGCAAAATACAAAAAAACAAACAAAGCTGAAGCTCACCAACTTAGAATGAAAGTTCAAAACCCTGCAGCTAAAAACAAATAACCATGCAAAAAGACACCGACAAATCAGATTGCTGCAACGAACCCATCGACCTAATTACAACATTACATGGGGAAAATCCCATGAAATGCAGACTTTGTAAAAAAGCATGTACAATACGAGAAAACACTGAGTTCGCCAAAGAAGGATACAAGTTTCTAGGATTCACTCCAACCACTAAAACAAACAATTAGCCATGTACTACCCAAACCAAACTGTCTTCGACCTAACTACAGAAGAACCAAGAAATCAAAATAACACACAAAATCCCACGTGCCATCTCATCTGGAGCAATAAAGGATATAAAAATCTACCAAAAGAATTCACACACAACTCGTTCTTTAATTCAAACAAAAAAAGAATATGGTGTCTGCATGATGGAATATTCCACGGTGACGTAAGTACTGCAAAAAGAATGCTAAATCTCGGTTACATCCTCCCCGCAGCACTACACACAAAAGAAGAACAAATAAGAAACATCAAAAGAAACAAGGAACAATCCTTATACAACCTAAAACAACAAATCACAAACCTCATTAGTGCCGCAAAATATACAATTGAATCATTCGTAAAAGGACCCTTCGTATGAGTCACATGAGAAAAAAAGAAGCCATCCTTGAAGAAATAACACCCATTAGCACAGAAACAACCACAATAGGAAAAACATCACTAGCAGAAAAAATAATCATTGAAGTATTACTAGACCTTAGAAGCCTAATGTTCGCAACCCTACAAGAAGTCAGAAAAGGACCAAAACTTCCATAACCATGAAAGTAACAATAGTCGAAAACAAACTAGAAGGACTCAACAAAATTCTAGAAGACAAAAAACCTCACGAATTCGGAATAATGTTATCAGGAGGAGTCGTTTATAGCCGAAAAACAATAAAACTAACAAATGAAAATAAATACAAAACAACCAATCATATTGACGACACCCATCACACATTAACAGCTAAAGAAATCATGGATAAAAGCATAACAAACATTGGAGATGCATTGACCAAAAGAGCATTATTTATAATGCCTGAATAACAAAATTGAGTACACAATAAAGCCTATTGGCCGAACAATACATCCGAACGGTGTATAAAGCACGAAAATATGAACTGAAAAGCAATATTTCCGGTAGTGCTGATGAATATACGATATGGTACAGAATCTGGTGGAGGGTACATTTAACCCCGAAGGCAAACGAATGATAGCCGATCCAGTTATCTGATCGCTGCGGACTGCAATGATGTAAAACAGCGTACTCTGTGAAGAGTTAGACACAAAGGCAAGGCCTTATAAACCTTGCTGTCTATGACCGATGAATCAATATACATAGCAGCATAAAGGTAATCATTAAACCTTTATAGGCTTTATTGTGTACTCAACATAAAAATGCATAACTTGATAACACTCATCAAAAAAATACCAAGAGCAATCCCATATGACGGAAGCTGCTCGGTACAAGTACTATTCCACATATATGGGAAAAAATACCTAAGAATCGGCTCAGGTGATCCAGATACCTCAAGAACATTCTGGATAGACATCTACACACCATTAGAATATTCACTAAAATAAAATATGTTCAAAACAGAAAACTGGTTTAAAATAACAAAAGACAGATTCGGCGGAGACAGCCTAACCCCACGAATAGGAAAAATAATAGGAACAATACTCCTTCTTTCACTAGGACTACTCACGCTCTTAAACACCATCGGCACCGTACAGGCAGGTGAAAGAGGCGTAAAAACACGTCTTGGTGCAGTAGTTGGAACCATACAGCCTGGATTCTACGCAAAAATGCCATTCATCGAATACGTGACAAAAATGGATGTACGCACACAATCTCTCACAGCAACAGGAGAAGCTCCATTGGCTGCAGCATCTTACGACCTACAGGACACAAAGCTCGCCATCGTTGTTAACTACCACATCGAACCAACGACCGTTGAAAATATCTATCAGCAATACGGATCAGCAAACACATACTACCACAACGTAGTTGAACCGCTCATTATTGCCACAATAAAAGCAACAGCTTCACAATACACAGCAGCCGAACAAATCCAGCAACGTCTAGAAATGTCAGCAAAAGCACTTACTGCATTAAACACAGCTTTTGAAGGAAAAAACGTAGCAATCGAAAAAGCTGACATAACCAATGTTGAATTCTCACAATCATTCACCCAATCAATTGAAGCAAAAGTAACAGCAGTACAAAACGCAGAAACAGCAAAAAACAATCTTGAAAAGATTAAATTCGAAGCACAACAGACAATAGAAACAGCTAAAGCACAAGCCGAAGCCATCAGAATACAGGCACAAGCAATCAACTCACAAGGTGGAGCAGATTACGTGGAATTACAAAGAATCCAGAAATGGACCGGAGAAGCCTGCACATCATACTGTGGACTCGAGGCTTCTACTGGACTACTCATAACAGGAAAATAACATGCAACTAAAACACAAAATCGCATACGGGCTGGCTGGAGCAGCAATCATATTGCTCTATCTGGCCATCACTGGAGTATAACATCAAAAAATGGTCGTCCTATTAACGTTTCCGAGGAGGGAGTAGGACATAAAGAACCTCGGCTCACACCACTACGTAAAAACATGGTAGAGAGTTAACCAGTTACTCTGAAAAGCTACGCATAGCCATAAATTAAAGTAAATCATAACACCCGTTTATGTACAAAATAGACTACAAAGACAACAAAATCATAACATTCCTACCACCAGACACAATAGAAGCTGAGGCAATGACACAAATAATAAATACTGCTTCAATGCCATTTGTATTCAAACACGTTGCAGTAATGCCAGATTGTCATTGCGGAAAAGGTGCAACAGTTGGTACGGTAGTAGCAACATTAGGTGCAATAATGCCCGCTGCAGTAGGCGTAGATATAGGCTGCGGAATGATTGCTGTCAAAACAAACATCCCACACGAAAAAATCAAAAACGATCTGCCGCAAATAAGAGCTGGAATCGAAAGACGAATTCCAATGTCAATGGGCAAATTCAACCACCGAATAAATGAATCTGCACAAATTCGAATCCAAGAATTAAATAAAACAGAAGGTTCAGAATTAGCTACAGAAATATCTCAAAACTGGCCAGATCAATTAGGTACATTAGGGGGCGGTAATCATTTCATTGAAATTTGCACAGACACAAATAATGAAATTTGGGTAACATTACACTCAGGCTCAAGAGGAGTAGGCAACAAAATAGGAAACCATTTCATCAAAGCGGCACAGATCCTATGTAAAATGGAAAAAATAGAACTACCGGACCAAGACCTAGCTTATCTACCAGAAGAACATCCCTCATTCAAAGAATACCTAACACATCTAAATTGGGCACAAAAATTTGCATTGCTCAATCGTGAAGAAATGATGGATAGAGTAATGTCAGAACTAGCTGACTGTATACTTGGAGACCATAAAAAAGGTAAAGAACTAGAAATAGAAAGAATTAACTGTCATCACAACTTTACCCAAATAGAAACACATTATGAAAAGGATGTTTGGGTAACAAGAAAGGGAGCAATACAAGCAAGGCTAGGAATGAAGGGAATGATACCAGGCTCCATGGGAACAAAATCATACATCGTTACTGGTCTAGAACAAACAGAGTCCTTCCATTCAGCACCCCACGGAGCAGGCCGACGTTTCTCAAGAAACAAAGCAAGAGAACAATTCACAATGGCAGACTTCGACAAAGCAATGGTCGGAATCGAACATCGACGGGATGAAAAACTCCTAGATGAAATACCAGCAGCTTACAAAGACATAGATCAAGTCATACTCAATGCAAAAGAACTCATTAAAGTGGAAACAGAACTCAAGCAAATCCTCAACTGCAAAGGAGACTAAACTAATGATCAGCATCCTCAAACTAACAATAGCATCAGCCTTGCTAGTTCCCACATTTCTCATTTTCGGATCAGAAAAAACAGACAAATTAATAGACTGGCCATTCAACAATTAACAAAACATGGTTCACATCGAAAGTACATCATGTTGCGGAGTAAAAGAAATCTCTGACATCGCAAACACACATCCAAAAAAAATACTTATCACAACAGGAGACCAATACTTCGTACACGCAGACAAATGCGCCTTCTTCATATTTACAGACATAGGCCCGCAAAAATATGGAAGAGCATTATCTAAATACATAGAAACAAACAACCTAGGTAAAGTACAAAAATCCATAACAAAAAGAAATCCAAACAGCGAAAGCAGGCTCATAATCTATACATGGGCAATAAAAATAAGAGAATTCCGAACATGGTACTTAAAACAACCAAATAGAGAAGAAACATACTAATATGGCGCTTAACAGAACACAATGCTGCGGCATACGCGAATATGCAGGACTCTGGGGAACAGCACCACAAATAATAAAAAGAATGGCCCAAGAATTACGCGGTAGCATGAGTGGAGCGATAATAACATTCTCAGACCGAATAGACACCCCACAAAAAGGAGTAGGCTATAGAATAAAAAACTACATTCATAAACACGAACTAGGAACAGTCATTGCAACTGAACCAACAAAAAACCCAAACACCGGAAGTATGATCGTCCTGTGGGCCTGGACAGTAAATCACGAAAACCTTAAAAAATGGTACAAAAAAGGCGTCAAAAAATAACATGTCATTATACAACACATCGAACTGCGGAATCAAAGAATTCAAAGGAATAAGGGAATACAACAACCCAAGAAACTTCATCAAAACAATCTATGACCAAATCTTCATTGACAGAATAAACCCAGGAATCATCTGGTTCTCAGACGACATAGGGGCAAGAAAAATAGGCTACGAAATACAAAAATACATAGAAGACTACAAACTAGGACAAATTACCTGTTCAAACCCAACAAAAAACCCAAACTCTGACCACACTATAGCAATGTGGATCTGGGAAATAAATAAAGACAATCTAAAACGTTGGGGAGCAATAAAAGGAAAGACAGGCAGTCACTCTTGGGGCGCAGTCTTTTTATGGAAATTAAAGAAGGCAATCACCAACAAACTACCAACAATAAAATTACCAATACCTGAAAACATAAAACCTCAGGAACAAAACCAATCATAAAAAACACCATGATTGCAGACAAAATACAATCACACACAGTTTCCTTCGGATGCGACCCAGAATTCTTCTTCGAAAAAGAAGGAAAAATAATAGGATCAGAAAAAATCATCGACATCAACAAAGGTCTTAAGGCAGGAAATAGTAGTAAGTTCATTGTAGACGGTGTACAAGCAGAATTAAATCCTGTACCAAACTCCTGCAGAGCACAGCTAGGAGGCGAAATATCTCGTTGCTTCATGACTCTATACCAAAAAATACAAAAAGACAAAACAATCAAAATAAACTTCAAACCAACAGTTAAAATAACCAAAAAAGAACTAGACACACTAGATAAAAAATCCCAAATCTTCGGATGCGCTCCGAGTAAAAACACTGACAAAAAATCAGAAAATTCTGTCTCTGTCAAAGATCCAAAAACCTACATGTATCGAAGTGCAGGAGGACACATCCATATCGGAAGCCACGCAACAGGAATGGCAGACTCATTCGACCCAATCGCAGCAATAATGAGAGAACCCGAAAGACTAATAACAATAATGGACATTATTGTCGGTAATACATGTGTACTTTTAGACAGAGACCCCAGCAACAAAGAAAGACGAAAGGTTTACGGTAAGGCGGGAGAATTTAGGACACCCGCTCACGGAATAGAATACAGAACATTAAGCAATTTCTGGCTATTATCATATCCGCTAATGTCGTTCGTAATGAACCTGTCAAGATTTTCGGTCTCAATCCTCGCAAGTACAATGCCAGGTAGAGACTTCGAAAAAGAACTATTGTCATCAATAAACATGACAAAAATCCGTAAGGCAATAAACGAAAACGACGCAGAACTAGCATGGGACAACTTCCAAAAAATCAAACCATTCATCATGCAATACTCGGGCGCTTATGAAAGCTTCCCGCTAACAGCACAAAACATAAAAGAATTTGAATTCTTTGTGAGTAAAGGCATCCACTACTGGTTCAAAGAAGATCCCCTACAACACTGGATGAAATTGTCATCATATCCAGGAATGGGTTGGGAAAACTTCCTAGTCACACAAGTACGGCCTAAAATGCAGATAGAAAAAACAGGAAAAACCCCAATCCCAAGACTACTAAGAAAGAAAACAAAATGAAAACAATCTACATAGTATGTTATGGAAGCCTAAAAAGTGGATTCCATAATAACTACAGACTAGGACAAAATGCTGAATTAGTCTGCACAATGGAGGTTCGAGGATCAATGTACCTACACAAAAACTACCCCAAACTATACAAACCAAAAGAAAACACAGAAAACAACGTTCACTTATGCGAAGTATGGGGCTTAGATGAAGACTGCTACGAAGAAATCCTTCAAATGGAACTTAACGAAGGTTACATCGTAGAAAACATAAACACACCAGCAGTTAAAAATGCCAAAATATTCTGGATGCCTTGGGAAAAATTCGACAACACAGATAAACCAATCACCAGATACGACTACACCGCACTCGACGAAGAAACTCGAAAATACCTACAAACAAACATGCATCAGAAACCAATAACATAATTATAAGTATGATTGTTCCGCTACCATACAGCCACACAATAACACCATCTACACCAACGCCCAAAAACACTGTAAAAATCGGAGTCTACGGAACATACAAAAAAGGCTTCCATAATCACGAAATGCTCGGGAAAGACGCAAAATTCCTCGGCATGAGCAAAATCAAAGGAGTCATGTATCTAGTAGACGGACCAACACCATTCCCGCTATTCTATATTGATTCAGCAAAAAAAACACTAGAAAAAGAATACATTCTAGAACAATATGAAATAGAAGGATCAGATTTCCAAAAAATACAAAGTAAAGAAATAAAAGAAAACGGAAAAGCAATCACAGTAACAATAGACAAAGAAAAATACACCGTCTTCGTAACAAATAAAAAAGACAAAGACGAACCAGAAGAAACAGACCGCATCGACACATTCAACAAAATAAAATACGAAGCAAATTTCTACGGCCCTGTTGAAATCTATGCAATAAACGTACAAAAAGCAGAAGAACAAATACAGGAAATAATAGAAAAAGCAGCCGAAACTCTCGAAACAGAAAATCACGAAGAAGCAGCACTCATACTAAACCAATTACAGGTTGTAGTATACGAAAAAAAAGAAACAAAAGAACCAAGTCTTGCACAGGTATAAACTCATAACATATATGAGAATACCTAAAAAAGAACTACAATACGATCCGCTATACAAACTCACACCAGACATCACATTAATAATGGAAAACAATATCGAGGAAGAAAGACCAGAAGAAATCCCCGAGGTCGAAGAAACAACCAGACACGAAAAATGGCTAAGAAGAGAATAAAAACATGCCAAATCGCAGAAGAAGACTCCATGCTGACTCACTAGGAGACGTCGCAAGACGTCTACTAGGTGAATCCAGAGAAGAAAACCAAGAAACAATAATAAGCTCAATAACAGGAGAACCAATACAGATTACACCCCCAGAAACAATACCGAGAAGAACAGTCACACAACACTTCTTCACTTGCCCAGAATGCCATGACGAAACAGATTGGCTGAAGGTAGGTATAAAAACGGTGGGAGCAGATTACGGAGGCTATGACGTCAGCAGGCTTATTGGAATAACTGAAGAACAGTTCCATAGGCTAAGAATAGATTACGACGGCGACCCAGGAGACATGGACACTGAAGGCCATCCATGGTGGGAATGTGGAGAATGTGGACATACAATCACCTACAACACCATAATGAACAACATCCATAGTGAAGAAGTAGAAATACCTGCCCCCATTCATCGACAATCAAACCAACCACTAGAAACAATCTTCGAAAGACTCACAGCAAAAACTAGAAACCCAACAAAACAACCAGCACAACAAATGCTGCAACCAAACGAAGAAAAATACCAAACACTTCATGGGGGAAATGCACAGATGCGCCACAAAGGAGATACGCTCCCAGACGCTTTTTCACCAGAAGTCATCGCAGAATTCCACCAAAAAACAGACCCATACGGATATGCATTAACAACACCATGTCCAAACTGCTCACATGAATTTATGATAGGACCAGAAGACAGTAATGTTGTTTGCCCTAAATGCAATCATGAATTCAATGTTCAACCAAAAAGAACTCCACAGGAAGTAGGAAACGCAGAAGGTCGAAGACGTCGTTTCGGTGCATCGTTCCAATTCAACGAAATAAGAGATGACCAACAAAGACATGATTAATAACAAACTCATCACACCATGAGCGAAACCAAAACAGAAAGAAAAATACAGCTAAAACTAGGATGCGATCCCGAGTTCATGATGTTCTACGGCAATAGGAAGGCCGACGCATCAACCATGTTCAAATCCTTCTTCAAAAACACTGGAATGCTCGGAGGACAAGGAATCATCATCCCGGGAATAGGAGAAATCGGCACAGAGCACGACATGGGAGAAATGAGGCCAATACCCGGATCGTCTCCAGAAGAACTTGTTGAACACATTGGAACAATGATAAAAGTCATGCATAAACACATGCCTTTTCTAGACATGACAACATTGTCCATTGGAACTCCTGCCGGTGGCCATATACATCTAGACATGCCGATAGAAATGGCGCAAGACACAAAAACACAAAATCGTCTTGTCAGAATCATTTCCACAATGATCATGCCGATATTGGCATCAGAACACAGATTATGTGCTGCATCCAGATACACACAAAGTGATTATGGCCACGCTAACGACGTACGCTATGACCACAAAGGAAACTCATTCTGCATAGAACTAAGGGCATTAACCTCAGAATGGATCTGTACTCCCAAAATTGCTCTTGCAACCTTAAGCTATCTTGCTGTCGTTTGGAATGAGGCCATCAAAAATCACTCAACGCTAGGAAAAGAAAACATAATCTTCAAAAACCAACCTCAAATAGAAGCAGTACAAAGAATGATACTTGCAGACTACAAACCAATAGGCTCAAGCATTATTCTAGAACTAGGAAAACTAATCCGAACATTCGAACTCTACGAAACATTCAAAGAAGAATGCGAACTAATCCTAGACCCAGAAAAAGCCTTCAAAGAAAAAGAAGCAGCAGGTTGGGAACTTTTCCAAGGCTGGGGACTAAGAAACAAACCAAGACCAATAACCAAAAGAACATTATTGGCAGAAAAGACAATCAAAGCAAGAGCAAAATCAATAAATGCCGATCTACTCACAAGCACACTTTCAATGCCATATAATAACGACTACAGTGTCGAAATCTATGCGCATGCTCTTGCTGAAAGAACAGCGGCACTACAATGGCAGCTAAAATACGAATATTTCCTTTACGGACTAAAAAAAGGAATAAAAGGATTCACAGCAGCTAAAGTTGACTCTGATGAATTCTTCGTTGTGCCATCAAACGCCTCAGCACAAGATACTGTCCACGGTGCAAACAAAATGAAACAAAGATTCTTATCCGTTCGCAAATTATCTAACGGAACAAGAATAGACCCAAAAACAGGAAAAGTAAGAAAAACAAAAAATGATGCCATAGTCATAGGACTTCCATATGACATTCGAGTAGACAAAAACGTAAAACCACTAATCGAACTGATATGGAAAATAGAAAAAGGCACATTGAAAGCAAAAAGAACAAATCAAATAGAATTCCCAACAATAGAAACCCTGGCAGCAAACTCAAAAAAACAATTAAGCCCTAGCGAAATAGAAGCGACTGCAGAATTCGAAAACGGACTCATGTCACCACCAGCAGGCGGACAATTCCCTGTCATAGAAAAAAACGGATTAGCACCAGTTTCAAAAAGAAAAATCTGGGGAACAGAAACAACAGGAAAAATTAATAATGTCTTTCCAGAATCTGGAGAAGAAGACGCATTAAACGCAAGCCCATTCCAATAAAATATGTGTGGAATAATCGCAGTAATAGCAAAACACGGAGACATGGAGAAGGCGCGAGAGGCAATGCTAGAACAATACGAAAACCAATACTCCAGAGGAACTAGAGGATTCGGATTGATTGAAGTAACCCCCAAAAGCACACGCATTAGGCGCGCAACAGAACCAGTAAAGGCACTAATAGACATAACACGTTCAACAGCAGGAATTCTACTCTTCCATCACAGAACACCAACATCAACAGAAAACACACTGGCAACAACCCACCCAATGCTAGTATCCAACCCCGAACTAGAATCAGATTGGTACATCTGTCACAACGGAACAATAAGAAATGCTGACGAACTCAAAAAGAAACACGAAGCACTAGGATACATATACACAACAAAACACAAAAGCAACACGCACTACGAATCGGCCTATTGGGACAAATTCAACGACAGCGAAGCGTTGGCAATAGAGCTCGCACGGTACCTAGAACACAAAACAAAGGAAGTGGAATGGAACGGGGCTGCCGCCTTCATAGGAGTCAAAGTAAACAAGAAAACAGGAAAGCCTGGTCTCATTACATATGGAAAGGGAGAAGGAAACCCTCTCCAAATGAAAGAAACACCAGACAATCTCATTATTGCTTCAGATATTCCAGGAGAAAACGTATACGAACACGACGAAAAGAAAGTGTCAATACTAACTCTTAAAGCAATTAATGATCCATCAAAATGGAACAAAGATAGTAAAGACAACACTCCACTGATGGACATGGCTTTCACAAGCGAACTCGCCATTGCAAAACCACTTGTCACCATAACACACCACGTGGGATATCACGACGTCACCAAAATTCGCCCTTTAGGTCTGCTCGCGGCTGGAAGAGACGAGAACGGCGTAAAAACAGGAAACGCAATCGTTCATTACACAGACGAAACATGCGGACCTTCGGAAGAGGACCCGACACCACGTCAGCGAGCTTTCTTCAAAATGGCAGACAAAACAATGGCAAAAGTGGCGTCCGTTATAGCGAATATTTTCGAAAACCTTTCAGACGGAGAACTTGATGACAGAGATGTCCAAGAGTACATGAACGAAATCGAAAGCATCATACGTGCACGGTTCGCAGGAGCAACCAGAACTCGCTTCCATCTAGACAAAGTAGAAGAAGAACAAATGACAACAGAAATGGGCAATCAAATGTCAGACAAAACTGAAGAAGAACCAATAGATTCAGCAATTACCAGAATGACAGGAGACACGAGAGAAAATCCAAACAGAAACTCAGCATGGGATAATGGATACTAATATGGAAACAAAATATCCAAGCAAAGAAGAAATCCTGGCAGACTTGTATATTCCACCAGAAAATGAATACATTGCAGTTCGCAAATGGAAACGGACATTCTACAACAAACAATGGAAATCATTGGCATTAGAACAAAAAATGGAAGCACTAAAAGAACTTATTGGAAACATCTGTGAAGCACGCCATATCCCACGTAACCAATGGCCAGTGCCGGTCGTATCAGAACATCCATGGGGATACACACACCAAATAAGAATGATAACGATGGGACTAGATACCCCATCAGTTATTTCAACCTTACACGAACTCGGTCACTACCTACACTTCTCTGCCTATCTCCCCGGAGAAGAATCAATGACTGAATTTGTGGCATGCCGCTATGCTGTGGGAATCTTCAAAACCTGTTTTCCTAAAAGCTACGCAAAACTAACATGGTCAGAACACACGCTCGTCGTTCCAAACGACGGTTCGAACAAGCAGTAGACAAAAGATCAGACGAAGAAAGAACAAAAGAAGCAGACAAAATCATCAAAAACCTTATGGCATCAGAAAACAGTGCCATAAAAAGCACAAACGAAAAATTCAGAAACTCAGGATGGTTCAACAACGAAGACGGACCACCCATAACAGAGACACAAAGAATTGCATTCGAAGAAACACAAAAAGAAACACAAAGAATTCTCGAAGAAACGTTGACAGTATGCGAAGACTGCCTAAGAATAATGGAACTACAAGGAAACCATCATTGGCGTGAAACAGAATGCGACATATGTGGTGAAAATGAATTCTGCTGCACCTTCAATCCCGAAGATACAATCCAAGTAGGAGATGTATACGAAGACGAACCAGACATCTCAGACATTCCGTTCGACAATGAAGAACTGAAAGGAATAACACTACACTGCAACACATGCGACCTAACAACTGATCCAAAAATATTCGCAGCAGGAGAATTATGCCCGAAAGAAGACTGCCAGGGCAGATTCATTTTCCCAGAAAAGTACATGTTCTGCCCAACATGCCACGAAAACTGGAACGATGTGATCATAGGAATTAGAAAAGGATGTGAAAAATGCAGAAAAGAAATATTCGGAGAAAAAACAAATGGTAAAACCGAGAAAGTGTGTAACCGTTGCTTCGAGCCTTGGGCGGAGCCTGCTGAAAGTACCACTTGTTCTAAGTGCAATCTAGGTGGTGCCGTATCTTACCGCATGATCACAGCACCCCCACCTGACGTAGCGCCCTTACACTCCGCAAAGCCGTTCATAATCCCAGAAAGAAGAATCTGGGTTCCCGATTATAATGGCCCAAGAGCACCGAATGGAAAGGTAAAACTAGTCCAAAAAGGAAAGGAAACCAATCCAAACAAAGAAGAAGACACAGATTCCGCCCTCTATGGAGTTATGAGCTAATATTACAAGAATGACAAATGCAGAACGCGTTGCGACATATATTGCAAAATACGGAATTAGCGGTATACTGATACATTCAGTACCACGCACACCGTTCTGGCTTATATGTCAAAAAATCTCTAGAAACAATTGGACTATTAGCCTAGCAGATCCGCTAAAGACGAAAAGACGCCTCGTCAGCAAAAATATCACAGACGATGAGCATGTGATATTATACAATCAGCTCATCACATTAGAAGTATCAAATCGAATGAGAGACGCACTCCGCACGTATCACAAACGAGTTGGTAATAGAAATAATAAAATCAATATAATATGTCCTACACAGATACAGTCAAAGCAGCCAAACTCGCAGCACGGGACGTCCTTCGTGCAGCACAGATCGAACGCCGCCTCGAAACGATCCACAGTCTCAACATCAGCCTCAAAAACGCCGACAAAGAGATTGAGGAAATCCGCAAATACGCCTCGGACAACCTCATCGAAGCAAACGCTCTCGCAGAAGGTCTCTCCTACAAGGCAGCACGCGTAGAATCCGCGACCAAACAACAGGAAAATGCCAACAAACAGATTGAAGGCATTGAAAAGGAGAAGGAGGCCACTCAAAAACAGCTCGAAACCGTCAACACCGAAATTGCCGAAATCGAGTCTGGTAAAAAGAAAGTCGACTTCGAACCCATGGTCAAACTGGCCAAAGAGTTCGTAAAGGAACGCTACCAGGAAGCCTTCGTTGCTGGTGAATACGACGCTGAGGCAAAAAAGGCGGACAAGTCAAACAACTAGCCAATTTTAGTTCTTTCAAAATAGACCTCATTTCCAATGAGGCTTACATAAAAAGACCTGTCATTATCCAAAAACACTGATATGACAGGTCGGGCTGAAAAGCACATAGTCATAACAGGACTCGTTGGAATACCCCTTAATTGCGGTCAATGGCCAGATATATTAATGAGAATCGGCCCCTCATGCTTTGTCGTATCACCGCAACGATAGCCAAATAACAATGGCTCCAAACGACAGAACTCACCCCACGCCATTTGTGGGGTGAGTGTTGGTATCTTGAGGCTGTGACCTCATCCGTCCTAACGGGAGTGCGTCGTAGAATAGCATTCAGAAATTAGGAATGACTGAATGCTCAATCGACATCTGCAGGTCAAACCCTGTAACCAACACTTACTCCATAATAAAATAACATGCCATTACTACTCGTACTAGATGCATCAACGGGAATCTCATACATACTAAACATTCCATCAACAGGACTAAACATAGACGAAACAGAAGAATACATAGAACAAACGCTTGACATAAACATAAACGACTGTCAGTGGATGCTTACAAATAAAATCATAGACAAAAGAGTTGTAAAGCCCCCACAAAACCTAATGAAACCCTAAATAAAAGTTATAAAAAGCCCCAAAGTCTAAGTACCTTCGGGGCTTTTTTAATGCTCATTCCGATAAGACATCCTAGAAAGACTAAATAGTGAGTTACAAAAAATGACTTTTTAAAATATTATGTCACCCCCGAAAAAATTTCTTCATAGGCGGCATCGAACTTATCTTTATTCCACCCGACCAAAACGTAATCTCCAATAACAATCACTGGAACAGAAGATCCCCCAGATATTTTTCTTAATTCAGAAATTTTTTCTAAATTACCGACAACGTTAATTTCTTCGAAGGAAACTCCTTTCTCAGCAAAATAACCTTTTGCCTCATGGCAAAAATGGCACGCAGGCGTACTATAAATTTTTATTGTCCTGTCTTGCATGAAGGGTTCTGACACGTGGTTTGAAATACCGGAGTACCGCCAGCACTAGGAGTCTGATACCACTGAGGGGAAAATTGCTGGTGAAGACAGTGCCAACAATGAGGACAATGTTTGCAGCAACAACAACAGTGTATTTGCTGATTACAGGAACACATCCTGGGCGGAACAGTGCCGCCCCAAATTACGACACCGATATATCCGCCGCAAACACCACAAATTTGATTCATGTCTTTATTCTAGCACGATATGCATTATTTGCACGGTCACGGCGGGCATTCATCCTACAATCGAAGCATCTGTAGGGCTTGCTGTTCCTAAAAAAGGTGCGCGAAATGGCAATTCCACAAGTAGAACACGCGGAGATAAAATGTGACGTAATTGCAAGGCCTTTTTCAATCATTACTGAACTATACAGTAAGTTACGAAAAATGGACCGCACGGCTGTGGATAAGTCAAGATTTGACAGACTTACTCCTTTTGTGTTCTAATGCTCGCTGACGTCTCTTTTCAGTACGGCAGGAAAAACAGGAGGCTTTTTTATTGCTATTTCCTCTTACAGTCCGAAGAACAACACACCCACAGGAGGAACAGTGAGCCTCCTTATATAAGGATTTTTCCTTATCTGCAAAGCACTTAATTCCTGTTAAATAACTATTGTGAAGCGTCAAATTCTGCAACTGCCTTGCTAGCGGTTTCGAGATTTTCATTATAAGTTTTTACTATACTTTGTTAAACTCTGCAACATTATCAATACAGCGCTCAACAGATGATTTTATATCATGCTCCCAAAATCGATAAACAATCAGGCCTCCCTTACGAAGGGCGAGATCTTGTTTTGCATCCCTCTCACGACGACCAAGATACTTATTGGGAAAGTGGTCTGGGCAGTTGTGGTAATAGCATCCATCGGCCTGAATAACAACCTTTTTGTCGTCTACATAAAAGTCTACCCTAGCGACCTTACATAAGGACACCTGCTTCTCATATTTAATTCCCCTGCCATCTAATGCCTTGGATAAAAGTAGCTCAATCTTAGTATCCTTAAAAACCGAGTTAGGGCGGGCAAGATGAGATAATCCAATCTTCATCCGATGTTCCTTTGTAAATTTTTTCCCAACTTTAATCGCCCTCATTTTTTCTATTGTCTGAGGCTTGTGTCGCTTACCTTTATTCCATGGAATACGTCCAGCATTTACAATCCTCGCTAGTTCAACCGCTTTTCGGCTCGGAAGATATCCAACCTTTGCCTTTCTCATATTCTCGATTCGGAAATGAGAAAACTTCTTACCCCGAAGAGCGTTTGAAATCTTGTTACGATGTTCTACAGAAAATTTGGTTCCAATAACTGTTGGCATAATGATATTATATTACATTGCATCGAATTCTTTCACCGACTCGCTGGCAGATTTTTCATTCTGGTCGGCTTGCCTAGTTGCCTCCTCGGAATAATAATACCGACAAAACTGGTAGTCGAAAAGAGCACTGGCAGAAATACCCGTCTTTCGATTCTTAACAAGCCACATCCTGGCACGTGCTGTCGGCAATCCAAGACTGTCCTTCTGTCGCTCTATAAAGAAAACAGTATCAGCCTCCTGATAAATACCAGAAGCATCCTTAATGTCTTCTAATTCTGGGTTTTTTCCAACACTCTTCTTAACATGAACTGGCAACATAATTATTAGACCGTATTTGACAGCAAGCCTTTTTAATGCTCTAGTGGTATGTGTTGTTGCATCTGCGGCATTGGCATAATTCCCCCTAGGGGCACGAAGAAAACCGAGGTGATCTATAACGACTACACGAACACCCTTTTCCTTAATTCCCTTCTCGATCATTTCAGCAACCCACTCGCTGTCTCCAGACTCATTGAACGTAGGAAGATAAATCGGCGTAGAAGAATCTGCGCCCATATTCTGAAACTTACCCCACAAAGGCTTTGCAAGAACTTCGTACGAAAACCAGAGAGAGGGCAGTGGTTCCTGTTTTTCCTTCCCACCAACGGCCAGGGTGACTGACCAGTCTTGTATTAACGTTGTTTTACCGTGGCCAGACTTACCTGCAACAACGATTAAATCTCCTGGGGAGAACCCGCCAAGAAGAGCCTCGTCAAAAGGCTTCATATCAGTGTGGAAAGATATATCAGAATTAATTGACTGCCTCTTCGCAACTTCTTCCGCATGAAGAATTTCTGCGGGTACGTAAGCAGGATCATCTGCCAACTCTGCTACGTGTTGTATCTTTGCAGGGGCATGAGCGCCCTTCATGAGTTGCGATTTTTTAGGATCCTCAGGGCCAAATTCGGTAAACCTAGGCTTAGAAGTAGTGGGGGGGTGTTCTGAAACGAATTTCATTGCGGAATTAAACAGCACTTTTACTTCCTGATCAGAAAGAGGCGGTTTGTAGCTTGCGTTGATGGCAGTAACCATTTGCCAAGCAGTAATCTGGTCATGTTTGCTAATTAACGATACGGCCAGTTTGTGCAATGATTCGTTTCTACCACCCTCTGATACGTTCATCATGGCAGTTATGTCCAAGGGTTGGAATTTCTGACCCGAGGAATTTGGAACTGAAAAAATGCCCCCGGAAGAATCACGTAAAACAGGGGGTTTTTGCCCTAGGAGGGCTTCTTTTGTAGAAGGTGACATCTTCGCCACGGGTACGTCTTTTAGGACGCTGTAGGTACCTTTTTGGCTGATAGAGGGGGCCGCTACCACGTATCCACCCAATGACCGTACATCTGTTAATTCCAGAATACGTGCCCCGGTTTTAAAGTCTGGGTCATATTGGAAGAAAAAATGCCTACCACCACCACCGGTTTTTACTGTGAAGGTTTCGTCCTTTACAACATCGAAGTTTCCACCCTGCTCAACATCAATCACGGTTAGGTTTGATACGGGGCCAGTTACGATACCAACAAGTGCCTTCGGATGATTCTCCCACCATTTTACGATCTCCTCCAATGATGCGCGTCTATCCTGAAATTCCTTCCATGATAATAGCGGTATCTTGTCGGGACCAACTGGTATAACCGAATATCCCTTCTGATGATATGAAATTGCTGCTTCTAGTGGTGTCATATATTTTCAGTTTTACGAAAGTCATGTTGAGGAAATTCGACCCTAGTAAATCTATCTAGACGGGATGCCACTCGAACCCCAAAAACAGCTTCCCGTTGATCTTGTGGAACGTTAGTCGTAATAATGATCGGATCGTGGGTTGCTAAGCGGGTGTCCAGAATAGAATAAAGTTTTTCTGTCTCAAACTCAGAAAGCTTGCCCGCCCCTATGTCGTCGATGATAACCAACCCCGGCCAATCTCCATCGTCATTGTTTATTCTATCCCACGTAGATCCCAGTTCCGAGAACGTACCTGTGGAAAACTCAGTCCTCAGTTTCTGAACCAAGTCTGGATAATGCTCAAACATAACCATTCGTTCCGGGTCGTTGTTCAAAACCATGTTCATGCCCGCATAGGCGGAATACGTCTTCCCAGAACCGACAACTCCCTCAAATAGTAAGGCACGATTTCCACCAATGTCAAATAGACTTCTGGTTAGAAGTTCAAGCTGATCACCAAAATATCCGAAGTTCACGAAATCTGCATCAACATAGTCTTCTGGAATTTTTCTATCGAATTCTGACTTTGCGTCAAGACGTCGCTTTAAGACAACGGCAGCGAGTGTCTCCGGGTCTCTTTCTGGATACAGTGCCTGAATAGTCTTAAACTGCTCCTCTGGGGAGCGTAAGTGATATGTCTTTTTATTTTTTGGATTCATCGTCATACATTTCTTGCTCTGTTTTATATGGTTTAAGTCCTTGGGCGCGACGTTTCTCATTTGTTCTCACCATTTTTCCCCAATCGTCAGCGGCCTTTGTAGGAATCTCTTTTTTGTAAGGTTGTTTCATCATTTCGATTCTTGAGCGAGGCTTCTTTAGAAAAGACTCAATTTTTGCAAGCTTATAGGTGCAAAATTCATATACCGTACCTACAGAGGGCCTGTACTCCTGACCCTCTGTAGCCGCATAAGCTTCAACAAGCTCTTTTATCTGCTCATGGCTGTACCTATTGAGCAACGCAAAAACCGCTTCCCTGGTTGGGAGCTTACTATACGCATTCGACTTCCCAACAAAATCGCCGGGGACTATTATATTAAAGAGCGCAATGGTTTTATTAAGGGGATTCTTACCCTGATCCGTAATAGTTATATTATTCTTATTATTAGTAATGTTACTACTATGTTCCTCGTAGGAGTAATCGCGATTACTTATAGGAGTAATCGACGATTCCTCCTCAGAGTAATCGACGTATTCGTCCTCTGCGCTCGATTCCTTATAGGAGTAATCGACGCTAAAGTCTATCAACGGGATAATCTCATGCCTATTTTTCTTCTGCGGGTCCTTGAAGGTCCTTTTTATGTACCCTCCCCTCTCCAGCTCAGAAAGACTGTTAGCAACGGTCTGGGGCGTGCACTTTAGAAGCCTTGAAAGAGTTGCGTTGGACGCGAAGCATTTTTGGGAAGTCATTTTAGACATCCAATATATCATTCCATAAAGTTTTTCTCCAACCGCTGTAATGTTTTTGTCCGAAAGAAGTATTCCTGGAACAAGTATGTATGGAGGAACTCCCATGTCTTTTTTCATATCAAGCCATCATACACCCCATATACATTTTGTCAATGTACATGTGTGGATAACTATTGTGTAACTTTCTTGTTGCGGCGGTAGGAGTCGAACCTACTTTTCCAACTTTATGAGCGTCGTGAGACACCGGCCTCCCGAACCGCGAATTCTATCGTATGACCCTAAATGATGATGTCTAGATTTACTTTCCCGCTGCTCGCTTGTCGAGTCCCTTCTCGGCGAGCAAGGCGGCGAGATCTTCAACGTGAAGACAGTCGCACATACACGCGCCCGCATCCGTAGGTTGTACAACAGCAATGTTACCATTGCAAAACTCATTACCCGTAGTCGCACTGTGAAGCACGCCAAAAGCAATGACCTTACCGCCTTCTAACTTAACGACCTTATCTCCGTTCTTCGCCTCTCTACCATTTCGATAGTGCATAAAAAAATAGGTTTTATTTTCTAATGGCTACATTGTAGCACGGAAAACTAAAAAGTCCTCTGATGCGGATTTTTGGCCCAATTCGCCACCTCGGCCTTTAGGGCACGCATGTTGGTCACAAAAAGCTGCGGTTCAACCATCAACATGGACTGCATGTATTTCTGCCTTGCCTCCTTAAGATTTTGACTCTCTTCAAATTTAAAATAGCCGATAGGTTCCCTCTTGGACCCCTCAAATTGCATGTCAGTTCCCTCCAATCGAAACTTCAAAGTCATTAACGTTGCTGCAAGTGCAAGATCGCGTGTTGAAAAAACATTTTCTTCTGTCATATAGTTTATACTAATTTATTAATACTATAAGCCAATCATATATGAGTATTATACACTACGTAGTTATCCACAGGCCGGTGCTTGACAAATAGTTAGTGGGGTGTATACTTACCACTCGTCGGCAAGGACATTTTCCCGAAAAGGGATCATGGTGTGGGTGACCGAGGATTCGTTCTCGGTCGCTTGCAGGTCATAAGTTTTGTGTCTTGCAAGCGACTTGGAAACATTTCGCATGGTGTACGTCGGACGAGGCTTTGGCACGGTACAGGCTCATGAAACCTTATTCCGTGATGGGTGGCGAGCGGACAGTACATCATTATAAGATAAAAATAAATTATGTCAACAGTAGCACAAAGAGTTAATGAGGCGTTTTCAAAAAACAAATCAAAATTGACTGAGAGAGAGCAAGAAATCGTTGCCCGTTATTACGGTATAGGAGGAGAGCTACGATGGACCCTGCAGGAATTGGGTAACAAATTGGGCGTAACAAAGGAAAGGGTGCGACAAATAAAGGCTGCCGCTTTAATAAAAATAGATGCAATACTATAGGATATGAAAAGAAATAAAAGATTCTGGGAAGTAAGGTATGCCATCAATGGTTTTGAGTTTGATGTTTTGCGCGCTTTCTTCACAACCAAAAAAACGGAGGGGGGATTTTCGCGCCAATGACTATATGAAAAAACTCCTTAAGACTCCAAAGTATAAGGGAAAAGAGGAGGCGTTGTGGGTGGAGGAAGGCCCAGACGAAGTCTGCATTTGGATGTAAAATTAATAAATAATATAAGAATATGGATAGATTATTTCGTTTTTTAGGTTTAGCAAAAGGAAAAATACCCAAGAAGGCGGACCGGGTATCGGACGAAACTTTGGACAGGGCACTAAAAGGAATAGTGGATTTCGTTGAAAATTCTGAGCCAACAACGAACCCGCAGATAACACCAAAAAGCCTCGACAGAATTATGGCAGATGCACATCTTGCAGTAAGACGAGAACAGGCCAGGTTAATGCGAGAGACAGAATGGTACGCCTCAACAATGCGGCAGGCACCGGAACCAGCAACTACACAAGGACCGGACTCTTCTTATGCGACTTATACGAGCAATACACCATCATACAGAACTGATTCAGAAATTCTTCGAGACGACGCCAGCAGGGTTAAGTGGGCATATGCTAACGCTGGCCATGTCAAAGAGGCTGCACCGGAAGAATACGTCGCAGGACGAGGATCTGCAGAAGACGGAATTCCTGTATTCTTGGGAAGACAGGTCGGTAGAAAGGAGAGAAAGTTCTTTTCCAAAACAGCAGAATGTCCCGAATGCGGCAACGGGTTCATGATAGGCGACAGGGACACGGGCGAAATTTCCTGCCCAGGATGTAAGCACGAGTTTATACCGGACCGGGAAGATAGTGAGGTCGATGTCGGGTATGCTACTGGCCCATCATCTATAGGCGTTCAAAATACTGGAAGTGTTTCTGGTAGTACGACCACCCCTGGATACATGGGTGCGTTTGGCATTGGCGTTGGTGGTGGTGGTGGTGGCGTTGGTGGAATAACAGCGTCGCAGATAGCAATAGCAGAAGTCAATTCAAGCCATCAGAGTAATCAGCCTCAATACGGTATTTGGCCCGAAGAGTCGGATTCCGATAGAATTATACACAATGAGGGGTCAAACTAAACATGAAACTAAAAAACCCAAACATAGATTTAACGCCAAATCTCGTAGCATCAATGGCTAACCATCCAAGGAAACGAGGTAGGTATTCTGCCTCCGAGCTGTTCTTTATCTTCTACGGTGTTGGGAGACTGAGAACAACACCTGAAAAATGGCTCAAACCAACGGACAAAGAGCTAGACGCAATGTTCAAAATGTGGGACGGTAACGTAATTCACCACGCTGTGCAAGAATTACTTCGTCGAGGATATAAGGAGGAAAAAAGGGAGTACAAATGTGACTTCGGTGGTATATTAGTAGCAAAGGCAGATTATTTACCCGATGAAAGGGATGGGGTTCCAGAGGAGGACGAAGTGTGGGAATTTAAGTCGTCTGAGAAATTAATGGAAAAGGCAAAAGAATGGCATATATATCAAACGAAACTTTACTGTTCAATGTTTGGGAAAAGGGTCGGAAAAATCTTTCAACCGGTGCGTAAGGGTAATAAAACAATTCACCTTAAATTAATCGGCACTGTTGCTAGAGACGATGAATGGTTTTTAGAAGAAATAGCAAAGCTATACGATTTCCATATGCGTGTTGAAGAGCTTTGCGAATTAAAAAATAAATAATATGAAACATATTTTCGCCAGAATTATCCTTGCTGTATTCTTTTTTTCGTTTGGATTTATGATTGGATTACTTCCGCCGATGCAGATTATCGGGCTTATGTTGTCAGGCGGTTTCGTGTGGGGATTGCTATGGGCAGCACTCAACGCCGATTAAATATGAACGAAATAAACTGGTGCGATTGTTGCAGGACCCCTATTGAAGATTGGAAAAATACTCCATGCTTCATTCCACAACCCGACAAGGGCTATGGGCCACACCCAAGACCGGATTACTGGGGCAAGGACCATATTCGCACGTATATTCAAAACAACGGCAAATGTATTGCAAAAGATTGCAAAGAGGACGGTTTTCCATACTGTAAGGGCCACGATTCTCCATAAAAGTTATCCACACATATGTCCTTGACAAAACGTTAGTAGGGTGTATACTTAACATGTATGAGAAAAACTAAAGGTTCGAAGAGAGAGCAAAGGAAGGCAAGACGTTATAAAATAGAAGCTGGTATGATATTAACGCCAGATAAGGAGGAGGTCGTACTTAATATAGTCGAAGTAAAATAAAAAAGCATATGAGTCATGAAGAAAACACCAAGTTTTTAGAGGAGCAGCAGCAGAGGGCAGAGCAGGCAGTCGTCGAAAATGACGCGCAAGCTTTATCAGATGTATATCTTGTGTTAGAGGAAAACGGCTTTGAGAAAGAGGCTGAAGAGCTTAGAAACCAATTTGGAATCCTTTCAGAATAACTATGACCATACACCTAGAGTGCGATTATTGCGGAGAACGTACAAGCGATGTTGCGTACCGCCCAGATCCGTATATGCAAGACGTTGGGAATGACCCAGACGCAATGCATACGGCATGTGACGCATGTAATCAAGAGAGGGCGAACGACATATGAAAACATTTATGAGCGTCTCCCTCGGAGTCATTATCCCAATTCTCGGATTGGGTTATGTCATGTTCGCGGCATATGTCTACCAAGTCATACAAACACGAGTTTTCTGGTGTGCGATATGAAAATAACAGCTGAAAAGAGTAAATACCACCGTTTTAGCGTTGCATACGATTATGCGCCTGACCGCGTGGAATTTTGCCGTACTCTAAAGGAGTCTTTCGGCTGGCAGCGCTTCTCTTATGAAGGAGAATCAAGGCGCTGGGTGTTTTCAGAACCTCTATTTGTTAGGTTGTTTCAAGAGCAATACCCTAATATCGGAATTGATAGAGAGGTCCTAAACATAATAGAGAAAGAGGACTTATATGCGCGCGAGGCATCCCGCCGTACGATTGAAATCGATTCAATCAAGGAGAAAAAGGACACTGAGTTCGATGTCAAGGGCATAAAGGGGAAATTGTACCCGTATCAAAAAGTGGGGGTAGAATTTTTAAACGCGTCTGGGGGCAGGGCCATCATTGCAGATGAAATGGGTCTTGGGAAAACCGTTCAGGCTCTTGCCTATGTTAAGCATCGAAAATTCGAAAGAACCCTAGTTATAGCGCCAGCCTCAGTAAAATTCGTTTGGGAGGCAGAAGCTAAAAAGTGGACTGGAGTATCTACCTTTGTAATCCAGCCAAAGACAAAATTACACGAGATAAGTTCCGACATTCAGCTTTGGGTAATAAATTACGACGTATTGAAAAAGTTTCTACCAGAATTAACAAAAATCAGATTTGACTGCGTAATAGCAGACGAATGCCATCTGGTCAAGTCCCCGACGGCAATGCGCACTAAAGCATTCCGGCAACTGGCGAGTAAGGTGAGGTCTGTAATAATGCTTACCGGGACCCCGCTCCTTTCAAGGCCAGTAGAAATGTTCACTTTATTGAACGCAATAGACCAAAAATCTTGGCGTAATTACTACGAATACACGAGGAGGTATTGCAGCGGGCATCAAACAAGGTGGGGATACGACGTGTCCGGAGCCTCCCACATAGAAGAACTCCGAGAAAAGATCGGGCGCTATTTTCTGCGTCGTCGGAAGGATGAGGTTTTGTTGGATCTCCCGGAAAAGAACAGGATAAATATTCCTGTCGAACTCTCAAAAGAAATTTCGATAGAATACGACACTGCGGAAAGAGACTTGGGTAGATATCTTAGGGAGCACGAAGGAAAACAACCGGCAGCAATAGCAAAGACACTACAGGCAGAAAAATTGGCAAAACTGAATGTTCTAAGGCAGCTCTGTGCCCTTGGGAAGATAGATGCGGCCTACGAAATTATAGATTCAATTATTGAGTCCGGTGAAAAGGTCATCGTGTTCTCCTCCTTTGTTGGTCCGCTAGAACAAATGTTAGAATATTACAAGGATAAAGCGGTAATCCTTACCGGCCAAACATCGATTGAGGATAGAGGGCCTATCGTGAGTCGTTTCCAAACAGATCCTGACATTAAAATATTCCTCGGAGGCATAAAGAGCGCGGGCGTGGGCATAACGCTAACTGCAGCATCTAACGTTTTATTTTTGGATATGTCTTGGAACCCTGCAGACCACACCCAGGCTGAGTCAAGGGCGCACAGAATAGGGCAAAGGAACTCTGTAAACGTTTATCAACTAACGGCCAAAAATACCATTGATGAAAAGATGGCCGAAATTCTAGAACATAAGCAGATTATTTTTGATCGTCTTATTGAGGGTGAGTTACATGTCGAAAACGAAAAAGATACTATGGATGCTGTATTAATGGACATAGCAAAGAAATAATATGAATGTACTCGAACTGTTTGCGGGGAGCCGGTCAATCGGGAAGGAAGCTGAGAAATTGGGAATGAAGGTCTTTTCTTCCGACATAGAACAATTCGGGAAAATAGACTACGTGGTTGATATCCTTAAATTTGATTACAAAAATGTCGCATTTATTCCAGATATAATTTGGGCATCTCCACCGTGCACTGGATTTAGTGTAGCGTCCATAGGGACACATTGGGGAGGAGGACATCGTGCGTACGAACCTAAGACAGAAACCGCAAGGCTTGGTATTGCTCTTGTCAAACAGACAATTAAAATAATCAATCACTACAGGAAGCTTAACCCAAAACTTATTTACTACATAGAAAACCCTCGTGGAGTATTAAGAAAGCTTGGTCTATTGGACGGCGTTCCATTTCACCACACAATATCTTATTGTCAATATGGCGACGAAAGAATGAAGCCAACGGATATTTGGACAAATAACCCTGCATGGAAGCCAAGAAAAATGTGCAAAAACGGTGACCCATGTCACGTTGCTGCACCGCGTGGAAGTAAGACAGGCACACAGGGTAGAAATGGTTCGTTTGAGCGTTCAAAGATTCCGCCAAGACTTTGTCGGGAAGTTATCCACAGTCTAGGTATTGACAAATAGTAGTAGGGGTGTATACTTGAGAAATCAAAACCGTTGGATAGACCAGACAACATAAGTTGTACATCCATCGAGATATAAAACGGTCATTATTATGAGTTACTATAAGTTAAAGGAAAAAATATGAGCGATAAATTCTATACAGTCCTCAAGCCAACATATGCTTTCGAGGCAGGCGCAATACTAAAGAAGGACGGGGACAGTTATAAGGCAGTGTCAGACATTTGGAACACCGAGGCCGCAGAAGGCCATTCTCCATCTATCACAGCACGATACGTCGAGCATGTGAGCAACAAGGAGTGGTTCCAGCGCGTATATGCTGTTAATCTCTTGACCAAGACGGTCTACAAGATCAAGGCAGAGGCATTGGAGTTGATGAATAAGGAGTACAAAGGGTAACAAGAAGGTAAGTTATGGCGATTTGGAGGTGCACAGTTTGCGGGTGCAATGAATTAATCTTGCTCTATGCATGTATGCATCTCCAAACTTGTCAAACGGTCGTAGAAATTAGATGTGATAAACATATCGATGGTTATGAAGAAATTACTGGCCGTGGGAGATGTTCACGGAACGTCTTACTGGAAACAAATCGTAAAGAATGCTAAGAAGGACACGATCATCGTATTCATCGGTGACTATTTCGATTCATTCGACATAGGAGGAGATGAGCAGATCGCAAACTTCAAGGAAATTCTAGCGTTCAAGAAAAAGAATCCTGAGCGAGTAATTTTACTCATTGGAAACCATGAGGTACATTACATTTCCTCATTGAACCAGAGGTATTCCGGGTATCAGTTGGGCAAGGCAAGGGAGATCGGACAACTTCTTGCGCCACTTATTCGGAGGGGAACACTTGTTGCTTGCTATCAAAACAATAGGTTTCTGTTTACTCACGCAGGTGTCTCAAAAACCTGGTTTAAGACCGTCGGCATCGATGAAAATGACAAGAGGCCACTTTCGTCGATTATAAACGACCTATTCCACGAGAACACGGAGGCGTTTGGTTTCAACTCGATTGACCGGACCGGTTACGGGGACAGCGTCTATCAGGGACCATTATGGATTAGGCCAGAACCCCTGCTTTCTGACGCAATCAAAGGATACGTGCAGGTCGTGGGGCACACGCATGTTGACAAAATCAACTGCGAGAAAGATGTAATTTTTATCGACACTATGGGAAGATCTAGGGAATACCTGGAAATAACCACAAGTGGTAACCCAGTAATAAAAACGTATGAAAATATTTGTAGATGATATCAGAGCGGTTCCTGACGACTCCTGGCATCTTGCCAAGTCTGCAACTGCGGCCATACGTGCAATTGCTCGGTTCGACTTCGATGAAATTAGTCTAGACCACGACATCTCTCATCAGGTGTCGATAGGTAACACTCCTGGAAGGCCATTCCCCTGCGAGGAGACCTTCCAGGCAGTTGCCTACTTCATTGGGGAAAAGTACGGGATTCACAACGGGTCTTCCGTAGAGGGAAGAGTTCCAAAACTTTATGTCCACTCGTCTAACCCGGTGGGAGCCACGGAGATTGTTGACATATTGAAAGGATACGGACTCACTGCGAAATCTACACTAGGAAAGGCCGCAAACAGACTGGAATTAGAAGTCTAACATCACGACTACTGTGATATTATGAACGACATGAGCGAACTACTCCATAAAATCCAGCGAAAGGCTTTTGAACCAAAGATATATTCTTTGGTTGTTCGGGCCAACAGAATAGCCATCCTACATATGGGCATATATTACTCACTCGACGAAGCCTTTGCGGCTGTTAAGCTGAGGGCGATAGAAGAAACGAAGTCAAAAGACGACACCAGACTTATTCTAGAACTTCTAATGTGGGAAATAATGCCGGTAAACTCAGTACTCCTTGGTTTCTTTGGAAATTTCCAGGAACAAACTGTTTCCCTAGACCAGCTACCGCTTGCAGAGCCCTTGCCAGCAACTCTAACCGCAACAGAATACGCAAAGCAGGTGTACGGGATGAAAAACGAGCTCATGAAACGGATTATAGAGGGTAAGGATGTTGCCGCACTTGACGAAGCCAAGTCTATATTGTCTAAAAGTGAACTAAAATTAATCCGTGATAAGATAACAATAGATGAAAAAAAAGACGACCTTGTTCCCTAAAAAGATTCTTGTCACCGGAGGATTGGCTGGTGTAAAATAATATGGTATGATAAAGGAGACGAAGGCTGAAAAACGAGATCGAATACGTCGTAACCGCTCAAAAATGACGGTACACGGACGGTCTATATTTACTGTTTTACGAGTTAATATTAAAAAATCTAAAGAAGCAAGGGGAGAATATGATACATCCAATTGAAAAAAGACCTAAGCGTGCGGGTGTGTGGAACATCCGCAATTTGGTTATTGAAAAGATTGGTCCTGTTATAGATGAATACGTGGATTGGTACGCGGAAAACGGTGTTTCGCTCCCGGAGTGCTATGCTTTAGACCCATCAGGATGGACAGAGGTCTTACGTAAAATTCAAAGAGCATTTAACCTTGCGTCCATTGAAAACGAGGATTACGGTGAATTCTTCGAGGCGAAAAAGATAGTCGACGAGACTCAGCGAATGACTGCCATCAACGCATTACAGGACGATATCTACTGGGGGTTTAGATTGTACGGAAAACACCTTAATGACCTTTTTGATCGATATGGACCAGAACAATCTAGATAATTTAATAGCTTACCTTGAGGAACATGAAATTTCTCAAGACGTGATAGACTCGATTGTCGAGATGGCCAACAAATCTAAGAAAACTTATCCACAGGTAGAAAAAACTACATTGCAGGAAGATGTCATAATCAGGTCTCGTATAGATAATGAGCCGGATTGGAGGATTCGTGCAAGGCTAGCAGCACAACTAATATCAAATCATCTATGAGCAAAAATATGAAAGAGGAAGATGGGCTGGACGAAGACGATCAGCCAACGATTGAAGATGCGCTCAAAAAACTTCGAAAACAATATGGAGACGGCGCTGTTCTTTATGAGGACAGTCTTCCAGAAAGAGTAGAAACAGTTCCATCAGGATCCTTTGCCTTAGACTATGTGTTAGGGCACGGTCTCCCTCGTGGCCGAATCATAGAGATTTTCGGCCAGGAAAGCTCCGGAAAGAGCACGCTGTGTGCCTTTATTCTCGCGCAGGTCCAAAAAAGAGGTGGTAAGTGTGTGTACATCGATGCCGAACAAGCGTTCGACGCTGACTACGCGGGAAAGATTGGTGTAGACACAAGCAAGCTGTATCTTGCACAGACAGGGACGCTTGAGGAGGCTATGGATACAGTTAAGGCCTTTGTCACCACAAACCAGATAGATTTAATAATCATAGACTCGGTTGCCGCACTTACTCCAAGGTCTGAAGCAGAGGGAGAAGAAATGTTAAAAGAGACGATGGGCGTCCAGGCAAGACTGTTGGGAAAGGCAATGCGCATTCTTTCCCCGTTGATCGGGAAGTCAAAGACGATAGTTATTTTTATAAACCAGACCCGGGACAAAATTGGTATTGTCTATGGGAATCCGGAAACCACGCCCGGGGGGAAGGCCTTAAAGTTTTTTGCCAGTGTACGTCTCAATGTTCGAAAGGGGGAGAAATATCTTGGAAAAGACGGCGAACAAATAGGCAACGAAATAACGATTACGGCAGTGAAAAATAAGGTCGCCCCACCTTTCCGAAAACGATCAGTTGCACTTTACTATGGGACGGGCATCGACCTGACAGCGGACATATTTGACGAATCTGTGCAGCGTGATGTAATACAAAAGTCAGGGAACACATACTCATATTACGGGCAGAAACTTGGTGTAGGACGGGACGCTTCGTTGGCGACATTGAAAAAACCAGAAAATGTAAGCGTGCTTGAGTCTATTGGTAAGGACGTGGCTGACAAAATTTATGACAAAAAATAAGGTATTTATTTTTGGCGGTGGATTTATTGGTAAGGAGCTTCTCGCCGGAATAAATTCATATCTAAAGCGTGGGGGTATTTCGACATTCGAACCCGTGATCATTGAATCTAGAATCCATTCAATGAAAGATGCGGAAACAGTCCTAAGGGAAGCTGCCATTAAATACGGTGAACCATTTGCAATTATTAACGCAATGGGAAAAAAGGGATCTCCAAACGTAGACTGGTGCGAGGACAATAAGGAAGAGGTATACTTTGCCAACGTTATATTACCAACCTTTCTGGCGGAGACTGCATGGAAAAACAAACTAGCCTTCATCCATGTCTCAACTGGTTGTATTTTTGATGGCCCCGGACCATTTTTGCCGACAAGCGTTCCAAATTTTGAGGATTCGTATTATTCATATACGAAGGCACAGGTTGAGAGGGAACTTATAAAATTACAGGAAAAATTTCCGAACGTTATATTGGAGATGCATCGAATAAGAATGCCCTTTACAGGACGCGAAGAGTCAAGCAACCTAATTACAAAACTGATCAAGTATGGAACCGTCGTTAATGCCCTCAACTCGTTGACGTATATTCCCGACTATACCCAAATGACGGCGGAGAGATTGAATTCTATCTATAAAGTATTTTTGGATTGTCCGCAAGTGGGGGTAGGATACACAAAAATCATAAACGCAACAAACCCTGGAGCAATCATGCATAAAGATATTATAAATATGATCGAAGAAATATCGGGAATCAAATTAACAAAAACCTACATTACTTCGGGAGAACTAAACAAGTTGTGCCGAGCCCCGAGGACCAACTGCGTATTAATCGCATCGGTAGAAGGAATCCAGCGTCCCGTAGAATTAGCGCTGCATGATGCAATCACTCAATATTTTCAAAAAGTATGACCAAAAAAATAAAGAAATATACGGTAACGGTCATAGTATTGTCCTACAACAGGCCTAAGATGCTACGTGAAGCATTGGCAAGTATAAAGGACGCTGATGAGGTCATCTTAGTAGATGACGGATCAGATTTCGATGTCGTGGCTTTGGCCAAGGAATTTAAGTTCCGTCGATTTAGTCTGATCGGAGCACCGCCAATTCCTATAGAGCAGCGACTAAAAAAACAACGTTTACCGACATTGATAAACGAAGCCCTTAAGCAGGCCAGCGGGGACATCATTACCTACCTGTGTGATGACGATTTACTTGGTCCAGAATGGCCAGCAACGTTGAGAGGATTTTTTATGGTGCATGGAGAGAAATATCACTTCGTGAGGGGGCATTGTATCCGTTTCGAGTATTCAGAATCTGGGACCTTCGAGCAGCAGACAAAACATCTGCTGGTTTTTGCCGATTCCCCCCGTCAGGTTATCACTGGGAACTTCGCTCACTTGAGAAAATGTTTCAGCAAAGAAAAAATAAAATGGCATGAAGGAATTATGGTAGGACATGATACGGCATTCTTTGATCGTGTTGATAGGGTGCATGATACATGGACTATCCCACTGATTCCGGCCGTTGCTTGTTATCGTAGAATACACGATAAGATGTTAACTAACCACGTGTTTTATAATGCAGATAATTCTGTGACGATAGACGAATTTAGCGAAAGTGCAAAAAAGCTTTTGAGGGATAATAAATTTCTTGAATAATATGAAAAAGAAAATACAACTAAATCTCGGAAGCGGAATTATTGTTGCAAAGGGCTTCATCAATGTTGATAAATATTTAACACTAAAGGCAATTAAAAAGCTGCAGGCACAGGGGGTAAAAGATGCGGTTGTCCAACGTGGAAGCAGTTTTGTTCAGGCTGATATTTGCAAATTGCCATTCAAGGACAACTTTGCCGATTACGTGGAAACCATTGATACTGTGGAACATATTTCTTTCCGTAAGATTCAACCTGCGTTTAATGAAATTTTTCGTGTATTAAAGCCAGGCGGAAAAGCGAATATTATGACCACCAACTTTGATGCCCTAGCAAGGGAATGGACAACTGATATTTCTGGGAAGGAGCCTGGAACCATCAACATGCCGCAGTATTTAGACCTTATGGAGGTAATTTATGGCAACCAAATACACGCTGGCGAGTTTCATTGTATTCCTTTTAACCCTTATTTCCTGGGATATTTGTTACAACAGGCCGGGTTTAAGATATCTAAAATTAAGATGACAATTTTTCCTAGGGGAAGTCGAATTCCTGCCAACAAAATGAAAACACAAACATGGGACAAAAATGCACTTACCAGAGCAGAGATGATTCTCGTAGAAGCAACAAAATAATATGAAAAAAATAGTACTATTTAAGCCGTATATGTCGTGGAAGGCTAGGTTTTATGCTCTACGAGTTCTAATGGGTGACATGATTGGAGAAGGGCCGGTTGTCAAGCAATTTGAGAAGGAGTTTTCTGAAAGGTTTAATTTACAAACATATGGGGTGGCCGTTAATTCCGGAACCAGTGCCCTGGAATTGGCATACCATTTGGCTGGTATTGGGCCAGGAACAGAGGTAATTACCACTGTTTTAACGTGTACCGCAACAAACATTCCATTGCTTCACACTGGATGCAAAATAGTCTTTTCTGACATAGACGAAGATTTGAACGTAAGCACCAAGGATATAAGACAAAAAATTACACCGCAGACGAGGGCTATTGTGTTTACACATTTTGGTGGAAACAACAGAGGGCTTGACGAATTGCTTCAAATATGCGATGAAAATAAAATCACTCTAATTGAAGATGCTGCGCAGGCGGTTGGCTCTAACTTTTGGGGAAGGGCGGATTTTACAGCTGTTTCCTTCCAGGCAATCAAGACGCTAACGTCTGTAGATGGCGGAATGCTTATATGCCGTCGAGAAGAAGATCGTCTTCGGGCAAGGAAACTTCGATGGTATGGATATGATAGAGACCTTAAGCATAAGACGGGTGATACTGACCTGATGGAGGCTGGTTGGAAAAAACATATGTCGGATGTTACGGCTGCAATTGGGCTTGGGAACCTGCGGTCCTTTAACAAACCATATCGCCACCGTTTAAAACTGGCGTCGGTATATGAACAGTATGGAATTAAATGCCATGCGTGGCTTGCCATTGGAATGTTAAACCAAGGCTCAGCCGTGTCTGTGTTCCGAATGCAGATGGCCGAGAACGGGGTGGACGTAGGTCAACATCACTTTAGAAACGACAAGTATACAATCTTCAAACATTCAAAAACATCGCTTCCTAAAATGGATGAGCTGGAAAACCGATACGTATTCTTTCCTTATCATACAGGGGTTTCAGTTAAGCAGGCGCACAAAATAGGTAAGCTATTCTTGAAATACAAATAATATGACTGTAATAGCAACAAAGGCCCTCCAACTTTCAAACCTGGTAGAGGAGCTTTTTGACAACAAATATAAACGGTCTCTATCTTTGGACGACATATCGGCAGTATATCGTCCAATTCAACCAGAACCAACCGCAGATCTGTTCACAAAGGAAGATGATGACGGGAACATAATAGCTATGGCAACCCTGTACCACGTAAGGCTACTTACGCGTCATCTAGGTTTTATTGATGGTGTATGTGTCCTAAAAGAGCATCGTGGAAAGGGAATCGCAACCGAACTGATTAAACAGGCGATTGCCCGTGCACGCGAACTTGACTGCGACTGCGTAGAATTGAATGTTAGGAACGACAAGCCAGAAGTCCAAAGACTATACGAAAAATGCGGATTTATTGACCGCAATAACAAGTCTATGCGGCTGTGGTTAAATAACAAATATGAATAAAAAGATAGTCATTGGAATACCTGTAATGGATCTGCATGAGTTGACCGGTCAAACACTCTCAACGTCTGCGTCTTACCTATCAGACAGGAAGAACACTTCTTTTGTAATAGTAGACAACAATTCTAAAAAAATATATAAGCAGCCACCATCAGGAGAACTCCAAATAGACTTAATTCATAATAAGGAAAACCTCGGTTATTATTATCCATTACTGCAATTATATAAGAAATATCCTAAGGCAGACTACATAGGTCTAATGCATAACGATGCGGTTATCTTTCAAGACGGATGGGACGATATAATAAGACGTGAATTCGATAAGGATCCAAGGCTTGCTGTAGTAGGTTTATTCGGATGGCAACAAGTGACGAGGTCTGCTAAGAATGAACTGCCGATAGGCAAGATATATTGGCCATTTAATGTGGATGTTCCAAAACAAAAGCCGAACTATAGTCAATATCATAGAAGGGTTCATAAGCTAACACCGGCCCTAACCCTTGACAGTTTGTTCATGGTGTTTCGTAGGGAAGTGATCCCAATGCTGGCGATAGACAAGAATATAACGATAAGCCACGGATATGATAAGATATGGAGCCTGCGACTTAACCAGGCCGGACACCACGTTGCCGTGTTAGGAATTCCGTTCCAACACAAAGGTGGCAGCGATAAGGATTTACCAATGCGGCTGATGTTTAAGGAATGGTTTGACAAACGGTGGGAAGTCAACAGTCCTGTCGAATATGTGTACGATATTGCATTCTTCGAGACGCAGGTTTTAGTTGTCAATGAATTCAGGGATAGGGGGAAAATGATTCCGTGTAGAATTGATGATAAGTATAAGATAAAGAAGTATGGAAAAACTTAGAGGGGTCATTCTTGCCGGGGGCCTTGGCACACGTTTACTGCCAATAACTAGGCAACAGAATAAGCATATGTTGGGAATTTTAAACAACCCAATGATTTTATACCCACTGGAAACATTGAAGTCGCTAGGGATAACCGATATTATCATCATTTCCGGGGGCGGACACATCGGAGACATCGCTGATTTCTTTGGAGACGGATCTGAATACGGTGTCAATCTTACGTATAGGGCACAAAAAGAGGCGGGCGGAATTGCCCAGGCGTTGGGTCTTGCGTCTGATTTTGCTCATGGTGAACAGGTTGCGGTCATTCTCGGAGACAACATTTTTGAAAACGATGCAGTTCAGAACATAGAACTGTCCCCTGGGGTCGCCCACATCTTCGCAAAGAAGGTCACAGACCCCGACAGGTTTGGTGTCGTAACATGGGAAGCAGTGGTGGGTGAGGCCTTTCATATAGAAGAAAAGCCAAAGAGTCCTCAAACCAATCTAGCTGTAACGGGTCTTTACGTGTATCCTCCGGAGGTGTTTGATGTCATACCGACATTGGAACCGTCAAATCGCAGAGAGTTTGAGATTACGGACGTCAATAACTATTTCATAACTAAAAGAAAATGTACTTTACACGTCATAGACGGATTCTGGAGCGACGCCGGTACCCCAGAGTCCCTATACAGAGCCATAAAATACATTGCCAAGAAGAATGGGTTATCCACAGAATAACCTTGACAAAAGGCGGGGCGGGTGTATACTTGAATAGACGGTCGATGATAATTATACAGCAGTAATAACAACAGTAACAGTAATAAATATGAGTAAAGAAATAGACATCTTTAAGAACACTGACGCTGCCCCAAAGACTGGGGAGTTCTTTAAGTTTGCGACGATAGGCGACGGAATACAGGGCACATATGTGGATAGACGTGAGGGTAAGGACGGGTTCCAAAACGATCAGATTATCTACGTGTTAAAGGACAAGGACGGCACTCTATGGAACGCAGCGTTTCGTACAACGAGCGTTGTTGTTCACGAGAGAATGAAAAATGCGAAATTCGGTTACATTGTCGGATTCAAATATGACAGTGACGGGATTATCAAGCGTGGTGTAAATGCCGGTAAGAAATTCCGCATTATCAACGTTTACTTCGATGGAAAGACCATTGATAAGGATTGGACGGGTTCTCATCCTGATGCCAACATCCCCGACGTCCGCCGGGGAGACGAGGAAGGCGACACACCAATGCGTGTCCCCTTTCCACCGGAAGAGGAGAGCTTAATTTCGGATTCTTCTATGGAGGCAATTCGTAATCTTGCAAATGCAAAAAAACTTACGGATGATAGTATGTCGGAAGACGATGCCATTGAGGCAATCATCAATTACGTAGAGTTACCTCTTACCGAGGAAACCCTTCCTAAAGTGATCATCAAGTTGACAGAGTACAAAGCATAATACTATGCGAATTCTACTCGTGGGCGACCAGCATTTCCGTAACGAGCTGCCTTACGGGGCAGCCTTTAAGGACGGACGTCGCTCAGAGTGGAATGCAGTTAAGGCCGCAATACACGAAGCCTCGGAGGGGTGCGATGCCGTTGTTTTATTGGGGGACAACCTCAATTCTCGACATAATCACTCCTCCGTGATTCGTGAGTTCGTAGACTTCCTGAATGGGTTTGGAACAATGGATGTTTATAGTATCGCAGGTAATCATGAGCGTTATGGGACAAGTACTGCTCTAGACTTCCTAAAAGAAGTTGACCGGCAGAATTGGAGAATTTTCACCGAGGTCGAGACGATAGAGTCTAACGGAATGAAAATGACTTTTATGCCGTACATGACTGCCGGATCGCTCGGTGTAAAAAACAACGAGGAATCTGTTGCCAAGCTTATAGAACTGGCAGTGGGAGGCGACATACTTTTCACCCACCATGCCATAGCAGGAGCAGAGTGGGGGGCAAGCTCTACTGAACACATGAACGAGCCAGTCTTACCATTAGAAGGCATCGAGGCCAAGTATGGTAGGATCTTCGCGGGTCATATCCACAAACCGCAGTATCTATCGCCCAGAACCCTTGTGACCGGAAGTATATTCACGTCTGAGGTCGGAGAAGGGTCTAAAAGTGTTTATGTTTATGACACGAAAGATGACTCAGTCAAGGATATAAAACTTCCTGTAAGGGGAATATATAAGATTGTGTGGGAAAACTTCGTTTCAGAGCCAAGCCATGATACCGAATCAGTTCCTCCCAATTCTATTGTGAAGTGCTATGTTACGAGCAGACAGACCAATCTTGAAGATGTCAAGAGGTGTTTGAAGTCTTTTGATGCCTCCATAATTATTGAGCAATATCCTCGGGAAAGAACAAAGGTTCATTTCCAAGAAGGAGGCCTAAACCTATCAATTGACAATATGTTGAAGGTATACTCCGATGTCAGGAAAGTTGATTACGGAGAGCTAAAGGCGGGGTTTGACATTATAAGGAAATAGTGTGATATCCTTAGTGGATGAAAGTTCTAAAAAAGAAATTGCCATCCATAAGAAGGAGGAAAAAGGTATTATGGGAGCTCTGCAAACAAATCACCAGGAAACGATATGTCAATCAAGACGGGACATGGAATTGCTACACGTGCGACAAGAAGATTGACGTTCCTAAGAATGCACACACGGGCCACTGCGTGCCGCAGGCCTTCGGTGGACTCTACCTTAGATACGACCTTAGAAACTTGCGTATTCAGGACTTCCGATGTAATATAAACTATGGCGGAAATGGGGGTGTATATGTAATGAGGCTCCGGAAAGAGATTGGAGATGATAATGTTGTAGACATGTTCACATTGCTTGATAGAAAAAATGAAAAGAAAACTAGTATGGTTGAACGAATGTTTATAGAAGATAAGATAGAAGAGTATAGAAAGATACTCCATTCTTTATGAGCAGACCGCCGGGTAAGTTAGGTAAACTCATTTCTCGTAGATGTGAAAAGTGCAGTAAGGTAATGCATGTAAGGTTACATAGAATTCTAAATAAGAGAGGGCGATTTTGTTCTTTGAAGTGTAAAAGAGTTGGTATATTTACGCCAGAAGTTAGAGAGAAGATGAGTTTGGCAAAAAGAGGAAGGCCTGTCCCGTCTCGACAGGGAGATAAGTGTCATTTTTGGAGAGGCGGGGTGACACCTGAAAATAAGAAAATCAGACTGAGCTTAATGTCTCGTGTATGGAGAACGCAAATATTTAAGAGAGATAATTATACATGTCAGATATGCAGAATTCGCGGCGGAAAACTTCATGCAGATCATATCAAATCATTTTCTATGTTTCCAAAACACAGGTTTAGTTTGAAAAATGGTAGAACACTGTGTGTTACATGTCACGGAAAAACAGATAATTATGGACGTAAGGCATTAAAAGTAAAATGAGAATAATATGTTACTAATAAAGAGTCTACAGCTTAAGGACTTTCTAAGCCATAAAGTGACCAAAATAGACTTTGAGCCAGACTCAAAGATTTTATTCGACGGTCCTAGTGGGGTTGGAAAATCGTCCATTGTAGATGCGATTATATGGGCTCTTTATGGTGTTGGGAGAAGTCAAAATAGAGACCTTATTCGTAAGGGTTGCAAACGCGCAACCGTAATTCTTGAAGTATATGAGGGGGAAAAATTCTGCACAATCACACGTAATATCACTCTTGCTGGAAAGCATACACTTGAAGTCTCGGAAGGAAATCCTGGGGTTGCTCTATCCAGCACAGAGGGTCTACGCGGTTACCAAAATTGGATTGAGACGACACTCATCGGTGCTTCGTATCTTCTTTTCATAAACTCGGTAGCATATTTGCAGGGTGCCGGAGATTCTTTTGTCGACCAAACTGCCACGAAACGTAAGGAGCTGCTTCTAGAGTTGGTAAAATCTGAAAATTTTGATACATATTACGACCTCACGAAGACGAAAATAGACGAACTTGATGTGGTCAGGTTATCTACAGAAAGCGAAATAAGCTCTACGCAAGGATGGTTGACAAGAACAAAGGAACGTGTTCTACATAAGGCCATAGTTCAGGGCAACTTAAGTCGTTGCCGACAGCATATATCAGCCCTAGGTATCCAGCGTGATAACACTATTAAGCAGTTATCATCGGTGCAGGCGGTCGCATCGTCAATACAAGCATTAAAATCCTCTGCGGACAGTCACGAGAATCATGCAAATAAACTACACGCGGAGATTGCAGGGCTTGAGCAAATGGAGGGTTTGATTAAAGAGGAAAATCTTTCCGAAGAACAGCTCAAAGAATCCGTGGAGAATTTTAAGTCCGTTGAACGAGCACGGATAGAATTGCTGAACTCGAAACCGGCTATTCAGAGTAGACCGTTTGATACTGTTGAGGCCATAAAACGGCAAATACTTGAACTTGAGTCTAGCCCCAAATGCCCAAGCGGAGAAAAATGCCCGTACAGAAAGGACGTAGATATTACAACGCTCAGAGAAAGGATGGCATCCATAGAAGAGCAGAAGGAAAATGAGGCTAAGGATCTTATCGAGTGGCAGAAAAAATTTGATGCTTTGCCGGAGAGAATTGATATCGAACAGGCCGTCAAAAAACTTGGAATGATTGAAAGGGTCAACACTCTTCCAGTAAAACGGAAAGAATTAAATGATGCCGTCGGCCTGTTTTCAGAGGCAAAACTTGTATTAGCCGAGGCAGAAAAGAAAATAGACTACGAAGAAAAAATGCGAATGGAGGTAGTTCTGTCGGATATAGAAAATCAATTATCTACGGCAAGGACAGACGAGTCATCCTACAGCGGTGAACTTTCTGTGATTGATCAGCTAGAAATGGACATTATAGAGAGGGAGGCGTCCCTCGATACACTGGATGCAACCATTTCGTCTGTCGCAGATCAGTTGAGAAAGCTACTACTCGTCAAAGAGGCCTTGGGCTCTAAGGGTATCAAAACGGTTATCGTGGATTATATTTTACCACGTTTAGAAGACAACGTCAATAACGTATTGTCTCGCCTCAGTGATTTTCGCATAAGATTCGATACGCAAAAAGCTTCTGTTGATGGGGACAATCAAGTGGAGGGGTTATATATCACAATTATTAACGAAATAGGTGAAGAACTCTCGTTTGAGAATTATTCTGGCGGAGAAAAATTGAAAATTACCATAGCAATTTCCGAGGCTCTGGCTAGCCTACAAAGAGTGGGATTCCGTATTTTTGACGAAACGTTTATAGGTCTGGACGAAGTGTCGACCGAAAGCTTTGCCTCTGTGCTTGCTAAGATGCAGGAAAATTTTGGTCAGGTTATATGTATCTCCCATCTTCCAACCGTAAAGGACATATTTGAAAATGTCATTACAGTCCGTAAAACAGCCGGAATATCGTCTGTTGACTTATCCACAGGTGTTTTACGTGGGGTATGATATAATAATCGGAATATGAAACAAGGATCGAAACATTCTGCTTCTTCTCTATATAAGATAAGGGAAGCAAGAAGTAAGCAGGTGTTTACACAGCAGTCTCAGCAAAAAAAGAGAATCGCCATGTTGGGGAACAAGAATTCCTTGGGGTTTAAACATTCAGACGAAACGCGCAGGAAAAAAAGTCTGTCTTTAATTGGAAATACGCGTTCATTGGGATATAAACATTCTCTAGAAACTCGTAAGAAAATGAGTCGGTCAAGGACCGGGCCAAAACATCATTTTTTTGGGAAAAAATTCTCCGATGAATATCGGAAAAAAATAAGCGAGGGACACATTAATAACCCCAATAGAAAATTTAAAGATACTGGGATTGAACTAAAGGTTGAGGCTGAACTGAAGTTAAGACGCATAGATTTTAAAAAACAAGTCCCGATTTCAGGTATAGCTATTGTAGATTTTCTAATCTCTAAGCACGGTATTATAATCCAATGCGACGGATGTTTTTATCATAATTGTAAAATACACCATCCACGGTGGCATTTGGAGGCACCCTCCCGCGACACGGCACAAGATGTGTTTATGAAAGCCGCTGGATATAATGTATACCGTTTTTGGGAGCATGAAATAAATGATTCGGTGGAAAAATGTATTGATAAAATTAAATTAACTACATAATATAATATGGATAAACCTGAGACATTAAAAATTGAAGTGTCAGAATTAGTTAAGGCTACTGCGGTTGGCATCGGATCACAAACATCGACAGGGGACATTCTGACCGTAGACAAGGAAAAACTTGTTGAGGATGGAAAAAAAGTGATGAATGACGAGATTGCCCGATATTACGAGCATTCGATGAAACATCTACAGCGATATGTGCCGCCACATAAAGTAAAATCTAGATGGGTTAAGCACTCAGATGTTGAGAGGATTATTTCGGAGGGTCAGGTAATGCTAGAACTCTGTGGAATAGGACACGGCGCATATGGAAACGCAAATGCAATTGCCCACTCTCAAATAGAAGATAAAGAGCCGCTTAGGTTTTTTGTAACAAATAACGGATTGCTTATTATAAACCCTGTAATCATTAGCCATACCAACTACCCCGTTTTTAAAACAGAGGGATGCATGTCGTATCCTTCTGAGCCAATGAAAACGATGATTAAGCGGTTCAACAAAATAACAGTCAGGTATCAGATGTTAATTAAGGATGAATCTGAAAAACCTATCATATCTAAACCTCAGGAAATTACATATAACGGAACACTCGCAGAAGTTTTTCAGCATGAGGTGCACCACTTAAACGGTGTATACGTTTATGACGATTTTTACACACCAGAGACCTGTGCCTGGTTTGGCGATGGAAAAGAATTAACAGTAGAAGAATTAGATAAATTATATGACGAAGCACAAGGACAAGGTGAGGCTAGCAAGAAAGATGATGACCCGAGCCGAATCATTAACGAGGGGGCAGAGCCTGTTCAAAACCAAGGCGTGGAAACTACGTAGTGAGCAAATAGGTACGAATATCAAAATTCGTGCTAGAATTAACCACGAAGCAGCAATTAAACGCCGAGAGGCAAAAATAAATATATGACCGATGAAACTGTGGATATTTTTAAAAATCCTTCCAAGGAGTCTGAGCCGTATGCACAGGAATACGACTCATTCATGCAGACCTTTAAGAAGACCCAGGTTTCTGGGGAAGAGGTCGGAGAATTGGTCATGCGGCTTGGTCATTATTTTACAACGTATAATATCAAATCAATCCAAGCATTGAAAGAATATTCTTCGGTAAAAGCTGTCTATATGAATGGTGTTGATCCTGCTACCGGCAAACCAATGACTGCATCTAAGGCAGAAGTTCTTGCTGACGCAACTCCAGAAGCATACAAATATCAAATGGCGCGTGCACACTTACAAAATATTGAGCAATGCCTAAACGCGTTGAAGGCCCTTCAGCGTGGGGTGCTTTTCGAATATGCAAATTCCGCGTAGATGTAAGGTTTGCGATAAGCCCTTCCAGGCAATAAAAAGTACGCAGCACTTTTGTCGTCGAGCGTGTTTCAAACGTGATTATGCTTCACGTAAACGCGCTGAAAAAGTGGCAGAAAATGCACGCATAAAACGATACGACTACGCGTGCGCTATATGTCAAAGAAAGAGTGAGATGGGATTTAATCCACTAAAGGAACAAAAAAGATTTGCCGAATTCATTTGCCCATTCTGCGGAATTCCACGACAGACCGTGTGGACACACCGATACGATACAACCTTTTCGTTCGGCTCTGGGACGGTGCAGTACGTTATTCGTTCTGCGATTGTGTCTCAGTGACAGCCTTCTTAACTCCGGCAAACTTAGTGTTTATTCCAGCACCAACTGCGTTTAGGTATTCCTTGTAAAGAGTTTCAAAATGCTCGGTGGTTGCATCCCTGCTCTCTTGTTTTTGTTTGATTGATCCGGTCCAACGACCCTTTACATTTCCACCAGGTACAATATTTAATAAATCTGCATTTGACCAACCTTTCTTCCCTGCCTTAATTTTTGCTTTTATGTCCGCGTTTGCTATACTGACTAATTGTTGAATAAAGTTACGACCGTCTTCTATTCCACGTCTAGCCGCATCCATTCCCACGTCTTCAAGCGGCATGGTTTCCCCATAACTTTCGTGCGTAGGAGGTAGTCTCGGGTCAACCCTTCCGGACACCATCGACGTGAGCCCAGGGAAGAACGCAGTATCCGCAGGAGTTAAACCTATCTGCTGATCCTGTATATCAGACCGTGTCCGCAGCATTTCTGCGCCCTGTGTATCACCTCCAGAAATATTTTCACCAAGGGAAAGATTTTCAGGATCATAAATGTCTCTACCAATATTTAATGACCCAGGATTGTCTTCTGTGCCCCCAGTCGAAAGCGCTCTCGCTCTATCATCTTGTTCCCTTTCATTTTCAACGGTCCTCTGTTCCTCTGCGGCCTGCTTTCCCTTTCTATCACCACGACCCATAGCAAACAGTTGTTCCTTAGACTGTGTGTATGGTTTCATTTCCTTGGTGTTTACTTCAAGTTGGTATTTTTTTTGATATTCAAGTTGTACCTTTCTCTCAAGGCCAGTCACCATTCCTATGAAATTTCGCGGAGATCTCCAGAAATCATACATAGAAACCTCAGCCATATAGTCCGGAGTTTTAAATATGTCAGATAGCTTTTTATCAACCACCCATGAGCGGGCATTTGAGTAACTCAACGGTTGTTGTTCCTTGCCAAAATTAATCATTTCAAAGGCATCTTGAGCACCCTTGTCGCGTGTAAATCTCAAGACGTCGCCATTGCTAGCATCAGAACCGAGTTGCTTTTCAAAAAACTTATATCCACCATCTTTATCAACACGAACAGTTTCGTCTCTAGAGAAGTTTGGTATGTATTCTTTTTCTTCGGGGAATGTCTGTCTAAAGGCCGCGCTGTCCCGCATACTAGATATAGAGGTTGGTTTTTGTTCCTCGTAAGGAGGTAGCTTAATACGCTTCGGTAGGTTTCTCGGATCACTTTCAGAGACAGTAATCTCCTTCCCTGACGCGTCAAGTTCTGAAAGTAATTTAGATGGTTTAGGAATAGTCATGAAACGTTCCTCTTTTGCATCTTTGGCCAGCATTGACTGAAGGTCTCCCCACTGCTTAATAGTTTGTGGTGTTGCTGCACCTGGGTCACGCACGATTTTGGCAAATAAAGTATCCAAAACTTCCCACGACATTGGCACTGTTTCCCCAAACTCATTTGTGTAAGAATCAAATGCGTTTCTTACCATTTTTTTGGCATCATTGAACAGTTGTTTTGAAATAGCTATCCTTATCTCCTTAATCTTTTGCGGGGATAGATTAACACCTTTCTGAGGTTCTATTTTATCTACGATTCCCTTTAGGCTTCTTATATATGCAGCTGGTCCTCCGCGTTCCTGGCCCTCCTTCATAAAGTAGACAGGATCAAGTTCCTGCATAATTTCGGAAGCACGATTATACATTTCGTAAGAAACCTCCTTTACGGGGTTTGCAGAAATAACAGGCACAACAGCTCCGCTAGGCGGTACGTTAACGGGCTCAGAACTTCCTATGGTATATATATCTCGTGCTCCAGTACCGGCAACCTGGTCAGGTATTGGTCCAAACCCTATTTGATCACCAACTTTCGCCAGGCCGGTTGGAAGCTTGAAAGATTGTTTACCTGCAGTAAATCGACTGGCAGGCTGTGTTGCAAGAGACATCCTTTCATTGGCCTTTTGCGCAGATGTAATTACTTCCGTTGGGATTTCTGCAGCCTTGGCGACCATACGCGTAACAAGGGGTGAAACGGGCTGTGCTGGAGCTTTCATTCCTATATTGGAAGGGACTTTCAAGGAGTCAGCAACATAATTAGGTAGA
>ERZ1292629.105-Hain-H43-01um-R1-105-length-81949-cov-7_pt1 | contig 81949 bp, 83 predicted proteins | sample MGYA00564399_ERZ1292629 | MGnify/ENA primary metagenome ERZ1292629 (study PRJEB36523, sample SAMEA6512636) | groundwater metagenome | collected 2019-01-08 | study: AquaDiva: Metagenomics assemblies of 32 groundwater samples | reverse complement strand
GGCGTTGCGCGCAACTGCTTCCTGTTCTCTCCCAACCTCGCGTTGGGAGAGTTTTTATGTGTTACTGCTCTACGTATTTAATTTACAATCAAAACATCCCTAGTTTATAGTGGTGTTATTTATCCAAGCTTCTTTGCGAGGCGGGATTTCAAGCGGTTCGCGTGCCCTTTTTTAATGAAGTCCACTTTCGCCATTTTATCCAGAACTTTATAAACTTTTTTAAGCTGTTCGCGCGCTTCAGTTTCTTTCTTTGCCGAGATAAGCCTTTTGAAGGCGCGAATTGCATCTTTCATCGCTTTGTCGCGCGCAAGATTATGCGCTTGTCTCCGGCGGTTTTGTCGCAAGGCTTTCTTTGCGCTTTGTATTTTAGGCATATATTGTGGAATAAAGAATAAGGCGCCACTGTTATTTTGTCAATTTTTGGCTATACCCCCACACTAATTAATAGTGAACCGCTCTCGTATTCAACCGGTTCTGGTTTTCATTATGATTTTACGTTATCACGCGGGGATTTTCGTTGATTCGCCATTAGTGTGGGGGTATACTAAAGGCGAATGATTTACACCTTGCGCGGGAAACTAACTGAACGGACGCCGTCGTTTTTTGTGGTGGAATGTGGCGGCGTTGGGTATAAAGTAACGGCTGGTGAGCGGACTATCGCGCGTTTGCCGAAACTTGATTCGGAAATTTTCGTTTTTACATCGCTCTTTATCCGCGAGGAACGGCAGGAGCTTTTTGGATTTTTGGAAGAAGAGTCGCTTAAGCTTTTTGAACTTTTAAATACAGTCGGGGGCGTGGGGCCGAGGACGGCGCTCGGGGTGCTTGATATAGACAGCGTGCCGAATATCATCGCGGCGATTATTGAGAAACGGGTTGACTTACTTACTCATGCGTCCGGTATCGGGAAAAAGACAGCGGAGCGCATCATCCTTGAGCTTCAAAGCAAGTTGCATCTTTCAGGGACCCAGGGGATTACCAAGCAAGCTGACCAAAACCGCGAAGTTGAGGAGATTCTCGTAAATCTTGGATATGCGCGCGCGCAAATTCGAAACGTGATTGATAATTTACCGAAGGATGCGGAAGGGGTTGAATTACGCCTCAAGGCGGCGCTTAAAGAACTTGGGCGCACGGCACGATGATGATATGAATATTTTGTTTTCCGTTTACCATTTGTGCTGGGCATTTTTCGGAAATATTTTATATAGATTTCCGAGCAGGAAGCTTTTTGTCGTAGGCGTAACTGGAACGAAAGGGAAGTCAACGACATTGGAACTTATGAGCTCGATTCTTGAGGCGTCTGGAAAGAGAACAGCGCTTCTCTCGTCGGTTCGCAGGAAGATTGGAGAATTGTCGCAGAAAAGTTCTGGGAAAAATACGATGCCTGGCAGGTTCGCGATTCAGAAATTCCTACGCGATGCTGTGAATGCCGGTTGTACGCACGCGTTTATAGAAGTTAGCTCGCAGGGAGTTCTTCAGTATAGACACAAGTTTATAGAATGGGACGCTGCCGTGTTTTTAAATATTACTCCGGAGCACATTGAGGCGCACGGATCGTTTGAGAGATATCGCGGCGCGAAAGTATTATTTTTTAAAGACGTGCTTGATTCTCCCAAGTTGCGCAAATATTTCATCATCAATGTGGATGACGGAAGTTATACATACTTTTTGGATGTTATAAAAGACAAGACTGGATGCGACGTAATTTTTTTCAGCAAGAATAAGTTTGTAATGGAACAACTCGCCGACGATAAGAAAAAACTTGGCGAATGGGTGTCAGCAGATTTCAACCTTGAAAACGCGTCGGCATCATTCGCGCTCGCGCAGATTTTAGGAATTGAATGGCCCACAGTTGAACGCGCGCTCGCGTCGTTCAAAGGAGTTCCTGGGCGGCTCGATGTTGTCCGGCGCGAACCATTCTCAGTTGTGGTTGATTACGCGCATACGCCGGATTCGCTCTTTATGGTTTACGATGTCTTACGGAGCGATTACAAAACCTCTTATGGGCGAATGATGTGCGTTTTAGGTTGTGCCGGCGGAGGAAGAGATAAGTGGAAACGACCCAAAATGGGGAAAATCGCTTCAGAGAAATGCGACATTATTATTCTTACCAATGAAGACCCGTATGATGAAAATCCCTCGGAGATTATCACGCAGATTCATTCAGGTATCTTGCCGAATTTTCCGGAATCCAATGTTTATGAAATAGTCGACCGCCGCGAGGCGATTAGAAAAGCGCTCTCGCTTGCGCGCGCAGGCGATGTTGTAGTCGCAACGGGGAAGGGAAGCGAATCTTCAATCCATATAGCGCACGGAAAAACAATTCCATGGAATGAGCGAGAAGTTTTTGAGGAAGAGTTGAGAAATAAAACACCCTTGAACTAGATAGTTCAAGGGTTAAAAATTTTCCTTGTTTTTCCACCAGTATTCTTTTGTTGGTAGTGTTTTATGTATTGGCACGGGTTTTTGTAATTCTCTTTCCATAAAATGAACCTCCGGACTTTCCGGATTTTCCCATGGTTCGATCTCAATTTTTTTGACGGTGAAATCATCATCAAAGAATGAGATTTTCCTCTTCATTTTTTCTCTGGCGAAGAGTGCGCGGGTAAGTGTTCTGAAATGGAGGTCATTTACCGCGAATCCCTCAACTTTTATTTCTCCGTTTTGTCCTGTGCCGCTAAATTTTTTCAAAGTTCCCATTAGGCAATTCTCCTTTCCTTTTGGTTGACTTTTTATTTACTATCTAAAGTATACCATACTATTTAAAAAAGTCAATCTATGATGTAGCGCGTATGCGCTGGTATACTAAAACGTATATTATGAAGCTAACTTTCTACGGTGGGGCTGGAGAGGTTACCGGCGCGAATTACCTTTTGGAATCCGGCGGCGCGAAAATTCTTATTGATTGCGGATTGCGCCAAGGAAAAAATTATTGCGAACTTCCGAATTTCAAGCCGTTTCCGTACAACCCGAAAGAAATTTCCGCGGTTTTTGTAACGCATTCGCACATTGACCATACCGGGAGATTGCCCCAGCTCGCGCGATGCGGTTTCAAAGAGCGGGTTATATCAACTCCGCCGGCGAAAGATTTTGCGGAAGCGATGCTTCTTGATTCCGAACACGTTCTTCTTGAGGAGGCGTCGCATTGCGGGGAAAAGCCGCTTTATACCACGGAAGACATTGATAAAATTTGTTCTATGTGGGAAGGGGTTCAATATCATAAAAAAATGCAAATAGGGCCGTTTGAAATTGAGTTATGGAATGCCGGACATATTTTAGGGTCAAGCTCGGTTGTAGTTTTGACTGAAGGGAAGCGGATAGTTTTTAGCGGGGATTTAGGTAATATTCCAAATCCGTTTATTACAGATACCGAATACATAAAAGAGGCGGATTACACGCTTATTGAGTCCGCGTACGGTGACAAAATTCATGAAGGAGCGGATACCAGAAAAGAAGAGCTCCGAAAAACAATTATCAATATTATTAAAAATAGAGGTGTTCTTTTAATTCCAACATTTGCGCTTGAGAGAACACAGGAAATTATTTTTGAACTCAATGATTTGGCAGAAAGCAAGCGGATTCCACGCGTTCCGATTTTTATAGATAGTCCGCTTGCGATAAAACTGACATCCGTATACCAGAAATATTCGCGCGACCCGATGTATTTCAACGCGGAGTCAATTGCGAGAACGGAGGGTGGCGACGCTATTTTCAGTTTCCCTGGACTTAAAGCCACGCTTACAACAGAGGAGTCAAAAACCATTGATAAGATTCCTGCGCCGAAGATTGTTATAGCGGGCGCGGGGATGTCGCAAGGAGGCCGTATTCGCAGGCATGAGATGCGGTATCTTCCGAGTTCAAAGAATACAATCCTCTTTATAGGCTTTCAGGTACAGGGCTCTCTCGGGAGAAGAATTTTAGAAGGCGCGAAAACCGTACAAATCAACAGTGAAAATGTGCCAGTCCGCTCTAAAGTTGTTTCAATTAGCGGATATTCCGCTCATGCCGACCAGTCGCAGCTTATGAAGTGGCTTGCCCCGATGAAAAAAACTCTTAAGAAAGTTTTTGTCGTGCAGGGAGAAGAAGACCAATTAAAGTCGTTAGCGCAGAATATTCATCAGAATTTTAAACTGGACGCAGTAGTTCCTTCTATGGGAGAGACAGTGGTGTTATAATTGGAATTATATATGGTAAAACAAAGAAAAGAACGCGGGAAGAGCATAAGATTGCAGTATAAAATCTGTATTTCTGGAGCGTCGGATACAGGACATTGTTCGCGCGATGCCGTGGAGAAGGCCGAGGTAATTGGACGCGAAATCGCGAGGCGCGGGATAGTTCTTGTTACCGGCGCCACGACAGGGATTCCATATTGGACCGCGAAAGGCGCGAAAACAGATGGCGGCACAGTGATTGGATTTTCTCCAGCGAGCACGAAATCGGCGCATCTTAAAACATATCGGTTGCCGATAGAATATCACGATTCTATATTTTTTACGGGAGCGGATTATGTCGGCAGGAATCTTATGCTTACGCGCGTTGCGGATGGAATGATAATCGTGTGCGGGAGGATTGGCACGATCAATGAATTTACTTCAGCTTTTGAAAATGAAAAGCCAATAGGCGTTCTTGAAGGCACCGGCGGTTTTGCCGATATGGCGCGAAACATACTTGAACAGTCTCATCGCGGATTCGGAAAAGTCATATTCTCCCGCGACCCGGCGGATTTAGTCGAGAAACTTGAAGCTCTTATAAAAAAAGAGGAGGAAAAACACTAAACAAAAGGTCGAATATTAAGATAAATTTAATTTATATGCCAAAAGAACCAAAACCAATCGGCGAAGTAACGCATTTTTTTAGCGGAATAAATGTCGCTATTGTGAAGTTTAATAAACCAGTCAAGATTGGGACAGAAATTCGTTTCAAAGGCGCGACAACGGATTTCGAGGAAACCATAAAATCAATGCAGTATGACCATAAAGATATAGATATCGCAAAAAAAGACCAGGAGGTTGGAATTAAAATTGAAGACAAGGTGCGGGAAGGTGATTTAGTGTACCCAATAGAGTAGGGGGCCATGAATAAATATTTTGTAGCCGCGACGAGTTTACTCGCGGGCACTATTATTGGCGCTGGCATTTTTTCTTTACCATTTGTTTTTAGTATTGTAGGTTTCGGCATAGGGACGGCGTATTTGGTGTTTTTCGGGGCAGTTTATTTCGCGGTGCACTTTATGTATGCGAAAGTGCTAGAAGTAAACTCCGGAGAGCACCAATTTTTTTACCTCGCTAAAAAATATTTGCCGAGGATAGTAAGCAATGTTGCTTCGTTTTCAGTTTTTCTTGAGCTTATTTTTGTTCTGACTACATATCTTATTCTCGCATCAGTTTTTTTAAATACAATCGTGGAACTTCCGGCCCTACTCGCGCTTTTTATTTTCTGGTTTTTGGGTTCGTTTTTTATTTTTGTCCGTTTGGAGTGGGTCGGATGGGCGGAAATTTTGGGGACGCTCGGTATTGTCGGAATTGTGGGATTTGTAATTTACTTGTCCGCCCCGCGAGAATTTATCACTCCTCTTGTAGGGGATTTTGGCTGGGTGACCGCTTTCTTGCCGTTCGGTCCGCTTCTTTTCGCTTTTAGCGGGAGGCCAGCGGTGTCGGCGGTTCTTAAAGAGTATAAAAAAGCGCGCGCGGTTGGAAAGTCATTTTCCGTAGGTTTGGTAATTTTTTTAGGAACTGCGATTCCTGCTGTTGTATATTTTTTCTTCACGCTTGGCGTACTGAAATTGAATCCGTTTGTAACCCCGGAGACGCTTAACAGTTTAGGCGCGCTTTCTAATTCAACACAGATGCTTCTCGGAGTGTTTGGGCTTATCGCGCTGTGGACGTCATATTTCGTAATTGGAATAAATGTCCGCGATATTATGCGCGTTGATTTGCGGAGGCCGAAAATTGAAGGCGCCGCGGTGGTGCTTATTGCTCCGCTTTTGCTTTATGCTCTCGGATTTCAAAATTTTCTTCCTGCCGTGAGTTTTATCGGGAGCGTGTTTCTCGCACTTGAGGGGATATTTATTGTGATGATGTGGAGGAAGGCGTTTCCTAAAAATCCATTAAGATTATTGAGTTTTCTTTTATACGCGGTTTTTGTTATCGCGCTTGGATATGAGGTCGCCATGTTTTTCAATATAATATGAACGCGTTTCTAATATTACTTGCGTTTTTAATCCCTTTTGGAACGAAGAAGTTTTTGTATTCATTTACTCCGAGCGTAGATGAATATCACGCGATATTCCTTTACGGCACGGATATTCTTCTCATTTTGTTTCTTATATCGTTTTTTTTCGCTATCCGAAAATTCCATCTTGTTCCGATTTCTGTGAAACTGTCTGCGTTTGTTTTTTGGTTTTTTGCAAGCTTATCCGTACTTCTCGCTTTTTATCCGGAGCTCGCGCTTTACCGATTCGCGCGTCTTACTTTGTATATTTTATTCGCGTTAGTTGTCGGAGTTTCGCTTTCACGAACGCGGAAACTTTTTGAATATATTTGTTTCGCGATAGGAATATCGGCGATATTGCAGTCCATTGTCGGTTTTCTCCAGTTTTTGTACGGGAAAAGTATCGGTTTATGGATACTTGGAGAGTCGGTGATTAATATAACAACGCCAAACGTCGCGCGCGTCACAATTGAAGGGGTGAAATATCTTCGCGCGTATGGCACGATGTCGCACGCGAATATTCTTGCTTCGTTTCTTATTCTCGGACTTTTAAGTTTTTTCTATTTGTATATTAAGTATAGTGATAGAAATGTAAAACATGCGTGGATTAGGATTTATTCCGCGGTCGGGGTGTTTATAACCATTTTTGGGCTTGCGTTTACATTTTCGCGCTCGGGGTGGATTATTGCGTTGCTTGTCACGCTTTTTGTGCTTGCGTGGGGCTTTTGGCATAAAGAATACCGCCGTTCCGCTTTCGGTCTATTCCTTATTCTACTCACTACAACCTACTTACTATTCACTGCTCTTTCTTGGGCGATTATCCCGCGCGCCGGATTCGCATCCGGAGAAAATTCTGTAAATGACAGAATTATATACAATAAAATCGGGGCGGAACTTATTTTGAAACATCCATTGGGTGTCGGAATAGGGAATCAGGAACTTGTAAGTGTTCAAGAGGGACTGTATCAAGCGAGAGGACTTATAAATGATTGGCGCTGGCAGCCGGTGCATAATATTTATATTCTTATCGCGTCAGAAGTCGGCATTCAGGGGATTCTGGCTTTTCTCGCGCTTCTTGGTTTGATTTTCTTTAGATATAAAAAAAACCTTTTACGAAGCCCCGAGGGCACAGTCGCGCTTGGCATGCTTGCTGTGTCGCTTTTCTTTGGGCTTATAGACCACTTTCCGTGGGATTTGCCGGCGGGACAGTTAATGTTGTGGCTTTCGGTAGGGCTTGTGCTCGGGACAACTGATAATAAATAACTAATAACTCGCGATAGATAACTTGTAACGGATAACTAATGACATAGACCAATAACAAACCACGCACAACACATAACATTCAATATCAGTAATCAGTGTGGCGGTGCCTCAGTTAACTGAAGCGCCATACTTGCATTAGAAGACCACCCCCATACTAGTATATCGGTCTACCAATTGGAGAAATATACATGAAAGTAAAGATACCCTCGGGCCGTTAGAAATTTGCCAAATTTACTTTGAGGTAAAACATTGCCGTTTTCAGTACGCTGGGTATAAGATGAAACTGCGCTAGACAAATTTCTAACGGCCCTCGTCGTTCAACGGATAGAACGCTGGCCTCCGAAGCTGGAAATTGAGGTTCGATTCCTCACGAGGGCACAATAAATATCAAAGATTAAATATCAAAAGTTAAAAATGAGGAACTGCGAAGCAGATGTACCCACAAGGACACGCTTCGGCAGGCTCAGCGTAAGGTACATTTGACGTAATTCGTTGTTTATTCTATGCTGTGTGGCAGTAGATTGTGTGTTTTAAGTTCATTGTGTAAGGAGGTTATTATGAGTAGAGATAATGAACGAGCTTTATTTGGAGCTAGCAATGTAGGGCTGAGGGCTGTGGTAGCCATTTTTTGTGGAATAGCCATTATGGCGGTAATTGCGTTGATCAAAGATATGTTTTGCCTTCAACCGGATAGCGCCCTGCAATTTTCATTGTACGAGCTCGTGTATATGGTTGCTGGAGCGGCGCTTCTCTCGGTATTTTATTTTGTCATTTTCCGTCTTGGAAAATAGCCAGTATTGCATTTTGTAGAAATCAATATTAAGCCCTGTATTTACTTGGCATGCAGGGCTTTTTATTTTCTCTCAATTTTCGCTAGAATAAGCAGAATCAATGGACAAAGCAGAGGCGCTAAAAGAGCTGGAAAAGAGAATAGCGGAAGATGAAAACTTGCCGTTGCGGGATGGAAACCTTGTGTTTGGAGAGGGGAATATTGATTGTTCTGTGATGTTTATCGGCGAAGCTCCCGGGTTTTATGAAGACCAATTGAAACGGCCCTTTGTAGGGCGCGCTGGGCAATTGCTTGATAAGCTTATTTTGGGCGTGGGATGGAAACGCGAGGATGTTTATATTACTAATATCGTGAAACGCAGGCCTCCCGAGAACCGCGACCCGTTGCCGGAAGAAATTGAAGCGTACAAGCCGTACCTGCGGGAACAGATACAAATTATCAATCCGAAAATCATTGCTCCACTAGGCAGGTTTTCAATGAATTACTTTCTTCCGAACGCGAAAATCTCGCGCGACCAGGGGAAAATTTTTCGCATGAAAGATAAACTCATTGTTCCGCTCCTTCATCCCGCGGCGGCGTTGCGCGGAACGGGAGCGCTTAATTCTCTTAAGGAAAGTTTTAAGAAACTGCCCGCGATAATAAAGAAATATGACGAGCTTGTTGCCGCGCCGCATGTTACTGAAGAGAAAAACAAGGAATTGGAGCAGGAACAGGAGCGGTTGCTTTGAAAATTCAAAACCCAAATATCAAATGCCAAATCAATAGGCAGAAAGCTCAAATGACTAAAATTTCAGACATTTGAACTTTGGGCTTGATTTGAAATTTGCCTGCCTGCCGGCAGGCAGGGATTTTGTCATTTGGATTTATGCGCCTCGTATTCCTTTGTTTCAAAATGTATAATTGAAGTAATGACAGCAATTTCATATATTGCTAACCGCTTTATCTACAGAATTATTGAATTTTTCAGGCACTGGTATATAAAGAGCGTTAGGATTTATCTGAATTTCGTTATTAATATTTTTCAGGCAGTTGACCGGTACTTTGCCTGGAAAGTGACGCTCCATTTTATTTTTCATCCGCTCTATGGCGATTACACTATAATCGGTTACGCGCTAGGATTTATTTTCCGTATTTTACGGCTCATTGTCGCGCTTATCATATACGCGGTTATGTTTTTCATCGCTGTTATTTTGTACGCGATATGGGTTATTATTCCGCCCTATCTCATACTCCGCCCTTTTATCAACTACCTATTTTAACAGCTAACCAACCGAACCATGAAACCGCTTTCATTCAAGGAGTCAAAGTTATCGCTATCAAGATTCGGCGAGCTTTTTGTGCATTTTTCCGCCTCCGCTTTTTACATAGTTTTTTTCCTTTTTTCCATTTTCCTCCTCACTTTTGAAAGCGCGCTTCTTGAAGGGCTTGGCATTATGTTTTTATTTTTTCTCATAGACCGGACAATGCATATCGGCGAAGGCGAGAGGACGATAAATGAAGTTGAGGAGGGGAGCGGGAATACAGCGGAATCCCTAACCCCAAAGAGCTACAGAATTTTGAGCTCAACTTTCAGAAAATCGCTTTTGCGCGGAGAAAACTTTTATCTCGCTTTATTCCAAGAACTTATGGCGCGGAGAGACGTGCGCGAAGCCGCGCGCAGATTAGGCCTTACGGCTGATGATTTGCTTAAAAAACTTGAGGAATATAAAGCGGATATTTTGGCGCAATCGCTTTCGCGCGACGAACTTATGCTTCACGCTGAAATTTTCATGCGCGGGGCGTTTCGAAGCGCGCAAATAAGCGGAGAACGTTTTATAGAGCCGAGAAATATGTTCGCGTCCATATTCGCGGCGGGCGACCCGATTGCAAGAAAATTTTTTGAGATTATCAATCTTTCTCCGGAAGACGTTCAGGAAGCCGTAATATTCGCAAAATGGAGCGGGATGTTTTCCAGAATACGGAGGATTCCGGCCGTATTGGGAGGATTTGCGCACCAGCCAAGATTTTTACGCCACAGAATTATGAATCGCGCGTGGACGTCGCGTCCGACTCCGATACTTGATTCGTATAGCGCTGACCTTACCGACCTCGCGCGCGAAGAGAAAGTCGGGTTTCTTATCGGGCACAAAAAAGAATATGAGATGCTTACGCAGGTAATTTCGCGCGCCGGGAAGCCGAACGCCATTCTTGTCGGCGAGCCGGGTTCCGGAAAATCAACCATTATGGCGCACCTCGCGTTCAATATAATAAAAGACAAAGTTCCTCCAGTGCTTTTTGACAAGCGGCTTGTCTCGCTTGACGTCGGCGGTCTTATCGCCGAGGCGTCTATGGAAATTTTGGCTTCAAGGTTGAGGAAAATAGTGGAGGAAATTTTTCTCGCTCAAAACATTGTTCTTTTTATTCCCGACATTCATAATTTTTTCAGGACAGCGCAGGCCAAGGGAATTAACGCGATAGATATTCTTTTGCCGATTATAAAATCCGAGGCGATTCCAACAATCGGCGAAACATATCCGCGCGAGTTCAAACAATATATAGAACCGCGGACGGATTTTCTGGACCAGTTTCAGGTTGTGCGAGTTGAAGAAATTACTGAAGAAGAAGCGACGCGTTTTTTAATCCACACAAGCCTTATTCTAGAAAGGCAGTTTGGAATATTTGTGATGCTTCAGGCAATTCGCGGAGCGGTTCAAATCGCGCACCGATATTTTCCGAACTTGCAATTGCCCGGGAGCGCGCTGGATATTTTAAAGCAGGCGTTTTCACGTGCGCAGGAACGGAAACTTGACTTGGTTGATTACGACCTTATCGCGGAAATCGCGGAGGAACAAAGCAAGATTCCGATTCAAAGAGCCGGAGGGGCGGAAACAGAGAAACTTTTAAACCTTGAAGAGATTATTCATAAGCGGCTTATTAATCAGGATGCCGCGGTCAAAGCGGTTTCGAGCGCCTTACGGGAATATAGAAGCGGGCTTTCAAGAAAGGGCGGTCCAATAGCCGTGTTTCTTTTTGTCGGTCCGACCGGCGTCGGAAAAACCGAGTTGGCGAAGATATTAACCGAGGTACAGTTTGGAACACGCGACGCAATCCGCCGCTTCGACATGTCGGAGTATCAGGATAAGCAGAGTATATTCAGTTTAATCGGAACGCCCGATGGCGAGCGGACCGGCGCGCTTACCGACACCATTCTCGCGAATCCCTACAGCATGGTGCTTCTTGATGAGTTTGAAAAAGCGCATCCGGATATTTTAAATTTATTTCTACAGGTGTTTGACGATGGACGGCTTACCGACGGACTTGGCCGGACGGTGAATTTTGAAAACACGATTATTATCGCGACATCAAACGCGCACTCGGAATTTATTAAGACGGAAGTGGAAAAAGGAAGGCAGATTGAAGAAGTTGGCGAGGAATTAAAGAAAAAATTGACTGACTATTTCAAACCGGAACTTCTTAACCGTTTTTCGGAAATAATCGTTTTTAGGAATTTGAAGCAGGAGGAAATTTTTGCCGTCGCGAGAATACTTGTAAACGAGGTGGTCACGGCGCTTCGGGAAACTCACGGCATTGAGTTGGGGATTGATGATGCCGCGCTTCAGCGCATTTCCGAGTTGGGATACAGTCCGGTGTTTGGCGCGCGCCCATTGAGGCAGGTTATATCAGAGAAAATACGAAGCGCGCTTGCTGAAAAAATATTGCGGAAAGAAATCGGAAGAGGCGACACGCTTATGCTGCTTTTTCGGGACGGCGATTTCATATGGAGAAAAACAATGCGGTAGTAAAGCCATGAAACGCGTGTTATATTTGTGAACATGCAGTTCAATATACATTTTGATTTTGGAAGGTTTAAGGTTAATAGGGTGGTGCGCCACTTTGTTCTCGCGGACCTGTTTCTTTTTGGCGGATGGGGCCTTATCAGCCCGATATTCGCTGTTTTTTTGATTGAACGAATTCCCGGAATCAGCCTAGTGACCATTGGCGCTACGTCCGCCGTTTATTGGATTGTAAAATCAATTGTTCAAATTCCCGTGTCGCTGTATCTGGATAAGCACGAAGGCGAAAGGGACGATTTTTACGCGCTAATTACAAGCCTTATACTTGCCGGATTTACGGCTATGGCGTTTTTACTCGTCGACTCCGTCACATGGCTTTTTATCGTGATGTTTCTGCAGGGCGTTTCCTTTGGATTATATATTCCTTCGTGGTATTCTATTTTTTCACGGCATTTGGACAAAGACCGTTTTGCGTTTGATTGGTCGCTTGACAGCACTTCGCTTGGCATCGCTTCCGGAATCACGGCTCTTGTCGGCGGTACGATAGCAAATTATATCGGCTTTTCCGCTGTTTATATTCTTGTCAGTGTTTTCTCGTTGGCGAGCGCACTTGTTCTTATGTCTTTGCCTAATCTTATATTTCCCAAAAAGACAACAAATGAACCGATTAGGGTAGACCATCTTCCTTCGAATATCCAGAAATAACATGAACAGAGAATTTTCTGCCGGCATAATAATTTATCGAGCAACAAAAGAAGGACCGAAATTTTTATTGCTCTACAACGGCGGGACGTATTGGAATTTTCCGAAGGGGAAACTTGAGGAAGGGGAGCGGAGTTTCCGCGCAGCGCTCCGCGAAGTGTGGGAAGAAACCGGGCTCCGGCCGCGCGATTTACAATTCAAAAACTGGTTCCGCGTGGAAGACCGGTTCACGTATGTCCGCGACCGGCAGAAAATTTATAAAACTGTTACGTATTACCTTGCCGAGACGCGAAATCAGGAGATACGCATTAAACTTGTCGGCGAAAGCTACCAAGGGGAGCGACACGAAGGGTACGGATGGTTTTTATGTAGAGACGCCGTGAAGATGCTCACTGCGCCGAATCTCCAAAGGCATTTGAAATACATACACGATGTCATTCTGCGCAGGCGCAAACGCGGGCTAGTTCTTGCGCAACCTAAGCCGGCTCTAGGCAAATAAAAACCGCTTCGATATAACATCGGAGCGGTTTTTATTTTATAAACTCGATTATTTTTTTAAAAACTTTAGGTTCGTGCTCGGCGAGACCGGCGAGAATTTTTCTATCAAGGCGAATGTTTTGTTTTTTGAGAGCGCTTATAAAATTGCCGTATGTCATGCCTTCTTCTCTCGCTCCCGCGTTTATTTTTACATTCCAAAGCGCGCGATACTCGCGTTTCTTTTCTTTTCTTCCGCGGAACATGCGGGGAAGCGCGTGGAGAAGCGCTTCTTTTGCGGCGCGCTCTTTTGATTTTCGCCCCCATTTAAACCCCTTTGTGAGTTTTAGTATACTCGCGCGTTTCTTATTTGATGTTTTTCCGCGTTTTACACGTGACATATATTATCAGTAAATAGTTTTAGCAGGAACAGTCTAACGAAAGTTAGGCGATAAAGTCAATACTAAAGGTATTTATGCATGATCGTTCTGCGAATTTTATTGCAGGATAGCGTGCGTTCTCCGCGCCTTCTTTGAAGCTGTTTCGCGGACTTGTTCGCGCGATTATGGCTAAGTCCCATTGCCATACGAATGAGTTTTCCATTTCTTGTAACGCGCATTCTTTTTGTCGCGCTTTTTTGTGTTGAATGTTTCATAATTTTATTTTTTCGTTACTTGCGATATGAACCCTCTTCCGCCCGGACGCGGTGGAAGCGTTACTACGTGCGGTGTTTTTATCATCTGTAAGAATTCGTTGATTTTCTTAAGAGCCCAGTCACGATTTGCTTTTTCCCTGCCGCGCAAGAAGATTCCAATTTCCACCTTGTGGCCTTCTTTTAGGAATTCCTCAATCTTTCGTATTTTTATTTCCAGGTCGTTTTTAGCGGCTCTCGGAGTAATGCGAATTTGTTTTAATTCTTTTACCTTATTCTGCGCGGCATACTGTTTTTTCTCCTCTTTTTCTTTTTGATATCTGAACTTATCAAAACTGATGATTTTCGCAACAGGCGGGTTTGCCGTACTGGCTATTTCCACAAGGTCAAAACCGCGTTCTTTAGCGAGGCGCAATGCTTCATCCCGCTTTAAAACTCCGAGGTTTGCCCCGTTCTCGTCTATTACGCGGAGTTCCGGCGCCGTTATCTGATTGTTTATCTTTGTGTGGATGAAAGTATAATATGGCACTTTGCGGGCAGAGTCAAATAAAAAGAGCCGGGTTTTAATCGGCTCTGTGCGAGATTAATCAAATTTTTCAAACTACGCCACACCTAAAAAATAAGTCTTCATCAGTCCCTTTTTGACGCACTCAATCCCATGTTTTAAGATGCTCGCGTTTAAATTTTCTATCGCACTTACATCTTCAGAAGTTACCTCGCGGTATTCGGTGTATTTTACATCTGCAAATTCACTTCCGTTTTTAGTGCTGGAAAGAACACTTTCGACGTCACTTCCTACAAAGAGCTCTTTTTTCCCAAGTTCAGTAGTGAATTCCACAAAGACAACAGTGATGGTTTTATTTATTGTTTTCGTTTCTTCCATACCCCCTCCTTGTTATCGGGTTTATATTTACTTAATCTACTGCGGATAACGTAGCATGCTGGCTATATCAAAGTCAAATAAAAAAGCCCCGCGATAATAATAGACGATAAGTTGCAGGGCTTTTTGATAATATTGGGCACTCGTGTGCCGCATTAGATTCGGCCGGAAAATGGCCGTTTTGCTTGCGATTAAATATGTCAAAGAATCTGACATTAGTATACCCTTTCTGCCAAACCCCGCAATAGCAGGCTGTGGATAAGATTTAGCCAGAGACGATCGGAACTTCTTATTTGCACACGTTCATTATTTGTTTTCTTCAGCGGCTGATTCTTTCAATTCAAGAATAGACTGTGCTAATGATACTTGTACTCGTTCAAGATTTAATGCCGTTTCACTAGTAAGTTGTTCGTGCACTGCCTTTACTCCACTTGCCTTAAAGAGGAAATTTAAGCCCTCAATTTCCCCTACTAATTCTTGAGAAAGAATTAGTAAATTATCAAGAATCTCAAGCGTTGTTTTCATGGTTCGCTCCTTTTTAAATTTTCAAATTTCAGTTGTCTATCACTCTTATACCTCCGCGGGCGGGGAGCGTCAAGAAGTAAAAAAGCCACTCTAATAGCGGGTGTTTTATTTTGTGGAGGCGGAGGGATTGAACCCTCGTCCAGAAGTGTCTTTAGGCAAAGTGTACGAGTGTAGTTCCTCAAATGAAGAACGAAGGTCGTCTTTAGATTTAACCGATTGCACAAAAGACGAGTGTTACAATCGGCGAGTACCATGTATTACACCGGTTATTTCCCTATGGAACCTTGGGAACCGATGCCCTCCCGATTAAATAAGGGAGAGAATACCCTCTTTCACTAAAGCTACGGACGGGCAAAGCCAATCTTACGCATAAGCAAAAGCTGGTACTGCAACAGTTTTGTTAGCAGTTATATTTTGATTGGATTTACCCTTCGGCAGGCTCAGGGTATCCTGAGCGAAGTCGAAGGATACGAGACAATCAGCTCAACTCGCTTCACACTGAAGCTCATCCTCTGTCGAAACATGCGCCCCCGTATTTAGTTATTAAATAACTAAGAGATTGATTTTCGGATCTCGCGCTCAACGTCGCGCTTTTTAATCGCTTCGCGCTTATCTCCCTTTTTCTTGCTCCGCGCGAGACCGATTTCAACCTTAATCCTGCCGTGCTTATTATACAGCTTGAGTGGTATTAGCGTCAATCCTTTCTCTTTCGTGCGCCCGATAAGCTGATTTATTTCCGCACGGTTCAGGAGAAGTTTTCGCGTGCGTTTTGAGTCATACATTTCCGGCGTGTTGCTCGGTTGGTATGGGGGAATATCAAGATTCAGAAGCCACATCTCGTTTCCTTTCAGGGTTGCGTGCGCGCCTGATAAGTTTGCCCGTCCGGCAACAATTGATTTCACTTCAAAACCTTTTAACTCTAATCCTGCCTCAAATATCTCAAGGATGCTGTAATCAAACGATGCGCGCTTATTTATTGCAAAAACCGCCATTGGATTTAAGATTATCATTGTTTTAGGCTACTTACGACGCTTGACATAATATATTATGTCGTGCTACAATGCGAACGCACGTTAAAAACAACCTATCAATTCATCTTTAGTCCCGCAGACTGTGTGGACGGAAGATGGGTTAAAAATATGAGGAAAAGCTATGGAAACTATGAAATTTATCGCTGATGTTCAAGTAAAAACTAAATCTTTTGGGAAAAACACACTTTTTCCCGAGAAATTTTACAGAAAATTCGCGCTTCCAAAAACTTTTAGTTTCGAGAAATTTCGTATAAAAGCTGAGTTTGACAGAGGTTTTAAAGAATTGATCGTGCCGGAAATTCCAAATTTAATCAGGGCATTTACGGGCACACTCACAAAAAACTTACTTGCGAAGTCTACGACATATGACTCAATTCTATCTGTTACTAGCACCTTCTCAATCGGAGAGTTCTTAACAATCATTTGTACGCTTCTCAAAAAACAGAAGAATGGTAACAAGGGCGCGCTTCTCGTGGGCGATAGTAATATTGTTGGCGATACAAATATTTTCTGTGTGCGGTTAAAAAGTGGGTACCATGTTGCGGTGAGAATAAGCTGGTTTCCTAAAGAACGCATATGGTACTTTAGTGGACTTTTTTTAGGTAGCCCAACTGACCTCTCGCATTCGTGGGAAAGCGATGGTTGTTTTTTTTCTAAAAAGACAGTCCCGATTAGAATGATTCTCCGCTAAGTATTTCTTTATTGTGCTCTTGTTTTTTGTACTATCCGTCCCTTTTCCATTTGGAAAGGGGACTTTTTTTATGTACAATGAGGGTTAATCTTTACTATGACGCTTCGGGAAAAAATAACCGCGAAAATTAAGAGCATTATTCCCAAGGGCATGGATATTTCGCTTTCTGTGCCGGAGAACGATACGCAGGGGCATTACAGCACGAATATCGCGTTTAGGATTGCGAAGCAGAAGGGAGTTGCGCCAATGGAGGAGGCGAAAAGGATAGCGACAAAACTTTTGGAATCCGCGCCCCCTAAAACAGTCGCGAAGCGACCGTTCTGGCAAGCGGAATTATTTGAACGGGTTGAGGCAGTGTCCCCGGGATTTATAAATATATGGATAAAGCCAAAAGCGATTCAGGGAGCGTTCCAAGATATTTTGAAAGACGAGAAAAATTTCGGGCGAAGTAAAATAGGGAAGGGGAAGAAAGTCATTATTGAATATTCCCAGCCGAATATAGCAAAACGGATGCACGCCGGACATATCCGTTCAACTATTATCGGCGATGCGCTCGCGAATATTTACGAATTTGCCGGCTATAAAGTTATCCGCTGGAATTATATCGGAGACTGGGGAACACAATTTGGAAAGCTTATCGCCGCATACAAACTCTGGGGAAGCAAGAAAGAGGTAGAGAAAGACCCCATTGAAACACTCCTTCATCTTTATGTAAGGTTTCATAACGAGATGGCAAAAAATCCGTCGCTTGAAGCGCGCGGGCAGGAAGAATTTAAGAAGTTGGAGGCGGGCGACAAAGAAAACAGAAAATTGTGGAAATGGTTTCGCGACGAATCGCTTATTGAATACAAGCGCATATACAAATTTCTTGATATTCGCTTTGATGTTTGGACGGGCGAGAGCGCGTACGAAAAAGATCTTCAGGGAATTGTTCTGGAGCTAAAAACGAAAGGAATCGCAAAAAACAGCGAGGGAGCGGTGATTGTGCCGTTAGATGAAGAAAAGCTTCCGCCGGCGCTTATTCAAAAGTCAGACGGCGCGAGTATTTATCTCACGCGCGACATCGCGAGTTTGCGGCACCGCATACGAAAATATAAGCCTGCAAAAATCCTCTATGTCGTTTCCAATGAACAGTCGCTTCATTTTGAACAGCTATTCGCGGTTGCAAAAAAGCTTTCTTGGAATAATGCCGAGCTTGCTCATGTTAAGTTCGGGCTCATGCTCGGGGAAAACCATAAAAAACTTTCAACGCGAGGCGGGTTGGTGGTCGCTCTTGATGAATTAATTGAAAGCATGGTGCGCGAGACGCGCAAGGCGATTGATGATAAGTACTCAAAACTTTCCTCAAAAGAAAAGGACTTGACCGCAAGCGTTATCGGCGTTGGCGCTTTGAAATACAATGACCTTCGCGAGAACCGAAACTCCGACATCGTATTTAATTGGAAACACATGCTTGATTTTACCGGCGACAGCGCGCCGTATCTTCAATACGCTTGCGTGCGGCTTTTACGGATAGTCGGCAAGTCGCGCGGAAAAAATCAACCCGATTTCTCAAAGCTTACCGCCGATAATGACCTTGCGCTTATGCGTAAAGCGCTTGAGTTTCCGCATGTAGTCCTTACTTCCGCAGAGACGCTTTACACCAATAACCTCGCTCTCTATCTTTACGAACTTGCGACGACTGCAAACCGTTTTTATGAAACGACGCCGATTTTGAAAGATAATAATTCTGCCCGCCGCGCAGCGCGCCTCGGACTTATTCAAATTGTCGCAAGTATTTTAAGGAACGGATTGACTCTTCTCGGCGTTAAAACACCAAAGAAAATGTAATAGTCCTTATCTATTCGTTCGCTATTATATACCGAATAGAAATTGGGATATTACAAAAAGCGCGTAAATAGAGATAAGAATAGCGCCCTCCTTGTTCGTAAGTCGCTTTCCTGTTTTGTAGAAAATTAAAAAAGCCGTAGAAAGAATGGCGACAAATACCGCAGTAATATAAAAAGATTTATCAACCGCTACCGGAATCGGTTTTAGAAAAGCAAGAATCCCTATAATCATCGGACTTGCCATCGCGGACCCGATGAGATTTCCCGTTGATAGCTCTTTTATATGTTTTCGCCATGAACGGATAGTTACGACGATTTCAGGAAGATTCGTACCTATTGAAAACATAAGGAGCCCTATTATGAACACCGGTATTTCAAAGGCTTGTAACAATTCAACCGAGAGTGAAACGATGATTTTTGCCAGAATCACGACTGCTATGACGCCCATAACTGTATGAATAACAACTTTGCTTAGTTTTTTATGCTTTACATTTTCCGGCGGTTTTTCATATTTTCTGAATCTTGTATAAATAACCGAGAGGAAAATCAAATATATGAGTATAAACAATAGTCCGTCCGTCTCGCTAATAAGCCCGTCTAATCCGAAAATGAATGAAAGCAGTATGAAAGCGAAAATCGGGAGTATGTGCCAGATATTTCCATCCGTTGTTATCCGGCGGTTAAGCAGAAGACTTGTTCCAAATATGAGCCCAATAATAACAATTACTCCTCCCCAGATGTTTCCCAATGAAACCGTTGGAATATTTTCAATTACGGCGTTTACTCCAATTGAAAGTTCCGGAAGCATAGTTAAAAGGCCGAGAACAATGCCTAGAAATGAAAGGGGAATGCCGAAGCGGTGTCCCAATGTGCGAATTTGAGTAACTACAATGTCGGCGGATTTGCCGAGAAGAAAGAATAGAATTACTATTGCAAGTATCGTGCCGATGATAAGCATTGTTTTATTATACAGCACCAGAATGGAAAACGAAGCGGATTTCAGCTACTATAGGATTAATTACTTATGTTGCGCCATATAAAGCAATTTTCTCTTCCCGAGATAGAGGAGAAGGTGCTTGAGTTTTGGAAAACGAATAAAATTTTTGAGAAGTCGCTTGAGAAAAACCGCGCTCGCGGAAAGAAATTCGTGTTTTACGAAGGGCCGCCTACGGCGAATGGGCGTCCCGGATTACACCATGTCATTGCGCGCGTTTTTAAAGATATTGTACTTCGTTACAAAACGATGCGCGGATTTTATGTGCCGCGCAAAAGCGGGTGGGACACTCACGGGCTTCCGGTTGAAATTGAAATAGAGAAAGCGCTTGGACTGAAGTCGAAAAAAGAAGTTGAGCAATACGGCATCGCTGAATTCAATGCAAAATGCAAAGAGTCAGTGTGGAAATACAAGGACGAGTGGGAAAAACTTACCGAGCGCATCGGGTTTTGGCTTGATCTCAAGCATCCATACATCACCTATGACAATAGGTATATGGAATCAGTGTGGAGCATTCTGAAAGAAGTTTGGAAGAAAAAAATGATTTATAAAGGGCACAAAGTTGTGCCATGGTGCACGCGGTGCGGAACGGTGCTTTCGTCACATGAGGTTGCGCAAGGATATAAGGAGACAGAAGACACGTCTGTGTACATCAAGTTTAGATTAAAGCCGGGACAGAAAGTCGCCCTTCAGCAGGCTCAGGGTAAAGCGGGGGATTTCACAACCAATGACAAAACTTACATTCTCGCGTGGACAACGACACTATGGACGCTGCCGGGGAATGTCGCGCTCGCGGTGGGGAAGGATATTGGATACGTCCTGACTGAAAAAGACGGAGAACAATTGATTTACGCCGGCGTGCGAGGGAGCGTTCTTGGTTTGGAAAACACAGGGCAGAAAATAAAAGACTCTCAATTAGTCGGGCTTTCTTATGAACCGCTTTTTGATATAAAACCGCTTCAGAAACCGACGGCATACAAAATCTACCCTGCTGATTTTGTAACGACTACTGACGGAACCGGCGTGGTACATACAGCAGTCATGTACGGAGAAGACGACTATAATCTCGGAAAGAAAGTCGGTTTGCCGGAGCATCATACCGTTGATGAGCGCGGAAAGTTTACAAAAGATGTGCCGGTGCTCGCCGGACTCTATGTGAAGGCGAAAGATACGGAAGTAAAAATATTAAAATACCTTGAGAGTAAAAATCTTTTATTGAAGACCGAGCAGTATACACACGAATATCCGTTTTGCTGGCGGTGCGATTCGCCATTACTCTATTACGCTCGCGACTCGTGGTTCATCGCGATGAGCAAACTTCAGAAAGAGCTTATTTCGGCAAATAATCGAATCGGATGGATTCCGGAACATCTCCGTAATGGACGGTTTGGCGAGTGGCTCAAAGAAGCAAAGGATTGGGCAATTTCGCGCGAGCGGTATTGGGGAACGCCTCTTCCGATTTGGGTGTGCGGCGCGTGCGGCGAAACGCACGCTGTGGGAAGCATCCAGGAACTCATCTCGCTCCAAGAAACGAAGAAGAAACGAAACCGCTATCTTTTTGTGCGGCACGGCGAGGCGCAGAACAACAAACTGCGAGTCTGCAGCGCGTTGCCCGACCTTAAACATCATCTGACACTCAAAGGCGTTACCCAAGTTGAACACGTGGCCAAGAAGCTCGCGAAAGAACAAAAAATCGATTGTATTGTGAGTTCGGATATCACGCGCGCGAAAGAAACAGCGCAGATTTTTGAAAAGATTCTTAATACAAAAGTAGTGCTTGATAAAAGGCTTCGTGAAATTGATGTTGGCGATTTTCATGGGCGAAGCCAAGAATTTTATGGAAATTATTACACGTCCGATATTGAAAAATTTACAAAGCCTGCGCCAAATGGAGAGACGCTTACTGATGTACGCACGCGTGTTTACGATCTTATTTTGGATTTTGAAAAGAAATATTCTGGAAAGACAATACTGCTTATTAGTCATGAATATCCTATCTGGATGGGGGAGAGTATTTTAAACGGATGGTCTGATGAAGAGTCTGTGAGACATAAAAAAGCGTCATATATAGATTTTATTGCTAATGCAGAAGTAATTGGCGGCGAGTTTTTAAAATTTCCGCGCAACGCATCTGGTGGTTGTGATATTCATAAACCATATATTGATAATGTGAAATTCAAGTGTCCGAAATGCAGGAAAGGAACCATGAAAAGAATTCCCGATGTGCTTGATTGCTGGTTTGATTCCGGCGCCATGCCGTTCGCTCAAGCGCACTGGCCATTTGAAAACAAGGACTCGCTGGATTTTCCTGCGGAATATATCTGTGAAGCAGTTGACCAGACGCGCGGGTGGTTCTATACGCTTCTAGCCATCTCGACGCTTTTAGGCCGAGGCGAGCCGTACCGCAATGTTATTTCCCTCGGACACATCTTGGATAAAAACGGGCAGAAAATGTCCAAATCAAAGGGAAATATCATTGACCCGTGGGAGATGGCGAAAAAGTATGGCATTGACGCTGTGCGGTGGCATTTCTACACAATGAACCCGCCAGGCGAGCCTAAAAGAATTGATGAGACGGATTTCGGTAAAGTAATGCGCCAATTCATTCTTCTCGCATACAATTCGTTTGTTTTTTGGAAGACGTATGGAATAACGGAAAATCCAAATGTCAAAATCCAAATATCAAAGCAGCCAAAGTCGCGGAACGTATTGGATGTGTGGGTTGTGGCGAGATTAAACGAAACGGTTTCTCAAGCAACGAAATTACTCGATGCCTATGAGATAGGGGATGCGGCGCGCGTCATTCAGGATTTTGTAGAAGATTTGTCGCGGTGGTATATCCGCCGGTCCCGCAGGAGATTTCAGCGTCCCGACCAATCAGTAGGAGGAAGAAACGACCACAAAAAAGCGTCTATGACTCTTGGTTATGTTCTAATTGAACTCTCAAAACTCATCGCCCCGTTCACGCCGTTTTTTGCCGACATGCTTTATAAGTCATTCGAACACGGAAAAATAGAGTCGGTTCATTTGGATAATTGGCCGGTAGTAATCTCAAATCTCAAATCTCAAAGTTCAAAACTATTAGCAAAAATGGCAGAAATCCGCCGGCTTGCAAGTATTGCGCTCGCAAAGCGGGCCGAAGCGGGAATTAAGGTGCGCCAACCACTCGCTACGCTCAAAATCAAAAATCAATCCGCCAGCCGGCGGACAAAAATCAAAATCACCAGCGAGCTGCTTGAGGTTTTAGCAGACGAGGTAAATGTGAAGAAGGTTGTTGTAGATTCAAATATTAAGGATGAAATTGAGCTTGATACGAATGTAACAATTGAATTGCGCGAGGAAGGGCTTGTGCGCGAGCTTGTACGCATGATTCAGGATTTGCGCCAAAGCGCGAAATTGGAACCTAAGGATAAGATTGTTGTTATGATCGACGCGCAGGGCGAGCTTGACGGCGTGACGCGCAAATATGATGACGTGATTCTCAGAGAAGTGAATGCAAAAGATATTATTCCTCGCCGAGAGAAAAAATTTTTAGCCGAACTCGACACGACGTTTGAAAATACACAGCTTTGGATTGGTGTAAGAAAAATCTAAACAATTATTGACGCCAGGCCACGTCCGTGGTACTCTTTAATCAGGAAATCTATTGAAAAATTAATATATGGAGGTACGAAAAATGGGAGCCGCATTCATTGCAATACTGTGCCTTACAGCGATATCCTATGGCATCAAACGCGTGCGCTTTTTCCATCGCTGTATTTTGTGCGATAGTTTAGGCATCGGAAATGTTACCATGGAAGGTCCTGCTGAAATATGTATAACAGGGATTTTTCCTGGAATGATGCTCATTATTGGTGGGGTCGTCGGGGAAATAGTTTGTTTGGTGTACTTTATAAGCTAGAGGAGGCGTAAATGATTATTTATATTCTTGGCGCGATCATATTGTTGTATTGTGCGGTGAGTGTAATTTCTGGTTTCACTGCAAGTAAAATGATTCACGAAAGAGACGTAAGGAGGGACTGATGTATTGAAATTTTTTTTAGTGGCTGCGATCATCGGTGCTTTTGCCACTGTGATCTGGCGCTCAGGACCGCGGCCAGAGGTAAACGGGAGAAGGACGGCATTGTTAATAATAGCCGCAGTTTCTTTTGTGTTAGTTTCCTTTATCTGGGGATTTTACCAGGCCGTGTCCGTAGTCGCTGGTTACATTGCAGGTTTTTTCGGGCTTTTTTTGCTGCTGTTTGTAGCTTCTTGCATTTCAATGTTCATTATATTCAGAAAGGACCGAAGAAGGGAAAATGAAATTTTAAAAGCTCCCCCATAATTAGGGAGCTTTTCAATTTGCGTATTATATCAAACCAATCTTTTTCTTTATCTCCAGTAATTTTTTGCCGGCAACCGAGTTTGCAATTTTATTGCCTGACGCGAGCGCGGAAGACACTCTTTTTGCGTCCGCGGAAAGTTTTTTCTTTTTTGCCTGAAACGGGGCGAGAGATTTTATTACGATTTTCGCAAGCTCTTCTTTGAATTCTGAATATTTTTTTCCGGCGGATTGCTCTATAACTTTATCAATCGAAATACCGCTCATTGCAGAATAGATAAGCACAAGATTTGAAATGCCGTGGCGGTTCTTGGGGTCGTAGGCGGTTGTCTTATATGAGTCAGTTACTGCACGCTTTATCTTTTCTCTTATTGTTGCCGGCGAGTCGTCAATAAAAATACTTCCTTCCGGCTGAGACTTGGACATTTTCTTTGTCGGGTTATCCAAGCTCATTATCCTAGGCGCTGGGGTTAACAGTGCCTTGGGTTCCAGAAATGTTTCACCGAATTTTGCGTTGAATTTTCGCGCGAGCGTGCGGGTGAGTTCAAGGTGCTGAAGCTGGTCGTCTCCAATCGGGACAAAAGCCGCGTCATAAAGGAAAATATCGGCAGCCATAAGGACAGGATAATCAAAAAGACCGACATTTGTGGTTATCGCTTCTTCGGAACCGGCTTTTTCTTTGAACTGCGTCATTCTGCGGAGTTCGCCGAACGGCGTAATGGTGTTTAAAATCCACGTGAGCTCGGAATGCGCCGGAATTTGCGATTGTATAAATACGACAGATTTTTTGGGGTCAATGCCCGCAGCGAGAAAATCCAACGCGACATCCAGTGTCCGTTTTTGCCTTTCTTTCGGTTCGCAATCTTTAGTGAGTGAGTGGAGATCGGCAACAAAAAAGTAACACTCGTATTTTCCCGAATTTTGAAGCTCAACAAAATTTTTTAGCGCGCCAAGATAATTTCCAAGATGAAGTTTTCCAGTTGGCTGAATTCCTGAAACTAAGATTGGTTTCATAATTTATACTTCGATTACCACCGGCAGAACCATCGGTCTTCGCTTCGTCTTAGTATACAAGAATTGTCCGATTTGGTCGCGGATAAGCGTTTTTATGTAGTCGGCGTCGAGCGACTGGTGATGCCCATGTGGGATGCGGCCGATGATGCCGCGAATTTTTCTGCGGATTTCGTCCAATAATTCCTGGTTTTCTTTTAAGTAGATAAATCCGCGCGATATAATATCAGGATTCTTGAGCATTTTTCCGCCCTGCTTGCTTACTGTCGCGATAATCACAAGCATCCCTTCCTGCGAGAGGGTAAGGCGGTCGCGAAGCACTATTTCGCCGACGTCGCCGACGCCTAATCCGTCAACCATGACATAATAAGCTGGGAGCTGTTCATTTGTTATACGAACGGAGTTTTTATTCATTTCAATTACAAGCCCATTATCAGAGAGGATTATTTCTTCCGGTTTCAATCCCAACACTTCTTCCGCGAGTTTCGCGTTGCGTTGCCGCATGAAGTAGTAGCCGTGAATCGGTATAAAAAACCTTGGCTTTGTAAGCGTCATAACCATTTTAAGTTCTTCTTGCGCGGCATGTCCGGATGAGTGGATATCAAGCATCTTATAGTGATATATGATAGCGCCTTGCCTGGCGAGGTTATCCTTTAGATTTTGCACGCTCATTTCGTTTCCGGGAATTACTGAAGATGAGAGAATTATCGTGTCTCCTGGTCTTGCTCTAATTTGCTTATGTTCTCCGTTTGCGATGCGCATTAAGCTTCCTTTTGATTCTCCTTGGGCGCCGGTGCATAGTATCAGAAGTTTTTCGTCGTGATATTTTCCTATGTCTTCGAGCGGAATTATTGTGCCTTTTTCAAATTTCAAATATCCGAGATTCTGCACGATTTGCATATTCGTTTTCATTGAAAGGCCGCTAATCGCGACTTTGCGCCCGAGTTTTTCAGCGATTTTTATAATTTCTCCAAGCCTGTCGAGAAGCGAAGCAAACGTCCCAACAAGAATTCTTCCTTTTGCGGCTCTAAATGTTTTTTCAAGTTCTGCTTCTACAATGCGTTCTGACACGGAAAATCCCGGTGTTTCCGCTCCTGTTGAGTCCAGGAGAAGCGTATGAACCCCTCCTTCTCCGACTTTTTTCCAAATATCCAAATTTTTCGGTTTCCCGTCGTTGTCATAGTTAAATTTAAATTCGCCGGGGTGGAGAATATTTCCAATTGGCGTATGTATTACCGACCCGATGCCGTCCGGCACATTGTGGAATACATCAAAGAAAGATACCGAGAAATATTGTCCGAATTTGTGAGTTTCTCCTCCCTTTACTATCACAAAGATCGGCTTGGGCGAGTTTCTATAATCTTCCTGTCTGCGCATGATAACTTCTTTTGTCAGGATTGTCGTGTAAATCGGAGGATTGCCAAGTTTTTCAAGTATATGCGGAATCGCGCCGATATGGTCGTAGTGGGCGTGCGTTATAATAATGCCTTTTATATTTCCTTTTTTGCCCTCCAGATATTCCGTGTTCGGAATAATGTAATCAATGCCGGGAGTTTCTTGCGCCGGGAATTGAAGGCCGGCGTCTATGACTAATATTTCATCGCGATATTCAAAGAACATCATATTGCGCCCGATTTCTTCAAGGCCTCCAAGCGCGCAAAATCTCACCGTTTCTTCGTCTATTTTTTTTGTAACTCTAGAATCCGCCCTTTTGGGCGTTCTTACTAGTCGTGGAATCATATTTATTATTTTTTTATTTGTTTTATAAACGACTTTTTGATTTATGTACTTGCACTGAGCGAGTAAAGCGAGTCGAATGTGCCGGAGGAGGGACTCGAACCCTCAAACCTTTCGGTATACGGCCCTGAACCGTACGTGTCTGCCAGTTCCACCACTCCGGCAAGAGGCGCATGGCGGGCAGGCTCATCTCCGCTATCCGCCAACTGGCGGAGGCGGATCGCCACCTCAGCGTTAAAGAATATATTATATGCAATTAAACGGCTGAATAGTGAACGACGCGCTAAAAGCCAATGTGTATGTATAAATATCACAAAGCACAATTTCAAATAATCAAAATTTTGGAGAAATTAGCGTATAAAAGCATTATAATCCCTCAATTGTAATTTGTCAAATTTTATCGCAGGACTCTCGCGCGCACAACGCTCCACCTTGTGATATTTTCAAATCTATCGGACGGCGTAACGACATAATTAGCGTCCACGCCAGCAAGTTTTTCCGTGTGGGCATAGAAATAGGGAATAGTAAACAGGAAAATAGCCGGTACGTCATTTTGAATTATTGACGCGGCGCGCGTCGCGTTCACGGAGCGCTCTTTCTCGTTATTTGATTTTCGCACGTTTTCAATAAATATATCAACTTCGGAATTTTGATATGCCGAGAGGTTTAATTTCGGCGATAGCCGCTGTGATGAATACCAGAACGGAAAAAGATCGAGCGGGTTTTCAAGAATATTACCAAAGAGCAGCATCTCATAATCCCTTGTTTTTACCGTGCTTTCGAGGACTGTTTCCGTATCAATCGGGAATATATTAACCTCGCCAACGCCAACTCCGACCCATGAACGTTTCACGAAGTCGGCCGCATCCATGAAAATTTGTTCGTTTGGCACGACAAGATTCAGTTTCATTTCCTGCGCCTTTGCTTTTTCAAGAATTTCTCTCGCCATATCTGGGTTGTATGCATTATTCGGTTCAGACGCGTTTTCAGGAAGCGTTAACGGGCCGGAAATGGGGGACGCGTTTCCCTTACCGAGCAATTCCGCGAGTTTTGCCTTATTGATTGAAATATCGAGCGCTTCCCGTATTGACGAGTTTTTTAGCGTTGTATTATTCGCTTGATTTATGAAAATAGCGTAGTAGCGCGGCATCGGAATGGTTTCCACTTTTACTCGGCTTGTTCCTTGCATCATACTGTCAATGGGGGACAAGCTTCCAAATCCATTCACTTCTCTTAAACGAAACGCTTCAGCCAGTTCGTCCGAAGTTTGATAGAATTTGAAATAAAAGTTTTCAATGCGCGGAGCTTCTCCGAAATAATTCGGGTTTGGAATGAGATGATACTCGGTTATAAAGCCATCCCGCCTTTTACTAAACCCTTTTACCTTGTATGGCCCACTACTAACCGGTTCGAGATTGTACGCGGACAACCTGAAATTTTCAATCGGTATGTTTCCGAAGATGTGTTTTGGAATTACCCGCGTTCTCTTAAGCACGTTCGGGAAAAACGAGAACGGGTCCGGAAGCATAAATATCACATGCAGTTCGCTTACGCGTTCCATCGAAACGCCCTGCCAGTTTTTCGCGGACGGGGAGCGTGATTCCGAACTTTGAATTGTTTGAATGGTAAAAATTATGTCGTCGCTTGTGAGCGGCACTCCGTCATCCCATTTAAGGTTTTCTTTAAGTTTTATTGAGTATGTTTTTCCATCCGGACTCACCTCTGTCGTGAGAATGAGGTCGGATATCGGACTGTAAACTAGCGAAGAGATATCAAGGTCGGCCAGATTTTTTGAAACGGCGGGATTTATGGTGATTGGCTGGCCCAGAACCCCCTCAATGTATGAGCCGCCGCGGACTGGAATATAAACGCTATTTTCATTTACGATAATTGCCGCGCGGGCTACGAGCGACGCTATAAAGATAAAAATCGCAGCGATAAAAACTGCCCATTCTCGGGTAGATAAAGAGTTTCTTATAGCTCCAATTAACGGCATGACGGAGGGGATATAAAAAGATTTAGAGAATCAGTTTTATTACGGCAAGTCCCGCAAAAACAGCGGCCGCAACTATAGTTGCCCAAAAGATTCCCTTCTCAAGGCCGCGGCGCGTTTGATAACTTGCTCCTTCTCCTCCTCCGGCTCCAAATATTCCGGACGCTCCAGCCGACCTCTCTTGCGCGAGAATAAGCACTATAAGCACCGCAGAAATCACGACTTCTCCTAGTATGAGCATATATTTATTTCTTCGTTTCTTTTCCCGCCAATCCTATTATTATGTTTATCGCGCTGATAATAAGCGTGGCGTAGAGAAGCGGAAGATACCCTTGGATTGTAAGTTCATTTGAGAAAAAGTCAAGAATTATAAGGATTATCGCGTTAATCACTATTATAAAAAGCCCTAAAGACATGACTATGAGTGGACCGAAGAATAATTTAAGAACTGGTTTCAGAAATGTTTGAATCGCGGTCAATATGATTGCAGCGATGATAAGTGCTATAAAATCGCCGGAAAAGGAAAATCCAAGTATAAAATAGTTCGCAACGGATATTCCTATCGCGTTCGCGACGACGTGAAGTGCTAATTTTCCGAAAAAGCCCATATAAAGTGATTATTATACCATTGCACAGCCAGTTATGTTTGTATCCCGAACTGCGGGAGCAGGCTCTCTCCTGTCATTTCGTCAGGTTTTGGAATACACATTAGGTTTAAAATTGTAGGCGCTATATCAGGAAGCATGCCTATAATATGCGGGCGAAACGGATTTTCGTTCGGTTTCGGAAGCACGAATTTTTTTTCGACTATGTAGAACGGAACAGGACTCGCGTCATTTGTTTTCTGGGAAAGCCCTGTTTTTAGATTCATCACATTCTCGGCGTTTCCGTGGCTTGAGGTTACTATTAATATATGATTTTCCTCATAAACGGCTTTTACAACTCTTTCAAGTTCGCGGTCGATTATTTCCACTGCTTTAATGGTCGCGTCATAGTTTCCAGTTGATGCGACAATATCAGCGTTCGCATAATTGACGAGTATAAAATCAAACGTGCCTTCTTTTATTGCGATTATAAGCCTGTCAGTTATTGCCTGCGCGCGCATTTCAGGATATTCATCGGGACGCGCGACGCGTTCGGATGGAATAACAACCCTGTATTCGTTTGGAAACGGGTCTTTTCTAAATCCACTAAAGACATACATAATTTGATTTTCTCTCGCGGTTTCCGCGACTCGCAACTGGAATTTCTCATTATTTGTAAGGACTTCTCCCAGCGTTTTATGAATAAGCTCAACTGGCCTGTTTATGTCGATTTTCCCCGATTCAACTTCTTTTATTACGCTCATTGCTTTTTCTTCGGCAATTCTTCCCCCTCCTATCATAAGGTGCCCAAGCGAGCTTGAGCCTTCTTCCTGCCATGAAAGTCCGACAACACTTCCAGACGCGTGGAGTGCTCCTCCGGGAAAATTGTTTTGGATTTCCGAGATAATTTTGGGTTTTGCAGCGTGGATAGGGTTGCTCTCATCAAGATTTCCAATCCCAAAACCATCCACGATTACTAATATTACGGTTTGTTTCATTGCATTTTATCTTACCATATATTTGCCGTATTGATTCCTTTATAGCCAAGTAGTATAGTTACATTACAAATGTCGATAAGTCAAAAAATCAATTTCGCTTATGATTACAAACCCGTTATTTGTCGGGGTTATTGCGGTTCTATGCATTGCGCTTGGATACGGAATAAGATTCTTCTTCGCTCGGCGCTCTAAAGAGTCATTTGAACGAAAACTTGAAGAGGAATTTGAAAGTGCCCGCGCAAAGGCGAAGGAGTTGGTTGTCTCCGCAAAGGATAGCGCAGCTTCCATTCTTATGGAGGCGCAAAAAGAAGAACGCGAACGAAAGCAGGACGTTAGACGCCTGGAAGAACGGCTGCTTAAACGCGAGGACTCTTTTGAGAAAGATCGCGCCTCGCTTGAAGAAAAATCATTGCAACTTTCGAAAGGGCTTTTGCGCGTAGAGGAGGTTCAAAAGGAGACAAAAACGCTTCGCGATAAAGCCTTGGCTGAACTTGAAAGGATATCTGGAATAACGCATGAAGAGGCCCGCGAGAAAATTTTTGCAAAATTTGAAGACGCAAACAGGGACGAGTTGGCGCGGCTTCTTGCCTCGCTTGAACGCGATAAACACGATGCGATAGAAGCAAAAACACTTGAGGTGATTACAACGGCGATTCAACGATGCGCGCGCGATAAAATTTCCGATGCTACGACGAGTATTGTTCCATTGCCTAATGAAGATATAAAAGGAAAAATAATCGGCCGAGAGGGGAGAAATGTGCGCGCTTTTGAGCGCGCGACAGGCGTTGAAGTGATAATAGATGAGACGCCTGAAAGCCTTGTTATTTCTTCATTTGACCCAATGAGGAGGGAGCTTGCAAGACTGTCGCTTGAAAAACTTATGAAAGACGGGCGAATTCAGCCAGCTCGAATCGAGGAAATTGTAGAACAGACGAGAACCGAGTTTGAGGAACACGTTAAGAAAGTCGGGGAAGATGCGGCATACGAAGTCGGAATACTTGACCTTCCAAAAGAGATTACCAACATGCTTGGTAAACTCAATTACAGGACGAGTTACGGGCAGAATGTTTTACAGCATTCAATTGAAATGACGCACATCACCGGAATGATCGCGGCAGAACTCGGATTAAATGTGGCGGTAGCGAAGAAAGGCGCGTTGCTTCATGATATTGGGAAAGCAATTGACCACGAAGTTGAAGGAAGCCACGTGGAACTTGGCAGGAAACTTCTTAAAAAGTACAACATTGACGAAGCTGTTATAAAAGCGATGGAATCGCATCATGACGATTATCCATACTTGATTCCGGAAGCGTATGTCGTAGCCGCTGCTGATGTCATCTCGGCGGCTCGTCCTGGCGCAAGGCGCGATTCGCTTGAGAAATATCTGAAGCGGCTTGAGGAAATCGAAACTATAACTAGGGGCTTTGAAGGCGTAAAACAGGCATACGCGGTTTCCGCCGGACGCGAAGTGCGCGTTTTCGTTGTTCCTGAAAAAATTGACGACTTTGGAGCGTTCCAATTAGCCAAACAAATTGCGGGAAAGATTCAATCAGATATGCAGTACCCCGGAGAAATAAAAGTTACGGTTGTACGCGAGGTTCGGGCGATAGAATACGCGAAGTAGCAGTTTGTATAGTAATAATCTATATTATTTGCTATACTGTATGAAGTCGGAATGATAAAAGGTCGATTTACAGCATTAAATAAATTTATATGAAAAAGGATGGATTAGTTGAAGCGGTAATGAAGGAGGCGGGGATTGAGGTAAAGAAGCAAGCGCAACAGGCCGTTGACGCGGTTTTTGATACAATAGTTAAGACCATGAGTAAAGGAGAAGAAGTCGCTGTAAGCGGCTTTGGGGTTTTTCGCGTTGCTGATAGGGCTGCTCGCATGGGTGTAAACCCGAAAACTGGAGAAAAGATTCAGATTAAGGCATCAAAGAAACCAAAATTCCGAGCAGGAAAACTTTTAAAAGAAGCAATTCTATAAGCCGTTTTGTTTTCAGAAACTAAAATCCCCTCCATGGAGGGGATTTTAGTTTGCCCTGCAAGCAGGGCCTACTTGAGCCCTTTCCTCACAAGAGAGCTCATCTCAATAAAGACTTGATAGGCCTCCTTAATTTTCATTAAGGAGTTTTTTACCAAATCTTTTATTGACGGTGATTGGGTTGTGGTAATAATAGTTACTTCCGTACTGGTTGCATTACTTGGCGTACTTGAAGCGCTTACTACTGTTGTTGTCGTAATAATGAGCGCGCTATTGCCTATTGTATCGTCTGTTGATGTAGCCGTAGTACTTGTTGAAACTAATGTTGTTTCTTCTTTGATTTTTATTAATGTTGAAGACGTTGTTTCTGTACTAGACGCATTTACGAGCTCATTAGTTGATGTTGTTGAAACAACGATAATGCTTCTTGTAAACATTCCATCCGCCTCTTTACTTAGACCTTGCGCCACATCGATTAATATTTTCGCTTTTCCTAGCATATTTACGAGCTCATTAATGTTTTTTATCCTTGCCTTTTGTAATTTATTCACGTCTTCCTGGATTTTTCCCAATCGGCTTTTAGCGACTTCTATGGATTCTTTTTCCTGCGTAGTCATTATGAAGTCTTTTATTTGGTTTATTGACGCGGAAAACTTGCTGTCGCGTTCTTCTTTGAAATTTTTCGCGAGCTCTTTCAACTGCTCTATTGTTGCAATTGTTTTTTCTTTGTCGCTAAAGAGTTTGTTTTGTGAATCATAATATTCCAAGGCTTTTCCGATATTTTCCAAGACACTTTTTTTCCATACCAAAAGATCCTTTTCTATCGGGTCAATAGAAAGAAGCCTTACCTTCAGGTCTTTTGCTTCAGTTATTGAGAAGTCAATTACTTTTTTATATGTTTCGATGCGAAATGAGAGCTCTTGCGGGTTATTTTCATCCTTCGCATTAATCAGGCTGTCGAATGTTCCCTTTACATCATCTAATGCTTTTTGCACGGGCGATTCTGTCGCTCTCGCCGCCTTTATGGAAAATAATACTCCTATAAGAAGAATTGCCGCGCCTATATTTGCGAGATGTTTTTTCACGATGTTAATTGATGACCTGGTTTAGCAGTTCATCGATTTGATTTCCAGTTTCGTCAATTGTCATGCCTACATTTTCCGATTCAAGAATTTGCGAGCTTAGGTGTTGGGTTTTCATATCGGTAATTTCCATAATTGCCGCGGCGATTGTTTGGTGCGCGTTCTGGTCGAATTTTATTTCATTGAGCTGCATATTAATGCTTAAGTTGTCGAATTCGCGGTTTATCGCTTTCGCGCTCAACGCAGAAAATGTTTGGTTTGAAGAAAAAGAAAATGGATAGAAAATTGCGAGAAGAAGGCCGGCGAATACGAAAGCTCCCACAAGACTCAATCTTGGGAAAAATGAAAACGACGGAAACGCGAAAGCAGGCTCGTTCTTCATTGATACGATATGATTGCGTGAACGCCTGACAAATTCCGCGTCAGGTTCTATCGCGTTAAGCTTCTTTAATTGTTGGATTATTTCTTGATGCATCTATATGACTTTTTATTTGTTTCAATGCCCTGTGTTGTATTACCCGAATAGCTCCCTCGGTTTTTCCAAGCGCTTGGGCTATTTCCTTTGTCGATAACTCGTCTATGAATTTCATGATTACTACGTTTTGTTGGTCGTGCTCCAATTTAGAAATCGCCGTTTTCGCGAGTTCAATATCGAATGCCGTATCAATGCGATTTTCGAATCCCGAATCGCGCGCCAAAGTTTCTTGCGCAGTTTCATCAATATCAAAATGATTTTTGAAAGTGCGGTAATAATCAATGACAGCGTTTGACGCGATTCTATACAGCCAGCTTCCAAATGGGAATCCCTGAAATTCAAACTTACTCATATTTTCCCATGCTTGCGTGAAGACGTGATGGGAAATGTCCTCCGCGTCCTGTTTTCTCCCGCCTATCTTAAGAAATATAAACCTATAGATTTTCGGAAGATAATAGTCATAGAGGTCTCCGAAGGCTTTATTGTCGCCATTTTTTGCTTTTTGAACGAGCAATATTTCGTCCTTCATATAGTAGAACGAACCAGGGCGACTTTTGTTTCGTGGTGCTTGTGTAACATATTTTAGAGCGGGATACCAGAATTGAACTGGCGCCTTCACCTTGGAAGGGTGATGTACTACCACTATACGAATCCCGCTTATTTATTACCACGCCGATGCCCATTTTGGAGTCGGCGCCCCTGACTACTAAAACGTCGGGGTTGTGCTACTCTCGCGTTACAAGTGTAACATTGGCTCTGTATATGTAATTATTGCATGATTGTTTATCAAAATACAAGATTTAGAGAGATTTGGCCTATTTCTTGGTATTGAAAAGGAATTTGTTTTGTAGTAGTGTTTTTGTTGTAAATGATGCGTTTAGAACATCTTAAGTCTCGCGACAAAAAGACCTTGATTGTTACTGGGGTTATTTTAGTTCTTATGATTGTATATGGGATTTATATTGCGTTTTCTGCTGGTAGCGGACCAGTCACACTTTCGCCGGAGTTTATTGCGGCGAGAAATGATGCGGCTACTGTAAGTAGGGAGGCTGTCGGGTTAGCGAATGAAACAAACAGCACGCTGAAGCGCGCGATACTTTTAAATCCGCAAAAAGAATATAGTGAGATGCTTCGTCTTTTTGAAGAAGCAAGAAAAACAAACAACAACGCGTACGATGAGGTGTTTGCACTTTCTCGGTATCTTCAAAAAATCGCGGAATCTCTTGGGGGTATTTTAAATACTAAAAGCCAGCGGCTTGCGTATGATGCCTCAATAACCGAACTTTCACTTATTAATGAGTTCATAGTGTATACAAGATATGTAAATGAATTTCTTGATATGCTTTCATATTCAACACCGGATGAAATTCAAACGAGAGCCGGAGCTGCGGAAAAGCTGCTTTTTGATGTCAGTGCCAGCGCTAAGAAGATAAATGATTTGAACGCGCAGTTTTTGGAAAAGATGGGGAAATTTGATGAATCTTTGCAATAGACCAATCGCGAAACTAAATAGAAATAAAAATGGGCAGTACTTTTAGTACTACCCATAATGTTCCTTCGTTTGAGTTTGCTAAGTGACTAATGCTGGCCGTTTTTGCAAGTTATACATTGCCTTGTTGTTGGCACAGCTTTTAACCTTTCTTTATTAATCGGTTTTCGGCAACTTATACAGATGCCGTCGTAGTTTTTTTCTTTAATTCTTTCTAAAGCAGCGAGTATTTTTTTGAGATGAACTCCAGCGCGTTGCCCTCCGAGAGCAGTTGTTTCAATGCCTATTTCATGGGACCCGTTTTCGTCGTGCGCTCCGGATGTATGTACTTGAGTAACTCCTTCTTTTATTGTCTCGTCACTTGCTTCAAGTGTTTCGATGCATTTTTTCTTTTCATCCTCAAGCTTTAATCTGATTGTCTTTAAATCTTTCTGTGTAAGGTAACTTTTTTCGCCACCTCCTTTTTGTGTTTGTGTTTGCGTCGTGCCCGTTCCTTTTACCTGCTCTGTTGTTAAACTACCTGCACCGATCATAAAGCCTCCTTTTGAAACCGAGATTAAAAGGTTAGTTATTTAAGATTTAAAAAGCCGTTTACTAGTGTACCATAAACTTACATAAAGTCAAATAGAGGAAATGTCGGAGCGCCGGGAATCGGACCCGGTCTATCTGCTCCCAAAGCAGACGTACTACCGGTATACTACGCTCCGTTTCTGTTTCTAACTTGCCGATATATCACTATACCGCAGTTTGCGGTATCTCTAGAAATTATCTCATATTTAGAATAGAATCAAATCCATTGAAAGAGTTTTATAGAATGGCCCCCGTAGCTCAATGGATCGAGCAGTGCTCTTCTAAGGCATTGATGCGGGTCCGATTCCTGCCGGGGGCACAGAAACTAGATTTTAGTGGTTACCCCCGCACCAGAAAGCCCTGGACGTAAGTCCGAGGATGAATGGTAAAAGCCCTAAGGGCTTTCGGTGCGGGGTTCCGCTCCACGGAGCCCTGAACAGAAAGATGCCTCGGTTGTAAGCCCATGGAGCTTCACTTTAGAAAAATAACAAAGAGTCGCCTGCGAACTTGCAAGCGACTTTGATTTGGAAAGTTTTATAATACTTTTCTTAGGTCTTCTGCTGCTGCTTCGGGTGTGCGGGGATTAATGAAGGTTCCAGAACCCTTTTCAAAACCAGCTACTACCGCTTCAGTGACCGGCTCTATTTGGAGATGCCAGTGGTAATATGACAATTCTGGTTGGTTGCATGGCGCGGTGTGAAGGTAAAGAGCATAGTCAGGATCATTGAGAGCTAATTCGATTCTCTTCAAGACTTTTTGAAGCAGGAAGGAAAATTCCGTCAGCGGGTCTTTGCCTTGTGGGTGTGTACTGATATTAGCGAAATAACTTTGGTGGGCTTTTGGGCTGATTACTACCTGGTACGGAGTTTTGCCGGTATATGAGCACCAAGCTAAAAAGTTATCAGTTTCTTCTATAACTCTTTTGCCTATTCTTCGTTCCCAGTCGATTTCCACGCAGTAGAAACATTCCTTATTGTCATTCCAGTAGCGGAGGCTGCCTTCGAGCTCCTTCATTATCCTGGCCGGAATTATTGGCAGGGCAATTAACTGGCTGTGCGGATGAGGCTGGCTAGCGCCAGCTCTGGGACCATAATTTTCAAAGAGGAAACAATACTTTATGTTTCTGTCGCTGTCAACCTTCCTTATTAAATCTCTCCACATGCTTAGTACTTCGCGGACTTGTTCACTCGAAGCCCTTGCTAGGGAGCTATTATGTTCGGGCATTTCAACGATGACATAATGGTAACCAAAGGCCGGTATTACCAAGAAAGGTCCAGCTGCGGTTTCCTTCAGCAGTTCAGAAGTTATACTTGGATTAACTGTTGGGTAAAGATTTGGCGTTACACGGACCCACCAGCCAGGTGTATCGGGTTTAGTTCCGGATTTTCGGTATGCCCTAATCTCGGGTGGTGTCATGCTTTCGTGTGTTAAACAGAATGGGCATTTTTCACCGCTTACAATTTTCTCATCCGTACGTGACCAATCTCTCGGTATTTGCCGCCGAAGTTTTTCAAGCGGTTTTTGACGGTCTGGTGCTACAATGATATTTGTACCGGATGTTGGATTGGTTCGTAGTTCGCTTGTTTCCATTTTTAAACCTCCTTTTTCTTTAGATTTTTAATGAGCTTTCTACCAGTCTTGTCTACGCTTATCTTTACAATTTGTCAACCATTTATTGTTTCATTTCTAAAACTTACGGTAGAATAACACATAGGATGTACTATGGGCAAAGATAAAAAAATAAAACCACAACTGGCGGGAGGGTTTCGGGACTATAGCCCAGAAGAAGCCGAGGCGCGCGGTAAAATGCTGGACGCGATACGGCGCACATTTGAGCTTTTTGGATTTGTTCTAATTGAAACGCCGGCAATAGAACGCGAAGAAACGCTTACTGGCGGCGACCCGAATTTTTCAAAGCAGATTTTCAGAATCGCGGAGCGGAATGAGAAAGACCCGCTCGCGCTCCGATACGACCTCACAGTCCCGCTCGCGCGGTTTGTAGCGCAAAATCAAAACAAGCTTCCGTGGCCGTTCCGAAGATATCAAATCGGTTCGGTTTGGCGCGCCGAACAACCGCAAGCCGGAAGATACCGCGAATTTTTACAGTGCGATTCTGATATTGTCGGCACTGATAGCCTCGTTGCGGATGCTGAAATTATCGCGCTTATATACGAAACGCTCACCGCTCTTAAAATTCCAAGATTTGTTATTCGAATAGGAAACAGAAGAGTGTTAAATGGAATCTCGGAGTGCGCCGGTTTTCGCAAAGAAGATTTCCCCGCGGTTCTGCGTGCGATAGATAAGATGGATAAACAAGGATGGGGCGCTGTTGAATCCGGACTTTCCAAACTGGAAGGAAATCCTAAATTTATAAAAGAAGCTTTGGAAATTAGCGGGAAAACACTGAAGAATCTTTTCTTGTCGCTCAATGAATTTCTTGAGGGTTCGCGCGAGGCGACAGATGGCATTAAAGATTTGGAGATTGTAGCTAACGCGATTTCAGCGATGGGAATTCCGCCCAAGTTTTATAAAGTCGACCTTTCGGTCGCGCGCGGTTTGGGATATTACACAGGAATTGTTTTTGAAACGATACTTGAAGATTTGCCGTCAATCGGAAGCGTGTGCGGCGGAGGGAGATATGACGGATTGGTAAGCCGATTCAGTCCGATGCGGGCGCCGGCAGTGGGAATGTCGATTGGTATTGATAGGTTGTACAAGGCATGCGAAGAACTTGGAATCTCACAGGAGATTTCTCAACAGCAAGTTCTTGTTTTGAATTTTGAGCCGAAGTGCGAATTATATTGCGCGGAGATTTTGGGCGACATTCGGAGAGCGGGAATACGCGCTCAAATTTATCTTGGTCAGGAAAAAACGCTTAAAGGCCAGTTTTCTTACGCGCTTAAAAATAATTTTGGCATTGTAGTTATTGCCGGTTCCGATGAAAAGAAGAAAGGAGTCATGCAAGTCCGTAATCTTGCCGACCGCGCGCAGTTTGAGATTGCGAAGGGCGAAGTAGCAAGAAGAATCGCAAAACTGCCGTTTTCGAAGAACGGCTTGTAGGTTTTTGTGCCGCGGGGGTGAATCGAACACCCAACCAATCGCTCTTCAGGCGAATGCTCTACCATTGAGCTACCGCGGCTTGTCTCAAACTAAGAGTATCATTGCCTAGTTTTTCGAGTCAACGTTAGCTTATTCCGTTTTGTGGTCATCTGCTTCTTGGTCCCCAGAAGTCTTCGCGCTCCTCCTCGTATTCTTCAGTTTCAGCGAGAATTTCTTCATGTTTTTTCTTTTCGATTTCAAACTCGCGCACGCGAACAAATCTTTTGATTACATATTCTATCGCGAATATAAGAACTATCAGAACAACTATTCCTATCTCTGCGTTTTTGAAAATTTGCGCGGCTTTCAGGTAATGAAGGCCGGATACTACGAAGTAAGCTATCGCGGAAATGCCGGCGAACCAGAGCGATACTGCGATAATGTACGATGTAGTGAACAAGCGGAGCGAAACCCTTGACCATCCAGCGAGAGCGATAACCAGGAAATTCATTCCCGGGACAAACTTAGCTATAATGATAAGCCGAACGAGATTCTTTTTAAGAAAGTACGTATAAAGCTGAATGCGCCGTTTGGATTTGTGTTTGCGGTACAGCTTCCAACCGAGGCGCGTATGCCGCATTCCTTTACTGAAGAAAAATAGAACGTGTTCATATAATACGACAATTACAAAAGTAGCGATAAAAAACTGCCCCAAGGAAAGAATCTTGCCCGCAACTAAATACATCGCAAGCACGATTGTTATCTCTCCTTGTATTGCCATTCCAGCGCCGATAATGACGTACGTCCAAGCTGGATATTGTTCTATAAGTTGTCCGAGGTGCGTTAAGAAACTATCCATTGATATTCTTTAATTATATACTGTAATAGTAATTAGCAACCAATTATTCGTAATTATGGGAACTGAAAAGCAGTCTTTTGCCTCGGAAGACAATACCCGTTTTGAAGCCGTGCGGTCAAGCGGTCCCGGCGGACAGAATGTGAACAGGCGTTCAACAAAAGTCCACGCGTGGGTTCGCGTCGGCGATCTTTTAATTTCAAGCGATAAGAAGAAACTGCTTCGCGAGAGGCTTGCGGGCCGCATAAACCAAAACGACGAACTTGAAGTTTCAAATGATGAAGAACGTTCGCAAGTTATGAATAAGGAACGAGCTCTTGTGCGGATGAATGAGCTGATAACGGAGGCGATTAAGATTCCGCCAAAGAGGATTCCAACCGTGGTTCCGCGCGGAGCGAAGGCGGCGGCGCGGAGGCATAATGAACTGCGGTATGAAAAAAAGAAATCAAGGCAGGAATCGCGAATGTCAAACCTTGCGGAAGACGAGGTAAATCTGTAAAGTTTTTGTGCAGGCTAATCCATATTTATCTTTGGTAAATATGGACGCCCGAACAATCATGGAGCGATTGTTTTAGTGGTGCCCGTAGCTCAATTGGTTAGAGCGTCTGCCTGTGGAGCAGAAGGTTGGCGGTTCGATCCCGCTCGGGCACCCAAATTTGCGTATGAAAATTTTTATTTGTTGCAGTAAGCATTTATACAGCAAAGTTCCGAATGTAAAAGCGGAACTTGAGCAAATGGGCCACACAGTTGTTTTGCCAAACAGTTTTGATAAACCTCTTCAGGAAGAGAGAATGAAAAAATTAGGAAGCGACGAACATAGAAAATGGAAGGCGAAGATGCTTCGCGCTCAAGGAAAGAAAGTTGCAGTGAGCGACGCTGTTCTTGTTTTGAATTTTGAAAAGCATGGGCAGTTGAATTATATCGGGGGAGCGACATTTCTTGAGATTTTTAAAGCTTTTGAACTTGGCAAGAAAATTTTTCTCTACAATCCGATACCGGAAAATTTCTTAAAAGACGAACTTCTCGGCATGGGACCGATTGTGATTAATGGAGATTTAAGGTTAGTTGTTTAATAGCGCTTTTCCACACGAGCTTGACTAAATCGGTGTGGTGGTGTATACTGGCGTTAGTAAACAATTATTGTTTTTAAACTAAATAAATAGGAGGATGCTCATGGGAACTATTTTAAGTCTTGGGTCGCGGTTTAGCTTTGATAATTTAAGCAACCGCGCACAGTTTTTAATCGGTACTCTGCTGGGATTAGTCTATTGTGCATTGACGTACGCCTTCGGGAAGATTGTAGGAGAGGGCTTAGCTGTAGTTCTTATTATTATCGCCTTGATATATTGTAGCGCTATTACAAATTTTCCAAACGAAATATTCGAGTGGCGCCGAGCATCAGACACCGGGCCGGCATTCAAAAACATTTCCTACACTACCGCGCCGTGGGATTGGGGAGTTGTTATAGGGATGATAGCCGGAGTTATTATCGCTATATTACTTTGGAATGCTGGCATGATTTAAAAACAAGATTTTATAAAAGCGCTGTGTAATATTTACACAGCGCTCTTATTTTTTATTTATTTAACTTGCTATAATAATGTTGATGCTATCGCTTGAGGAAATGCTTATAAGACTAGGTGTCGCGGTTTTACTTGGCGCGGTTATCGGGCTTGAGCGCGAGTTTGCAGGGAAGGACGCAGGAATTCGCACAGACGTTGTTGTTTCCGCGGGTGCGGCAATTTTTTCAATCATCGCGATTTCATTGCCGTATGTCGTAAGTTTGTCGCAAACGCATTTGGCTGATGTTATCGCGCGCAATAGCGGTTTTCTTACTGTTATAGCGAACATTGTCGTTGGAATCGGATTTTTGGGCGGAGGCATTATTATTAGACAAGGCTTGCACGTTCATAGCTTAACGACCGCGGCGACGATTTGGCTCGTGGCTGCAATCGGCATTTTGTGCGGAATAGGGCTTCTTCAGTTTGCCGCAGTTTCGACAGTTGGTCTTACGGTTATCTTAATAGTGCTTCGGAAATTCAATCTTTCTATGGTTATTTCTGATGACGGAGATGGCAGTGGTAAAAGAAAGAAAAAGTAAAATAAACCCCCACTACCAAATCCTTTGGTGTGGGGGTAAAAAAGCTCTCAAATTATTAAGAGCTTTTGTTTATTTTGAAAATCAGTAAGGGATACAGCATTCTTGGAGGTATTTTATTAATGCCTCCGCATGGGTTGGGAGCACCCGGTTTTCTGCGATGAGGAGTGTTATCTCGTCGGGTGAGCATATTATTATTTCACCTATCTCCTCGCCGGGTTTCACGTTAGATGAACTATCTGCCACAACAGTGAAGAAGATTATCTTGTGACCGTTTAATTTTTTTTCAAAAAACGGCTGGCGGCTGACCGATCTGATTTTTAACCCCTTCACTTCTTCTTTGAGAACCTCACGGTATAAGGTTTGTTCAGGCGTCTCATTATTGTCCCTTCTACCTCCTGGGCATTTATACATCGGCTTCACGGGTTTGTCTTTATCATGAACGAGAAGTATTTTATCATCTGATTCGCCGCCGAGGTTTATAATTCCAAAAACCGCGATCCCTTCTTCATTTGTTTTTTCCATAATCACTCCTTTTCTTTTTAAATTTTTATTATTAATTAAGCTAATATGAATTTTATCAGATTATTTATATCTTGTCAATATGTGTAATAAGGTTATAATAAGTAAACTATGAAGCGTATCTATTTAGATTACGCGGCCACGACGCCTATAAAACCCGAGGTTTTGAAAGCTATGGATGAAGTTTTTCGTATTAATTATGGGAATCCAGGCTCTTTGCATAGTTTTGGCCAAGAAGCTATTTCTATAATTGATAAGGCGCGAGAGGGAATCGCAGGGGTGGTTAATACGGATTTTCGCGGTGTTATTTTTGCCGGCTCGGCGACGGAGGCGAACAACTTAGTTTTACGCGGGAGCGTAAAACAATCTCAAGTCTCAAATCTAAAATCTCAAAATGGGCAGAAACCAAGAATCATTATTTCTGCGATTGAGCACGAGTCAGTATTAGAAACAGCAAAAGATTTATCTCCCTACGGGAGATCCGCCGTAGGCGGAGAGGATGGTGGAGTGGAAGTGATTTATATTCCAGTTGATAAAAATGGAATAGTTGATTTAAAAAAACTTCATGAATCGTTGAATGAACGGACAGTCATTGTTTCAATAATGTACGCGAACAATGAAATTGGGACGGTTCAACCAATTCGGGAAATTGCAAAACTTATACAGGAGTTTCGTGGAAGCGGGACGTATCCGCTTTTTCACACAGATGCTGTGCAGGCGTTTCAATATTTTCCATGCAGCTTTAACGAAATTGGCGCAGATTTAATGACTATCTCGGCTCATAAGATGTACGGCCCGAAAGGTGTTGGCGCACTGTGCGTAAATTCTAAATTCAAATCGCAATTGCTTTTGCCAATCGTGACGGGCGGAGGACAAGAGTTTGGATTGCGTTCCGGAACAGAAAACACTCCGCTGATTGCCGGATTCGCGAAAGCAGTTAAACTTGCGGTGGAAAATCGCATTAGTGAAGCTAAGCGGGTTTTAGAACTTAAAAATTATTTCTGGAAGGGATTGAAGAAACTTTTTCCGAAAGCGGAGATTAACGGACCGAAGGATTTAAAACAAGCAGTTCGGCTTAGCTCACTGCGTGCTGCGCCTCATATTTTAAATGTTCGTTTTCCCGGGGTTTCGGGTGAGGAATTTTTAATAAGGCTTGATATACTTGGAATCGCGATTTCTGCCGGTTCGGCGTGTTCAATGCGTTCAGCTAAATCGTCGCACGTACTTGAAGCTATTGGCCTTTCACTGAAGCAGGCGAAAGAGTCACTGCGTTTCAGTTTCGGTTCCGGAACTACAAGAAAGGAAATTGATGAGGTTTTAAGCAGGATAATAGCGAAAATCTGATGCTTGACACACAACTTGCAGTATGATATACTTTCTCGCAGAAGATTACCAATTTTTCAGAATACATTAAAATAAAAGTTTATCTGAGGCTTCCAAACTTACTAAATAGAAGCAAGGAAGTGAGGGGTAAACAAAAATAAGGAGAAGAGTCATGAGTAAAGAGAAAAACCCGCTCATTCAGATTGCCGGCCAGTTTGAATCAGTCGTAACTGAAATTTCAGCCGGTCTTAAAGAACGCAATGTTAGTATTATCGAGGCGATTGGAAAACTTGCCCAACCGAACGGCAAGAAAGCCATACAGAAGATTGTGGATGTAATCGCGGATTTATTCATTGAAATGAAAGTTCGTTTCCTCAAGCCCTCCAAAACAAACATCAAAATCTCCTCGCCCGTATTCTCCAAGGCGAAGTTCTTTGGTTCAGAGGACGGCGTAATGATTTCAACAGGCAGTAACTTTGACAGCTGGGTCCTGCCCGAGATCTCCGACACTGTCCCCATGTTTGAAGGCACATTCTCATCCTTTGACCTCACAAAAGAGATGACTGACTCCGAGATACGAGGCGAAAAAGGCGAAGACACCCTCACACCGGACGAATGGGCCGCGAAAACCCGCGCTCTGGTTCTTAAGCAACCGAACAGCGAGAACAGCCATCTCGCCTCCGATTGCAAGTCGAACATCGATTACGTCCGACTTAAGAGTGGACGCGTTGTTGCAATGAACGTGTACTGGGACGCAGACTACCGCGTGTGGAACTTGTATGCCCTCGACTTGGACGGCCTCAGGTGGAGCTCTGACTTTCGCGTGTTTGCCCGTGGCTGACCTATTGATTTCTTAAATTCTTATTTTGGCCTCGTTTTCTAAACGAGGCCTTTTTTTGCATATGCAATGTTGTGTATGACGCGTCATACGGCGTTGCTAAGACGCGCCATAGCGCCACGGTTCGCGTATCCTCAAAATCCGCATATGCGGATTTTGAGGATACGGCGGCTTTAAGCCACCGGCCCCATTGAGGCCAAGATGATTCATAGGTCATGATACATTACGAATACTTGACACATTGTTTGCGGTATAGTATACTTTCCACAGTTCAATAAAAACGTCACACTCGCGACACCCCGCCCACGGGCAGTGGGGAATTTATCAGCTAACAGCTGAAGAAAGGAGTAGTTATGAAATATGGCGAATTAACACTTGATCAGGTTGAGGCGGTTATAAACAAACTCGGTGGCTACGATAATGCATTGAGGTTCCTCCGTGGCGAGCTTTCAGTTTCCGAACCGACTCGCAACTGGCGCGAACAAGATGGCATTATCTATTTTAGTGTAACTTCCGACGGTACAACCGGCGAGGAGTGGATTAAACGTCTGAAAAGTAAAGGCTTCCGTGTCGGAGACTACGCCGAAAACGTGCTTTGTTCGAACGACTTTAAACCAACGAATGGCATAACGACTGAAATCGCGGTTCTGAAGGGGATGTTATTCGAAAACAGCGACCGTATAACTGGAAACATTCGCGCCGAGGCCGACAAGCGCAAACTCGAGAAACCGAACGCCGAAGTCGCCTGCTTGATCCGAGAAAAGTTCTCGGATGAGGAGATCGAAGCCATGGGTCTTATCTGGATCGTCGCTATGCACGAGCCCATCAAGGATTCTGTTGGCCGTCCGGACTTGCTGGACGCGAACCGTGACGACGGTGGTTTCTGGTTGCGCGCGTTCTGTGGTAGGCCCGGCAACGAGTGGTGTCGTGATGGTGGTTTCGCGTTCGCCGTCTCGCAAGTTAATTCTCAGAACTAAAACTCTTAGGACCTCAATCTCTTTAACCTTAATCCTTAGTCCTGTTCCGAATAAATTGGAACAGGACTAATTTTTTTAATACACTTGAACCATTTGTTTTTGTGGAATATAATATGGATATGACTGAAAAAATAAAGAATTATTTAGGCATTGCCATTGCGGTTTCGGTTGTTGTTGTCGCGTTTTCGGCGTGGAGCTACGCGCGGTCGTACGGCGATTCAATTCAGCCGTCGTCGTTCAGAAGCTTTTCGGTTTCTGGCGAAGGAAAAGTGGTTGCAGTTCCAGATATTGCGGCATTTAATTTCAGCGTGATCACGCAGGGCGGGAAAGACGTTGCAGACCTTCAACAGAAGAACACAACAAAGACCAGTGATGCGATCAAATTTGTAAAGGAACAAGGAGTTACAGAGAAAGACATAAAGACTGAAAGCTACAGCATTGAACCGAGATACCAATATTATGCCTGCAAAACAGGAGCCTGCCCTCCTCCGGAAATTGTCGGATATACTATAACGCAGACGATTGGCTTGAAAATCCGCGATTTCACGAAAATCGGGACTATATTTGCCGGCGTAGCAAAGAACGGAGCGAACTCTGTTTCCCAACTCAGCTTTACGATGGATGATCCATCAGGTCCGCAAAATGAAGCGCGTGCAAAGGCTATAGCGCAGGCCAGGCAAAAAGCTAAATTGATAGCCAGTTCAGGAGGATTTAGTGTTGGGCGGCTTCTCGCGATAGACGATGGTGGAGTTTCGCTTGATTATTACCGAACTGCTTTAATGAAAGAAAGCGCGTTTGGAGGCGGTGTTGCTACTCCAGCGCCAACAATTGAGGTGGGATCACAGGATGTGATAGTGAATGTTACACTTAGATACGAAATCCGTTAGAGCGCCGCGGTATCTTTAAAAAATAACTCTTCTCATCAAAGGGATAATTATGTACGAAAAACAATATGACTAGAAAAATTTTAATTTTATTGGTTATTGCCGGCTTACTTGGCGGGATTGTCGGCTCAATAATTTCTACTGGTTCGGCGCAAGCTAATTTTTTTGATTCCGTTCTTAATTTTTTAAAGAATGGATATCGATTTGGAAATGCAACCACTACAACTGGACGGATAACTGAACAAAAAGCTCCTATTGAACTATATAAACCGGTTATTGATTATGAAGAAGCTGTTACAAGTGCGGTAGACGTGGCGGCGCCCAGCGTCGTTTCCATTGTTATTTCAAAAGATGTTCCAATAATTGAGAATTGTCCATATAATCCATTTTCAGACCTTCCGCCTGAATTTCAAGATTTCTTTAGTGGTGGGTTCGGATTTTCACAACCGTGCGAGAAGGGCACCGAGCGAAAGGATGTCGGTGGTGGAAGCGGGTTTATTGTTTCTGCCGATGGGCTTGTTGTGACTAATAAGCATGTTATCAGCGACCCGAAGGCGGAGTATACAGTTTTTACGAACGATGGCAAAAAATATAAGGCAAAAGTTATAGCAACCGACCCCATACAAGACCTTGCGATAATTAAAATTAATGCGGCAAACCTAAAGCCTGCAAAACTTGGAAATTCTGACACTCTAAAACTTGGCCAAACTTCCATTGCTATCGGAAACGCGTTGGGAGAATTCCGAAACACGGTTTCCGTGGGTGTTATTTCTGGCCTTTCGCGGAGTATTACAGCGTCCGGGCAGGGAATAGGTTCCGAATCGCTTAGCGGAGTTATACAAACTGATGCGGCAATTAATCCCGGGAATTCCGGCGGGCCGTTACTTGATTTGAAGGGTGAGGTCGTTGGAATAAATACCGCTGTCGCATCCGGCGCGCAGAATATCGGATTTGCGATTCCTATAAATTCAGTAAAGCGGTCAATTGTTTCCGTTCAGAAAACAGGAGAGATTAAAAGCTCTTATTTAGGCGTCCGTTACATGCTTATTGATGAGGAAGTCGCTAAAAAACAAAATCTTCCCGTTGATTATGGAGCTTTAGTTCGCGGAACAAAAGATGGTCCCGGTGTCATTTTGGATTCACCTGCAGACAAGGCGGGGATTTTAGCGGAGGACATTATAACTGAAATCAACGGAGAGAAAATTACGCAAGATATGCCGCTTGCTATTCTTACTCAAAAATATAATGTCGGCGATGTTATAACTGTAACCGTTATTCGTGGAAAAGAAACGAAGAAACTTTCCGTTACGATTGGCGAGCGGCCGAAAAATCTCTAACGATATGCAAAATTTTCATAGATTTACAATAAAAGCGCAGGAAGCGCTCCAAAACGCCCAGGAACTTGTTGCGCGTTCAAATCATGGAGAACTTAAAGCAGTGCATCTTCTCTCAGCGCTTATTTCTGATGAGACCACATTAGTGCGTCCGATGTTGCTTCGGTCAAATGTGAATTTAGCAGGCCTTGAACAGGCGCTTGAGTCGTATATAAACAGTCTTCCTAAAATCGCGAGCGCCGGCGGAAACGTGAACCAAATGTACCTTTCACAGGAGCTTATGAAAGTTTTAGATTATGCCGGACAGGTTGCTTTGAAACAAAAGGATGAATATATTTCGTGCGAACATATCTTGCTTGCGCTTACTGACATACCTTCGCTTGCGAAAGAATTACTGGAACAATCCGGAGTCGTAAAAGAAACACTACTTCGCGTTTTATCGCAACTTCGCGGGTCTGTGCGGATTACCGACGAGATGCCTGAAAGCAAGTTCCAGGCGCTTGAGCGATATTCCGTAAACATTACGGAAAAGGCGAGGGGCGGCAAACTTGATCCGGTTATCGGGCGAGACGAAGAACTTCGCCGGCTTATGCAGATTCTTTCGCGCAGGACAAAGAATAACCCCGTGCTTATCGGCGAGTCCGGTGTTGGCAAGACCGCTATTGTCGAGGGTCTTGCACAGCGGATTGTTTCAAATCAAGTTCCCGAACCGCTTCGCAATAAAGAAGTCGTGATGCTTGACCTCGGGTCCATGATTGCCGGAACTAAATTTCGCGGAGAGTTTGAGGACCGTCTCAAGGCATTTCTAAACGAGGTTCAAAAATCCGAGGGTAAGATTCTGCTTTTCATAGATGAAATTCACATGATTGTCGGGGCAGGAGCCGCCGAGGGGGCTATTGACGCTTCAAATTTATTGAAGCCAACTCTTGCGCGCGGAGAACTGCACGCGATTGGCGCGACGACAATCAAGGAATATCAGAGGCATATTGAAAAAGACGCGGCGCTTGAACGCCGGTTTCAGCCGATTTTTGTAGACGAACCCTCAATAGAAGATTCTATAAATATTTTACGCGGGTTGAAGGAAAAATATGAGATTCACCATGGTTTGAAAATTTCAGACGAAGCGATTGTATCCGCTGTGAATTTAAGCGCCCGTTATATAACTGACAGATTTTTGCCAGACAAGGCAGTTGATTTAATAGACGAGGCAGGCGCCGCGCGGCGGCTTGAGAGCGAAAGCATACCGAATGAACTTGAGCGGCTTCGCAGGGAAATTACAAAATTTGAAATAGAGCGGTCCGCGCTCGCGCAGGAAGGCGGGAAGAAAAAATCCGCGCGCCTCAAGGAAATTGAAGAAAAACTAACTGAACTTAAAAAGGAAAACGACGCGATTTCCGCGAAATGGCACGCGGAAAAGATTTCTTTTGAAAAGTTTCATAATTTGAGGAAACGCGTTGAAGATTTACGAAGAGAGGCGGAAGTCGCCGAACGCGATGGAAATTTAGAGCGAGTCGCGCAGATTCTTTATGGAGAACTTCCGGCCTCGCAGAAAGAGTATGAGTTGTTTGAGAAGAAATATGCCGGTTCTTCAAAGAAGACAAAGAAAGGCACTGAAAAGTTTATCAAGGAAAAAATAGACGAGGAGGATGTCGCGGCGGTTGTTTCGCGCTGGACGGGCATTCCGATTTCGCGGATGCTTGAGTCAGAAATGCAAAAACTCGGACGCCTTGAAGAGGAGCTTGGCAAAAGGGTTGTCGGGCAAAGCGAGGCAATCAGCGCTGTTGCGCGGGCAATCAGGCGTTCAAGGACGGGCCTTGCCGACGAGGACCGTCCGGCCGGTTCGTTTATGTTTCTTGGGCCGACTGGAGTAGGCAAGACAGAGCTTGCAAAGGCGCTTTCGGAATTTATGTTTAACGACGAAAAGGCGCTCGTGCGCATTGATATGTCGGAATATATGGAGAAGCACACCGTTTCCCGGCTTATAGGTTCTCCGCCAGGGTATGTCGGGTATGAAGAAGGGGGACAACTTACCGATGTTGTTCATCATCGTCCGTACAGCCTTATTCTCTTTGATGAAATTGAGAAGGCGCATCCGGAGGTTTTTAATATTCTCCTTCAGGTTCTTGATAATGGCCGGCTTACCGATGCCAAAGGGAAAGTGGTTAATTTTAAAAACACAGTTATTATTCTTACTTCAAACGTGGGAAGCGCGCATTTCCGTGAAATTTCTAAACTTGGCTTCGGGCCTGATACAAAGGAAGAGGCAGCTTCAAAAGAAGAGCATTTCAGAGAGAAGATTACGGAGGCGCTTCGCGACACATTCAGGCCGGAATTTTTAAATCGGCTGGATGAAACCATTATTTTCAAAGTTTTGACCGCAAAAAATATGGAAGAAATCGTTAACATACAGCTTGGAAAACTTGGGGAAAAGCTTTTGGCGCGCGGCATACGCATTTCAATCAAGCCGGAGGTTAAGTCATATCTTGTTTCAAATGGGTTTGACGCGGATTATGGAGCCCGGCCGGTGAAGCGGCTTATCCAAAAGGCGATTGTCGACGCCCTGGCTGACATAGTTGTCAAGGGAGGTATTAAAAATGGCAAGAGGATTACTGTTGCGCTTAATAAATCAAATAGAGTGGAAGTTACTGTTTAAAGGAGCTGCCGCTTCTATTTTACTTTTTTGGGTCTGGGTTTCCGGCTTTTCTTTTTTTTCATTTGTTGTGTTTTTTGCCGGCTCGGCTTTTTTGCATTTTTCAGAGTCGGAAGATAGCGCGTTAGTCCGCAACTCTCTTTTGATTCTTTCAGTTTCTGCGCTCATTATTTTGCGGATTGTTTCTGGTTTGGTGGCTAATGCCTTGCCTGAACTTTTAATTATTATTTCTTACGGAAGCTTGATTTTACTCTTTCTTTTGCTTAAGAGGTCCTATTTTCGCGACCAGGTTTTTGTTTACGGTATTTTTAACGCGCTTACGATATTTTTTTTCCTTTTGGCTGTCTTATCTTTGCGTTCGGCGCCGGCTTTCATTGAACAGTCCGCTTTTTGGAAAATTATGAGTTCCGTATCAACCATGGTTGTACTATTTTTAGGGGTTTCTGTGCTTGTACGAGACACATTCCAGTTTTTCGGAGTTAGTGTAGGCGGTAAGCGCATTTTTTTGATTTCCGGGTCTTTAGCTTTTATTTGCGCGGAGCTTGTGTGGATAACCGGCTTTTTACCACTTGGAGCAATTAATTCCGCCGCGCTTATCGCGGTTTTCCTGGTTCTCGCGCGAGATGCCTTATTTGCAAACTTTGAGGGCAAATTAAACACTCGTTTTGCCTTGAGAGAGGGGACTGTGTTTATTGCCGCTGTAGTTTTGCTTTTCGCGGCATCTCCGTGGAGCATCTGAAATAGTAGGCCACTAGGTGCTAGGCAAACTAGGCGTTAGGCGCTAGTGACTAGGCACTAGGTCAGCCTCATAAGTAACTAGCTGATACTTGATTCGTTATATTAAACAGAAAGGCATCAGAACAGTTCCGTATTGCTTTTTTAACAAAAGGGTATAGTGTATTTATTCCATCAGAAATGATGGGTCTGCCGGCAGGCAGGGCTTAGTGTGAGGCTAGGCTTAAGAAAATAGCTTAAAAGCTGGCTTTTGCTGTTTTTTGGCTTTCTTTTGTAATTTGGCTGGCAGTTTGCTATATGCCAAATTTTATAACTAGTCTCGCTCTAATTCAGCGGGTTTTTTGTTTTTGGTTTTGAAATCAACCGCCGGGCCTTTTCTCTACTGCCTTCCTCACGGGATAGTAGGTCGAGGAAACAGGACCTTGGCGTTCCAGAGTAACTTTAAAGGTCGAATTTAGTAGATAAAATATAGATAAAGTCGAAAATAACAAATTAAAATGAGTAGATTAACACAGAAAATTGCAGCAGTTGGGCTAGCATCAGCGATGTTGCTCACTGCTCTTCCTGCGTTTGCCGTAACAACGGCTGAATTGCAGGCACAAATTGCAGCCTTATTGGCTCAAATTCAGACTTTACAGACGCAGCTTGCTACTACTGGCGGAACGACCGTAGTGTCATCAACAACCTTTACTCGCAACCTCACTGTGGGTTCAAAGGGAGATGACGTGAAAGCCCTCCAACAGTGGTTGAACGCGAGCGGTTATAAAGTCTCGGCGAGCGGCGCCGGTTCGCCTGGAAACGAGACAACAGTCTTTGGTCCAGCGACAAAAGCGGCTCTCGCAAAGTATCAAGCGGCTAATGGCATCTCGCCTGCTGTCGGATACTTCGGTCCTATCACCCGTGCGAAGGTTGCTTCGGCAGGTGGTGGCACAACCACAGGCGGAACAACGACTGGCGGTGTCACAACCCCAGTTGTAACAGTTCCTTCCGGAACTGACCTCGTTGTTTCTCTTGCGTCGGATACTCCGACTACCAAGACGCTCGGTAGCGGAACGGCGTTCAACCCCGGGTTGAAGCTTGCTTTGACCGCCGGGTCGAAGAACGTGTCTATCACTTCGATTAAGTTGCAGAAGAACGGTTTCCTCGCAAATACAAACTTGAATGGCGTTGAGGTCGTCACATCCGATGGCAAGCGCCACGGAAACGTCGTGACGTCAGTCAATGCCGACAACACGATATTGCTTACGATGTCGTCTGATCCGATCGCGGTTTCCGCGGGAAGGACTGAAACGGCAACGATTCGGTTCAACCTTCTTACCGGAAACTACACCGGAACAGTCGGTTTCAGCATTCTAGCAGTGAGCGATATCTCCGCCGATACAACAGCGCTTTCAGGATCATACCCGCTCACGGGGAATCTTATGAGCATCGTGAACGGCGGCAGCTCACTCGCTTCGACGACCGTTGATGTCTTGAACACTACGGGTTCGTCAACTTTGAACGTTGACCCTGCGAACTGGCAGGAAATCACGAAATTCCGCATCCAGGAAACCTCGAGCAACGAGGGTGTCAACTTGCACAAGTTAACACTGTACAACTACGGAAGCGGAGCTGATTCCGATGTCGGTTCTCTCCGGTTGACGGCACAGGACGGAACGGTGCTTGCAACAGCCACACAGGTGAGCAAAATCGTCGCGTTCACCCTTGCAACCCCTTACTTTATTGAGAAGGGTCTTACGAAGGACTTCACAGTGTGGGCGAAGATTGCCGACGGTGCAGCGCGGACATTGAACTATGTAGTTTATAACGACTACGACGTCGATATTCGCGGCACTTCGACCGGCGTTTCCGTCGTTCCGGCGGCAGCTGGCTCGAATGACACGTCATTCCCGGTCGGTAACGGACGAAACATTCAGACCATCGGCTCGGGTACGCTTACGCTTGCTCGCGCAAGCGACTCTCCGTCCAACTCAATAACACCGGGTTCGACGAGCGTCGTGCTCGCGAAGTACAAGGTGCGTCCGACGGGAGAAAATGTGGAGCTCCGCCAGGTTGCGTTCTACATTGCAACGTCATCTTCCGGAATCGCGCTCACGGGGACGGTATATGTCAAAGTGAACGGTTCCATCGTGTACAGCGCCGCTGCTTCGAGCATCTCGAAGACTGCGACAGCCACGTACACCTTGTCTTCATACCCGATTTTGACAGCCAGCCAGGACAGCACAATTGAAGTTGTCGGTTCGCTGAGCTCAAGCGCCACGACCGCGGATACTCATCAGGTCAAGAACTTCGATGTTATCCAGGTAAAGCGCATTGTAACGAACGACCTAGTTGACCCAGGTGTCGGCGTGGTTGATGGAAACCTCATCGCCGTACAGGCGGCGAAGCTTGCCGTCACAACGCTTGTGACCCCGGTTGCCAATTCCGTTGTTGCCGGCATTAACAGTGTCGAGGTTGCAACAATTCAGTTGAGCGCTCAGGGAGGAGGCGAGGATGTAAAGCTTTCCAAGCTTCTCATTACCTACAACGGAAGCACGTCTGTAAACACGGACGTCGGAAACTACGGTCTCTACAAGGACAGCGAGACATCGCCACTCTCGACAACGGGGAGCACCGCTTCTCTCGCGACAGCGACTGGTTCGAACGACACGGTCACGTTTAACTTCGTGAACTCAGTTCTCATTCCGGTGAATACTCCAATTACCTTACACCTCAAGGCGAACGTCCTTTCAGGTGCGGCAACGGGAAGCACACACACATTCAATGTGGCAAGCTCTACGAGCAACTACACTGCGGTGGGTGCGACGACCGGCAACACCCCGACTCACGGTTCAGCTGTTACCTTCACGGGTAGCGGTCAGGCCCAGACAGTTGTGGGTGCCGGCACGATCACGCTCTCGCTTGTCTCCGGTTCCGCGGCTTCACCGTCACAGAATCAGGTAGTAAGCGTCGGCACAAACGATGGTGTGTACTTCGCCTTCAAGATGACCTCGCAGTTCGAGACGCAGAAGATTACATCTTTGAAGCTCACTGCGACGTCGACTACTGCGGCGAAGCTTGCATCGACAACACTCTCCAACATCAGAGTGTACGAAGGCAGTTCTTCAGGAACGCCTATCGCTACTGCCCCGCAGTTTGACGGTTGCGACTCATCCAGATGTTGGGTAACACTCGTAGCGTCTGATAACCTCCTGACGGCTCCAGTTCCGACAACCGGTGTTACGCTTTATGTCAAGGCGAACGTGAATGCCGGCGGTTCGGCAGTACTTGGAAACAACTTCAAGTTTATGATTGCCTCGTCTTCTGACGATGTTGCAGTCAAGGGTTCAGTGACTGGGTCGACATCCGGGACGAAGACCGGAACGCCGACAACAAGCGGTGTAACGTATGTCGTACCGCAGCGCGTCGTGATTGAAGGCGTCTCGCCGACGACTGCAACGACCGTCGGCCTTTCTTCCGGCGTCAATGTTTGAGTCTTCAAAGTCACGAACAATGGTACGGCTCCGGTCTACCTGAGTTCCAGCACGGCGTTCCGCTTTACGAACGGAGGGTCTGCGACATCATCACTTACCTTCGCGTTCTACGCGTCCGCAATGAGCGGTTCGAGCGGCGATTCGTCGGTGACCTATATCGCAACCTCATCGGCGGCAGGTGCGTCGTCAACGGTTGACTTCGATCTCACGTATGTGTCTGCTGCGAACCTCAAGATTGACGGCGGTTCGTGGCGGTACCTCACGATCAAGGCGAGTCCGCGCACCGATGCTGGAGTCCCAACTGACTCCATGCCCGGTGTTCCTGTGAACAACAACACGTTTCAGTTCTCGGTGTCCGCGCTCGGCAACCTACTCTTTCAGGCTCACGAATCTGATATCGGTTACACCAATAACCCGTCAGATACTGACCTGACCGATCAGGTAATCGGGCTCTACATCGACGGCACTCCGTCTCTCTCGACGGTGACCGCGAAGTCATAACGTCTGATACTGCTGAGAGAGATCTCGCCAGAACCCCCGCCTCCGGGGGTTCTTGGTTTTAGGTCCGTCTCATCGGCAAACAGGCTTGCCAGCGGTCAATTTTTGTTATCCACACCTTTCAGGAATTTGATTCGGTATACTTAATGTACAGCTGGGTTTTTCTCGGCGACACAAAGGTCGAAGTCCCTTTCGGGCCTATATACAAAAAAAGAACAAATAAAAACAAGTATTGTAACGTATGAAACATAAACTTTTGGCTTCATTAGGATTTGTTTTGGCGGTATTGCTTATTGGTGTTGCGTCGGTTCAGGCGGCAATTACCATCAGCGGCACTACCTTAATCAGCAACGGGGTTATCGCGATTGACGGGGCTGCCGCGTCAAATCACGCAATCGGAACTTCAACGACAAGCGGAACCATCACCATTGGTGGTGTCGCTCAAACAGGCACGATGACCTTGGGTTCAAGCAGCGCGGCTAATATTGTTGAAATTGGAAATGGTTCTGGTACGACAACGGTGAATATCGCAACTGGTTCGACAAGCGTTAAGTACGTGAACATCGCGACGAGTAGCCAGCTTGCGAATGTGATTAACATCGGTTCAGTATTCGGCACGGCTGCTACGACAATTAGGGGCGGGACCAGCACATTAAACGTTGCTGGCGGCGCGATAAATCTTACCGGATTGATCTATGCAACCGGCACTTCGCCGGCTGTAACTACCGGCGGCGGTGCGGCAACGGTTGTTGGTTCGGATGTTGTAGGTACCATCACGGGTATCGCAACACTCCATTCTTCTTCCACCATAACCTTCGGCACGACGCGTTCGGCAGCGCCGGTATGCACGGTAAGTTTGACCTCGGATTCGTTTGCCAATCTTCTCTCTACGTCAACGACGTGGGTTGTTCCATCAATAACCAATCTGGCAATCTACCACGCATCCACGACGGCAGCGGCTACGTGGTCATACATCTGTCTCGGAAAATAGCGGCATAGTTCTCCGGAGTGTGCTTGCGGCGTAGAACACCGAAACGAAAGGTCGGCGCCGCGCTTCTTCGGAGTCGTGTAAGAAATCATATCTAATGAAAGAAAAAACAGTACCATATTTTGTTGTTCTTGTTCTTCTCGTTGCTTTTGGGGTGCTTGGCGTCCCATTGGCCACATATGCCGCGGCGAACGACGTGACGTTTAGTGACGATGTTACGCTTTACTTTCCCAGCGTGAGCGGCGTGACTCTTATGGTTTTGGGAGGCAGTACTGCCGAGAGTTACACTGTCTCTGACGAGTCCGTAAGCTTCACTATGCAGGATACCTCAAGCGTGAGTGTCCGGTCGCTTGCGGGCAAGCAATTGAGCGTGAATATTGGGACGTTCAGTTGCGGAGGAGGATTCTCCTCGGCGAGCCGAACCTCGACGGCGGCCGAGACGTTTACCATTACAGTAAGTAATACGGACTGCGTCGAGCCCAGAGGAGGCGGTGGAGGCGGTGGAGGCGGTGGAGTGGGAACAGCTGTGGTTTCAACTCCCGCAGCGACTCCTACTCCTGTAGTAACAGCTACCCCAACGCCTGCTCCGGCAACCCAGCAGACAACGCCTCAAGTAACTGCCCCCACGACCATCCAGGTAACCGGAGGCACGCCATTTACAAAACGGCTTGCCGTTGGTTCAAAGGGCAGTGACGTTCAACAACTTCAAGAAATGCTTGTGAATGATGGAGTGTATCCAGAAGGTATTATCTCCGGAACGTACGGCCAACTTACAAGGAAGGCAGTTCAGAAATTTCAGGAAAAATACGGGATTGCAAAACAGGGTGACCCCGGATATGGGGATGTTGGCCCGAATACGCGTGTTAAGCTGAATCAGGTGCTTGAGGGAACTCCTGCTTCAGTTCCGACAGTTCCCACTGCGCCGGCTCAAGGCGCCGAACAGGCTGCTGTGAGGGTACAGCTTGAGACGCAAATCCGGACACTTCAGGAACAGTTAGTTGCACTGCTCGCGGAGCTCGCGAAGCAGCTGCAGTCGCAAGTGCAGTAGCCATACCAAAACTCGGAAACGCCTGAATGAACTCATATGCGTCTCCCTGCAGGGAGACGCATATGTTGTTTTTCGGGGCGGTTGCGGTAAAATGAATATCACGCACTATGCGAACATACCTTTTCGGCATCTCAAAGTTTTTTCTCATCCTGCCGGCGTTTGCCGTCTTCATCGTCACGCGATCGACACTTTTCCCGTTCATCGTGGGGAAATACGTATTGTTCCGCACCAGCGTTGATGTTGCGCTTATTTTTTTTCTCCTTGGGCTTTTGTTTCATGACAGAGCAGGTATGTTTTTGGGGCGGCTTCGCGTTACGCTCCGTCAACCGCTCGTCATTGCGGTAACCATATTTGTCCTTCTCTTCCTTCTTGCCGGCGTTTTCGGTGTGGATCCCGCGGCATCATTCTGGTCAAATTTTGAGCGTGGAGAAGGGGGACTGCAACTGCTCCATCTGTGGCTTTTTCTCGTACTTCTTATAACCCAGTTTCGCGAAGAAAAGGATTGGAGAACAATGTTCTGGTGTGTACTTATCGGTGGCGTTCTTATGGCTCTCTACGGATTGTTCGCGGGCCTTGATGTTTCAGGGTTCGTTGGCAGCCGATTTTCCGAGGAGTCGTACCGTCTTCAGGGATCTATTGGAAACCCTGCGTATGTCGCCGCGTATTCAATTTTTATGCTCTTCTACGCTGCCTATCTTCTTGCGAGTCGGCCGTGGCATTCCCAGTCCCTCGTTGCCCGGATTTTTCTTATCGCATTGTGTGCTGTTTTTCTCGCGGTATTTTTTGCCGCCGCAACCCGTGGAGCGTTCTTAGGTCTCATCATCTCTATTCTTGCCTTCTTTGTATATTTTTCGTACCTTCACGCACCGTGGCGCAAGCTCCTTGCATTGGGAGGTGTTGTTGTCATTCTTGGTGCCGGTGCTCTGGTTTATTTCCGTGATACTCCGGTAGTGAAATCTCTTCCCGGAAGCCGAATCTTTGACATTTCCCTTTCCGCAGAAACATTTCGGCACCGTACCTACATGTGGAATATGGCATGGAACGGATTTAAGGAGCGGCCGCTCCTTGGCTGGGGTCCTGAAAATTATATCCACGTTTTTGACCGCCACTTTGACACCCGTTACTTTGATCCGGAGCGGGGATTCGGAGCGTGGTTCGATCGTGCCCACAGCATCTATTTCGATTACTTGGTCGAGACGGGAATTCTTGGGTTCTTGAGTTTCTTGAGCATATTTGTCATCTTTTTTGTGTCTCTCCTCCGGTGTCGGAAGGCATCAACTTCCAAGGCTGAGGAAGGCTATCGGCAGATGGGATATGCCGAGCATGGATTATGTTTCGCTCTACCCATCGCGTACCTCGTACAGGGAATTGTACTGTTTGATGTTTTTATAATCTATATCAATCTCTTTCTTTTTATCGCATTTGCGACGTATCGTTTTGCCCACACGCGTGACTTTCGTTTACCTCGCCTATGATCAGAAACGCATTTTCCATTGTCCTCATTATCCTTGCGCTATGCTCCATATACTTCGGCGCGTACTTGCCGTTACGGAAGGCGCAGCTTTACATCAGCGCGTTGAACGAGGTGCGAAATGTTCGCACGATGGAGGGATTCAGGGAAATGTTTCTTAAAGCATTCGCATTCTATTCTCCTATTGGGGATGAGGAAATGGCAAAATTTTTTGGGAATGACACTATTAATATCGTTCTCCAACAGAAGCAAAATGAAGCGGTTGCTCGCGAGTTCGTCGCGTTTACCAAGCCGTTTTTAATGAAAAACAATGTTCGTCATCTCATCATTCTTTCCAATTTACATTCAATTTTATGGAAAGAATACGGTAGGAAAGCCGATTTTGTGCAAGCCGAAAACTATTTGCGCACTGCGCTTGTGTTTGGTCCAAAACTCCCGCCGGTACTCTACGGTCTTCTTGATCTCTATCAATACCGCGGTGACCGGGAGAAAATTCGCGAGATAGCGACGACGATACTTACCTATTGGCCGAGTGATACGGATGTACAGACTATTCTTGCTGACAATAGCTAACGGCTTACCGGATTATCCCAGTATCGGTTTCTCAAGACGGAACGTGTCCTTTTCATAATCTTTCCCTTGACGAGGGCCTTTCGTGAGCGAGAGGAACGTTGTGTGTTCAATTGCCTTGAAGGCATGCTTTTCGTTCGGCGGGTTCGTTACAATATCACCTGTCTCGATTTCCTGTTTTTCGATGGGGCCATCGCCGACCTGCGCCGCAACGACCATTTTTCCGCTTACCACGTAGAGGTATTGCATTGATTCTTTGTGGTAGTGATTCCCGCGCACTGTTCCTGGAACGGACGTGATAATAGTTGCCGCATCAATGCCTTTTCCTATGAGGATGTCGCGGATTGTCCCGCGGGCATCTTCGAAATTGACTGATTTTTTCTCAATGATCATATCCTGTATTTTATACTATTTTAGGTTTTGGTATCGGGATTATAAACCTTCCACCTGCTTTTTTGTACTCAGCGAGGCCTTTCATGATTTCCTTAGAAAAGTTCCACGCGAGGAGAAGCACGTAGTCCGGCTTGCGTTTTAGAAGTTCTGAATCTGGATATATCGGAATATGTGTTCCCGGTGTAAACTTTCCGATTTTTAAAGTCGATTTTTCTGTCGCAAAATCAATAAGTTCAGGTCCTATGCGGCAGTAATTCAAAAGCGTCATCCCTTTTGCTGGCGTGCTTACCACTGCTATTGTTTTGCCTTTCTGTTTTAGATTTTTAAGAAGAGTAACGAATTCTATGCGGTGAGCGGCAACAGCTTGGGCAAATTTTCTAAGTTTCTGCTCTGAGTGGACCCCTATCTGCTCTTCGGCTCTTAACATTTCTGCGACATGTTGGGACACGGGATAAAAATTGCTTCTCCCGATAAAAACCCTGAATGAGCCTCCATGGATGGGGAATTCCTCAACATCAAAGATTTCCATCCCGTAGTTTTTTGCGAGTTGGATAACCGGCTTCAACGATAGATACAAAAGGTGTTCGTGGTATACAGTGTCATATTCAAGATTTTTAACAAGATGCATAACGTGCGGCGATTCAAAAATAAACACTCCGTCATTGGCGAGCAGGATATTGAGAGCCTCCATAAACTCATGATGGTTGTATATGTGTGCAAACACGTTTGTTCCTAGGATCACTTTTGCCAGCCCATGTTTTTTCTTGATTGATTTTGTTACTTTTGGCGTGAAAAAGTCGGCAATTGTCGGTATTCCGCGTTTTATTGCCACCTGCGCGATATTTTTTGCAGGATCAACTCCTAGAACACGCACCCCGCGTTTCTTAAATCCCTCAAGTAGGATGCCGACATTACTTCCCACATCAATAACGAGGTCTTTATTAGTCAGAGAAAAACGGTTTGCCACTGTTTCCGCAAGTGCGTGGTAGTGGTCCACGCCTGTTTTTGTCATTGATGATTCATACGGATAGTCTTCTTGATAGAGAATTTTAGGGTCAACAGTATAGCTTAACTGATTTAATCCGCATGATTTGCATAGCACAACTTTGAGCGGGTAATGTGTCTCCGTGTGGTTTAGCTGTTCTTCGGATACAAACTTATCTGACGGCGGTGAAAAACCGAGATCAAGATATGTTGCGAGATTTTCACTTTTACAGAATCTGCAGGCCTTTATATTTTCCATACATTGAGGTTTCCTTAGATTTCTATTAAAGCAGTATAATTTGTTAAAGTCAAATTTTTTAAAATCGACACATTGACACCTCATTTGGCCACACGCTACAATTCTTACATCATTACTAATAGCATGAAAACGGCTCTGATTACAGGAGTTACGGGGCAGGACGGTTCATATCTTGCCGAGCTTCTTATTTCCAAGGGATACAAGGTTCTCGGCATGGTTCGCCGTTCCTCAACTTTTAACACGCAGCGTATAGATCATCTCGTTAAAGACTTGCATGAAAAGGGGATAATGTTTTTTAGGGATTACGGAGACCTTGCAGATTCTCACAGCCTGATGCGCCTTATAATGGGCCCATACGAGCAATTTAGTAAGTACGGGCCAAACGTGTTCGATTTTCCGCCGGATGAAATTTACAACATGGGCGCGCAGTCGCACGTCAGAGTAAGTTTTGATGTTCCGGAATATACCGCAGATGTGACTGGTCTCGGTGCACTTCGTATTCTTGAAATTATCCGCGAATATCAGGCTCGGAATCCGAATGGCAAGAAAATAAAGTTTTACCAAGCGGCAAGTTCGGAAATGTTCGGCTCAACTCCTCCTCCGCAGAACGAATCAACGCCGTTCCATCCGCGCAGCCCGTATGGTTGCGCCAAGGTGTTCGCGTTTAATACGGCAGTGAACTATAGGGAAGCGTTCAATATTTTTACATGCAACGGCATTTTATTTAATCACGAATCTCCGAGGCGCGGTCCGACATTCGTGACACGGAAAATCGCCCGTGCTGTTGCCGGAATCAAGCGCGGCACGCAGGAAAAGATTTTTCTTGGAAATTTGGATACGAAGCGCGACTGGGGTTATGCGCCGGAATACGTTGAAGCAATGTGGCTTATGATGCAACAAGATAAGCCGGATGATTATGTCATTGCGACAGGGGAGAGCCATTCAGTTCGCGAGTTTGTTGAAGAGTCATTCAAAACAGTCGACATCTCCATTGATTGGAAAGGGAAGGGAGTCGATGAAAAAGGCATTGATGTAAAAAGCGGAACAACTCTTGTAGAAATAGACCCAGATTATTTCCGTCCTTCCGAGGTTGATTTTTTACGAGGTGATTATTCAAAAGCAAAGCAGAAACTCGGCTGGGAACCTAAGGTTACTTTTAGGAAGCTAGTCATGATCATGACCGAAGCTGAGCTTCATGAAGTTGAAAAGTCAAAAAAGTAAACTAGTTGTGAGAGGTTATAAAAAGCGATTCTACGCTTCTTATGTTTCTGCGCTTAATAGCCATCTTTATGGAGAGATAAACGTTTCGGATATTGAGCGACAGTATCCCGCATGGAAGTCGCAATTCGGGAGATTTCTACCTTCCAATACGGGTGCTTTTATTGTTGATCTTGGTTGCGGGAACGGTGGGCTCGTATCGTGGCTCCATTCCCAAGGATTTATAAATGCTGGAGGGGTTGACGTCAGCAAGGAACAAATTGAACTTGGAAAGCGTTTAAGAATCCGACACCTTGTATGCAGGGACATTTTTGATTTTTTAAAAAAACAGCCGGAGTCGTTTGATACTATTTTTATCCGGGACGTGCTTGGACACTTTTCTAAGCCGGAAGTCCTTGAAATTTTGGAACTGATATACACATCGCTCAGGCCGGGCGGGAGAATTGTCGTTAAAACACCAAATGCTGAAAGTCCCCTAAGCGGAAGATTGCGGTACGGAGATTTCACGCATGACGTGAGTTTTACTTCAAGTAGCTTGCGACAGGTGCTGAAGGTGTGCGGTTTTCAAAAAACAAAAGTTTTCAGAGTTCCTCCAGCAGTGCACGGTTTTGTTTCTTTTACCCGCAATATTTTGTGGGTGTGTATTGAATTTTTTATAAAATTGTACCGTCTCATAGAGGCAGGAAGCGGGGAGGGGATTTTTACACAGAATATAATTGCCGTTGGAGAAAAGTAAGCGTCGCCGTTGACAGTCAGTGTGTTATATGCTAGTGTGTTAAGTAGTACAAGCATAATAAGCTGAATTATTTTACTATCTCACAATATAAGAGGGAGGTTGTTATGGCTGGAGTTATAGAAAACAAAGAAATCCGCCGCATGACAGGACGAATCAAAACCTCGCTTCAGAGGCGTATTAGATGTAAGAAAAATGTGATAGTGGTTAAATACGTGCCTCGAGACGGCATTTTGGGAACGGATACACATTTCCTCATTAAGAGGAGGACCATTTTTGGTATTACTGTGCCTTTTTCTGGTAAAACACTTTTACAACTCGAAAGTGGCCCTACAGGACTATGCTGTACGGTTTTTGACGAAAGTGCAAGGCAAGTGGCAAAAAACATAGGTCTTAAAATTTTGTAGTAGTTTCACAGATCTTTTCAATTATTAGAAACGCCGCATAGTTTTCCTATGCGGTTTTCTTTTATTAGTCGTACTACAGTGCTGGGTTTGTAACTGGCGCACCGCCTGCTTTTTGTGATGTTTTAGGGACGAGTAAAGATGTAAATACAGGCATTTGACAAATTTTTGTTTTGTGCTATACTTACAACAGTAATAAATCAGTTCAATTCACGATTTAATAACCTAATAAAAGGAGGTGTGCAGTGGAAGAGTTACTGAAAAAGTACCGTAAACTGGTTGCAGCTGTTTTTGAAGCACACAGAGTGCGCGGGATGCAAAAAGGGCACAATTTCGACCATACTTATAGCGTTGCAAATCTTGCTTGGGATTTTTGCGAAGACGATTCGTTAAAAAAAGCAGCGTTTATAGCGGGCCTATTCCATAACGCTGACCGGATGATCGCTTTTGACGAAAATTTGCCCAACAGCCGTGAGGTGCCGGATGATAAAGTCGATGCACTTGTTCGAGGGTGGCTCACTGTTGAGGATCTAACTGAGTATATTTGCCAAGTTATTATCAAGGCGGTTCTTAATCACGGCAAACCAAACGACGATTCGGACGATACCGTGACAGTAGCTCTGAAGGATGCTGACCGGGCGGTGAATGCACGAATTGACGTTGTAATTCGCTCCGCACAATTTCGAAGCAATTTGCCGGTGATTGATCCGGTACTGCTTCTTGAGGATTTTCGCGGGAAGTATAACGACCGACTCACTGTTGTGGCTGACCTTCTGGATTGTCTTGATTGGGGCAAAGATGACCCGCGCTTCGGCGTCAGGACACAGAAAGCCAAGAAAATGATCGCCTCTCGCGTTGCCGCACTGCTAAATTTCTTTGAGATGATCGTTGAGCAGCGAAAAGAAGAAGGCCTCGTGCCATATCCTGAAGAGTTCGCCGTTTAGTAAATCGTTTTGCAGGTCATGGAAAATATTTTCCATGACCTGTTTTTACTTTACCAGGAAACCCCGCACGCAGGCGGCGTCGTAACGAGTAGCCGCCGGAGTGCGGGGATGAATGGAACCGCTTACGGTATCGTCTGCGATACCGCTGGTTACGCAAGCGAAGCTTGCGACACAAAAGGAAACCCCGCACTTTAGTGCAGGGAGGAGGTCATTTATTTGCCTTTTTATTAGGTTTTCTTCATAATGAACTTACTTATGAAGAAAGTTTTTGTTTCACAGCCTTACCTAGGGGATGAGGAAAAAGCAGCTCTTAATGGCGCTTTAGCGAAAGGCGAGATATCCGGTTTTTTTGGCAGTGCAATACGTGAGTTTGAAGAGAGTTTTGCAAAATTCAGCGATTGTGAGTACGGAGTTTCAACGACAAGCGGCACAACAGCGCTCCATCTTGCGCTCGCGACGCTTAAGATTGGCCCTGGCGACGAGGTCTTAGTTCAGACATTTACCAACATGGCTACGTTTTTCGCCGTGCTATATCAGGGAGCAAAACCGATTCCGATAGACATAGAGCCAGACACGTGGAACATCAATCCATCCCTCATTGAAAGGAAGATAACTCCAAAGGCAAAGGCGATTATGGTTGTCCATATTTACGGTCACCCTGTTGATATGAAACCAATCCTTGAAATTGCGAAAAAACATAATCTTTTTGTTATAGAAGACTGCGCAGAAGCCCACGGGGCAACGTATAATGGCAAGAAAGTAGGTTCTTTGGGAGATATCGGATGTTTCAGTTTTTATGCAAATAAAATAATCACGACTGGCGAAGGCGGAATGATAACCACTAATAATAAAAAATTTGCAGACCGGGCTAGAATGCTAAAGTCACTCGCGTTCGGTGAAAAAAACAAATTCATGCACCAGGACATCGGTTACAACTACCGTATGAGCAACCTTCAAGCGGCGCTTGGGTGCGCGCAGATGAAGAAGATTGATTTCATAATTGGAAAGAAGCGGGAGATTGCTGATTTTTATCTCAAGGCATTCCGCGATGTTCCGGAGCTCCAACTTCCCGTTGAGAAGCCGTATGCAAAAAACGTGTACTGGATGTTTCATATTGTCCTTCGCGGCTCCGTAAAGGGAAAACGGGAACAAGTTCTCCGCGCGCTCAATGAAAAAGGCATTGAAGCACGCCCTGCATTTATCTCGTTCAACGGGCAGGAAATCTTCATAGGAAAGGGAATGGCGAAAAAGGAGGATTGTCCCGTTGCGAATGACGTCGGGGAAAATGGTTTTTATATTCCCAGCGGTCCTATTTTAAGTGATGAGGATTTGAATTACGTTGCAGATAATCTTAAGGAAATTGTTGCTGGTTTCTGATAACACATGAAAGAAAAGGGGAAGATACTTTTGTTCAGAAAGGCTTTGATTCAAGAAGGCGGAGCTGAAAGACTCATATTTGAAGCCGCCGAATGGTTCGCCAGATTTGGCTATGAGACTTGCATCGTGTCGGTGAAAGGAAAAGAACCACCAGAGCTTTTTAATGGTATTTACACTAACACTTCGGTTAAGAGTTTTTACGTAGGCAGTTATCCTAAGAATCTGCTGTCGAAGATTTTGATTTCGCTGGCAAGTATAGGAAAGCTGAGAAGAGAAATTCGTTCATTTCGGCCTGATGTGATGTTAGCCCAAGGCCCAGCTGACGCGGAGATGCTTTACTTTGCTTCGCTTGGTCTTAAAATTCCGTACGCCACTTTTCTTTACTCCTCATTTTTTAACTTTCCAGATGACGGCTTGAAGTATGTTGCCCCATTCAACCGTGCGTTTGAAAAGATCATGAATGTGACTCCGGGCCATAAAACATTTATACCTTTCGAAAACCCAGTGAAAGGTTTTTTTGCCGGACTCGTGCTGCGCGTCCGCGCCTGGATAAACCATTTTGTCGTTCACCGAGCCGCATATGCTTTTTCTTTGAGCAATCGGATGGCTTGGGAAAATGAACAATTTTACAACCGCGATGTGATTTATATAAAGAGCGGCATAGACCCCTCACTTTTCAGCTACAAGCCTAAGAAAGATATGAGGGAAAAATACGGTTTCCCAAGAAATTCAAAAATGCTCATTGATGTTGGTAGACTTGTTCCTGGTAAACGCATTGAACTTTGCATCCGTACTATGGCAGAACTAAAGAAAAAAAGGGAAGACGTTTATTTTGTTGTTGGAGGCAGAGGTCCAGATAAAGAAAGGCTAGAAGAATTAATTGACAAACTTGGCCTCCGCAGCCGTGCAGTGCTTGCTGGTTTTGTCGCTGAAGAGGACCTATCTGATTTCTACGCTAGCGCATCTGCAGTTTTCCATCCCGCATGGATTGATTTTGACCTGACTGTTATGGAAGGCCTTTCGTATGGTAAAAAAATAATTTGCTCAACCGATTATGACCTTTCAGGGGGCCTCAGTACGTTAACAGAAAAGCAAATTTTTCAAGCCGATCCAGATGCAGTTTCCATGGCCAACGCGGTAGAACGCGCTTTAAATGCAGTTCCGGTCTCAAATATTGAGATTCAGCAAACCCTTCAAGATTTTACGAAAGAAGCTTCTCTGCGAAACATTGCTTCCTATCTTTTTCATGCAGCTGAATGATAAAAAATTTCGCTTGGCAATTCTTGCCTCGCACCCCATTGAGTACCAGGGCCCGCTTTTCCAAAAACTTGCGAAAGAGCATGATATTGATTTGCATGTATACTATTGTTGGAAATTCGGTGTGGAAAATGAAACATTTGACACGGGTTTTAACAGGAAAATACGATGGGATATCCCGCTTCTTGAAGGATACTCTTACTCTTTTCTTGCAAACCTTTCTCTTTTTCCTTCAGGCGGATTTTTCGGCGAAATGAATCCGGGGATTATCAGTGCTGTTACAAAGAGGAAGCACGACGCATTTCTTGTCCTGGGCTGGTCGTCGTTTACAAGTTGGCTGTTATACCTCACCTCTTTTGTACGCGGTGTCCCGGTTTTAATTCGAGGTGAAAATCCGCTTTCTTTAGAGTTCAAAAAACCTGCATGGAAGCGGGCAGTAAAAAAGTTAATTCTTGGATTTTTATTTCGCCGTGCGGCAGTACTACTTCCTATTGGGAAGGAAAATGAAAAATTTTATGAGTATTACGGCGCACCAAAGAAAAAACTTTTTTTTGCGCCATACGCGGTTGACAATGACCGATTTGTTGCCGATGGCGAGAAATATCGTGACAGGTGCGCGGCCCTTAAGAAAGAGCTGGGAATTGATTCCGGGAAGCCAGTCATACTTTTTGTGGGGAAACTTATTCCGCGCAAACGGCCGATGGACTTACTCCGCGCGTATGAATCTGTCTCTGACAGGGCAACGCTTGTGTATGTCGGGGATGGAACGCTGCAGGCGAGTCTTAAAGCATACGCACGAGAGAAAAAACTTACCAATGTCCATTTTCTTGGTTTTCAGAATCAGGCAGGACTACCGCGACTTTACGCGTCAGCTGATATATTTGCTTTGCCTTCCGGCTGGGAGACGTGGGGGCTCGTGGTAAATGAGGCAATGTGTTTTAGTTTACCAATCATCGCTTCAAATGTTTTAGGGTGCATCCCAGACCTTGTCTATCATGGAGAAAATGGTTACGTTTTTAATGTTGGCGACATTAGCGCGTTTTCCGGGTACCTCCGAATTCTCGTCAACGATCCCAAAAAGCGCCTGGATTTTGGACGCCGATCTTTTGAAATTATCAAAAACTATTCCTATGAAAGAGACATAGAAAGCATGCGAAACGCCGTCGCGTATATAAAGAAATAAGCCTATGAATCTATCGGGCATTTCAAAAAAAACCGCGTTAGGAAAATTTTTGCGTTTTTTTCTCCGCGTGCTTCCACGTGGCACGAGAGTCCCAATTCTGCAGGGAAAGTTACGGGGGAAACGATGGATAATCGGGTCAGGAGAAAACGGCTGCTGGCTCGGAAGCTATGAGTATGCGAAGCAATTGTTATTTTCCCAAACGATACGGCAGGGAGACGTGGTTTTCGATGTTGGGGCGAATGTGGGCATCTACACACTTCTCTCATCCGTTCTTGTGGGTGAACGGGGGAGTGTTTTCTCTTTTGAGCCTGACCCAAGGAATCTTTTTTACCTTAAGGAGCATGTTCGCATCAATTCCATGAAGAATGTTACAGTTGTCGAAGCCGCTGTCACTGATTCGAGTGGAGCCGCTCGGTTTCAAAGAAATTTAGGGAGCCCTGCTACTGGGCACCTTTCTCCGGTTGGAGATGTAAACGTTAAGACCATCTCCTTAGATGGTTTCGTTTTCGAACAGGGATTCCCCGGTCCAAACTGTATTAAAATTGATGTTGAGGGAGCCGAGGAGCTCGTTCTTCGCGGCGCGGGAAACATTCTCAGAAAGTACCACCCCGTGCTTTTTGTGGCATTTCACAGCACCCATCTGCGAGATACCTGTTGCGAGTTCCTGCGTTCGCTCCGGTATCACTGCGAGCCAGTAGGCGGCGGGAGTTTTGAAGAAAGCTACGAAACATTTGCCCGGTACGAAGCATAGAATGCACCGGCCCTGTTTTGTTTGTAAGCGGCGACCTTTCTCATGTAGTATGAAGGAAATTCAGTTTGCAGCGGATTCGTATGAATAAAAAAGCATTTATCACAGGCGTTGCGGGGCAAGATGGTTTGTATCTCGCTGAGCTGCTTTACGGTAAGGGATATGAGATTCACGGCCTTGTGCGTGATAAGGGGTCCAAGCGGTACGCCGAAGCTGATGCTATACTTCAGGCAACGCGTACGGTGCAGCATACAGGCGACGTTACTGACGCAGGGTTATTGAGTTCACTCATAGCTGACATCAGACCACACGAGATATATCACCTTGCCGGAATCAGCGTTGACAATCCGGTTATTCCCGAGGACAGTTTTACTATGATGGCAACAAACTTCGGCAGCGCGCATCACTTTCTTTCGATTGTGCGGGAGCATTCGCCGAAATCTAAATTCTTTTTTGCAAGTTCAAGCAGGATATTCGGAGCGCCGGAGGCGTCTCCACAAAATGAGCAGACGCCTTACAATCCAAATTCGCTGTATGGTATCGCAAAAACCGCGGCGACTCATCTTATCAAAATGTACCGCGAAAAGTTCGGGCTTTTTGCCTGCAGTGGTATTTTATTTTCCCACGAATCGCCACGGCGGAGGGAAGAATTTGTCACCCGGAAAATAGCAAAAGCCGCAGTGCGTATCAGTCTTGGACTAGAACATAAACTTGCACTTGGAAACCTAGAGACAAAAAGGGATTGGGGATTTGCTGGAGATTATATTGAGGCGATGTGGAGGATGCTCCGTAACGAAAAGCCGGGAGATTACGTGATCGGCACCGGAGAAACTCACAGCATTAAGGAGTTTGCGGAGAAGACGTTTTCTCTCGTCGGACTTTCATGGAAAGATTATGTTATTCAAGATAAAAAACTATTCCGCCCTCTCGAAAAGCATGAAATAGTCGCAGATTTTTCAAAAGCCAGGCAGGAGCTGCAGTGGATTCCGCAGACAAGTTTTTCCGACTTGGTAGCCATGATGATTCTTGGAGAGCAAAAAATCCAATAAGCCCCAATTTTAGACTCGCGCTTGCATAAACCACAAAAAGATTTTAGTATTTTACCGTTGTATGAAATCCCATATTACTCGTGTTGTTGACTCGTGCCGCGTGTGCGGATTCAAGAAACTAATGCCGATCCTATCCCTAGGGAACCTTTACGTTTCAGATTTCTTGGATGGTAGAGATCCAAAAGGAGTTAAGGCGCCTCTTGAACTTGCGTTGTGTAATGAAAAAGATGGGGGCTGCGGTCTTCTACAGCTTGTACACACAGTTTCTCATAAAACGATGTATAGGAATTACTGGTATCGTTCTGGGATGAATAAAACTATGACAAATGAACTGCACGGTATCGCTAGAAAGGTCGAATCAATTGTTGATTTTAAGGATAATGACTTTGTAATTGATATAGGGGCAAACGACGGCACTCTTCTAAGAGGGTATACAAAGAAAGATTTAGGGCTCATCGGTTTTGAGCCGGCACGAAACTTGAAGCAATATGGAAGCGTCGGAACCACAAAAATTATCACTGACTTTTTTAATTTTCCAGCGTGGCAGAAAGAATTTGGCGATGCAAAAGCGAAGACGGTAACCGCAGTTGCCATGTTTTACGATTTGGATTATCCAAATGTTTTTGTTGACGACGTGCGAAAATGCTTGGACAAGGACGGGGTATTTATTATCCAAATGAGCTACCTGCCGTCCATGCTTTCTCAAAATGCATTTGATAATATTTGCCATGAGCACCTTGAATATTATTCACTTCTATCGTTGGAAAATCTCTTAAAGAGGCACGATCTTGAGGTGTTTGACGTTGAGCTAAACGACATTAATGGGGGAAGTTTCAGGATTTACATCAGACACTCCGGTGGTGGTAAATCAATCAAGATTCCATACGGAGCCCGGGGACGAGTAGAAACGATGAGGAGTAAAGAGCGCGAATTAAATTTGAATGACAGAAAAGTATACGACGATTTCGTAAAACGCATTTTTGATCTTAAAGAAAAGACCGTCTCATTTGTCAAAAAGGAGACACAAAGCGGTAAGAAGGTGTATGTGTATGGCGCTTCCACAAAAGGAAATACATTACTTCAGTTCTATGGACTGGATAACAAAATAATACTGGCCGCAGCTGAGAGAAACAGAGATAAGTGGGGTAAGAAAACAGTTGGGACAAATATTCCGATAATTTCAGAGGCGGAGGCGAGGGCTGACCGGCCACACCATTTCCTTGTGCTTCCATGGCATTTCATGGATGAATTTAAAGAGCGCGAGGCCGATTTTCTAAAATCTGGCGGGAAATTTATTGTCCCTCTTCCGGAGTTTAAAATCATAAGCCACGAGGCGTAATTCCCCCCCATTCATTATAGGAAAGTAAAAAGAGGGCACATTTTTATGCCTTCTTATATTTTACTCTGCCGAGATGAGGAGCCGTTCGCAGTCCTTAATGTATTGCGTATGGTAGGAAGAACACATCGTTGGAAGCTCGGATGCGGGGAGGAATTGTTCTACCTCAGTTTCTATGATGTTTTCTGGGTGGTTTGGTTTTACCATGCCACCAGGGATGTGCCAGCCGGTCCAGTGTTCATCGTTTCTATATGAGAGGAGGTATTCGTACCTTTTCTCTTGTCTTCGAAAAATTACCAACTCGATGGATGGCGTTACCGTCAATTTGTGAAACTCCACGAGACATTCCTGGGGAATCCAGCCGTGCTCTTCACTTGCTACTTTTTTGAGAAGTTGCTTGAGTTGTAGCTTTTTCTTTTACGGTCATGTCCTTGCTCTTTTCCGATGCCGTATCTAGTTGTTACCATCCCCTGTTTTTATAGCAACACCGTTTTTGTCTATTGTCAAACTTTGTTTTATCTGTTACAAATGGCCATCACAGATGTATAATGACTGCACTTTCCGGTTTCGATATCGTGACTATGTCAAAAAACCATTCCATAAAATTTACGCTTCTTACCGCCTGCAAGAACGAGGAGGTAGATATTCGTCTTGCTATTGAATCAGCGCTTGATCAAACACACCCTAACAAGGAAATCATTTTTGTTGACGACTCGACCGACCGGACGCCGGACATTATTCGCGAATACGCTAACCGGGGAGTGATTTTGATTGACGGTCCAAGAAAAGGGTGCTGCCAGGCGCGGAATCTCGGCATGCAGCGTGCGACGGGAGATGTTATTGTGTTTTTAACAGCTGATACAAAACTTGAGCCGGATTATCTTGAGAAAATAGCGCCGTATTATGAAGGCGGGTACGATTGGGTTGTTGTAGATTCCCTATCATTTAACCTTGAGAACGTGTATTCCCGCTTTGTTGAGATGCAGCAGCGAGCAAAAGAAAAAAATCCGAAGTTTAGTCCTTGGACAACGCAGGGATACTCGGTTCGCCGAGATGCTGCACTTGCAGTAGGGATGATTTCAGGAGGAGTCTATCCTGTAAATTTTTGCCGTGACTGGTCGCTTGGGAAAAAGCTTGAGGAGCATAGATATAAGAAGATATTTGACCGTTCCATAGCAGTTCCTCATAAATCTCCTGATAACTTTCCCGAATATTGGATAGTTCGCAAAACCCGCGGCCTCATGTCCGCGTACCAACCGTATTTTATGTTCCACGAATCGCCGTTTCGTATGCTTTGCAGATTTGCCGCGAAAAGCGTTCTTGAATTTTTGCGTTTTGTGCTCATTATTCCGGCGGCGTGGCATGTTGCCGAGGCTGCGCGGGAATCCACAAAACATTCATTCCGTGATTTCTTTCTTTTCTACTACGCATATTTTATACAGCAGCTCGCACGAGTTGTAGGGGAATGGCAGGGATGGCTTTACATATGGCGGCATTCCCGCACGCACCGGCCTCTGGTTGCGGCGTAGCGCTTTTGCGCCCTATAATATTTGTATGCGCGTAACAATTTCTGTTGGCGGCAGATTTCACGCTTTTTATCTTGCAAAGCAACTTTTGAAGCGTGGCGCGCTTCAGCGGCTTATTACTTCATATCCAGCTTTCCTCGTTTCAAAATATGGAATTCCTAGAGAGTACGTACGTTCCGTAATCACGAAGGAGTTATTGTGGCGCGCATGGGAAATGGCCCCGCTCTTTATACGGAAACTCTATAATCCTTCATATCACATCAGCGCTTTGTATGATGTGCTCGCGTCGCGCCACCTTGATGCTTGTGACATCTGCACAGCTTTTTCTAGTTTTGGTCTTAAAACATTGCGGAAAGCAAGAAGTCTAGGCGCGCTCACAATCGTTGATCATGGAAGCGCGCATATAGAGTATCAGGATAAGATTTTGCGTGAAGAATACGCGTTACACGGGATTAAGCCGTTCCATTTTCGACTTGCGCACCCCCGAAATATAGAGAGTGAGCTTGTGGAATACGAAGAGGCTGATTATATATGCATTCCATCCCAATTTTCTAGACGTACGTTCCTTGAGTACGGAATTCCGGAGAAAAAGCTGTTTGTTATTCCCTATGGCGTTGACACGAGTGAATTCGTGCAGACTCCGAAACTAGATAATATCTTCCGTGTAGTTTTTGCAGGCGGCATGACGATTCAAAAAGGAGTCCATTATCTTCTTCAGGCATTTTCCGAATTGAAATTGCCGAATTCAGAGCTTCTTCTCGTAGGCGGTGTGAGCGATGAGATAAAACCATTTTTCAAAAAATACAGTGGGAGCTTTAAATATATTGGACATGTGCCGCAGCGCGAATTGGCAAAGCACTATTCACAGTCCTCAGTGTTTGTGTTAAATTCGATTCACGACGGTTTTGGCATGGTGATGATTCAAGCAATGGCGTGCGGCCTTCCGGTTATCGCGACGACAAATACCGGCGGGAGTGACCTTATTGAAAAGGGAAAGAACGGTTTTATTATTCCAATTCGTGATGTTCCGAAACTGAAGGAGAAACTACTGTATTTATTCGAGAATCGGGAGGAATGTAATAGAATGGGCGCATCAGCGAAGACAAGAGTCAAGCGCGGGTTCACTTGGGATGATTACGGGGAGAAGATTTGGAAAGCGTATTCCAAGGTGATTCGGCAAAAACAGACTGTATGATATACTCGGGGGTATGCAATCAATAACAGCATTTATCAGGAGAATCCTTCCAACGCGGTTTAAGATATTTCTGAGGGTAGTGTACACGACGCGCAACTGGGCGGAGATAATTCTCGTGAAGCTTGGAATAAAAAAATCGTGCCGTGCACGGTTTCGCCAAGGGTTCATTATGCCGCTGCATTCGGGCCGCTATAACTGGGAGATGTTTATGAGTTACGTGAATCTGTTTCGGGGGCGGCGCAATGTTACCATTTCCGAGAACAATACCATCGTGTTTCCATATCGCGGGAGAGAATTGCGATTTACAACAGGCGCGTTCGGAGTGAATATGCCTGTCCTCGAGGTATTCCAAGACGAGCCCTATCGGAAATATCTTGAAGAGTTTGACATTGTGGGACGACAGGTCGTGGATATTGGCGCAAACATTGGTGACACGGCCGTTTATTTCGCACTATGGGGAGCAAAACACGTGTATGCGTACGATCCGTGGCCCGGCCAGTGCCGGCTGGCAAGGGTTAATATCAAGCAAAACGGTTTTGAAGGCGTGTGCGACATATCTTGCGCCGCCGTCGGGGGTTCGAGTGGGCAGTTTTTTAAAGATGGGAAGTCGGAAACGCTTTTTGGCGCTGACCCAAACATGCATCTCCTCCTTGACGGAACTGATGGGAGTCAGATACCAGTTGTTACGCTTGATGAAATTGTAAGGAAATTCGATATCCGCCGCGGATTTATAAAATCTGACTGCGAGGGGTATGAGTATGACATTTTTTTGAAAGCGTCTGATGAGACGCTGCGGCGATTTGATTACATTCTCGTTGAGTATCATTACGGTTTCGAACGTCTCGAAAAACGATTTCGCGATGCGGGTTTTTCTATGAAACATACTGACCCAGTCCATTCCGTTTGGACGCTTTCAAAAGACAGACGTGAGGGAGGGTGCGGCTATATTGTCGCGCGCGGAAAATAGTGGCAATGCTTTTTATATGAATGAACCAACAATGCCTCTTGTTAGTATCTGCACATCGACTTTCAATGCAGAACGATTCGTCCGCAGGTTTTTGGCCAGCTCTCTCAACCAGACATACCCGAATATAGAGGTGGTCATTGTTGATTATGGAAGTTCAGACGGCAGTGAAGCAATACTCACGGAGCACGCATCGCGCGATCCTCGGGTGAGGTACTTTCGCAGGCCTTATGAGAGACCAATTGCCGAGAAGTTCGCGGAGGCATTTCAGCTTGCTCGTGGAGAGTTTGTTATTATTCCCGGAATTGATGACTGGCTTGCTCGGGACTATATTGCGAACGCGGTTCGTGGTTTCTCACTGCACCCCGATGTCGCAGGTATTATACCGAGATTCGTATCACTTCTCGAGATAAGCCACAACACGTTTCAATTTCACGATGAACACACGTTTCCCTCGGGAGTATATTCAACTGGATGGTTTTTGAGACGGTTGTATAGGTATTGTCTGAGTTTCACGTTCTACGCTCTTGTGCGACGGCAGGATGCGATTGACGCTATGGAGTATTTTCTTAGGAACTATTGCAACGGAATGTCAGTTCCTCCTGAATTACGGACGTTGTATGTGAAGGGGTTTGCTGTTGACATAGAATTTTTCGCCAAGATTCTTACTAGATACAAATGTTTTATTTGGGACAACTCGCTGACTTTTATCAAAATTATTCACGCTCACAACGTGACGTATGACCTCAAGCCGTTTAGTTCTTTCCTTGGTAATATACAATATTACTACTATCTTATGCTTTCGTACCGATATATATATAAGCCCGAGTGGAATCGGTTTTATTCCGGAATGAAAATCCGCCTCGGCATGGAGGCATTAGCAACGTCAGTCATCAATTTTTTCCGGTACAATCCCCATAGTTCGTTTTTCCGCGTCCCCGGGACAAAAAAGCAAGTTTCGGATTTTTTTTGGGATTTTTCGGTTTTTGAGATTGCGGCAGTTATTGCACTTGTGATTCCGAGGATTGTGCTTCGAAGTTTTGAATTCGTTATACGGCGGCTGACAAAAAGGAGTACATTTGCGAAAGAAGAGGTTTGCGAATTCACAGCCGCGAATTTCCTTGATGCCAATGGACGGTTTAACACTTAATTCAACTATGTCGCTTCCGACACATCGCATGCTTCAAAATCCTCGCTTGACCCGCCATCTTGTGGCGAAGAAAGCATTTGTCCAGCAGCCGCTTGTTGTTGTAGACGCGGGCGCGAAAGGCGGATTTGAGACGCAATGGGATTTTTATGGCGACGAGCAGGTTCAACTCATCGGCTTTGAGCCGAATGTCGCGGAGTGCGAGCGACTCAATGCGGGAGAGTCGAGGCCGAATCGTCGGTATTACCCAACGGCGTTGCACCGCACGAAGGGGGCTAAAACACTTCACATTAACGCCCACGAAGCGTCATCGTCATTCCTGAAACCCGATTTTGAGTTTTTGAAACGGACCCCGGATTGGACCAGCTTGGTTGCTAAAAAGAATATTCGGGTGCGGACAGACTCTCTTGATTCATTTGCGCGTTCTCGAAAGATTGGGAATGCGGATTTTATAAAGATTGACACGGAAGGTTCGGAACTGCCGATTTTAGAGGGGGCGAAGGCGACACTGCCATCAGTGCTCGGTTTAAGCGTAGAAGTTTCTTTCCATCCGCAATTTCAGAACCAACCAGTGTTTGCCGATATTGACGCGTTTTTACGGCTGTTTGGCTTCTGGCTTTTTGACTTAACGACATTCAAGGTCATGCGAAGCGAATTGTCCCCTTATCGGGGCGCGAAGTTTTCCGGCCCCACGTATGAAGGCCAGATATTTTTGGGGCAGGCGCTGTATCTTCGCGATGCCGTTTGGGAATTTCAAAATGGTAAAGGTACTTTATGGAATACAAACCGCCTTCTGAAATTGGCAAGCATTATGGAGATTTTCAGCTTGCAGGACTGCGCAATGGAAATGATTCGCGTTGGCATGGAGAAAGGATATTTCACAGATTCGCAGCAGCGCACCATGATGGAACTTCTCGTTCCGGAGGTTCACGGTAAGCGGTACACGTATCGCGTCTACATGAAATATGCCCGAGAGAACCTGCGGCGTAAATTGAAGCCGAAAAAGTAGTCTCGGCACAATTTCGGTCTCCGGCGTACAGGGCCGTTGCGTTGGCCGGTATCACTTGCGTAAAAATGGCCGCTGTGGTACAGCTGTGTGCAGCATCGTCATTCTTACAAATCAAGGAGGTTACTCGTGGAAGCAAGAAAAACTAAGTTGGACGGCGTTTTGCTCATTACGTCCAATATTTTTGAGGATTTTCGGGGAGCGTATATTGAGACATATGTTGAACGAGAGTTAGTTGCATGCGGGGTAAATGTACATTTTGTGTGCGACGCCGTTTCCGTCTCATCTTATAAGGTATTGCGCGGACTTCACGGCGACAAGAAGACGTGGAAACTCGCGTCTTGCGGATTGGGAAGGTTGTATTTTGTTGTTTTGAACTGCACCGAAGGTTTGCCGCAGTATGGCATGTGGGAGTCGTTTATCCTGACGGACACAAATCGGCTTCAGGTATTAGTCCCGCCTGGGTACGCGAACGGGCACCTCATACTTTCCGAGAAGGGGATGTTTTGTTACAAACAATCGGAGTATTATGACCGTGAGGGCCAGTTTACTGTCCGGTTTGACGACCCGAGGTTCAAAATCTGGTGGCCAATCAAAGACCCCATTCTTTCCCAGAGAGATGATGAAGTACCCTATGTTGGACGATAACTTGCCCCGGATTGTTGTAGCGTAAAAATAAGAGGTGCGCGATATCATTGTGCACCTCTTTCTCTCTTAACAAAATTCCAGCGAGAGTGCCAAGTGGTCGGAAACCTCGTCCGGCAGGACCTCGAATGACCTAACACTCACATCCGGCGAGACGAACGCATAGTCCGAGACGTAGTCCTTAAACTTCTCCATGTCCCGGTAGTAGTGATTGCGGGTTATTGTGATATCATACTCTCGATTCAGATTTCTGAGAGGATGTTCCAGTGCCTTGATACACGCGGCGCTTGGGTCAAGATTGAAATCGCCGATTACAACCGTCTTAGAGCTGTGCGATTTTTTCAAGAACCTTAAAATGTTTTCGGATTGCCTGATTCTCTCGGGTGTATCTCCTTTTGATCCGACCTGCCACAGTCCATGCAGGTTCCCAATCATAAACGTTGCGCCATTCTTTGAAAACTTAATGGACTGCGAGCTTCCTGTCATAGGATTAACTCTCACCCGGGGGTTTTCCTTTTCAGCGATGCGAAGTACGCTGTTGCCCGATGTTTTCAGCTCTGTGCGCGCGAATATCGCCAGGCCGCCGGAGAGCGTTTTAGGAATACTCGCTCTTTTAATGATGAACCCTGATGCTGTCGGCGCTGGATAGCCGATGAAATCTGGAAGTGCGCTGGCAATTTCCTGATATATATTTTCCCTGATTCCGTAGGTCCCTATCTTTGCGTTCGTTCCGAACAGAATCTCTTGGAAGCAAAAAATGTCGGTTCGCGTTGCCCGCGTTTCAATAAAATTCATAAGCGCCTTAAACAACTTCCCATACCAGATATTTAGCGAGATAAGTTTTATTGTTGATGCATGGTTTCCAGCCCTGTCCTGGTTGTTCATTTTTATATAGTATTAATTTAAGAATAATTTATCAATAATTCGGTGCTTTACTGCATCTTGTATCAATTCTAGAAATATTGAAAATAAACTCTGACAATTCTATGGCAAATTAGTGTTGGCAATTCGATTTTTTGTAAGTTCAAATAAGGAGAAAATAATATGAAATACCGTAGACTGGGAAAAACGAAAATATCCGTTTCGGAAATCGGTTTTGGAACATGGGGGATCGGCGGAGCAACAACAGACGGGGCGCATTCCTATGGCGTGACGGATGATGCAGAATCGCTCCGTGCGCTTAATTGTGCACTTGACAAAGGCATTACATTCTATGACACAGCCGGCATTTACGGGTACGGCCACGCGGAGGAGTTGCTGGGAGAAGCGTTTTCGGGAAAACGTGACAAAATTGTCATTGCAACGAAAGCAGGCTCCGTAAATCATGACGGCGAGTTCAACGTTGCACCGTCCTACATTCGCACCTGTCTTGAAGAGAGCTTGCGGCGCCTCAAAACTGATTACGTTGACGTTTACCAGTTTCACAGCGTTCCTCTTGAACTTGTACGCAAAGTGCCTGAGTGCCTTGAGACGATGCAAGACCTGAAGCGCGAGGGGAAGATCCGTGCGTTCGGATATTCAGTGAAAAGCCCGATTGAAGCTCTTGCGGCAATCAAGGAGTTTGGGGCAGAGGTAATACAGCTGACGTTTAACATGCTAGACCTGCGTGCTATACACGATGGCGCATTTGATGCTGCGCGCACACATGGCGTTGGAGTCATTGCCCGGGTACCGTTCTGCTTTGGGTTTTTGACGGGGACAGTCACCAGCACACAGTTCGCTCCGAACGACCATCGCTCCGCGTGGCCGAAAGAGCAGCTGCTTCGTTGGATGGAAGCGCCAAAAATGTTTTCAGCAATTGATCCAGAAAAGTTATATACGAAAGCTCAACTTGCACTCAAGTTTTGTATCGCATCCCCTGAAGTATCGACTGTTATACCAGGAATGCTCACAGTGCGCGAGGTGGAGGAAAATACAGCTGCAAGCAGCTCGCCGTCGCTTTCTGAAGAAAAAATAAAATCCATAGAGCGGATCAGTGGCGAGCACAAGTTCTATATCCAGGGAAAGTAAATCAGGTTACTTTTGCGATTTAGTGCTTGACGTGAGGTGCTCTATCAAGTATCTTCTTTATAGTTCTTAACTAATACAAAAAGCTATTTACTGACATACACAAAAGGAGGAAGTTATGGAATTGATTGACTACGCCAAGCTTGAAGAAGCTGCGAGGCGGATTCGTCTTCTCGTCATGAGGATGTGTGTAAAAGCAAAGACAGGGCATGTTACCTCGTCATTTTCATGCATGGAAATCCTTGTGGCTTTGTATCATGGCGGTATTCTTCGGTTTGATACGAAAGACCCAAAGTGGGAAAGCCGCGATCGGCTCATTTTGAGCAAGGGTCAGGCAAGCCCTGGTTTGTACGCGACACTTGCTGATTTTGGTTTTTTCCCGGTCACGGACCTCGACGATTTTGCGCAAGTTAATGGAAAGTTCGGCGTTCATTTACAGAACACCGTTCCTGGGGTAGAAATCACATCTGGCTCTCTGGGCCACGGTCTCGGGATAGCAGCAGGCATGGCTTTGGCGGCAAGGATGGATAGAAAACTTTTCGTAACCGTGGTGATTTTAGGAGACGGGGAGTGTCACGAAGGATCCATCTGGGAATCGGCACAGTTTGCTGGTCACCAGCGGCTCAATAATCTGGTTGCTGTTGTGGACCGGAACGGTATGGCTTCTATGGAGTTCACCGAGAACGAGGTTAGCGTCGAGCCTCTCGATAACCGATGGAAGTCATTCGGATGGCGTGTCCTGCGCGTTGATGGTCACTCATTTGAGGAAATTTTCGAAGCATTCCACGGATTTCGCACTCGGCGATACCCGCAGCCGCTTGTCATTATTGCTGATACTGTAAAAGGTAAAGGCGCTCCTTCAATGTCTGACCACCCGGGTTGGCACGGCCGGTCGCCACAGGGCGATGAGGAGGTTGATAAAATGATTCGAGAACTGGAGGGAGGTGAACTATATGTTTGATGAGAAAACGCAGCGAAAAGCATTTTGGAGTCGAGTGTTTGAACTGGCGAAGGAGAATCGGAACATCGTTGTCGTCTCTGCAGACCAGAACGCGCCCGTACTGGATCATAATTTCATACCGTGGTTTCCCGACCGGTTTGTAAACGTTGGGATTGCCGAGCAGGCCGCAGTTCTTGTGGCGTCTGGTTTGGCACTGGAGGGGAAGATTGTGTTTACTCACGCCATAACCCCATTCATTACACTGCGGGTGCTTGAGCAGGTGAAAATGCAGATGGGAGTCATGAAAATCCCAATAACTCTCGTAGGAGTCGGTGCCGGATTGAGTTACCTAGATTCGGGCCCGACGCACCATGCATTGGATGACATCTCTGCTATGCGAGCGATTCCAAATGTTCAGATTCACAACATCTCGGACGATGTTATGGCTGGAGCGTTTGCTGATATTGCTTGTCAGATGTCAGCCCCACGCTATGTCCGTTTGGATCGCCGTGGTTTCCCGGATATTCACGAGCCGGAGGAGGATTTCTTGATTGGCGTGTCCGTCGTACGTGATGGAAATGACCTTTCAATTATTGGAACCGGTAACATGGTTCACAGAGCGATTGATATCGCGAATGCACTCGCGGAGCAGTCGATATCGGTTCGAGTCATAGATCTCTACACGTTTCCAGTGAATGCGAAGGCGCTTATCGCAGCCATTGCTGGTGCTAAAATGGTTGCGACTATCGAGGAGCACTACCTGTCGGGTGGGATGGGAAGTGCTGTTTTGGAAGTGTTTGCAGATTGTGGCATTAATGTCCCTGTTACCCGCATAGGTGCTGATCCAGCACTTGGATATACATATCAGTATGGCGGACGGGAGAAGCTTCAGGAGATATTCGGACTGGATAAGGAAAACGCGACTAAGGTAATTATGAATGCCTGGTCACCTTAATCTGTGCATTTTCGAAACCCTGCTTGAAACTCAAGCAGGGTTTTTACTTTACCAGGAAACCCCGCACGCAGGCGGCGTCGTAACGAGTAGCCGCCGGAGTGCGGGGATGAATGGAACCGCTTACGGTATCGTCTGCGATACCGCTGGTTACGCAAGCGAAGCTTGCGACACAAAAGGAAACCCCGCACTTTAGTGCGGGGAGGAGGTCATTTCTTTAGGTAATTATGTCTCGCAACTGTTTGCAGGGTAAACACCAGCTGCGGCTGTTTTAAGCACAGACATTTGGCACCGTCTTCGATGCATAGTCTCGGAGAAATT